>Ga0070741_10000395_pt1 | contig 162295 bp, 132 predicted proteins | sample Coa_R1_4_FD_66440 | JGI IMG/M metagenome (GOLD analysis project Ga0070741, IMG submission 66440) | Surface soil microbial communities from Centralia Pennsylvania, which are recovering from an underground coalmine fire - Coalmine... | ecosystem: Environmental > Terrestrial > Soil >... | reverse complement strand
AGCCGAACGAAGAAGGCCAGATCGAAAAGCGCGGGATGAATACGCGTCGCGAAGTCGAGGCCATTGCGGTAGGCGCTGGTATTGGGGCAGCGGTCGGCGCGGCCAAGGGCGGCGGCAAGGGTGCAGGCATCGGTGCCGGCGCGGGCGCGGGCGCGGGAGCAATCGCCGGCTTCCTGACCGATCGCAACATCACGCTCAATAAGGGGACTGTACTGGAGATCCGCCTCGACCATCCGCTTCAGGTTCCTCGCTAGAGTTTTGCGCTGGCCGGACCGTCGTCGCAAGGTCCGGCCTTACGACGGAGAAAGGCACGAGTTCACGCTCGTGCCTTTTCTTTTGCCGTTAGCAACAGAGCCGATGTAGCGCGAAGGCAACTCTGGAAATGTGTATCGCATCCTGTCGGGACACTAGAGGAGGCGGCTCATGCGACTGACTGCGATTTTTCTGGTGGCGCTTTTGGCAACGGGCTGTGGCGCGGGAAGGGTTACCGGCTTGAACTCACACCCGATTCTTGCATCAACCGCCGTGCCTTCCATCAACGTGCTTGTACCCAACAATGCTCCCGTTAATAGCGTGCCATTCACAATGACCGTGAACGGCAACAATTTCGGAACTGACGCGGTCGTGTTTTGGAACAATACGCCGCACCGTACGTTCTTCGTGAGCCCCCATCAAGTTGTCGTTCCGATTACGGACACGGATTTGTCCTTTGCGGGTCAGGCGAATGTATTTGTGCAGACAGCAGGGACGAACTCCAATACGGTTACCTTTGACGTCAGCATTCCGTAGCTTCGCAAGAGCTGGCGGACGCCATCGAGTCACCCGTTCATGGAGTCAAACTATAAGAGCCAGAGCGGCGCGTGGTTTGACCACAAGCGCGTCGTCTGGCTCTCAAATGCTCGGCGGCTAAAAGCCGTAAGCTAGTTTTAGTGGCGTCCGCCGTGCCCGCCGCCGTGTCCACCGTGTCCTCCGCGACCACCTCGGCCATTGTGGCCTCGGCCGCCTCGTCCGCGTCCTCCTCGACCTCCTCCACGGCCTCCCCGATCGCCTCCGCGATCAAACCGCTGAGCGCCGCCCTCACCAGCCGGCGCGTGGGTGGGCTGATCACGATTGAAATTGGGTTCGTTCTCGTCTTCCGCGAAATCAGCCCCGCCTTCCAAGGTCAAAGCTGGAGCGCCCGTGCTCTCTTGAGGAGCCTCGCCTCCGCCCATCTTAGCCCGCTGCTCCTTGAGAACAGCCTTGCGGGACAGGCGGATCCGGTTGCCCTCGATCGACAGTACCTTGACGAGGACCTGGTCTCCTTCTTTCAGCTCATCTCGAACGTCCTTAATCCGGTGCTCCGCGACTTCGCTGATGTGGAGCAGACCGTCAGTTCCCGGCAGGATCTCCACGAATGCGCCGAAATCGGCCAGTCGCGAAACCTTGCCGAGGTAGGTCTTCCCTACTTCAGCCGTAGCCGTCAGGTCGCCGATGATTTGCAGGGCCTTGGCGGCGGAAGCTTCGTCGTTCGAAGCAACGTTCACCCGGCCCGAGTCTTCGACGTCGATTTTCACGCCGGTTTGCTCGATGATGCTGCGAATCATCTTCCCGCCGGGCCCGATGACGTCACGAATCTTATCCACTGGAATTTGCAGAGTGTAGATTCGAGGAGCATAGGCCGAAACCTTCCCTCTTGGCGCCGAGATGGCTTCCTGCATCTTGTCGAGGATGAACATGCGCCCGCGCTGTGCCTGAGCCAGGGCTTCCCGCATAATCTGCGGCGTGATGCCCATGACCTTAATATCCATCTGCAACGCGGTAATACCATCTCGAGTTCCCGCGACCTTGAAGTCCATATCGCCGTAATGATCTTCCGCGCCTGCGATGTCGGTCAGGATGGCGTACTTTTCACCCTCCTTGACCAATCCCATCGCGACTCCGGCAACCGAAGATGCGAGGGGAACGCCGGCATCCATCATGGAGAGAGACGCTCCGCACACGGTTGCCATGGAGGACGAACCGTTGGATTCGAGAATGTCTGATACGACGCGCATGGCGTAAGGCCATTTCTCTTCCTCTGGCAGCACGGCGGAGATTGACCGCTCGGCGAGCGCTCCGTGACCGATTTCACGGCGCCCCGCGCCACGCAGGAATCCCACCTCGCCGACCGAGAATGGCGGGAAATTATAGTGCAGCATGAAGCGCTTCTTCGCCTCGCCTTCAAATACTTCCAGGCGCTGCATGTCTTCGCTGGTGCCTAGCGTGGTAGTGACCAAGGCCTGCGTTTCGCCGCGCGTGAAGATGGCCGAGCCATGCGTACGCGGCAATACTCCAACTTCGATCCAGATGGGACGGATTTCGTCGAACTCCCGCCCGTCCGGGCGTTTTCTTTGCTCGATGACTTGCTCGCGGAAAATACGCTCGCGAAGTAACTCGTAATATTTCGCCAGCTTCTTCCGGCCTTCCTCATCGTCCTCCGCAAAGCCTTGCAGAAGCTCTTCCTTGAGCTTTTTCACGAGGCTGTAGCTCTCGGACTTCGGGTACTTTTTGGTGTTGAGAGCGTCGCCGAGCCGCTCGCCGATTCTCTTCTTCAAATCGTTGTAGTAAGGCTCGTCAATCTCCAGCGGCTGCTGTTCCCGCTTAGGCTTGCCGACGCGCTCTCGCAGTTGCAAGATGGTGTCGCAGATTTTGTTGATCTGCTCGTGGGCGAACTCAATCGCATCGACGACTGTGTCTTCCTTCACCTGTTTGGCGCCGGACTCGATCATCACGATCCCGTCCTTCGTGCCCACGACCATGATGTTCAGAAGGCTGTCCCGCATTTCCGAGTAGGTGGGATTCACGATGAACTGACCGTTCACCAATCCGACGCGCACCGCGCCCACCGGTCCTTGAAAGGGAATGTCGGACAGGGTCAGGGCAGCCGAGGCGGCGTTGATCGCTACCACGTCAGGATCGTTCTCCGTATCTGCCGACAGTACGAAGGCGATAACTTGGGTCTCGTTGCGGAAGGTTTCGGGAAAGAGGGGCCGGATGGGACGATCAATCTGCCGGCTGGTTAGAATCTCGCGTTCGCTGGGACGTCCCTCCCGCTTGATAAAGCCGCCGGGAATTCGTCCGCCAGCATAGGTGTACTCGCGGTAGTCGACCGTGAGGGGAAAGAAATCAATACCCTCGCGGGGCTCCTGATTGGCGGTCGCGGTGGCGAGGACAACATTGTCGCCGAGACGAACGACGGCGCTGCCGTGCGCCTGCTTGGCTAGTTTGCCGGTTTCAAAAGAGAGTTGTTTGCCGCCCGCGAGATCGACGGTGGCAACTTGAGGCTCAGGTTTCATAGTTCAATTTCCTTTGGGCAGGAGGCTGCCGCGGGTTGCGGTTGCACGATGGATGAGATTCGCCAGTAGCGTAAAACCGAGGCCGGAAACACGACTTCCAAGCTGACTATGTGCTGGCGCTCCGCCAGACACACGTCGGCCAAGCAATACCGAATGCCTCCCGGCGGACACGCCGGGAACTCGTCTGCGCGTAACTACTTGCGCAAGCCGAGTTTCTGAACAACCGTCTTGTAGCGCTCGGAATCGTATTTCTTGAGGTAGTCGAGCAAGCGACGCCGCTTGCTGACCAGCATGAGAAGGCCGCGGCGTGAACCGTGGTCTTTCTGGTGCGTCTTGAAGTGCTCCGTCAATTGACCAATGCGCTCGCTGAGTAACGCGATCTGAACTTCGGGACTGCCGGTATCGCTAGCGTGCGTGCGATACTGGTCAATGAGGGATTGCTTTTGCTCTCTGGCTAGCACTAACCTGGTGCACTCCTGTCTCTATTTTTCTATTGTCGTATGTGACGTAATCAGGCTAACACGTTGATGAGAAACCTGTAAAGTTGCCATCCGTCGGGATAACCGCAGTGGGCCGGGTACCCTCTAAAATAGTGAGTGTGAGCAGCAGGAGGCCTTGTGCGCTGTCCTCAATGTGGATCTGACAACCCGCCAGAGTACCGGTTCTGTGGCATGTGCGGTACGACATTGGCCAAGAAGGACACCCTCCTTCCCGAGCCCGTGAGCGTACGTCACGAGGCTGAGCGCGAGGCGCATCCGCCAGCACCTCGAATCGAACGAATCGAAACCAAACCGCGTCTAGAGCCGGTTGAGCCCGAACGACGCCGTGAACCGGTAAGTTCATCGCTGAGCGGGCCATCTTTCCTTGGCCTCGGCAGCGAACCCGTCCACGGCAACGGAAGGTCCGATTCCGATGTCAGTTACTTGTTCGACGACGAAGACGCTCGTCCCCGGCGTACCTACTGGAGGTTTACGGTTCTATTGCTGCTCCTGATTGTGATCGGCGGCTTGGTTTACCTGCAGTACAGGAAAGAAGGCAAGTCATGGACTGCGCCCTGGTCCAACGGGCCCGCGCAGACGCCAGCACAAGCGAGCCAGCCCGAGCAGCCGCAAACTCAGACGGCTCAGCCCAACACCAATGCTCAGGCGAACCCGCCTCAGAACACCGCGTCCAACGAAGCCAGCCCGCCTCCCGCTTCGAATGCGACTCCGCCCAACAACGACGCAAGTTCGACTCCGCAAAACAATCAAGCTGCGCCGCCTCAAAACCCCAAGGCCAGCGATCAGGCCGGCAAATCGGATCAGAAGAGCGACACCACTGACGACACGGAAACCGCAAAGTCAGAAGCGCCGGACGCAAATGACACCTCCGCTGACACGGAGGCGCCACCGGCAAAGCCGGCTCGCCCTGCCAAACCAAAACCGACCCGCGCTACCGCGCCTGCCGCATCTCCCGACGATGCTCTCGTCGCAAATGCTGAGAAGTACCTATACGGCCGGGGCGTCCCGCAGAATTGCGATCGCGCGCTGAGTTCGTTGCGCTCGGCCGCGGGACGCGACAATGCCCGCGCCAGAACGCTCCTGGGCACGATGTACGCTACTGGCCACTGCGTTCCCAAGGACTTGCCGAATGCTTATCGCTGGTTTGCCCAGGCTTCTCGCACCACTCCAGACAACATGTGGGTCCAGCGCAACCTGGAAATGATCTGGCGGGAGATGACGCCGCAGGAACGACAGCTGGCAACAAAGAGTCAGTGAAAAGGCTTGATGATCGGGTCGCGAAGGCGAACTCAGCCCGGACGGGCGTGCAGGACCAGCACCGTGACAAGAGCGGCGAACACAACAAAGATACCGACGATCACCGACGTCGGTAGCCAGAAAAGGAAGATCCGAAGCACGCGGTGACGTGCTCCGCTGGCAAAAAAGAACACGGCGAAAAGTCCAAAGGCCAACAACCAAACAGTTGGGTAAGCGAACGTACTCACGACCGCTCCCAATCCGACTGCCTTATTGACATTCCCGTCGCGAACAGCCCAGACCCCCCAATGAAGGAAAATCGCTAGTACGGCGGCAGCCACCCCGCTCATCGCACACTTGAAGTAGGTCATAGGGGATGCTCTCGGCAGGAGTATATACCCGAGCAGAACCGCTTCTTTGTAAGAGGGTTCCGGCGGGCCGAAGCCCGCCGGCGTTGTTGATCGTTGCTAGGGCAGAGTGTTGAGGTAACAGGGAGCGTTCGTCGCCTGTGTTGGTGGAGCGGGTGGAGTCGCCCACGGCACGTTGGCGAAGTCGAAGAACTCGGTCATATCCATCTGCTGAGCATCCCGGTTAGTCAATGCCTGCACCCCAAATCTCGTCTCGATCAGCTTCAGTATCGCGGTGAAATCACTGAAAGTGTGCGAGACGAAGTTCTTCCTGGTGAAAGGCGAGACGACAATCAGGGGAACTCGATATCCCGTGTAGGTGAAGTCGCAGTTCGGCCCGGTGGTAGTCGTGCAGATATCGGGCGGATTTAGGATCAGATCGGATGGCTTTATTCCGTCCGGGCTGACAGTAGGCTGCGGGGCAATGTGGTCATACAAACCGCCGCCTTCGTCGTAGGTCAGGATGAACACCGAATCCTTCCACGACGGGCTGGGATTCGATGGGGTGCCCATCATCGCATTTATCAGGGATGAGACGTATTTCGCTCCGAGCTGAATGCGAGTCGGAAACAGATCGTTGACCGTCGGATGTTCGTCGGTGCCAGCCGCAAACCCAGGTTCAATAAGCGAAACCTGGGGCAAGGTTCCGTTCTGCGCTGCCGTCAGGTAGTCCGAGATGGGGGCAATGTTTTGTGGGAACTGCGAAAGCACCGTCGAAATATACGTAAAGTTCTGCAGACTGCTGAACTTCGCCAGGCATTTTGAGTCGGTGGAATTACAGCCGGTCCCGGTCGGATCGACGTAGATTTTCCAGCTGATGCCCGCCTGCTGCAATTCCTCGAAAATGGTTTTTGCCGGCAGTTTGGGACTGTTGCTCTGGTTGAGAGGGTACACGTGTCCTTGCGAGGTGCCCGCGATCAAATACATCCGGTTCGGATCGGTTCGCGACATGACCGGTGAAAACCAGTTATCGGAAGTCGCGAAGTTCGACGCCATGAAGTAGTAATAGTTCAGCTCGTTGCCGTCGTAGTACCCCATCGCACGAGCGCCATTCACATCGTTGTACATCGGGTTCTGGCGACGGGCATTGTTCGCGGCCGTCTGAACAAAACCATCAAGCGTCGCGGTCGCAGAAACAGGATCGCTCAGATTCCAATCCACATGACTCTCATTCCACGACGGACTGGGATTTTCAATGCACTGCGTCAGCAGGTGGTACGAGGTAACGGGAGGACTCGAGGCGCTTGCGACACAATTGGCCGGCGGCGGCGCGGTCGGGTCGCATCCGGGATTAGTCGGCGGCGTCCCGGCAGGAATATTGAACTGGGGCAGGCCATTGAACGCTTGGTCCGGATACCCGTTCTGAGCCCAGTATTCGCGAAGCGCTCCAAAGTAATGATCGAAGGCCCGGTTTTCCTGCGCCAGAATGACGATGTGATTAATCGACTTTATAGACGGTGCGTTGAACGTGGCAGTGACTGAAGCCGCTTGCGTCAGCGAAATGCTGCAATCGGCGGTACCGGAGCAAGCGCCCGACCACCCACCGAACGATGACCCGCCACTCGGCGTAGCAGTTAGGGTCAAGCTCGTCCCACTATTGAAGCTAGCGGAACACGTTGCTCCGCAACTGATCCCGGCCGGATTGCTTGTTACCGTTCCCTGCCCACCGCCGGCCAGCGCAACCGAAATCTGGAATTGCTGTGGCTGCGGGTTCCCTCCTCCGCCTCCCCCGCCACCCATGTTGTGACTTGCATTGCAGCCGGTGAGCGTCAGCACAAAGGCCACAGAAGCTGAAACTATCCCAAAAAACCTGGAAGCAGCGCGCACAGATACCTCCTGTGCACCTTCGATGATTCACCTACTCAGCTGGTTGGATTTGTATCTCGATACACCGAGCCAAACTGTGCGCCTGTAGCGGGATACGGCCGGTTGTCACAGTTTCATGAAATCCGCGGTACGCGCGGCGGACTAGTACCTAGATCCGGCCGTGAAAGACTGTAGAGCCTAGGCTTCTTCGTCTTCCTTCAACTTCGCAATCACTCCCAGGTCCTCAAGCGTAGTCACGTCACCTTTAACTTCACCGCTGCTGGCCAACTCACGTAGCAAACGCCTCATAATCTTGCCGCTGCGCGTTTTGGGAAGCACGTCCGTAAAACGAATGTCGTCCGGCTTCGCCAGAGCACCGATCTCTTTTGCTACCCAGGAGCGCAATTCCTCCTTCAGCTCGGGGCTGGGCTTTTGCCCATGCTCCAAGGTGACGAAGGCGGCTATGGCCTGACCTTTCAGGTCGTCGGGCCGGCCAACCACAGCCGCTTCGGCCACTTTGTCGTGTGCGACCAAGGCCGACTCAACTTCCATCGTGCTCAGGCGATGGCCGGAGACGTTGATAACATCGTCCACGCGTCCCATCACCCAGAAGTAGCCGTCTTTGTCCTTGCGGGCGCCGTCGCCGGTGAAATATGTCCCGGGAATTTGCGACCAGTACTGCCGGACATAACGATCGGGATCGCCGTAAATGGTGCGCAACATCGCCGGCCACGGCTTCCGAATGACCAGAAATCCACCCGATCCTTCGGGGACCGGCTCACCGTCCATGGTGACAACCTCGGGAACCACTCCAGGGAAGGGACGAGTTGCGGACCCTGGCTTGGCTGGGATCGCGCCGGGAATGGGAGTAATCATCATCATGCCGGTTTCGGTTTGCCACCAGGTATCGATGATCGGACATTGCCCGTGGCCGATCACTTCGCGATACCACATCCATGCCTCGGGATTGATCGGCTCGCCCACAGTACCCAGCAAACGCAGGCTGCTGAGCTTGTGTTTGCCTGGCCATTGTTCGCCCCACTTAATGAAGGTCCGGATCGCCGTCGGAGCCGTGTAGAAGACGTTCACCTGATGCCGGTCGATAATGTCCCAAAACCGGTCCGGCTCGGGGAAGTTCGGAGCGCCCTCGTACATCAGGCTGGTGGCACCATTCTGTAGTGGACCATAGATGATGTAGCTGTGTCCGGTGACCCAGCCGATGTCGGCGGTACACCAGAACGTGTCTTCGTCTTTGAGATCGAAGACCCACTTGGTCGTGAGATAGGTCCCCACGGAGTAGCCGCCGGTGGTGTGCACGACGCCCTTGGGTTTCCCGGTCGTTCCGGACGTGTACAGAATATAGAGCGGATGTTCGGCATCGAGCGGCTCGGCGGGACATTCTGGGTTCGCATTGGCCATCAACTCGTGCCACCAGTGGTCTCTTCCCGGCTGCATGTTGATCGGCGTGCCGGTTCGCTTGTACACGACCACGTGTTTCACCGACGGGCACGATGTCAGCGCCTCTTCGACCGCTGGAAACAGCTTCACTTCCGCTCCGCGACGGTACGAGCCGTCCTGCGTGATTACCGCTACGGCTTGCGAATCGTGAATCCGGTCGATCAGAGCGTTGGATGAGAAACCGCCGAACACAACCGTGTGCGGTGCGCCTATGCGAGCGCAGGCCAGCATCGCAATCGGCAACTCGGGCGTCATACCCATGTAGATGGCGACCCGATCGCCCCTTTTCACGCCGAGAGACTTCAAGACGTTGGCAAACTTTTGAACTTCATGATGGAGCTGCTGGTAAGTCAGCGTGCGGACTTCGCCCGGCTCACTTTCCCACACGAGGGCGGCCTTGTTCTTGCGCCAGGTTTGAACGTGACGGTCGAGGCAGTTGTACGAAAGGTTGATCTGCCCCCCCACAAACCACTTCGCCCACGGCGCATTCCATTCCAACACCCGGTCCCAGGGCTTGAACCAATACAACTCCCGCGCAACCCGCCCCCAGAACTTCTCTGGCTCTTCCACCGATTCTTTGTAAATGCGCTCGTATTCGTCCAGGCTCTTGATGTGGGCGCGTTCCGCGAAATCTGCCGGCGGTGGAAACTTTCGTTGCTCTTGCAGAACAGAATCGATCCTGGTATCGACCGCCGCCGCTTTCTCCGCCATGATTGCGCCTCTCGCTCAGTGGACTCGGGCCCTGCCCGCTTGCATCGCAGAATTGTAATGCTGCGGAGCCGGGTTGTCTTGTCGCGGCTTATTGGTCCAAGAACTTTTCCCGGTAGCGGGGATGGGGAACGATGCACGTGGGATAACGTCCGAACATGCGGTAGCGATTTTGGGCGCCAGCCTCGTATAAGCGGTCTCGAAGAAACTTGGGAGCGAGTCGTAGAAGGGCGGCTTCCAGCCTCCAGAAGCCACCCAGCCGACGAATGATTTCGATGACGGCATCCGAACGGTTGAGGAGCGTTTCCCCTTTCTCTCCGTCCTTAAGCACCAGGTAAACCGTGTCGAGTGGGGAGGCTTCAAGATTGTGTCTTTCCAGGATCTCCTGTGCGAACGCGCTCTGCAGGGACGCGAACCTGAACTGATCGCGTTTGTCTTTTCTCAAGACCATCGCGACCAGCCGATCACACAGGCCGCAGACGCCGTCATAGAGGATGATCGGCTTAGTTAGCGTCTCATTCATAGAATTCGCTCACTGTACACGCCTGGAACGTACAGGGACGGTGCGACGGCCCGATTCGGTCCGTTGTGATACCCGTCACACCCTTGTGTGACCCCCATACCGGACGCCGGTGCTCCTCAAACCTATCCTGAACTAGCACAACTCCATGCCGGCCGGGTTACTCCGTCCGGCAACCCGGAAGGGGAGCCAATGAAGCGCAAGTTCAAGACCATGGACGCCAATGAGGCGGTCGCGCACGTCGCCTACCGCGTGAACGAGGTCATTGCTATTTATCCGATCACCCCGTCCTCGCCCATGGGAGAGTGGGCTGACCAGTGGGCCTCGGAAGGCTTGCCCAACATCTGGGGCACTGTTCCCCAGGTCATTGAGATGCAAAGTGAAGGCGGCGCAGCCGGGGCCGTGCACGGAGCCTTGCAGACCGGCTCGCTAGCCACGACTTTCACCGCGTCCCAGGGCCTATTGCTCATGGTGCCGAACATGAACAAGATCGCGGGCGAGCTGACCGCGACCGCGTTCCACGTTTCTGCCCGTACGCTGGCCACCCATGCGCTTTCCATCTTCGGCGACCACAGCGATGTGATGACCTGCCGCGCTACCGGATTCGCCATGCTGTGCTCGAACTCCGTACAAGAAGCAGAGGATCTTGCGCTCATAGCCCATGCCGCCGCCCTCGATTCGCGCATACCGTTCCTCCACTTCTTCGACGGATTCCGCACCTCGCACGAAGTGAACAAAATCGAGATGCTGACCGATGATGACATGCGCGCCCTGATGAACATGGACCGCGTGCTGGAGCATCGTCAGCGCGCTCTGTCCCCCGATCATCCGGTGATGCGTGGCACGGCGCAGAATCCCGACGTGTTCTTCCAGATTCGCGAAACCATCAATCCGTATTACAGCGCCTGTCCCGACATCACGCAGCGCGCGATGGACAAGTTTGCCGAGGTGGTCGGCAGGCCCTACCACCTTTTCGATTATGTCGGCGCTGCGGACGCGGACCGAGTCATCGTCATGATGGGCTCGGGAGCCGAAGCTGCGCACGAGACTGTCGAATATCTGAATGCCCAAGGAGAAAAAGTCGGCCTGCTCAAAGTGCGCCTGTACCGGCCCTTCTCCGTGAAACACTTCCTGCAGGCGCTCCCTGGCTCCGTACGTAAGATCGCGGTGCTGGATCGCACGAAGGAAGCCGGGGCCGGAGGAGAGCCGCTCTACCTCGACGTCGTCAGTGCCATTCATGAAGGCCTGCAAAGCGGCGCCGCGCCATTCAAAAGTTCACCGCGGATCGTCGGCGGCCGCTATGGATTGTCTTCGAAGGAATTTACCCCGGCGATGGTCAAGTCAGTGTATGACAACCTGAATGCGGCGCGGCCCAAAGAGCATTTTACGGTTGGCATTCATGATGACGTGACTCGCACCAGCCTTGATTACGATCCTAACTTCTCGACCGAGCCCAACAATGTTGTTCGAGCAATGTTCTACGGACTTGGCGCCGACGGGACGGTGGGCGCAAACAAGAATTCCATCAAGATTATTGGCGAAAATACCAGCAATTACGCGCAGGGCTACTTCGTTTACGATTCGAAGAAGTCCGGCGCCATGACGGTATCGCACTTGCGCTTCGGTCCCCAACCGATTCGCTCGACCTACCTGGTCTCCAAAGCCAATTTCATCGCCTGCCATCAATGGATCTTCCTCGAACGTTATGACATGTTGAGCACGCTCGTTCCCGGCGGCGTGTTCCTCCTGAATAGCCCCTACGGGCCCGAAGAGGTATGGGATCGTCTGCCGCGCGAAGTTCAGCAGCAGCTCATCACGCTTAAAGCCAAGTTTTATGTCATCGATGGCTATAAGGTGGCGCGCGACAGTGGCCTGGGCGCACGGATGAATACCATTTTGCAGGTCTGTTTCTTTGCCATATCCAAGGTATTGCCGCGCGACGAAGCTATCGAAGCAATTCGGGACTCGATCCGCCACACCTATGGCCGCAAAGGCGAAGAAGTCGTGCAGAAGAATATGCAGGCCGTTGACGAAACGCTTTCCCACTTGTTCGAAGTGAAGGTTCCGGGCGAGGCCACCAGTTCGATCTCTATGCCTCCGCCGTTTTCCGCGGACGCTCCGCAATTTGAACGTGATGTCCTGGGCATGATCTATGGTGGCCGGGGAGAGGAGTTGCCGGTCAGCGCCTTTCCCGCTGACGGTACCTTCCCGACCGGAACAGCCAAGTGGGAAAAAAGGAACCTGGCCCTCGAAATTCCCGTGTGGGACACCAAAACATGCATCCAGTGCGGCAAGTGCGCAATGGTGTGTCCGCACGCGGTGATCCGCATCAAGGTGTTCGAGCCAGTCGCCCTTTCAAGCGCACCACCAACATTTAAATCAACGGATGCCCGCGACAAGGAGTGGGCGGGCATGAAGTACACGATCCAGGTAGCACCGGAAGACTGCACTGGGTGCGGCATCTGCGTCGACATCTGCCCGGCGAAGAACAAAGCTGAAACTCGGCTGAAGGCACTGAACATGATGCCGCAGGCTCCGTTACGTCATCCGGAGCGGGAAAACTGGGAATTCTTCCTGAATCTTCCTGAACTGGATCGCCGAAAAATTAAGCCGGGGGCAATCCGCCAGCAACAGGTTCAGCAGCCCCTGTTTGAATTTTCTGGCGCCTGCTCAGGGTGTGGCGAGACTCCTTATCTGAAGCTGCTCACTCAACTGTTTGGGGACCGCGCCGTAGTTGCCAACGCGACGGGCTGCTCTTCGATCTATGGCGGCAATCTCCCGACAACCCCGTGGAGCAAGAATGCTGACGGACGCGGCCCTGCCTGGTCCAACTCGCTGTTTGAAGACAATGCCGAGTTCGGTCTGGGATTCCGGGTCTCCATTGATAAACAGGCGGAATTCGCTCGCGAGTTAGTGAAACATCTCTCCGCGACCATCGGAGAGAATCTGGCAACGGCGCTGATCACCGCGAGCCAAACAGACGAGGCGGAGATCTTCGAACAACGACAGCGACTCGATCTTCTCAAAGAGAAGCTTCGAGGAGAGCATTCGGTCGAAGCGCGGCAACTGCTTTCCGTCGCCGACTTGCTGGTCAAGAAGAGCGTCTGGATCGTAGGCGGTGACGGATGGGCGTATGACATCGGTTACGGCGGCCTCGACCACGTGCTCGCCAGTGGCCGCAACGTCAACCTGCTGGTGCTCGACACCGAGGTGTACTCGAACACGGGTGGCCAGGCATCGAAGTCAACCCCGCGCGCAGCAGTGGCCAAGTTTGCGGCCGGCGGCAAACCGGGTCCCAAGAAAGATCTTGGTCTGATGGCCATGAGCTATGGCCATGTTTACGTGGCGAGCGTAGCAATGGGCGCGAAGGACGAACACACGCTCAAGGCGTTTCTCGAAGCCGAAGCCTACGATGGGCCAAGCATCATCATCGCGTATTCGCACTGCATCGCTCATGGCATCAACATGACAACCGCCATGTCGGACCAGAAGGTCGCCGTTGATTCGGGCCAATGGGTGCTTTATCGCTATAACCCGAATCGCGCGGCCGCCGGAGAGAATCCGCTGATCCTCGATTCCCGGACGCCGACGAAGAAAGTTCAAGAGTTCCTGCAACAGCAGACGCGATTCCAGATGCTTGCCAAAAGCAATCCCGAGCATGCGAAAGCCCTCTGGGAACAGGCGCAGCGTGATGTGGAAGCCCGCTATCGCATGTATGAGTACCTGGCTTCGCGAAGGAGCGACAAGCAGCCGGAGCCGACGGCCGAAAAGAAGGGTTCGCAAGTCGACAAAGGCGCAGCCACAGCGGCTGATTGAGAACTTGGGCGGCTCGCCGCGTCGGCGCGGCACGTCTACCAGATTCGAGCCCGGAGTATGACGTTTGGAATACCGTTCACAACGCGGCATTAACAAGCAGGAGTAGCCATGATCGATCTCAGCACACAATATCTCGGCCTGCCTCTTCGCAGTCCATTGGTATCCTCGGCGTCGCCTCTGGCCCAGGAAATCGCGAACATTCGTCGTCTCGAAGATGCCGGCGCCGCCGCCATCGTCCTGCCGTCGTTGTTCGAGGAACAGCTCCGGCAAGAAGGGTTACAACTCGACCACACCCTAAACGCCTACACGGAGAGTTTCGCCGAGGCACTCTCGTTTTTCCCGGCTGCCAGCGAATTTCAGCTCGGCCCGGAAGAGTACCTGAAACACATTCGCAAGGCCAAAGAAGCCGTAGACGTTCCTATCATTGCGAGTCTGAACGGCTCCACGGTGGGCGGGTGGATCAATTATGCCCGCGAGATCGAGAAGGCAGGCGCCGATGCCTTGGAATGCAACATTTACTTCATTCCGACCGATACCAGCCTCTCCGGAGAAGCAGTGGAACAGACCTATCTGGAGATCGTGGGTGCAGTCAGGGAGGCTGTGTCGATTCCACTCGCTGTAAAACTCAGTCCCTTCTTCAGCAATATGGCCTCGATGGCGAAGCGCTTAGAACAGCGCGGCGCCAATGCACTTGTGCTGTTCAACCGCTTCTATCAACCCGATATCGATCTGGAGGGACTGGAAGTAAAACCCAACGTACTGCTGAGCACTCCCCAGGCTTTGCGCCTGCCGTTGACTTGGATTGCGATCCTCTATGGACGAGTGAAGATGAACTTGGCAGCCACCAGCGGTGTGCACGGTCATGAAGATGTTATCAAGCTGTTAATGGTGGGAGCCCAGGTGACAATGTTCTGCTCGGCCCTGTTTCAACGGGGTGTGTATCTCTTGAGAGATGTGGAACGCGATCTCGTGCGGTGGATGGAAGAACATGAGTACGAGTCGGTGTCGCAGATGCGCGGCAGTATGAGTCAGCTGCGCTGTGCTGACCCCGCGGCCTTCGAACGCGCTCAATACATGCGGGCGATCAAGAGTTACCAGCCTGCGTAGAATCGTGGATTGACACGCTTACGCTCTCAGAAGAGGGAGCGCCACCCTGAGTCCGCCTCTCCGTCAGAAGCGGGCTCTTGCTCCGTTTGCCCCCTCTCTGAGAGTCCCATAAGTTTCTGCACAATACCGCGACCGCACCGAACGGGGACAAATACCTGTTTTTTGTTCTAGAAATGGAACATGGAAGATTCCGCTACAGCGAAGTGGAGGGTCCTTGCTCAACCCACCCTTCCTGGCCAGCCCGTTCGATCAGCCACTGCTGCAGCTGCTTTTGGAATACCGGATGCATATCAACAAAGCTGAGGCCAGCCAATCCTCCTGGGCTTGTCCACGCCAGCTTGCCCCTGCTTTCCAGTTGGGCGGAGATTCCGGGCAGGTGGAAGGATACGTCGTAAGTCGTGCCGTGCTTCAATGCGCTCGGCGATTTGATCGCAATTCCCCCGGAGCTGATGTTCACCCCGACTGCACTGCCTTCATTGCCCTCTTCATCCTTGAGCGTGACAGGAATTTCGATGGTCACCCGGAAATAGCGTTGCTGCTGCGCGCTCAGCTTGCCCAAACGCCCGCTCTTCCCGACCTCAATACCCATCGCGCGATACTTCTCGAGTTTTCGCCGCAAGGTCCGCGACGAGATGCCCAACTGCTGTGCCGCCTTGCTCTGATTATTGCCGTTGTCTTCCAGGGCGCGAAAGATCATCTGGCGTTCCATGTCGTCCAGATTCCCTGCAACCGCCCTTTGCTCAGGGGCCGGGCTCACTCCGCAAACCGCTGCCGGAAGGTCTGACGCCTCGAATTCGGTTTTTCCCGGCTTCGCGTTCAGAGTCGTTTTGAAAATTACGTTCTTCAATTCGCGAACATTGCCGGGCCAAGCGTATTGCCGTAATGCCTCAGCCGCGTCGGCCGTAAATCGCGCACCGGGACAGTGCGAATGAAGAAAGTGCTCGGCCAAGGCATCGATGTCCTCGGCTCGCTCCCGAAGCGGCGGAACATGAAGTTGGAGCTGGGTAAGCCGGTGATACAGGTCTTCCCTGAACTTCCCTGATTTCGATTCCTCTTCCAGGTTGCGGTTGGTGGCCGCGATGACTCGCACGTTGACGGCAACCTTTCGGCTGCCCCCCAGTCGATAGTAGGGCACACCGTCCAGCACACGGAGCAACTTTGCCTGGATTTTAATGTCGAGTTCCCCGATCTCATCGAGGAAGATTGTGCCGCCGTCGGCAAGTTCGAAAAGACCGGGCTTAGCTGTGTCTGCGCCGCTGAAAGCGCCTTTCTCAAAGCCGAACAGTTCGCTTTCGACCAGGTGCTCGGGGAGAGCGGCACAGTTCACATCCACAAACGCTTTGCCCTTGCGCGAGGACTGTTCATGGATGGCGCGGGCAACCAGCTCTTTGCCGACACCAGTCTCGCCAACGATCAACACGGCCGCCTGGTGGTGGGCAACACGCTCCACCATTGCCATCAGCCGGTGCATGACCGGACTGCGCAGGACTGCCGTACTGCCATCAAGGAGTTGGAGCCGGGTGGCCGATTGCATGCTGAAGCCGCTCTGTCTGGGACGGGGGACGAGGCCCAGAGTACCTCTTGATTACCATGTTTAGGCAGTAAGAGGTAGTTACCTTCGTTTCGTTACCAGCGCGGTGCGAAGAAAATCCAAGGCGAGCGAAACCAATCGAGGCCGTCGCCGCAGGGTGCAGGAAATGCGAGTACTGTGCTTAAAGAGTTGACAGCTCCGGAGCCGAACTTGCCGGCCCTAGCTGCCCCAGACGGCCGATGCATTCGCGGCGACCGCCAACAACGTAACCAGTGCGCCTGCCAGGATCACATACCCTATGACGCTTAGCTTTTTCATTCTGTTTTTCATGTTGCTGCTCCTCACCCTCGTTATTTTCTTCCTTTGACTAACACTACTCCGTGTCATCGTCGCCGGCGCCATCAACACTCAACGCCGTTGCCGCATCCACGGTGCTGCCCCAGATTACCGAGTTGCCCCAGATGACGCTGTTGCCCGCGAGCGTGGTGTCTCCCCAAATGACGGAGTTGCCCCAGATCACGCTGTTGCCGCTCAGAACTGAATCTCCCCAAATTACCGAGTTGCCCCAGATGACGGAGTTGCCCCAAATCACCGAGTTACCCCAAATCACGCTGTTGCCGAACACGGTCGAGAGATCTGTTCGCACCGACACCGACCCGTCGCCGTTCTGCACCGCAACCGGCGACAAAGCAGCGCCCGCGGCTACATCCGAATTCCCCAGTGCTGCGGTTATGTTCAGATAGCCCGCACCGACTGTAAACAAGTCGTACTGTTCCGTCACGAAGTTCATGGTCGAGAGATCGAGGACAAAGCTTTGTGTCGGAAAAGTCTTGTCGGCGGTCTTCATGAGCCGCGCTTTGATCGTGTCCGGAGATAGCGTCGGATCCTGCTCAAGCAACAGGGCCACGGCTCCGGTCACCACCGGAGTTGCCATACTGGTCCCACTGAGCACGAAGTAGTTCCGGGCAGATAACGGAGAAGCACCATACGATGGTGGATAGACTTCGTTTGCATGAAACTGTTTGTCCAGCGTGCTTCCGCGAGCCAGCAAGGAAGAGATTCGGTTTCCGGGAGCCACCAAGTCCGGTTTCACAATGTGGTCCAGGAGTGTCGGACCCTTGGAGCTAAACGTCGTGATCGCATCGTCGGACTTCCCAGATGTACCGCGCGTATTCATGGCTCCGACTGTGATCACATAAGGATCGTTGCCCGGTACGCCAATCATCCCGTAGCCGCGGGTTCCCAGCGAATTGTCCCGTCCCCAGTTGCCGGCGGCAGCCACCACTACGATGCCCGCTCTCCAGGCCGATTCCACCGCCTGGTCCAGTGGGTCCTGGGTGAAGCTTTCGTACACCCGCCGTCCCAAGGACATGTTGATGACCCGAATGTTGTAAGTATTCTTCAGGTCGATCGCCGTCTGAATTGCCGCGATGACGTACGAGTCCTGCCCGGAACCGCTGCTGTCGAGCACCTTGAGGTTGATGAGATTTACGCGCGGCGCCACTCCGTAAATCGCGTGATTGGAGATCCGTCCATTGCCGGCAACGATCCCCGCTACGTGCGTGCCGTGGCCATAGCCATCACTGGCATCAGTATCTGGAACGAAGCTTTGGCTATACACAACGCGCGACAATCCAGTTGCGGGATCGTGCAAATCGGGATGATCGCTGATGCCGCTGTCAATGATCGCAACTCCGATTCCATTGCCATCCCAGCCGTAGCTCTGGGCTACGTCGGCACCTACCGTGGCTTCCGCATAGTCGCTCGCCGCCGTGACCGGCCGGTTGGGAGAGACATACGCCACATCCGGGTCGTCGGCCAGTTTCGCGAGCGCGCTCAGTGGAACGTTATAAACTCCGGCGCGCACCGACTCGAGTCCTTGCAGGTGACGGCCGCCAAAAGAAGCTATTTTTAGATGATGACGCTGTGTGGGCCGCTGTTTGAACTGGACTATGACCTGCACTTGCTGGGTAGCTAAAGACGGGTGATTAACGGCGGCTGTCAGCTTATTGAGTTCCGGCGAAAGATGTCCCTTGGCTCTACGCTGCATCTGCGGAGGGCGCACGGCATAGCTCAACGTGGCCGCCAGCGCCACCACGCTCAATGCGAAGAGCCGTATCCATTCCCTGCCTTTGCGTTTGACCTTCTGCCGCCTCGATTGTCGACCTTGCCGCCTCATGTGGCTCCGTACTCGGACCCGCACGGGGGAATGTGTGGTCACCAAGAGTGACTTGCAGGGACAGTTCCAAATCACCACTGTGGACACAAGACGCTGTGTTCACAGCGGTTTGTGCAGCTGGGTTGAACTTTTCGTAGCGACAAAATGTCCGCCCGCGATGGTCAAGGTTTCCGCAGCCCCGGCCTAACGTCTCCGAAAGCAAAGACTTACTTCCGAACTGCAACAGCCGGGACAGGATGTCCTGGCGAATGGCACACAAGAGTTTCGAGGCGATTACCAAAGTGCCTTTAGTAACAGACATTTCGTTGAATGGCCTCGTTATAGCTGATATCTGTGATGAGGAAAGTCGATTAACGAGCGGCGGGGAGAAGTTTGTCCACACAATCGCAATCGTGGCGCGAAATGTCGCTGCGGGCCCGCGGCTTTATCTGCGTGATGGCCGTAGCCGGCGTGTGCGTGCTCGGCTGGGCGGTCCACAACTGGACCAGCCGCGACCCCATCAAATTCCTCTGTTACCTGCTGGTAGCAATCCTGGCTTCTCGCTTGAAGGTGCGGCTGCCGGGCATCACCGGAACGATGTCGGTGAATTTCCTCTTCATCCTGCTCGGCATCGTGGAGTTGAGCCTGCCGGAAACGCTGGCCCTCGGATGCCTGGCAATCTTTGTGCAATGCTTTCATCGTGATCGCCCCCAGGTCGTGCAGGTAGTTTTCAACGTCTGCGGATCAGCCTGGGCGATCGCCGCCGCATACCAGATCTACTATCTACCCGCCTGGCAGGAACAAGGCGTCCACAATCCTTCTCTGCAGCTGCTAGCCGCCGCATGCACTTATTTCGTCGGCAACACTGTTCCGGTCGCAACGGTTATCTCACTTACGGAGCACAAGTCACTACGCAAAATCTATGCCGAGTGCTATTTCTGGTCCTTTCCCTATTACCTGATGGGCGCCGGCGTAACCGGACTGGTGAGTTATTTCAATCGGCTGATCGAGTGGCAAACTTCGCTGCTGGTCTTGCCCGCCGTTTATTTGATCTACCGTTCGTATCGGCTGTACCTGAGCAAGCTGGAGAATGAAAAACGCCACGTCGAGGAGATGGCCAATCTTCACCTGCGCACGATCGAAGCCCTGGCATTGGCGATCGAAGCAAAAGACCACACTACCCACGATCACCTGCAACGGGTTCGCGTGTACGCAATCGAGGTTGCCAAGGAACTCAAGCTGAGCCGTGAAGATACCGAAGCTCTGCATGCCGCAGCCCTGTTGCACGACATCGGGAAACTGGCGGTTCCGGAACACATCATCTCCAAGCCCGGGCGCCTCACCCCGGAAGAATTCGAGAAAATGAAGATTCACCCGGTCGTGGGCGCGGAAATCCTGGAGCGTGTCCGTTTCCCTTATCCCGTCGTTCCGATTGTCCGAGCGCATCACGAAAAATGGGATGGCAGCGGCTACCCATTTGGGTTGAAAGGCACAGAGATCCCCATCGGCGCTCGTATTCTTTCCGCAGTCGACTTCCTGGATGCTTTGGCCTCGGATCGTCAGTATCGGCGCGCGATCCCGCTGGAAGAGGTAATGGCCCGCCTGCAAAACGAGTCGGGCAAGGCGTTCGATCCCAAAGTTGTAGCTGTCCTGCAGCGGCGCTATGCGGACATGGAGCGCATGGTACAGGGGCGACCTGGAGATATCGAGTGGTCCAAGCTTTCCACCAACCTGAAGATCGAGCGCGGACTGGAGCCGGCAACCGGGTTTGCCTCGGAGCCCAAAACCGCAACTTCGGAGGCAACATTCCTGGCGTCTATCGCGGCAGCACGCCAGGAAGCACAAGCCCTGTTCGAGCTTAGCCAGGATCTCGGGGCCTCGTTGAGTCTCGGCGAGACTCTCTCCGTTTTTTCCGTGAAGCTTAAGCGGCTTGTGCCTTACGACTCGATCGCGATTTATATCCGCCGGGACGACGAGCTCGTGCCCGAGCATGTCAGCGGCGACAACTTCCGCCTGTTTGCTTCTCTCCGCATTCCGGTGGGCGAAGGAGTTTCCGGGTGGGTTGCACAGAACCGCAAGCCTATGGTCAATGGCAATCCCCTCGTCGAACCGGGTTACAAGACCGATGACGGGAAGTACAGCACCTTGCGTTCAGCGCTGTCGGTTCCGCTGGAGGGCCTCGACGGCATCGTGGGTGTGCTCACGCTTTACAAATCCGAAAAGGACGCCTTCACTGCCGACCACGTTCGCATTCTATTGGCCGTCAGCTCGAAGATGGCGCTCTCCATCGAAAACGCTTTGAAGTATCAGCAGGCGGAAAGCTCGGCCACGACCGACTATCTGACTGGTCTGCCCAACGCTCGATCGTTGTTCCTGCAACTCGATCGCGAGCTCGCGCGCTGCAAGCGCAGCAAATCAACTCTAACCGTGATGGTCTGCGATATGGATGGTTTCAAGCAGATCAACGACCGCTTCGGACACCTGGAAGGCAACCGCGTGCTGAAAGTCTTCGCGCAGCGCTTGAAAGAGAGCTGCCGCGAATACGACTATGTCGCCCGTATGGGCGGCGACGAGTTTGTGGTCGTAGCTCCCGGCCTCACTGCTGACGCCACTCGCGTCAAGATGCTTGCTCTTCGCGAGATGGCCAAGAAGGCGGGATTTGAAATCTGTCGAGAAGACATCCTGTCGCTCAGCATCGGACAGGCGGTATATCCCGAGAATGGCCGGGACGCCGAAGAACTCCTCGCCGAAGCCGACCGCCGCATGTACCTGGAGAAACAGCAGCAACCGAACCGCAAGAACCGCCGCGGACAACCGCGCATGGTATGCCGCTTGACGGTTACGCTGCAACCGCAGGGCAGCACCGTTCCAGTGCTCGGCAATCTCTCGAACATCAGCCTCACCGGCTGCTACATCGAAACCGCTGCTTTGTTGCCGTCCGGTACCAAGTTGCGAATCTACTTCTCGGCCGACGACGAGAGCTTGCAGAGCGACGGTGTTGTGGTACGCAGTAACCTGGGATCGGGTGTTGGGGTTGAGTTTGAGGACTCGGCGGACCGCGCGAAGACGCATCGCATCGTCGAGCACGTCGAGTCGGCCACCAAGCACTACGATCGCGAGCTGGGGTACATGTCTCGCCTGGTTTCGTATTAGCACGATTTTCGATGTCGTCGATACAAACGACAAGCGTGAGAACACTTTGTGCAGCGCCTTCTAAAACACGCGGCCACCATGCTGATCGCCATCTTGCTCGGTGGCCTTATGGGCGCAACTCTTGTGCGTTTCGCTCCCGGCTACGGTGTCGATGAGCGAGAACTCGACTCCCGGCTCTCAAATTCCAGCATTGAAGCTCTGCGTTCCGCTAATCGACCAAGCGAGAGTCTTCCGCGCTTCTACGCCCACTACCTCTGGCGAATGGCACATGGTGACTTGGGCAACTCACGCACGCTCGATCGTCCCGTCCGGCAGCTCATCGCCGAACGGCTTCCAGAAACGCTTAAGACGGTCGCCGTCGGGATCGTCGTCGGCTGGTTGCTGGGACTGGCTCTCGCTATACCGGCGTCCATATCGCGAAGCGGGACAGCCGACATGGCCGGAGGCCTTTTGACCGGGCTGCTGCTCTGCATCCCTGCCGCCGTGTTTTCGCTGATATTCGTGATCGCACAAGCGCCGTCGCGTCTGATACTCGCTCTCATCGTTTTCCCCAAAGTGTTTCGCTACGCCCGCAACTTGCTCGTGCGCAGCGCAACCCTTCCTCATGTGTTGACTGCGTGGAGCAAGGGACTCGGCAAGACACGAATTTTTCTCTGGCACATCCTGCCCACGGCTGGCCCGCAACTCCTTGCCTTAGCGGGCGTAACCGTCAGCATTGCTTTCACTTCGGCGATTCCGGTGGAAGCCCTGTGCGACCTTCCGGGCATCGGCCAACTCGCATGGAAAGCCGCGCTCGGTCGAGATCTGTACCTGCTCACAAATCTCACGATGATCGTGACGGTCATCACCTTGGCTGCCAATTCCCTCTCTGATCTGCTGGGTTCTCAGCGGAGGCCGGCATGAAGTGGGCGCGGTGCTGCGCGATCGCATTTTTATTAATAGCCGCCACCGCCAGTCTGTTGGCTGGAGTGATCGCCCCCTCCGGGTACGCGCATCAGTTTCGTGAGTTGCCGGACAGCCCGCCATCACCGCAGCACTGGTTAGGCACCGATAGTCTTGGGCGCGACCGGTTCGCGCGCCTGCTCTATGGAACGCGTGTGTCCTTGTTGCTCGCCCCCGCAGCAGCCCTGATCGCGACAATGCTGGCCGCCATCATCGGAGGATCAGCGGGATTTCTCGGCGGATGGTACGAGCGCATCGTTATGGCAGCCACAGACCTGTTTCTCTCGCTGCCCTGGCTCTTTCTGCTGATATCCGTGAGGGCGCTATTACCTCTGAATGTCTCGCCAGTGACGTCCGTCATGATCACGTTCGTTCTGCTCGGATGCCTTGGCTGGGCGGCTGCGGCCCGCGTAGTCTGCTCTGACGCCCGCGCGCTGCGAAGTTCCGATTTCATTCTTCTGGCTCGCGCCGGCGGCAGCAGCGGGTTCCGCCTCATCACTCGGCATGTCCTGCCCAATGTCTTACCTGTCCTGTACGCGCAATTTTGGATTTCCATACCGGTCTTCATCCTCACGGAGGCCAATCTTGGGATTCTTGGGCTGGGGGTCTCTGAACCGCTACCGTCATGGGGAAGCCTGCTGCGGGAGCTCGAGAGCTATTCAGCTCTGACCTCCAACATCTGGCTTTTTGTCCCGCTCACACTATTCGTCGCTGTAGTCAGCTGTTTTCAGTTCTTAGTCGCCGACCGGGAGTACGCCGCATGAAGAGATTTCAATTGTCTTTGGTCCTCGCTGTCGCAGTGCTTTCGTCGTTCATGCAAGCGGAGACGCAATTACGGTTCTGCTTGCGATCCGACCCGAAGACCTTCAACCCTTTGCAGGTGCAGGAAGACTCGTCAGACACGATCCGGTATCTCACCGGCGGCGTGCTGGTGCGCCTGAACCGCCAGACTCAGCAACTGGAACCCGAGTTAGCGTCCTCTTGGAAGGTCAGCAAGGACGGTCGCACGATCACTTTTGTCCTTCGTCCAGCCCTGAAGTTTTCGGACGGAACGGCCTTTTCCGCCGATGATGTTGCCTACACCGTCCAGCAGATGATGGATCCGAATCTGCACTCCCCGACAGGCGATTCGTTTCGCTCCGGGACAGGGAAAGTCGAGACACGCGTGATCTCGCCGGCGAAGATCAGCATCACTTTCCCAGCGCCAATCGCCGGACTGGACAAGCTCTTCGACCAGGTCGCGATCATGTCCTCCAAGTCGCCCAAGAAAGAAATGGCAGTCCTGGGACCCTATTACGTCGCCGAGAACAAAGCCGGTTCTTACCTGGTGCTTCAACGCAATCCCAACTACTGGAAACATGACGCTTCTGGCCGCCAGCTTCCCTACATCGATTCCGTTCGTCTCGACATTCAGCAGAACCGCGACACGGAGCTGCTCCGACTTGTTCGCGGGGAAATCGATTTCGTGAACTCGCTCGATGCCGAATACTTCGACAAGGTCACGCAGGAAAAGCCGGGGTTGGCCCATGATGCGGGACCATCGATGGATTCCGAGCAGATGTGGTTCAACCAGGTCGCAAACTCGCCGCTGCCCGCTTACAAGAAAGCCTGGTTTCGCAGCACAAACTTCCGTCGCGCGATTTCCGAATCCGTGAATCGCGAAGATATTTCACGAATCGTTTTTCGTGGACACGCCCGGCCGGCCGTCGGTCCGGTTTCGCCCGCTAACCAATTCTGGTTCAACAGCAAGTTGCAGCCCTATCCGTTCGATCAGAAGACGGCGCTGCAATGGCTGGCTCAAGACGGCTTCCGCTTCGAGAACGGAACACTCCGCGACAAGGAAGGCCACCCCGTCGAGTTCTCGATCATCACCAATGCAGGAAACAAGTACCGGGAGCGCATCGCAACGATGATCCAGCAGGATCTGTCCGGGGTCGGCATCAAGTTGAATGTTGTGACGCTCGACTTCCCGTCGCTGATTGAGCGCATCACTCGAACCTACGACTATGAGGCGTGTCTGCTTGGGCTGGTCAATGTCGACCTCGATCCCAATGCGCAAATGAACGTGTGGCTCAGTTCCGGCGAGAACCACCAGTGGAACCCCAACCAGAAGGCCCCAGAGACGGCGTGGGAGGCCGACGTTGACCGGCTCATGAAAGCCCAGGCGGCTTCGTTGAATGATAAAGATCGTAAGAAGTATTTCGATCAGGTCCAGGAGATCGCCTGGCAGCAACAGCCGTTCATCTATCTCATCAACAAGAACGCGCTTTCAGCTGTTTCCGCGTCGCTCCAGAATGCCCATCCGGTAGTACTTCGGCCCCAGGTCTTCTGGAATATCGACCAACTGAAACTCGCCTCCGAGGTGGCCAGCAAGTAGTCATGACTCCCCTGTTGAGTATTCGCTTAAGTGCGGCCTACCAAAACAAGGCCGTGCTGCACGAGATTGCGTTGGATATCGCCGCCGGCGAGATCCTGGCACTGGTTGGCCAGAGCGGTTGCGGCAAAAGCACGCTCGCATTGTCCATACTTCGACTGCTCCACCTGCGTGGCGCTGAGGCAAGCGGATCGATACACGTCAACGGCCGCGACCTCATGACCTTCCCGGAACGCGACATGCGTAGCGTTCGTGGCAAGGACATCGCCCTGGTGTTGCAAAGCCCGATGTCATCGTTGAATCCTGTGTTGAAAATAGGTACTCAACTGGCGGAAGCATGGCGTGTACACCAGAGCGGATCCAGACAGCAGTGCGCCGAGGCCATCTACGACGCGATGCAAAATGTAAGCCTTCCTTCCGATTCCGAGTTTCTTAGGCGCCGTCCCGCTCAACTGAGCGTCGGACAAGCACAGCGGGTGTTGATCGCCATGGCAATCCTGCACCGCCCGCCACTGCTCATTGCCGACGAACCGACAAGCGCTCTAGACGTGATCACCCAATCGGAAATCCTTGAACTATTTCGCGAACTGAGCCGAAAGCTGGGCATGAGCATTCTGTACATTTCCCATGACCTGCTCTCCGTCGCTACCATTGCCGACCGGGTTGCCGTGATGGACAAGGGCGTTATCGTCGAATGCCGCCCCACGGCCGACATTTTCCGCAATCCATCTCACCCTTATACGCAGCGACTCATTCAGGCACTTCCCGTCATCCCGCAAGCCTTGGGTGCCGGCGCGGGTCGCTGAGAGCCGTCCCCAGATTGAACCTCGGTGTTCACCGGCTTTCAATTGCCGCTTGACCTGTCTATAACTATAGGGTTGATCCTGAGGTTGGTTGATGCTGAGCGTAACCAAAATCGCCCGCCGCTTCGGCTTGAGCCGCACCACGATTCTCTACTACGAATCCTGTGGTCTGCTTAAGCCGGCCCTGCGCAGCGCCGCCGAATATCGTCTTTACGGAGCGAAAGAGGTCGAGAGGCTCGATCGAATCTGCCTCTATCGCTCCATCGGCATGACGATCCGCGATATCCGGCAACTGCTCTCGGCGCCAAGCAATGATGCCGCGCAACTGTTACAACGCCGCCTCCACGAACTGGATCTGGAGATCGGTAAGCTGCGCGATCATCAACGGGCGATTCTGCGGTTACTGCAAAGCAAAAAAATCCGAAGGAGAACAGAAGATATGACCAAGGACAAATGGGTAGCCATCATGAAATCCGCCGGTTTCAGCGAAAAAGACATGAACCGCTGGCACCACGAATTCGAGCGCTCCGACCCCGAGGAGCACCAGCAATTTCTGCAATACTTGCACATTCCGGATAAAGAGATACAAACCATCCGCGAGTGGAGCAGAAAACCCGCACCGGGCGCCTGATATCAGCCGGTTCAAGCGAAGCGTGTGGCGCACAGGGTACTGGTTGGTGGGTCGCTGGGTCTTAAATGCCGGCAGGCGCCCTATGGGGCCGATCGCCGACAACCCGTGCCCGCGCCACACATTCGCGTTTACAATAGGCAGTTCCAGAGGCTCTCATGTCGACACCCCGAACCGCGCATCCCGAAACCGCTTCGGCGGAAATGCCAGCTGTTCCGTTAACCATCGAAGGCTACAGCGTTCTTCACCAGATGATGAAATTCCGCTGGACTGCATGGCGAGAACTCGATCCGGGCAAGCAACGAGCCCTGGTCGATGAAGCTGCCGCCCTGCTCGGGAGCATGGAACAAAATTCAAACGGCCAGTCGGCCTTGTACTCCCTCATTGGACACAAGGGCGACCTCATGCTGGTCCACTTCCGAGAATCGTTTGACGCACTGAACCGCGCAGAACTACAACTGGCGCGCATCGGCCTCAGCGACTACCTTGAGCCCACCAGTTCTTATCTGTCGATTATTGAACTGGGATTGTACGAATCCACCATCAAGACATACCGCACGCTGATGGAGCGCGGCATCGAACCACATTCGGACGAGTGGAAACGCGCGATAGGCGACACTCTGGACCGTCAAAAGGAAGCCATGCGGCCGCGGCTGTTTCCGCCGATGCCCCCGAACCGCTACATCTGCTTTTATCCGATGGACCGCCGCCGAGGCGAAGATAAGAACTGGTACACCTTGCCCATCGAGGAACGGCAGCGCCAGATGAACGAGCATGGCCTGGTGGGTCGCCGCTACGCGGGCGAGGTCAAGCAGATCATTTCCGGCTCCATCGGTTTCGATGATTGGGAATGGGGCGTCACGCTGTTTGCCGACGAACCCCTCGTGTTTAAAAAGCTGATCTATGAAATGCGGTTCGACGAGGTCAGCGCCGTGTACGCGCTGTTCGGACACTTCTACGTCGGCGTCCGCTGTCCCGCGGCCGAACTCGGGCAGCTTCTCAGTGGTAAGCTTCCTGAACGGCAGTAACTCTCAGTTGGTAGCTGGCAGCTGCAAAACACTCTCGGAGCTTTCATGGCAATCTTTGGTTTTATTGAATATCAGGACGCGAGCCCCGAAGTTCGCGCTGTCTACGACGACATCATGGCCACCCGCAAAACCGACTGGATCAATAATTTCTGGAAGGCGATTGCGCATGATCCCGTGCTGCTCAAGCGCACATGGCAAGATATCAAGCAGATCATGGCCCCCGGTGGCGCGCTCGACCCGGTCACCAAGGAAATGATTTACGTGGCGGTGAGCGTTACGAACCAGTGCAATTACTGCATTGCCTCGCATACCGCAAGCGCGCGCAAAGCCGGAATGACCGACGCGCAGTTCAAGGAATTGATGTCCATTGTCGGGATGGCGAACGAGACTAATAAGCTGGTAACCGGCTACCAGGTCGAGATCGACGAAAAATTCAAGACTTAGAATTATTCACACCTACCAGCGTGCAGCCAGAATGCTTCCTCGGACTACTTGCCTACAGCTGCGTCATCCTTTTGTGGATTTCTTTCTGGTTTTCGATTTCGGTTTTGGCGAGGTCCTCTTAGCGAACTTGAACTCGTGCTCCTTCATATTCACCTTCCTACCGCGAAAAGTTACCCCTTCGGCTTCCAGCCGAAAGCGTTGCTCGAAGCCGTAATCCCCTGGCAACTTGATCTGTCCACCGGCGCCTAATACCCGGTGCCATGGCAATCCGACCGACGCGCGCAGGGTTGCAACCACTTGTCGTGCCGCTCCGGGATACCCCGCGGCTTTCGCAACCGCTCCGTAGGTCGACACTTTGCCCTGCGGAATCCGCCGAATGGCAGATTCGATTCTTAATCGCATGTCGCTCATTGTCGGGAAGGTTTGAGGAACTTAAGATGCGGGCGGCAACAAGGCCCAGGTCAGTTCAACGTTTCGAGACTGGCGTGCCGAGTACGCTGAAATTCGCAAGAAAAGTTCTCCGTGTTTTCTCGGCGTACTCGGCGATGATGTTTTATGCAGCGGCGCCCTTACGGAACGACTGCACGGCCTCTTCTACGCTGTCATAGACCTCAAAGACGGTGAGCAGCTTGGTAACTTGCAACAGGTCGCCGACCCGCTGAGTCAAGGCCGCCAGTTTAATGGCGCCACCGGCACTCCGGGCAGTCGTATACAGGGCGACGAGTGTGCCCAGCCCGCCGCTATCGATGTAGTTGACGCCGCCGAGGTTCAGCACCAGCTGGTTGTTCTGCGACAGCAGGCTCTTCACCGTGTCGCGTAAATTCGCCGATTCCTCGCCAAAAACCAATCGCCCGTCACAATCCACCACCGTGATCCCGTCCACCGTACGAGTACTCAGTCTGAGTTGCACAACAGCCTCCTTGCGGCCCTACTCCGATGACCTCAATTTACGCGCACAAAGCCTACCCCTACAGGCAGGTTCTCGGCAAGAGGATAAAACAGTCGTCCAACGGGCCGTTTGCGCGGGGTCAACGGCCCCGGCTGATCACGTATAATCGACTTCATCCCATGAGCTACCAGGTTCTCGCCCGCAAATACCGTCCCCAGAAGTTTTCCGAGGTGATCGGGCAAGAGCACGTGACCCATACTCTGAAGAACGCCATTGAGCAAGGACGGACAGCGCATGGGTACATCTTCAGCGGCCACCGCGGAATTGGTAAAACTACTGTCGCCCGGATCCTCGCGATGGCCCTGAACTGCCGCTCGACGGATCACCCGGTACCCGAGCCCTGCGGTGTATGCGACTCCTGTACGGAGATCCGCGCCGGCAACTCGGTCGACGTCATCGAGATCGACGCGGCCACCAACCGCGGTATCGACGAGATCCGCGAGTTGCGCGAAGCCGCCCGGTATCGTCCCGCTCGCGATCGCTTCAAAATCTACATTCTCGACGAAGCTCACCAGATCACCGACGCGGCGTTCAATGCGCTTCTCAAAACCCTGGAGGAACCGCCCGGCCACGTCGTTTTCATGCTTGCCACCACCCAGCCGGAAGACATCCCGCAGACCATCCGATCGCGCTGCCAGCACTTCAGTTTTCGGGCTGTACGTTTTGAGCAGATCCTGCAACAACTGAAAGACCTTGCCGCGAAAGAGAACGTCGCGGCCGACGACGAAGCGTTGGCGTTGCTCGCCGAGGCAGGGGATGGATCGATGCGCGACGCGCTCTCCATCATGGATCAGGCCATCGCCTCCTCCGACGGCCGCCTCACCGCTGATTCGGTCCGTCAACTCGTGGGTGCTGCGCCCTCCGGCGTTCTTGAAGAGGTTATGCAGGCAGTCTCGCGGGCATCCAGCGAAGACATCCTGAGGCAGGTTGACAAGCTGCTCAGCGAAGGCCACAACCCCACCCACTTTGCTCGTCAGATGGTCCGGTTCATTCGGAACACATTGGTGGCGAAGATTGCGGGTAGCGATTCTTCCCTGCTTCAGATTTCTGGCGATGAGCGCGCACGAGTGACGCGCACCGCGGAACTGTTCAGCGAAGAAGACCTGGCACGGCATCTTCAGATTGTGCTGCGCACACATAGCGAGTTGGGATACAAGCAGGAACAGCGGTTTCACTTGGAACTTGGGCTTTTGAAGATGGCCCATGCCCAACGGCTGCTGCCGCTGGAGGAGTTGCTGAGCGAGGTGGCGCAAACCGCGCCCGGCCAGCGGGTCCCCTCGAGTTCACCGGGATCTCGCCCGGCTGATTCGCGAAGAACGAATGCGGAACCGGCGCGTTCCAGTTACGTTTCGCCTTTCGCTGCCGACTCCGCGCGCAAAACTCGCAGTGAGATGTCCGCCGATGGGAACGCCGGTGGGCCTAGACTTGTGAGTGCTCCTGCGCCGCCAGTAGTGATGGGCGCAGCCGCTCCCGCTCCTGCTCTTGAGGAACTTCCCGCCGCTCCGGAAGCACAACCGGAGCCGATGCCGGCTGCCGCTTCTGACTCGAGCAACCTCGCTCCGTTACGTGAGGCAGTACTGAATGCAGTCGGCGGCCAGAGAATGTTGGTCTCGATGTTGGAAACCGGCGAATGGAATATGGAAGGCAATGATCTGCTGATTAAAGTCGCCGCTACTTCTACGGTGATTGACATGTCGCTCAGTGCCGATGCAAGGCGCGCTATCATCGCAACCGCAAGCGGCGTACTGGGGCGGGCTGTAAAACTTAAAGTAGTGCCGGGAGGAACGGCTCAATCTCCAGCGGTACCATCGCGCCCAAGCACCAACGGAAGCGGTCGTGGACGTGCCGAGCAGGAAGCGGTCGTAAAGCGCCTGCAAGAGAAATTCGGTGCCGAAATCAGAACTATCATCGACTACAAGGAGAAACGATAACCGGCTGCCACGCTCTCGCTTTATTTACGAAGACGTTGGACACCGGAAATTGAGGTTTTATGGGAAGTTTTAATATTCAGGAAATGCTTTCGCAGGCACGGAAGCAGTACGACGTGCTGCAGAAGAAAATGCAGGAGACCGTAGTCGAAACTTCTTCTGGAGGAGGCAGCGTCACGGTCAAGATGGACGGCCGCAAGCAGGTGCTCAGCATTAAGATCGATCCGGAGGTCGTCAAGTCTGGCGACGTGGAAATGCTCCAGGACCTCGTCACCGCAGCCGTGAACGAAGCCGCTCGCAAAATCGATGAAGCTGTGCAGTCGACGGTCGGAGGAATGCTGGGAGGAATGGGAATCCCCGGAATGTAGCAATTGAGTAATTTGCAATTGGTAAGTTAGGCCGAACCGCGATCGCCGTGTTCTAAATTACAAATTACAAATTACTAATTACAAATGTCCAAGTTCGCCGAGCCGATGACCCGGCTCATCGATGAACTGAAGAAGCTGCCCTCCATCGGCAGCAAGAGCGCGCAGCGTCTGGCGTTTCATATCTTGCGCTCCAGCGATGCCGATGCCGAAGCCCTCGCTGGCGCCATTCGTGACGTCAAGGCCAGCCTGCGCTTGTGCTCGGTCTGCAACAACATCACGGACGTCGATCCCTGTGTGTACTGCAGCAGTCCGACGCGCAACCAGCGCACGGTATGCGTGGTGGAAGAGCCAACAAACATCGCGGCTATCGAAAAAACCCGCAATTACAACGGCGCTTACCACGTTCTCCACGGGTCGATTTCGCCGCTCCACGGAATCGGCCCAGACCAGTTGCGGATCGCCAACCTGGTCCGCCGGGTCGAATCAGGAGAAGTTGACGAAGTCATCCTCGCTACCAACCCTACCGTCGAAGGTGAAGCCACCGCGGTCTACCTTTCCGGGCAACTGCGCCGTCCCGGCCTGAAGGTGACCCGCATCGCGACCGGTATTCCCGTCGGCAGCGACATCGAATATGCCGACGAGATCACCATGCTGAAGTCCCTCGAAGGTCGCCGGGAGTTGTAGACACTCGAGCCGCTATTCCCGGTTGCATCACAACAAGTGCAACATGTTGATCTTTTTGGGCGCGGGAAGCAGTGAAAGCTTGTTACGGACGTGCCCGTAAGTAGCTTCCCTACTATGTGTTGCAAGCAATTACGCAGATTTAACTGCAATGCTGTCGCGTGGCCCGTCACGTGCTCTTTCCAACCTGTCTGTTCCTCGCTCCTCCAGATTTGAGGCTGACGCGGGGGTATACCGGAATACCGGACCAGCCCTAACCGAGACTGGATGCTAGCCGCACCAGCCGCGCCGCGCTGACTGTAACCGCATTCAACCCGACGCAAAGATAAGCCGGGCCAACCAGCCCGGTTTTTCTTTGCCTCGGCTTGCCGGTGCCTTGTTCAAGGATTACCTCCGTAACTCGCGCCGCGTACCTTTCCGCTATACCTTTACGCTGTAGGCAAATAGCAGGAGTACGCCCATTTTCACCACCGGCGCCAATCCAGCCCGCACCGAGTCAGCGCGCGCCTTTGTTCACAGTCTGAACATCCTGGTGAAGTACGTCCGTCTATACGGCTTCGATCACAAGCGTACCGAAGGGCAATTTGAAATCGCCTGGAAAGAACTTCAGAACGGACTTCCCTCGACGGGTGAAGGCGGGTTCCTGCTCGGCGTGTCCGGGCCCAAGCTTCTGCTGGACGGCATTCCTCTCGATACCGGCCAAGCTGAGCGCAGCTTCGCACAACTGCTGACAGCGGCTGGCCTGGCAAGCATTCACTTTTCTACCCAGGTCACAAAGGACGATTTCTCGCGCCTGGTGCGCGCATTCGCCACTTCCGGTTCTAAAGCGCAGGATTTTGCGCAGCAGATCAAAGAAGCTCTCGGCGACAGCAAGCGCTCAAGCATCAAGATCAACGAAGTAAAGTTTGTGGCAGCCGACCCCACGACCGGCGAGGTTAGCGTCGCCGCTCAGATCGCTGCGCAGACCCTCGGCCCAGAATTTAAACAGTGGTTAAACGATCCGCAAAAGCTTCTGCAACTGATTGCCGCAGCCGAAGGCGCGCACAGCGGCGGAGGTCCCGGTAGCGGTGGCGGCCCGATTGGCAGCGTGCCGATAGGATCAGGCGGCAGCGGCACGGGAAGCGGCGGCACGGGCGCAGGTGGTGGAACGGGAACCGGTCCGGCCGGCGTCAGTGGCACCGGCGGTTCCACTGTGCCTTTACAGGAAGAAGAGGTTATCCAGGCCATTCGCCTCTTGACTCACTTCGGTCGGATCACACAGGATCCCAACGCCAAGCCCGAAGATATACAGCGAGAGCTGGTAAAAACCGACCCCAACGCCAAGGTCAATCTGCAACAGTTGCTCGAAGGTCTGGCTTCGTCGATTCCGGACGACCGCGACGATACGCCCCTGCTGATGAAGGCGGCCGAGCACATGGCCATCCGCTTCGCCCTTGAGCGCTATCAGAAGGGCGAGGTGAAGGTGAATGCGGTTCACCAGATGCTGGAGCACATGAGCCGGCAGATGGATACGCTGCGTCAGATCCTCCGCATCCAGGAAGAAAAGATGAGCAAGGCGGGGATCCTGGTGGAATCCCACGCCGACATTCTGGATCGTATGTTCTGGGCGGAAGTGCCCGAAGCCGGCAAGCGCAGCGTGCTGATGTCCAACGAGGCGCCCTGCGTTCCTGCGCGAAATGTTCGTCAATTCCTGGAACAGTTGCTGGAGCGTGGCGACACCGAGTCGGTCGACAATATCTTGCGGAATTATTTCAGCTGCCTGGGCGCGAAAGACGCGGAATTGCGCCGCAAGACAGCCACCGGGCTGAGCCAATTGGCAGACCTGTATGCGCTGACCGGTAGCGATCTGATGTCGGCCACCGTGCGCCGCGTGGCTGAATCGCTGACCCGGGAACAGGATAACGAGCTTCAGAGTCTATTGTGCGCAGCGCTTGTACGCCTGAGCCAGGAATCAACGAATCGCAAGAAGTACGGAGCCATTGCCGAGGTATTGGCTGCGATGGAGCTGGTTGCCAAGAATCGGCCGTCGCTCGCCAAGGACATGGAGCCGCGTATCGGTATCGAGAACCGCATTCCGGAATTCATCGACGATGCCATGCGCGTTAGCGAAACTCCAGCCGAGTTAATGCTGGTTCTCCGCCGGAGCTCACGCGCTTCGGTCGAGCACTTGGCCGACCGGTTCTTCCGCTGCATGCAGCGCGATGAGTGTGACCGCCTGGTACAGCTCGTCCAGGAGATGGGCGCGGGCGGCCTAGAGCAGATGCGTGACACGCTGAGAACCGGGCAACCCCGGCAGGCCGCCGCCGTGGTTGGCCTGATGAGCCGTCTTGACGTGCCGTCGCTGCTGGAATTACTCCCCAGCCGCTTGCCGGAGTGGAACCGGTTCTACCACGATGTTGTCGTTCGGCAAATCGCGTTTGGAGCGGCGGTCGATCGCGGGCACACCCTGCTTGAGTTGCTCGAGATCCTCGATCCGCTAGTCCTGCCGCAGGCCATCGATGAAATCGGCATGAGCGGGGATCAGTCCGCCGCGCCCGCGCTGATTGTCATGGCGGAACCTGGAGAAGCCCAGGCGCGCTCGCCGCTCGTACAGCTGAAAGCTATCGAATCTCTCGGTCGTTTACGGGTACCGGACGCTGTTCCGGTACTTCGCAACATCGTCGAAGCCAAGAAGATGTGGAAGTTCACTCATCACCGGGAAATGCGTGTCGCAGCGGCGCAGGCGTTGTCCAAGACCGATCCGCGCTATACCAACCAGGTGTTGAGCGATAACGATGTTGATCCTAACGAGATCGCGATTGCCCCGCTCGATGCCAACCACAAGACGAATTGGGTACGTCAGCGTCGCTATGATCGCTTCGTCTTACCGAAAAGCTTCGCTGCCGTGCTCAGCAGTTCGTGGGGAAGATCGAACATGTTGATCCGCGAGTTGAGCCTCGGCGGCGGAATGGGTACAAAGGAAGACAACCTGCGGATCGGCTCGGAAGCGAACCTGGAAATTGCCGTAGGCATGAGAAAAATACGCGCACAAGTGCTGCTCCGCCGTGCTCGGGTCAACGAAGTAGGATTTGAAATCGTCAATACCGATCTCGAGAGCCGATACCGGCTGCGGCATGTGTTAGTCGATGCGGTCAACCACGCCACCCAGTTCAAATCCAACGAGTGGGACGGACAGCGTAAGACATAGCGCCCAGCAGACTCCTGCCCGCACTAGCAATCCCGAATCAGCTTCTTCCAGATTTCAGCTTCGCGACAAGTAAAAAGCCTCTGCACCAAGCAGAGGCTCTTCAAAAACGGACCGAAATCTCCGCGTCCCTTACTTCACCTTGGCGAAGATGATGACCAACGTGTACAGCGCCAGTGATTCGATGAGGGCCAGGCCAAGAATCAGCGCCAGCTGAATTCCCGGACGAGCCGCAGGATTCCGCGCCAAGCCTTCCGCGGCGGCGGCAGTGGCTTTGGCCTGCGCGAGTCCGCACACGGCCGACGCGATGGCCATGGCAAATCCGGCGGTAATGGCAACCCAGTTCGTGCCGGCCGCCGTGCCGCCCTGGGCGAATGCAGGAATGGCGAAGCACATGGCTGACATCGCCATAAACAAGTAGCTCAGTTTACGTAGCATCATTTTTCTCCTCGTGCCTATCAATTTGCCGCAGTGGGTGGTTGACGTCATCCTCGTGCAGACGCCCTCACGCTAACGGCGAGTTCTCAGTTCCCAGTTCTCAGTCTGGACGCATTGCGTATTCAACTGAGAACTGAGAACTGGCAACTGAGAACTAAATCAGTGCTCTTCCGCGACGGCTCCCGCCAGGTACACCGTGGTCAGGAGCACGAAAATGTAGGTCTGCAAAAACGACACGCCAATATGCAGTGTCAAAAACAGGATCGGGATGCCGATCGGAACCAGCGAGAAAAATACCAGCGTCACCATGTCACCAGCAAACATGTTGGCGTAAAGACGGATGGTCAGCGAAAGCATGCGGGCCAGGTGGCTGATGATCTCAATCGGAATCATCAGCGGAGCCAACCACCACATCGGCCCAGCAAAGTGCTTTAAGTACCCGATGCCGGCATGTTTGAAGCCCTGTGCCTGGTAGTACACGAACGCGCAGATCGCACAACCCAGCGGTACGGTCGGACTGGCTGCCGTCGGCGCTTCAAAGCCCGGAATAAGCCCGATCAGGTTGCAGACCAAAATGAAGAACCCCAGTGCTACCAGGAACGGAGTGAATCCTTCGCTGTGGTGGCCGATGATCTCGTGACTCTGGTCTTCAATGAACCCGTGAACACCTTCGAAAATATGCTGCAAGGCTCCGGGTTTGTCGACTGACAGCCGAGCGCGAACCAGCAGAAACATCACAAGCAGGACTGCCAGTACCACAAACTCCATCGCCACCGCGTTCGAAATGGGAGCCTTGGGATACTGCGGCGGAAGGTGCAGCGCAGTCATGATCGCCGTGACGGGTCCGGCCAGCGCGTGATTCAGCAGTTCCGTGATCCAGAGTTGCTCGGGCATACGTTTAGCGGTTAGCTCTTAGCCTTTAGCTTTTAGTGGGTGATTTGCGGTCGTTATAGCCCACGTGCAACGGCCACGTACACTTCGTAACCGGCTTCGCACGCGATCGCCACCACGGGCAGGAACAGGCCTGTTAGGAGCCCGTAGAGACTCGCGGGAGAAACACTCAATATAGCATAGGCCGCTAAGCCCATCAAAACATAGCGCAATAGGAATCGCAGCACGACTCCCCGCGACGATTGCTTCTTACCTTCCTGCGTAATCCGGTCCGCCATTGCGCTAACCACCCGCTTCAGCCAATGAAAATTCAGGTACGCAATGGCGCATCCCAGCGCAAACCCCATCCCGGTGCGCCATCCGAACTTAGCAAATGCCGCCGCTGTACAAACGACCGCTGCTCCGATCATGAACCAGCGTATGCGTGCGAGCGCTCCCGAGTAGAACCTATCCGATTCTGGCGACGGGCGCTGATCTTCGGTCATTACGCTACTCTCGAGCACTGGCGACGGCTTGTTGGCCGGAACTGATTCCATACTTCTCTTCCAGGAAGTCTCGCAGCTTGCCGGGCAGGACCTCCGCTAGTTCCTGCCAGGTCAGAACCTTGCACCGCAGCCGCAAATCATGAATGCGGATGGCGCGTATAACGTCAAACCACTGCTCCCGCAGATCTGGACGGCGCTCGTCGAGTATCACGCAAAACGAGCACCCGTTGGCAAATGCCGCCAGCACGTTTCGAATCAGCTGGTAAGACAGATAGACGTCGTCCGTCTGCGGGAGTTCGTCGCGGCTGAATGCAACATCGAAGTCGCGGTATCCCTCGACTACGGACTTAATCTTCTGCTGAAAATTGCTTTCGGTGAGCTTGGCCTCGATCAGCAGCGTTCCGAGTTGCATGTCTACTTCGGTGCGATCGACCCGTCCGTTTGCCAGCGGCACACGCGCCCTGACACCAAAGCTCGGAACTGACGCGCTCTCGACGCCCAAGACGTTGCACACAGCAACTGAACTCAAAACTCTCGGGTAGCAAAACACATTCATGAGCAGGGCATCCGAACTGCTACATGAATCGAGCTCGCACCACCTGAAACCTTGTCGTGGGAATGCTTGATGGGCGGACGTATGCGGCTTTTTCAGTCGTTTCCGCCAGCCATCGTTCTGAAGAATCTCGCGGTAAGACTTATCTATGAAGTTGCCATGCGTTACTCCAGTCGGCAAATAACAGACAACTGGCGGCTGTCCTCTGCTCTCGCGGCAGTCGAGTCCGAGCCGTTTTGCGTATGCCTGGTTTCGTGCACTCAGCTCCCAGCGCAAAGCAGAAGCATAGGACGCTTGTCGAACCAGGCTCAGCATCTCAGAAGAATACAACGGGGCGCGAGCCAACTTGCTCCCGCGGAGTGGAAATTACGAACGCAGAGGAGGTACTAGGTCTTCGGCTCGTTCGAAATCACCGTCCGCACCAGTTCCACAAATCCCGCGACAATGCCCAAGATCAGCCCCAACAGGTACAACCAGGTCTTGTGGAGGTAATGATCGAGCGCTAGTCCAATGAGCCAACCCGCTACCGTGCAGGCCGGCAGCACAAAGGCAAGCTGGCTGTAGCGCGCCAACTGCACCCACACGTTCTTTTCGGAGTTGTTGTTGTCGGATGACAATTGTTACCGGATGAGGTTGGCTACCGACGGGCTGCTCGTAATGCCGAACACCCAATTGACCGCCCCGATGAATGGTTCCGGGTAGATGCCAATCAGGACTGTCGCCAAACCTGTCACTGTAAGTGCCGCCCACATCGCGCCTCCGGCACGGATTGGTTCTTTGTCGACCGCCTGCCGCATGAACATCGCATTGGCGACGCGTAGGTAGTAATACAAACCAAATACGGCGTAAAGAACCGCCAATGCCGCTAACGCATAATGCCGGGTCTCAATCAGGCTGAGGAAGATGAAGTACTTGCCGTAAAAACCGGCCAGCGGAGGAATCCCGGCAAGTGACAGCAGGAATACCAGCATGAGCACCGCTTCCACGGGAGCTCTCGAATAGAGGCCGTCGAGATCGTGAATCTCGTCTCCGATGACGTCGCGCTGCCGCAGCGACGTGATCACCGCGAACGCTCCGAGATTCATGAACGTATACACGAGCAGGTAGATCAAGACACCTTTAATGCCATCCCATCCGGCTGCGCTGTCCGCGGACGCGTAGGCAATCAGGCCCAGCAACATGTATCCGACGTGAGCGATCGACGAGTAGGCCAGCAGTCGTTTGACGTTGTTCTGCGTCAAAGCCGCAAGGTTCGCGCCGGTCATGGTGACAATGGAGACAAAGATCAGCATCGGCACCCACACCTTGCTCAATGGCGCCAGCCCCTGTACCAGGATCCTGATTAGCATCGCCCACGCAGCCGCCTTGACGGCAACCGACATAAATCCCGTGATGCTGGTGGGCGCACCTTCGTACGCATCGGGAGCCCATTGATGGAATGGAATGGCCGCGATCTTGAACAGCAGCCCGGTAGCGACCGTCAATAGCGCCAGAGCAGCCAACGGATCCACGTGCTCTCCGGCGCGCGTCATTTGCTGGCTCAGGCTGGCGCGAATGAACATCAGGTTCGTGCTGCCTGTAATCCCATAAAACAGCGACAGGCCGTAGGCAAAGATTCCCGAGGAAAATGCCCCCAGCAGGAGATATTTCAAGGCGGCTTCATTCGACCGCCGGTCCCGTCGCAGGAACCCAACCAACACGTAGGTGGAGATCGCCATCAACTCCAGTCCAATGAAGATCAGCACGACATCCACGCCCGCCGCCATGCACATCATCCCAACCACGGAGAACAGAATCAGGGCGTAGAACTCACCATGATGTTCCCGCTCCACATCCATGTAGTGGACCGACATCAGAATGGCTATGCCGGCGCCGGCGAGAAACAGGTACCAGAAATAAATGGCGTAATGATCTACGACCATGGACTGGTAGAAAGCCATCATGGCCGGACGCCCGTTCACCGACAACCACGTTTGTATGCGGTAAACCCCGAACGCCGCGAACAGAACGCCAACAAACGCCGTGACCGCGTTCCCCCACTTCCATTCGTCGGGCAGCAGTAAATCCATCAAGAGCACGCCCAAGGCGAACAGTGTGAGCAGGATCATCGGCATAGCCATCAGATAATCCGTGCGCATGAAGTTTTGTGCGATCGAAGTCACTTAGTTCGCCCCTTGCCTGCGGTGAGGGCAACGGTTTCCGCTCGCATTCCCGAGTTGCTCGGATTGGCCTTGATCGAGGCGTTCTGCTCTGGTGCCTTCTGCGCGTCGTTCACCGTGGCAACCAGCTGGTTCACGGGCTGCTCGAGGATCTGGAAGAAGGGCTTCGGGTACAGGCCGATCCACAGCGCCATCACGATCAGGGGCGCAAACGTCAGCACCTCACGCGGCGTGAGGTCGTGGAGTTTTTCGTTCTTGGGATTGGTCACTTTTCCGAAGAACACCCGCTGATAAAGCCATAACAAGTACGCCGCCGCGAGAATCACGCCCGGCACGGCCCAGGCAGCCCACGTCCAGTTCGCCATAAACGTGCCTTGCAGGATAGTGAATTCACCTACAAAACCGTTGAGCAGCGGCAATCCCATCGATGACAGGAACATGATCATCGTGATGGTGGCGTACACGGGCATCACGTTGGAGATTCCGCCGTACTCGGCGATCTCGCGTGTGTGCCGACGCTCGTAGAGTATGCCCACGATCAAGAACAGCGCACCGGTCGAGATCCCGTGATTGATCTGCTGCAGAACGGAACCGCTCAGCCCGGCAGAGTTCAACGCGAAGATTCCCAGCGTACAGAACCCCAAATGGCTCACCGACGAATACGCCACCAGCTTCTTCATGTCCTTCTGCATCAGCGATACCAACGCGCCGTACAGAATTCCAATGATCGACAAGCCAATCATCCAGCCGCGAACTGTGGGATGCTTCACCACGTTGGGGAAGAACGGCAGTGCAAAACGAATCAGACCGTAGGTTCCCATCTTCAGCAGGACGCCCGCCAGGATCACCGAGCCGGCCGTTGGCGCTTCCACGTGCGCGTCCGGCAGCCACGTGTGGAATGGGAACATCGGAACCTTGATTGCGAATGCCAGGAAGAATGCTACGAACAGGAGAATGGCGTAGGTCACGCCATAAGCCGGGTCTCCGAAAATCCGCGGAGCAGTCTTATATAACTGCTCGATGCTGAACGTATACGTGCCTGTCTGATGGAAGTTGTAGAAATACAGGAATAGAACAGCCAACAGCATTGCGACAGAACCGAGCAGTGTGTATAGGAAGAATTTGATCGCCGCGTAAAGCTTTCGCGGGCCGCCCCAGATGCCAATCAGCAGGTACATCGGCACCAGCATCGCTTCCCAGAAAACGAAGAACAGGAAGAAATCCAGCGCCATGAAGACGCCCAGCATTCCCGTCTGCAGGACGAGAAACCAAATGTAGTACTCCTTCACGCGCTCTTCGATCGCCGTCCAGGACGATAAGATCGAAATCCACCCCAGCAGGGTCGTAAGCATGATCAGCAGGAAGGAAATGCCGTCGATCCCCAGCACATAGCCCGCGCCAATCGAGGGAATCCAGTTATTCGGCGTGCCCTCGATGAACTTGAAGCCGGGCTGGAACCGCACCGCCCAGAACCAAGGCACCAGCGGGATCGAGACCAGCAGGCCGGCGGCTGCGAAAATATTCGCGATCCAGCGAATCGCGTCTTTATTCTCCTTTGGCACAAACAGGAGGATGAACGCGCCGACCAGAGGCGTGAAAAGGATGATCGAAAGAATGTGGTTATACATAAGTTCTCAGTTCGGGAGGGCCGAGTTCAATCGTGCCCCCATGTTCATAGTCCGCGCAGGTTCAGCCGCTGCGGCTACCGATACGCGTAATAAAACACAAATCCTAACAGCCCAAACACCATCACCAGGGCGTACCACTGCACCAGGCCCCATTGCAGGAGCTTCACGGGGTACGACAGCAGTCGCGCGAGAATCGCTGGTCCGTTCACGGCCAGGCCGTCGATGACCCACTTGTCCCACCAACTCGACAAAGTGCCCGCAAATCGTGTGATCCATCCCGCGCCATTGACGGTGCCATCGACAATATGCGAATCGAACCATGATGACGCCTCGCCCAGGCCCATTGCCCCGAGTCGCACGCCTTTCACAGTTCGCCTTCCGGTGAACACGTAGTCGTAAGCTTCGTCGACGTAATACTTGTTCAGCAAGGTCGTGTACACGGGTGGTAGCTTCGCCGCGATTGGCTCAACATACCCCTTGTCCGCTTGGCGATAGACATTCCATGCCATTCCCCAACCGGCTATTGCCAACGCTAACGACAACGCCATCAGCGCATACTCGGTCTTGGTCGTGTGCTCTTCTTCTTTTTCGCCCGCAGCCAGTTGTGCCGGCTTCTCTTCTCCAAGTACCTGCGCTTCTTTCGCGAACACTGGATGCAAAAACTTCTCGAACCGATTCGATCCGCCCAGGCTATGCGGCACGCCGAGGAGCCCGGCAACAATCGAGCAGAGCGCCAGAATGACTAGTGGCCCGGTCATCGATTTCGGCGACTCATGGATATGATGTTCCACCTCGTGGCTCATCCGCGGCTTGCCGTGGAAAGTAAGAAACATGAGCCGGAACATATAGAACGACGTCATCAACGCCGTGACCACGCCAATCAGCCACAACCATTGATAGGCGCCGTGTTCCGAGGACCACGCCTGCCACAGGATTTCGTCTTTCGAGAAAAACCCGGCGAACGGGAAGATACCTGCGATTGCTAACGTCGCCACGAACATCGTCCAGTGCGTAACCGGGGTTCGCTTGTGCAGGTCGCCCATATTCCGCATGTCCTGTTCCCCGCTCATCGCGTGGATCACCGAACCTGATCCCAGGAACAGCAGCGCTTTGAAGAATGCGTGCGTAAATACGTGGAAAACACCCGCCGCAAACGCACCCACCCCGAGCGCCAGGAACATATAGCCGAGTTGCGAAACAGTCGAGTAGGCCAGCACGCGCTTGATGTCGTTCTGCACTAGCCCAATGGACGCAGCAAAGATCGCTGTCAGTGCTCCGACGATTGCTACCGTCTTCATCGACGTGGGCGCCAGCACAAACAAAGCGTTCGAGCGCGCCACCATGTAAACCCCGGCCGTCACCATGGTTGCGGCGTGGATCAGCGCCGATACCGGCGTGGGACCTTCCATGGCGTCCGGCAACCACACATAAAGAGGTAGCTGCGCGGACTTCCCGCAGGCGCCTACGAACAGCAACAGCGTGGCCGCGGTAATGATCGGGTCACCAATTTGGAAATGGCCACTGCGGGCCAGGAGGTTCACATCCGTGTAACGAATCGACCCGAAATACCAGGCGATCGTGAACATCCCCATCAGGAATCCAGCATCACCGATGCGATTGACGATGAACGCCTTGTTCGCCGCATCGCTAGCCGACTTGCGATGGAAGTAGAACCCGATGAGCAGGTACGAACATAGACCGACGCCTTCCCACCCGACAAACATCATCACGTAGTTGTTCCCCATGATCAGCGTCAGCATGGAGAACATGAACAGATTCAGGTAGCCAAAGAAGCGGTAGTAGCCGCCCTCGTGCGCCATGTATCCGGTCGAGTAAATGTGGATCAACATGCCCACACCGGTCACAAAGAGCAACCAGATCGCGGAAAGTGGATCGAGCAGAAAGCCCGCGTCCGCCTGGAAGACAGCCTGCTTTCCGTCGTGCGTCGTGTAGGTCAAATTCCCGGTACCGGACCCGAGCCACGTGTAGACGACTTTTTGGAACGGTATATTTCCGTGAGTGGCCGTCCATTGCGTGTACTGCCACACTGCGCCGCACGACCAGAGGAACGCCAGGACGATAACGCCGACACAAACCGCGTTCACCGCCGACTTCTGCAGCTTGCGGCCGAAGAAGAACATCATCGCCGCGCCGAACGCCGGCAACAGAGGAATCACCCAGATGTTTTCGAGGAACATTATGAGTTCTCGTCGTGCTTAGCAGTTAGCACTTGGCAATTGGCATCTGGCGCTTGTCTTCCTTGCGACTCCACCGACCTCAACCGCCAAATGCAAAGTGCTAATTGCTAAGTCCTGCTTCCCTACCATTTCAGCAAATCCACTTCATCCACATTGACCGTCTCCTTGTTGCGGAAGAAGGCGATCAGGATGCCCAACCCGACGGCCGCCTCAGCAGCTGCATCGGTAATGACGAAAATCGAGAACACCTGACCCTGCAGATCCCACATGCGCGAGAACGCCACGAGGTTCAGGTTTACCGCATTGAGGATCAATTCGATCGACATCAGCACGATGACGACGTTCCGACGGGTCAACACGCCGATGGTCCCCAGCGTGAACAGCGCCGCCGCCACAATCAGGTAATGCAATGGTGTAATCGGTGTCATAAACCAGCACTTAGCAATTGGCAATTAGCACTTAGCAATTAGCAATTAGCAATTAGGTTTTAGCTCCAACCCCTAAACCTTGTCATTCCGACCGAAGCGAGGAATCTGCTTCTCCGTTCAGCACCACCCGCCCAGCGTCACAACCGAAGAGCTGATTGCCAGTTGCTAACTGCTAATTGCTATATCTTCTTTTTCGCCATCACTACTGCGCCGATGATCGCGACCAGCAGCAGCAATGACGCGACTTCGAAGGCCAGCATGTAATTCCCATACAAACCTTGCCCGACAATCTGTGTGTTGTTACTTTCCGCCAGCGTGGGCAACGGTTTATTCATGAGCTGGGCCATGATCTTGCTGTTCGCGAAGACCTTCACGAACAGAACTCCGAGACCGGTCGCGGAAATAATGGCCACCACCCATTGCCGGTTGAACTGCCTCTCTTTTTCAGCGCGCCCAACATCGACCAGCATAATCACGAACAGGAACAGCACCATGATGCCACCGGCATAAAGAATGATCTGCACGCCGGCGACGAAGGGCGCGTACAGCATCAGGTAAATACCCGCCAGCGCGAGCAGCGTGACGATCAAAGCCAACGCGGAATGCACCGGGTTCCGCCTGGTGATGACGAACACTCCGCCCGCGAGCGCAAGCGCCGACAAGAAGTAAAAGAAAAACGTAGTCGCGACCGGCGCCATCTCAGAGCACCCCCACAACGGCGGTCGCGATCAATGCACCCAGCGCGACCGGCAGCAGTACCTTCCATCCGACCTTCATCAACTGGTCGAAGCGGTAACGGGGAAACGTTGCCCGATACCAGATGTACAGGTACATGAATGCAGCAACCTTGATCACGAACCAGTAAATGTCTTCCACCCGATCGCGAACCGGGGGTATGAGCAGCACCAACCCGATCAGTCCCAGGACACCGGCGAATCCCGCCAGCCCGATGGTTTGAACTCTGAAATACGCGTGCTTCGGCATGCGAAGCACACCGAGCGCTGCAATCGCGGCCAGGACCAGGAAAGTCGCCGCGGGAAACAGTGAAAAGATCAGGTCCCAAGGCTGACCGCTCAGCCAGTTGGGAAACGGCCGCAACCATCCGCCCAGCCACAGCGTGACCGCGACCGACGATACCGCAATCATCGCGGCATACTCTCCCAGCATGAACAACGACCATCGCAGTCCGCTGTACTCGGTGTGAAAGCCCGCCGTCAGTTCCGACTCGGCTTCCGGCAGGTCGAACGGCGCGCGGTTGGTCTCCGCAACCATCGCGACCCCGAACACCGCCAAGGCAATGAACCCCAGCGGGAAGTACTTGAACGCGAACCAGATTCCCTGGTCTTTCTGCGCGTTGACGATGCCGATCATGCTCAGCGTCCCGATTCCGGTCGCGTTCATACTCGTCATCAATACCGCGGAGACAACGGCCAATCCCATTGCAACTTCGTAGGAGACCATCTGCGCGCTCGAACGCAGGCCGCCGATCAGCGGGTAATGCGAATTCGACGCCCACCCGGCCATCACGATTCCCAGCACGCCCAGCGAGGAAACACCGAGCATGAACAGGATCCCGATATTCATGTCGGTGATGGCGTGCGTCGGCCCGAACGGAACGACAATGTACGTCGTAAATGCCGCCGTGACGACCATCAGCGGCGCGATCCAGAACACCAGCTTGTCCGCTTCCGATGGAATGATGTCTTCCTTGATAAGCAGCTTCACCGCATCGGCAATCGGTTGCAGCAGTCCGTGTGGACCGACGCGCATTGGCCCCAACCGGACTTGCATGTGGGCGAGCGCTTTTCTCTCCAGCCAGTTCATGGCCACGACGGCCAGCGAAATTCCCGCGAAAACAATAAGGATGTACACCGTGGCCCAGAGCATGTTGCCAGCCTGGCCGGGGGTGAGATCACTGTGCAGGTAGGAAGTGATGTAATCGAGCATCAGCGGTCCACCTCGCCCAAAACGATGTCCAGCGTGCCGATCACCGCGATCACGTCAGCCACCAGCGCGCCGCGCACCATCAGATCAAGCGCCTGCAGGTTCACAAACGAAGGCGGCCGAACCCGCACACGGTAAGGTTGCGTGGAGCCATCGCTCACGATGAAGTAGCCGAGCTCGCCTTTCGGTGCTTCGATCGAGTGATAAATCTCTCCGACCGGCGGCTTCAAAACCTTGGGTACCTTGGCCATGATTGGCCCTTCGGGAATTTTTCCAACCGCCTGCCGAATGATTCGCAGCGACTGTCGCATCTCCGCCATGCGCACCAGGTATCGATCATAGGTATCGCCGTTCTGACCGACAGGAATTTCAAAATCCATCTCCGAGTAGACGGCGTAAGGCTGCGCTTTGCGAATGTCCCATTTCACTCCGCTGGCCCGCAGCACCGGGCCGGTGACGCCCAGTGCGATGCAGTCCTTGCCCGAAATCAAGCCCACATCCTTGGTCCGCTCGACCCAGATCCGGTTCGTGGTCAACAACTCTTCGTACTCGTCGATTTTCGGCGTGACAAAATCAACGAACTTGATGACGTCGCGCTCGAAGCCCTCGTAGGTCTCGTACTGGCATCCCCCGATGCGAAACGCATGCGTGGTCAGCCGCGCCCCGCAATACTTCTCGAAAATCTTCAGGATCTCCTCGCGGTCGCGGAACGTGTAGAACAGCGGCGTCATGGCGCCGATATCGAGAGCATGCGTGCCCAGCCAAAGCTGATGGCTGGCAATTCGATTCAACTCGGCGAGTATGACCCGGATGTATTTCGCCCGCGGCGGCGCCTCGACATTCAGCAACTTCTCGACCGCCTCGCAGTAGCCTAGCCCGTTGGATACGGCCGCCACATAGTCCATGCGGTCGACGTACGGATTGAACATCGCGTACGTGCGGTTCTCCGCAATCTTCTCGACTCCGCGGTGGAGGTACCCGATGACGCACTCGGTGCCTAGCACCTTCTCGCCATCGAGCTTAAGGATGACGCGCAGCACGCCATGCGTCGCCGGATGCTGCGGACCCATATTAATGATGAGTTCGTTCGAATCGAGAAAGGTCTCGTCGCGCTCGCCGAGTTCGAGATGCGAAATATACTTTGTCGCGTCGCTCATTGGCCGCTTTCGATCCCCAGGTTGATCTGCACCCACTCGTTGTCCTGCTGGATGATGCCGTAATCCTTGCGCAGCGGGTAACCTTTCCAACCGTCCGGCAGCAAGATCCGCTTCAAGTCCGGATGACCGTCGAACTTGATTCCGAACATGTCAAACACTTCCCTCTCCAGCCAATTCGCCGTTGGCCAGAGTCCGACTGAACTGGGGAGCGACTCGCCATCGGAAATTCCAGTCTTCACGCGAATCCGCTCGTTACGCTCGAAGGAGTAGAGGATCCAGAAAACCTCAAACTGCTTCGGCCTCTCGGGATAATGCACGGCAGTAACATCGACGCAGTAATCGAACTGCTCCTCGTCGCGCAGTATCTGCAAGATTTCCGGAATGAGCGACCGGTCGGCAACCAGGTAGTTTTGCCCGAGATAGCTCAGTGCTTCCAGACCGGATCCGTATTGCCCCTTCAGCTTGGCGACCATCGGCGAATCCCATGCGATGGGAACGGGACCGGCTGGTTTGGCAGGAGCTGCCGCTTTCGGCGGTACGCCAGCGGGTGCCGTGGGCTTTTCCGCCGTCGGGTTCGGCTGGTGCGCCGGCGGCGGTGGCGTATTCGATTTTGGGTCTTCAGGCATAGGCCTTACAGCATCTCTCTCCAATGCGGAAGCTTGATCCGGGCGTGATCCTCGGCAGAGCCGGCGTCTACACCCACTCCAGCGCGCCTTTCTTCCAAATCCACAAGTACCCGACAATCAAAATCGCCAGGAAAATGAACATCTCCAGCAGACCGAAGCGGCCGAGCGCCTTGAACTGTACTGCCCACGGAAACAGGAAGATGGTCTCCACGTCGAAGACCACAAAAAGGATGGCCACGATGTAAAAGCGGACTGTATAGCGCCCGCGGGCATTGTCCACGGGATCGATCCCGCACTCGTACGGCATCAGCTTGGTGCGACTGGGGTTCTCCGGACGGACCAGCTTGGCGACGACCAGCGTCAGGGGCAAGGCGATCGCCACGATGGCAACAAAGATAAATATAGGTACGTAGTTCTGCGGCATTGCACCCCTCGACCGCTTGCTTGTTTCTTATGAAGACTGGCGAAGCGCCTAATAGTAACGCCGAATGCGGATGGCATCAAGGAGCACTGATCACAAGGGGGTGTGACCCGAAGCACACAGCACCGCCCGTTTCCCCTTGCCGGGTGTTGTACGTCTGTCACCCGTTTAACTCTACGATCACGAGCACAGCGAAGGGTATGCGGATTCAGCGATCCTGCCGCGTGCGGAAAACCCACCATTTATAATCCATGGTTCATTCCTCGTACGCGGTGGCGTCCGTACCATCCGCGTCAGCAAGGATCGCTTTGGCACTCGACGAAAACATCTACGAACTTCGCCGGCAAAAGCTGCAGCAGATCGAAGCCCTTGGACAGGAAGCTTATCCGCGCCGCTATGACTTCACTCATACGGTTCCCGAGATCCTTTCGCAATACACCGGCAAATCCGCCGAAGAACTCGAAGCCAACCGAGTCAACGTGCGCGTCGCTGGGCGAATCATGGCGATCCGCCTTATGGGTAAGGCCGGATTTGCCCATGTTCAGCAAGCCGGCCAACGCCTGCAGATTTATGTGAAGAAAGATGCCGTCGGCGAGAAGGGATTCGAACTCTACAAACTGCTCGACCTCGGCGACCACGTCGGCGCCAGCGGATACCTGTTCCGCACCCGCACAGGCGAGCTGACCGTCCATGTTGAGGAACTCACATTCCTCTCCAAGGACCTGCTGCCGTTACCTGAAAAGTGGCACGGCCTCACCGACGTCGAACTCCGCTATCGCCAGCGCTATGTGGACCTGATCGTCAACCCGGAAGTGCGGGAAGTTTTCATCAAGCGCAGCAAGCTCGTCCAATCCTTCCGCCGCTTCATGGATTCCCACGGTTTCGTCGAGGTCGAGACCCCTATGATGCAACCGATCGCAGGCGGAGCCGTCGCGCGTCCTTTTGTCACGCACCACAACACGCTCGACATGGACTTGTTTCTGCGGATTGCCCCCGAGCTATACCTGAAGCGGCTCACGGTAGGTGGCCTCGACCGTGTCTACGAGATCAACCGCAACTTCCGCAACGAGGGTATCGGCTGGCGATGGAACCCCGAGTTCACCATGCTCGAGGCTTACCAGGCATACGGCGACTTCCGCTCCATCATGCAGTTGACCCAGGATCTGCTCACGCAAGCCGCAATCGACGTCACGGGCGGACCCAAGGTCAAGTTCGGGGATCATGAAATCGACTGGTCGAACTGGCAGCGCATGACCATGCGCGAAGCAATCATTCGCTATTGGCCCGAAACTGCCGGCGCAAAACCCGCCGTCTCGGACTTTTCATCCCATGAATCCGTCAAGACTCTGGTGATACGCTTCAACCAGGCGCATGCTCACATTGCTTACGATCCGGGTGAGCCCGTCGGTAAAACCATTGCCAACCTCTTTGAGGGTATTGCGGAAGAACACCTGATCCAGCCCACCGTGATCTACGAATTTCCCCTCGCCGTGTCGCCGCTGTCCAAGCGCAAGCCCGATGAGCCTGATTGGGTCGAGCGCTTCGAGATTTTTGCCGGGCAGATGGAAATTGCCAACGGCTTCAGCGAGCTGAACGATCCCGAGGATCAACGCAGCCGTTTCGAGGCTCAGCTACGGGAACGCGAGCGCGGCGACGAAGAAGCGCACCAGATGGACGAGGACTACATCCGCGCCCTCTCCTATGGCATGCCGCCCACAGGAGGCGTCGGCGTCGGTGTCGATCGCGTCGCCATGCTGCTGACCGACTCCCACACGATCCGTGACGTGATTCTGTTCCCGCTGCTGAGGCCGGAAGCGAAAAGCGCATCGGGCAAAGCTGAGGAAGCTTCCGGAAGCAAGTAGTCGCTACTTACGACCCGGCCCGCCGCTCAGTCCAGGCCACATCCCAATACTCACCGAACTTGCGTCCGTTCTCGGTGAAAACCCCAACCAACTTGAACCCAAACCGCTCGTGAAGTGCTGCGGTAGCTGCATTGGGCAGCGCGTATCCCGCGACAAAGCGGTGGATATCCTCGCCTTCCAGGACGCGAAATAATTCTTCGTAGAGCTTTCGCCCGATCCCCTTGCCCGTCGTTTCCTGCGCGCAATAGATCGTGGTTTCAACGGTCGTCTCGTACGCGGCTTTTGGACGGAACCGTGTAGTTCCCGCGTAGCCGACGACCTGGCTGGCATGCTCGGCCACAAGCAATCGGTATCGTCCAGTTGAGCCGAATTGCTGGAACCATGGCTGGCGCTTCTCGACTGTGTACGGCTCGAGGTCGAATGTCACCGCCGTATGCACGACGTAGTAGTTGTAGATTTCAGTAAGACGCGGCAAGTCACTGAGATTGGCGGCGCGAATGCGAAGCTCTGCCATGCGCCGCATTGTAGAGCACTCGAAGCACGCCCTAGAAAACGAACTGACCCCAAATAAAAAAGCCGGAGACTCATCGCCTCCGGCTCAAGCGCGAACGAATGATTTCTACCGCGAGACAGCGATCTGGATCGCGTTCGCCGCAGGTCGGGCAATCGGTCCGCTGAAGATGCTGCCGGTCCCGTTGCTCGCGTACTTAATTGAGACCAGTTGCGGCGCACCCGTAAACCCGTTTATCTCGGCCGTGTAGATGAACTGGTAAGACGGATCCAGCGCGACGGCGGCTGGATTGAATACTCCGCCGATCGAACTCCCGCCCATGATCGAACCGTTAGACTGGATCACTTCGTCAGTGATGTTGTCCGTGCCAAAGGTAAATCCAATCGCGCTGTAAAAGAACAGGTTGTGAATGGGATCGAGCTCCAGCATATTGGGGATGCCGCAACATTCTGGTGTCAAGAAAGGTGAACCAGGCGCCGGCGTGAGCGAACCGCTGGACATGTTGATGTTGAACCCCGAAGCCGTCCCATCGCTATTATTCAGCGCGTATACGACTCTCGACGTGGCGCTGATGGCAATCGGCTGAGGTCCGGTCAGAAATGGCGATCCCGGTACTGCGGTCAGCGTGCCCGTCTGGGTATTAATCGCAAATCCGGAAATATCATCGGACTTGAAATTAGCCGTGTACACGAAGTGTCCACTCCAATCCGTGATAATCGCGTCCGGCCCGTTGGCCGTCGTCACGGTAACGATCGTGGTCAGCATTCCGCTGCTGCGATTGATCCGGTAACTGGTGACACTGTTCGATCCCTGCTCGGCCACGAAGAGGAAGTTGCCCGAGCGATCGACCGTCACCGTCGCCGGACCAGCCCCGGGTGCGGATATCGTCCCTTTCGACTGCAAGCGGCCATTCGCGCGGTTAATATCGAAGATGCTTACACGTCCATCGATCAGTCCGGCATATGCGATGTTCCCCGGGGGATCGACCGCAACACTGTTCGGCTTGTTGGGAACGCTATATTGAGGTGCTGCGCCGGACCCATTGGGGTTCACGAGGGCGCCGTTGTTCAATTGAAATTCAGCGATGTTGTTCAGATCGTAGTCTGCAAGGTACAGGAATTTGCCAAAGGTGCCGCCTGTGCTCGTGATCGTAAACGGCGTCTTGAACACGTGGCCGCAGGTGTCCCACGCTTGTGCGACCGCGTTATAAGTGCCCGGCAATAAGTCGAGGAAAGCGTCGAGCGTCGCTCCGCTGCTGGTGAATGCGTTCACCCCGGACGAAGGATAGATGCGCACGGCCGAGATTCCACCCGCACAAGCCGAATTCTCTGCTGAAGCCGCAATGTGAACCGGCGTAGTGCTCGAGGTGGTAGAAGGCAGGAAGACGTGTACCCCGGCGCTTCCAGTCACGGTTACGGTGATGGGAAATCTACTCACTCCTCCGCAGTTGTCCCACGCTTGAATGACGGTGTTGTACGTGCCAGGCTTCAAGTTAAGAAAGGTCTCCAGGTGCGGGCTGTTGGTCGTGAACGCCGACACGCCTGGAGCTGTGTAAATGCGCACCGCGGAGATCCCGCCAGCACAGCTGGCGGTGCTAGCCGTAGCATCGAAATAGGTTGGTGTACCGACTGTGCCGGCACGTGGCGAAGCTACTGTAATCGTGGGGGCTGCCCAGGCACAGACTGTGGACGCGAGAATGAAGATGATTGAGACAACTTTCGGAATGGGGAGCGAATACCGCATAGGTCCTCTCTTTTCGGTTTTGTTACGGGATGGGTAAACAACAGGTCGAAAGACTCCTGCGGTGGCCGGGTTAGGTGGGGAAATTCATGTTGACCACAATCAGCTGTGTTCGCGAATTGGAAGCCGCAGCACTCACCGGAGTTGCATAAGGGTGAACACCTACAGGATGTTCGTCTGGGCGAACAAAACCCGCTATGGACGCCGCTTTGAGGACTGTTAACTCATAGCAAAACATTCCCGCACCTTGCTGCTAGAGGCGTCGGCTCGATCAGTTGGATAGCGTCCGGAGGCGCAATGCGAGACTGCCGGTTGGTTCGGCGCGACTGCACACGGAAACAGAAGAGCCTGCGAGCGGGGGACCCGGCACCAAAAAAGAAAAGGACGGGCAGATTTGCCCGTCCTCAACAAAAGCGTTGCGCGTAGTTTAGCTGATCTTCTCGCCGACAGATTTACCCTGCGTAAACAGGTACAGGTAATCCGGACCGCCGGACTTAGAGTCGGTTCCGGACATATTGAAACCGCCAAACGGATGCGCTCCCACCATGGCTCCCGTACACTTGCGATTGACGTACAGGTTCCCGACGTGGAAGTCTCGGACTGCTCGATCGATCTTGTCGCGAGATTTGGTGTACACCGCGCCCGTCAAGCCGAACTCAGTATCGTTGGCGATTTCGAGCGCATGATCGAAGTTGCGTGCCTTGATCACTGCCAGCACCGGCCCAAAGATCTCTTCCTGCTCGATCTTGGATTTTGGCGGGATGTCAGCGATCACCGTGGGCTGGAGGAAGTAACCATCCCCGGCGTCTTTCGCAGGGCCGCCCCCGGTAATTAACCGGCCGTCCTTCTTGCCAACTTCGATGTAGCCAAGAATGTCTTTCATCGACCCTTCATTGATGACCGCCGCCATATTGGCGTTCTCTGTCGGGTCGCCCACCTTGATCTTCTCGACGCGCGCCTTCAGCTTTTCGAGGAACTTGTCGTAAATGCGCTCATCCACGATTGCCCGCGAGCAAGCCGAACACTTCTGCCCCTGGAAGCCGAAAGCCGACGCCGCTACACCTTCCACCGCCGAGTCGAGGTCCGCATCGGCGTCCACGATGATCGCGTCCTTGCCGCCCATCTCGAGAATGGTTCGCTTGATCCAAAGTTGGCCTTCGGCTACATCGGCAGCGACTTTGTTAATACGCAACCCAACTTCGCGCGATCCAGTGAATGCAATGAAGCGAGTCTTGGGATGCGCCACGACGGCGTCGCCGAAGCTGGCTCCCGCGCCCGGACAGAAGTTCACGACGCCCTCGGGCATACCCGCTTCCTCGAGCAACTGGACGAATTTCGCCGCAATCGTGGGTGAGTCGCTCGAAGGCTTCAAAATGACCGTGTTCCCGGCAACAATCGAAGCCAGTGTCATCCCCGCCATAATCGCGCAGGGGAAGTTCCACGGGGGAATGACCGCTCCGACGCCCAATGGTATGTAGAAAAGCCGGTCCCGCTCGCCCGGCAGTTGCACCGGCGTTTCAATCTTCGAGAGGCGCAGCGCTTCGCGGCTGTAGTATTCGCAGAAATCGATCGTCTCGGCGATATCGGCGTCCGCCTCGGCCCAGTTCTTGCTTACTTCGAACACCAGCCAGGCGGCAAATTCGAACTTACGTTCCCGAAGCAGGTCCCCAGTACGGAACAGCAGGGCGGCGCGCTCTTCGACAGAAGTGTTCTTCCAGGTCTCAAACGCTTTCAGGGCAGCGTTCATCGCCGGTTCCACTTCCGGCTTGCCGGCCTTCTGGTGCAGACCCACAAGTTCGGATGGCTTAGCCGGATTGATCGATTTGATCTTGTCCTGTGTCTTGACATGACGGCCGCCGATGATGAGGTCATACTCACGGCCAAGTTGACCGCGCACCTTCTCGATGGCGGCGCGCATCTTGCGGGCGTTTTCTTCTTTCGTAAAATCGGTCAACGGTTCGTTGACGAACGGCCCTTCGTGCAGACGCGTCTGCGGACGGACTGGAGCTTCTACAGTTGCCATAATTGCACCTCGGAGAGATATCTAAGCAGGACGGCTACGAGACCCCATATTCTAGCACCGGGATCAGACTCAAACTCGACCGGCAGACGCATCACAACATGATGTGACGCAAGCACTTTCCCGCCGGCCATTTATCGTGGAAATCGCGGATGCCTTACCCGGTAGGCAGATTCGCGACCAAATATTAGATGACCGGAACCGCGATTCCGCTCCACGCAGGAATGACCAGCACCCAACGCTGTCCGGAATGCAACGAACATTGTGTCAACTTGCAGGCTGTCGGGCTAGGTTCACCGATGAGGGGATGGCAGCCGAGGTGGAACATAAACCGGCTTTTCTGGCGGGAAGTTCGTACTTAAGTATTCGACCAACGCATCGCGATCTTTGCCGTCCACGACGGCGCCCCACTTCACCATCTTATCGACCTCTTTGGCCCACGCAGCTTTGTTAAGGCGTTGCTGCAGAATGATCCGCGCCTCGTGGCACTCCATGCAGGCGGTGCGCGCCTTTTGTTGCATCGGACCGGGCGGCAAATCAGCACCGCTGCCCGACTGCGCCTGCACCCATCCGCAGAAGCAAACAACCACGAACACCACAGCCTTAGCCTTGGACATGTACGTTCACCCGGTCTATTGCGTTATACAGGTACCCACTCGGATTCCATACGGCAAGGTCCGGCTGAACCCGGCCTTGGCTATCCGTAGCACGCGACATGATTGTGAAGTCCCCAGCCCGGTCCGGCTTCCAGGCGTAGCTCCACAAACGCCACGCGTAGCGAGCGTGCTCTTTGCCGAGAACCGCCGGCATCCATGTGGTGCCGCCATCCGTCGAGACGTCGACCTTAACCACGTCGGCCTCTCCGGCCCAGGCGGCACCTCGCACCTGGATTGAGTGTTTGCCTACCTGGGTGCCCTCTCCGGGAGTCGCGATGATCGATTTCACAGTCAAAGCAGTAACCGCATGAGTCTCGTCAGGATTCACGGTTCCGCCCGGCGCGACCGGCTGGTTGGGCAAGCGGTATCCGGGCTTCATGAAATTGCCTTCAAACTCTTTTTCGAGCACCTTGATCTCAGTCACCCACTTGCAGGATGCCGCACCGACCCAGCCGGGTACCAGAATCCGCGCCGGGAATCCGTGATGCTTGGGGAGTTCACCGCCATTCATGTGGGTCGCGACGAGAGTATCGGGATCGATCGCTTTCTCGATCGGTATACTCCGAATGAATGGCGGCACCTTCCCGGGTACCTCGTCCAAGCCCCGAAACATAACGTGCTTCCCTTTTGGGTTTACGCCGGCGCGCTTCAAAATGTCTGCCAGCCGCGGTCCGCTAAAGCGCCCTGTGCCCACGGCTCCTCGCTGCCACTGCGCTCCCGGCACTTTGGGATTGTGGAACCCGCGACCATTCCCGGCACATTCCAACGTGTTCGTTACCGAATGCTGCTCTAAGGCGGCCAGGTCGGGTAGCTTGAATGTGAGGGGCTTAGCTACTTCGCCGCTGACGGTCAGTTGCCACGACGCGCGGTCCAGGCTCGTCGGTTCGAACATATGGTTCCTAACAAAAAAGTGCGGGAGCGGTGTAATCCACGACGTGGCGAACTCCGGCGGCATCTCCAGATCGAGAAACCGGTAGGACCTGACAATCATCCCGTCCTTACCCTCGATCGGCGGCGGAGTTTCGTCGGAGGTCCAACCCCGCCCTGCTCGCCCCGTACCGGCAACCCCCAGTGCAACGGCAGCGTCTATCAGAAAATTGCGTCTCGATATCATCAGCGTTCACCGAAGGATCAAATCTGACCTTGTATTGAGCCGGCCGGCTCGATACGGACCTGTCGAACCGGCCGACAGGGACAAGCTAGAAAGTGTAAATCAGATCGAATTGCTGCCGTTTCAGGTAAGGCTCTTCCGCCCCCTTTGCCGTCGTCCACCCGGGAGCGAGTACTGCATGCTGCAGGCTCGGGTTCAGTGTTCGTCCCACCCACAGCGTATATCCCGCGACTGTATTCGGCGAGAGCTTCCAAAGAGCATAAATGCGATGTTGCAGGATGTTACTCGGGGCACGCTGCTCGCTTTCTGCCCAGGTTGCGATGATCGCATCCTGTTCCGTACGCCACCACGAGTATCCGACTTGGACATCGCCCTTGTTTTTCGATTGGCCAACACTCGCGTCGACGTAATACGCATGCGACTGGCGGCCAAGATCTTTGCGTACTAATCCATTCGACCCGAGCGGGTGACCGGCAGCCCTCAAGTTTTGCTCCGCTTCTAGCACCAGGTTGAATGGGAACCGCTGCCAGGGAGTCGCAATCTGATTGTTGAGGATGATGTCACCGTACAAGAACTGCGAAGCAAAGTGCGCCTTGCCGTCCGTCCCTATGAACGTCGCGTTGGTTAAACGGTTAGACGCTATCGCGCAGGGAGGAAATGCCGGTAAACCGGATCCAGGCGAGCATCCCGGTCCTTCCCCCGGCACCTGGAACGGGCCCGCCGGAGTGCTTCCCGATGCGCCTGCGGTCGTTCCCCCGACGGCAAACGCGGAGGCGTTGAGAATCGAATCCGTGTTCCTCCAGTTCAGCACCGTTACGTTGGGTGTCGTGATGAGTGGGCCGAAGCTGAACGTACCCGACACTTGCCCGCCCACCGCGAACGAATCGCCGGCGTTAAACAAGGCAGCATTCCGGTTTTCGGTAAACAGCAACTGCATGGCTTGCACTGTGACGTTCTTCAAAGCCGACGATTCGAAGTCCCACGAGAGTTTCTCGCTGAACCCCTCCGGCGTTATGTCAGGATCCATCGTCAACGACGTACGCGCCCAGGGATAGGTAAACTTGCCGGCCGTCAATGCCAGCCATTTATGGGCGACTGGCTTGTAAGAAATGTAGCCGCGCTCCAACCCGATCGTCTTCCGGTCGAAGAAGTTGGTCAGGTCCTCGTTCGTGCTGGTTGGATCGGCCAAAGACCCTGTCGCGATTGCGAATCCCCCGGTGAAATCGTCGTTCAGCTTGCCTTCCATGCCGAAGCGAACGCGCAGGCGTACACGATTGCGGTCGGCGCAAATCCTGCCGGCGCTGGTCGCATTGCACCCGGGATAGTTCTGAAAAAAGTTTTCCCCGCGGACACGAACGTCACCGAGCAATCGGAAACGTCCAACAAAGCTCTCCACAGCCGCCAGCCTTCGCTGCTCGTCCTTGGAAGCAGTCTGGCTGTTGGCCACAGCAGCTTTGGCTTCGGTCGCGAGTGACGCGGCTTGTGTTGCCTGCTGCTGAGCTGCCTGGGCCACCTGCTGTGCTTGCACCGCGGTTCCCTGTACGGCGTCACTGCCCGATTGCGCCTTCTGTGCAGCCGCGTTGGCCTGCTGCGTCGAATCCATCAATTGCTGAAGTTGCCCTTTCAGCTGTTCGAATTCAGCATGTTGCTGCTGCAACTGTTGTTGCTGTGCAGTGACCAGAGCCTTCAACTCCTGTATCTCCGGGTCCGAGGCGGATCGTGCGCCACTCGATTTCTTTTTTGCAGTTCGCGTCTGCGCCGGCGCAAAACAGCTCGCCGCCAGCAGCGCCACTAGGGTCCAGTGCTTGTACGTGCGGGTCATGATGCGGATTAAAGTCTCCTATCCCTATTAGTATTGTAGACATTCCAGCCCGGCTAAATTCCCCGTCTTAATACCACAGGGAACATCAGAAGGGCTGCGGTCCTGTTACTTCCTGGCAACTTCTATTGCGAAGTAGCTGCGCTCAGGCGGCCGTGGCCAGACCCCACCGTTGCTGCAGCCGCCGTTCTACGGTCTTGAAGACGAGCCCATCCACCATGTAACCGAGCGCAATAATCAGGATCATGACCGCGATCACCTGGCTCATGTCATTCAGATCACGGCCCATCATGAGAAGCTGTCCCAGACCAAGCGTAACGAAAATCATCTCGCCCGAGATCAACGATCTCCACGCGAACGCCCAGCCTTGTTTCAAGCCACTGACGATGTATGGCAAGCTCGCCGGCAGCGTCACATGCAGAAACAACTGCAGACCACGTGCCCCCAGATTTCGCCCAGCCATCGAGTAGATTTTCGGCAGCTGCTTCCGGCCGGTCTCCATGCTGATCGTGACCGATAGCAGCGATCCCATTACCACCACAAACAGAATCGCTTTCTCGCTGAGCCCGAACCACAGTACGGCAATAGGCAGCCAGCAGATGCTCGGCAGACTCTGCAGGCTTACCAGCAGTCCGCCGACCGTTTCTTCCAGGAACTTGTTGCTGGCGATCCCCAGCCCAAGCACCAGTCCAAGAACAACTGAAATACCGTACCCAATCACCATGCGCCGCATGCTGACGCCGATCGCAATCCAGAAACTGTGGTCCTGGAAGCCCGCCCATAGCGCCTCACCAACTCCCTTTGGCGTCGGGAAAATGTATGGCGGCCAAATCTTCAGATGACCTAACAGGGCCCAGACTCCAATAAGGGCGGAGTAGAACAAGGCATATCTCAGCGTTCGCTTCATTTTGTGTACTCCGCCTCCAGGGACTTATTAATCTCTTCCCGTAAGTCGTTCAGGATGTCGCGCGCGGCACCGGCCACGTGTACGTCTTCCAGATGGCGCGGCCGAGGCAAGTCTATTTCGTATTCACGCTTCACCTGCCCGGGACGAAACGTCAGCAGAACTACGCGATCGCCCAGGCGAACGGCCTCGCGTACGTTGTGCGTAACAAAGATGATGGTGCGCCCGGTCTCTGCCCAGATGCGTTCCAGCTCGTCATGAAGCAAATCGCGGGTCTGCGCGTCCAGCGCGGCAAAGGGCTCGTCCATCAGCAGCACATCTGGTTCCGTGGCCAGCGCACGCGCTAGTGCCACTCTCTGCCGCATACCCCCGGAGAGTTGGTGGACAAAGCTGTCATGGAATTGCTGCAGGTGTACGAGTTTGAGGTATTCACGTACTTTGGCTTCCCGCGTGGTTCGGGGCAGGCCCTTCATTTTCATGCCGAACGCAACGTTCTGAGCGACCGTCAGCCAGGGGAAGAGGCCCAATTCCTGGAAGATGAGCATTCTGTCGGTTCCCGGTCCTTGTACGGCGGCGTCGTCCACTAGTACTTCCCCCGAGGTCTGCTGGTGCAGACCGGCGATCAGGTGCAGGAGTGTTGACTTACCGCAACCCGAAGGTCCAACGATGCAGAGAAACTCGCCCGCCCGCACCTGCAAATTGATGTCTTGCAGTGCAACCAGTCGTCCCTTCGAATTTGTCGCGTAACTTAGCGAAATGTTCTTCAGCGACACTTTCGGTGCGACATCTTCGGGAGCCGGAAAGACCGTGACGTTCGCCCCGCGCACTTGAGTGGCGCGAGCCGTGCTGCGGTGCTCCCCTGCGGCCCAGGAACTCAGGACTGCCGCCGTTCTGCGTAGCATTGGTGTCATTGGATCGCCTTCTTCCCTTTTTCAGTGAGCACCTGGTTCAACAGCGCGAGGTCATAAAGGTTAGACAGGTCGGGCATGCTGCGTCCGAGAAACCCCGCATCGAAAGCCGACTTCGCTGCTTGCATCAGCGAACCGCGCAGCGGATCGTAGGTAACTCGCAACCGGCCGAACGAATCGTCAATCACGCCCGCCGACAGCGCCTTGCCCGTTTCGCTCGCAATCTGGCGATTCAGGATCCCTTTCGATTCCGCGATGTGGCCATTGATCCACTCCGTCAACTCGACATGCGCCCCCAACCACTTCTTCACCACGTCCGGGTGCGCCTGCAGAAATTTCGTGCTGACAATCAACTGCGCCGTAATGAAATCTCCGTTCGGCCATAGTGTGCGTTCATCGAGAAATATGCGGCCATTCGCCTCGCGAACCAGGCGGGATGCCCACGGCTCCGGCGCCCATGCCGCATCCAGTTCCTTCTTTAAGAAGAGGGTCATCTGGTCAGGATTCGCCATGGGCAGCACCTGGACATCACCGCCCTTCTCGCGGGTCTTCAGCCCCTGCGACTTCAACCAAGCGCGGAGCGCCACATCCTGCGTGTTCCCCATCTGCGGCGAGGCAATGCGCTTCCCGTGAAAGTCTTCCGCGCGATTGATCCCTGCGTCGTTACGCACAACCAAAGCCGCACCACCGCTGGTCGCACCCGCGATAACTCGTAGCGCCTCTCCATTCGACCGGATGTACCCATTGATCGTGGGATTGGGCCCGATGTAGGTCATGTCGATGGCGCCCGCAAACAGTGCTTCAATCGCGGAAGGACCGGCGTTGAAACTCTTCCATTCCACTTTCGCGTTTGGGCCCAACGCTTTTTCAAACCAACCGTTGGACTTTCCGATCATCGCCTGTGGATGCGTGATGTTCGGAAACGCGCCGACGCGCACGACCACGTTCTGGCCCCACGCCGCACCGCAGAACACGAACCCTGTTAATAGAACGAGTACACCCTTAAGAATTCTCATTCGCACTCCGGTTACCTCTGACCACCATGGGAAGCACGCCGCCCTCGTCTTTCTTGCGCGACCGCCGCGTGCTCTTGCCGGCCGTTCCACCATCGACGATGTCGGCCAGGCTGGTGCTCTCCAGAATCTTGGCCGCCGCGTCCCGCACCTGGAGGAATACTTTGTAGAGAGCACGGTGCGGCGCATCGCGATCGATCTGTTCGCGCAAGGACTCGGCGTCCCCCAGCGGCGCTAAGGGACCATCGATCAGGCGGATGATTTCGCTCAGGTGGATCTCCGAAGGCGGGCGGCGCAACTGGTAGCCGCCGTTGGCTCCACGCACGCTTTCCACCACGCGCGCATTCTTCAGTTCCAGCAAAATCAGTTCGAGGAATTTCTCCGGGAGGTTTTCCTCGTAGGCGATTTCCCGGATCTTGATTGCTCCCTGCTGATAATGGCGCGCCAGCATCATGAGCGCCTGCAGGGCATAAAGTCCTTTTTGCGAGATCTTCATGGGCTCGTATTGTACTGCAGTATGTCTATTTAAGTAATAGACATTATAGCCATTGCACCTGGAGTGCCATTTTGGGAAACCAGCGTGATTTTTCTATGTACCTGATTTACAAGGACATATTCCGGGTCAACTGCTACCGTCTAGTCAAGTGAGGTGTGAAATCAAATGCATCTGGAATGACGCCGTGGAAACACTTTGCTGTCTGGGAAAGGGTTAAGTGGCGACCCCATTCTGGGTGATGCGCATGACTTGCATGGTGATGTTGTCCGGACCGCCGCGCTCCTTGGCCAACTCCAGCAGTTTGCGGCAGGCCTGCTCCGGCTTGCTTTCGCTGGCTATGTTCAGGATCTCGACATCAGCGAGAACTCCCCACAGTCCATCGGTGCATAAAAGCAAAACGTCGCTCTTATGTAAATCGGTTCCGATCACGTTAACGTCCGTCGCAGGTTCAGCACCAACACCCAAGGCGGCAGTCAGGACATGGCGTTGGGGATGATGTTCGGCCTCCTGCGGGTGGAGCAGTCCGGTTTCAACCAGGCGGGCAACATACGAGTGGTCGCGTGTCAGCCGTCGAATGGAATCTCCACGTACGAGATACAAACGGCTGTCGCCAATGTGCGCGAAGTAAAGTCGCGAACCTATGATGCATGCCGCCGTACAAGTCGTCCCCATCCCATAAAACTCAGGATGCTTCGCGGCATATTCCAGGATGGCTTCATGGGCAGCGCGTAAACCGTCGCGCAACGCCGATTGCGGATCACTCCCATCGCTCTGGCGGTAAACTTCGCAGACGGTACTGATGGCTATCTGGCTGGCTTGTTGTCCACCTTCGTAGCCGCCCATCCCGTCGGCCACGACAGCAAGCCTTCCGCGTTTGGCGAATTCCGAGTCCGCTTCCGGTTCCCAATACACCAAGGCATCTTCGTTCCGCTCGCGCTGGCAGCCGACATCTGTAATGCTTGCTATTTCGATTCCAGGACGAATTTTCATTAGTTCGGAAGTGTTGGCAGCCCGATTCCTACGACCGACGGAGAACACGGATCGGAGCACTGGGGGCGAAGTACTTGGTGAGCGCGGCAGGATTCGAACCTGCGACCCATGCCTTAAAAGGGCATTGCTCTACCAACTGAGCTACGCGCCCACGATTGTATTAAGGTAGCACATCCGCCCGACCGCCCCGATCATACTGGCGCCCGCAGGCCACAGCGCGAGTTCGTTCCGCTGTTCGGAATTTGGAACAAATTCACGCGAGCGTTACAGCGCTTGCTTCACGTGTTCTTTTCAACACCCGTCGACGAAAATACGTTGCGTCCGAATTTGAACACAGTGGTGTGCTATGTCCCACTTGGCGGACTGAACTGAGGCACTGCCGGTTGAATCGACTCCATCCGGCGACGAGCCAGACGCCCGTCGCCGTTGTTTTTGTTATATTGCGTTGTAGTTTTCATGACGGCCCTACCCAGTTCTGAACAGGCACAGGTTTCCAAGCCCCGCCATCACATGAGCACGCGCCAGCGCCTGCTCTTCTTTCTCGTCGCGTGGCTTATCGTTCTCATGCCATTTTTGTTTTGGTGGAATACCTGGTTCGGGCGGCGCTTGTCGGACCAGCAACTCGACGCCTATCTCCACGATGACAAGAAGCCTCGTCATATACAGCATGCTCTTGTGCAAGTCGCCGAGCGCATGTCACGGGGAGATCATTCCCTCGCGCGCTGGTATCCAGATCTCGTGCGGCTTTCGTCGTACCCGGTGGAAGAGGTCCGAAGCACCGACGCCTGGCTTATGGGACAGGACAACTCCAACCCCGCTTTTCATGACGCGCTCTTAAAGATGCTGAACGATTCCTCGCTGACCGTTCGCGGAAATGCGGCACTCTCGCTGGTGCGCTTCAACGATCCGGCTGGTCGTCCCCAGATAGTCTCTTTACTCGAACCCGCGCACATCACCGCCCCGACATCGGGCAAGCTGGTCGATCTGGCAAAAACTGGTGGCGCGGTTCACGCCGGCGGGCTGGTAGCTAAACTCGAGTCCAATGGCGCTGTCGTCGAAGTACGCTCGCCCATCGCGGGTCGCATTCGCTCACTCGCGGCAGCAAGCGGCGCAACCATTGCCCAAGGATCGGCGATCGCGACGATAGATCCCGATACCGAACAGGTGTGGGAAGCGTTAAGGGGTTTGTACCTCGTCGGCACAAAAGAGGATTTGCCTGCGATCCTGCCCTATGAACGCAATTTGCCAGATATCCCGGATCGGGTTCGTCAGCAAGCCGTACTGACGGATCGGGCCATTCAGCAGCGGGAACAATGAGAAGTGACTGAACCGAAGGCGCCCTGGCTAGTAGGGCATGACGCCCACTTCTTTTTCGACTTCTACGGTATCGACCATCACGATCGCATCCCAGGGACAGCCGTCGAGGAATGCGCCGTCCGGCCCCTTACTGGTGCACTTCTTGCACCCGATACAAAGTAGCGGATCGACCTGGATTCGCCCGAACGGCGGATGGTCCTCGTCCGGAACCCAGAACATGCAGTCTTCGACCGGGCAGTATTCCACGCAGGCGGGCGACCCCGCGCAGCCTGTGCAGCATTCCGTGATAACCGCCAGTTCCTTTGGCTTCTTCTTTCGGACAGTCGTAAGCCCCTTCGAACGCGGCTCGTACTTCAACTCGTCTGGAACCATTCCCGGTTGTTTTTGCTCGGTTTCCGCTGCCATGCTCGCGAATTATAACCTAGTTCAAACGCTGCCTCTAGCACCGCAGTGCGCTGGACGGTGGATTGCTTGTTCATCAACAAAGCACATCCAAAATGCACCGAGATACTCCGACAGTTCCCGGTCCCGCGCGCGGCACAGTCTGGCATCCATAGCCTGAAGCTTGTATAGTTCCTTCCAGCCCCGAAAATTGGCCCGTTCCGTTCCTGGCAGTCCTCGGCTCCCATGGCGACCAGGCATTTGCAACGCGCGGGGCGTAAGGAGCAGCAGTCATGAAGAGCGTCAACAAAGTCATCCTGATTGGAAACCTCGGTAAAGATCCTGAACTCAAATACACGCCGAGCGGCTCGGCGGTCGCGAAGTTCTCCATCGCGACGAGTTATCGCTACAAAGACAAGAACGATCAATGGCAGGACCAAACCGAGTGGCACAATGTCGTGGCCTGGGCCCGTCTGGCCGAAATTGCCGGCGAATATCTCAAGAAGGGCAGCAAAGTTTACGTCGAAGGACGTTTGCAGACGCGCTCCTGGGATGACAAAAACACCAATCAGAAGAAGTACATGACCGAAGTCGTGGTGAACGATTTGGTCCTGCTAGGCGGCCGCGGTGAGGGCGGGTCTGAATTCGCTGGTGGGAGCCGCAGCCGTGGCGCCGCCGCCAATGATTTCGATCAGCGGGCGCCCGAGCATGAGCCAGCCGGCGCTTCGCCGATCACCGACGAAGACATTCCGTTTTAGTACAGCAGGCGCTGATCCGGTTGCGGAGCGTGACGCAGGCGGTTTTTTATACCGATCCCACGCGAGGTTTGTTTGGAGTTTTCATCGCTTGAAAACCCGCCTGGTGGGGGCGCAGAGCTAGGCACTTCTTTGCCGGCCTCGCCGCCCGCGCCTGTCTACGCGGACCGTTCCACTGGACTGCTGATCTTTGGAATCCTTGAAATCATCGGGGGAGCGCTCGCGTTCTTCGCGATCCCGCTGATGCTTCTTGGCCTGGTTCTCGGCCGCAGGGCTGGTGGCGCAACCCCCGCCAGCAGTTTCGTCACGCTTCCTCTTACGTATGGCGCGCTCGCTGCTGTACTCCTTACGTTAGGAATTGGTGCTACGCAAGCCAAGCGCTGGGCCTGGGCGCTCAACCTGATTCTCTCCTGGATTTGGCTCATTGTCGGAACACTAACGACCGCCATGCTTGTTTGGGTTTTGCCGGGAGCCATGCTCTCCGGAATGCGGGAAGCGGCAGCTCGCAATGCCAATCCGGCAGCGCCTACGACTGGTGTTATGGCCGTGATCCTTACCCTGATGATCGTCTTCATGGCCATTTTCCTTATTGTCTTGCCGGTGGTTTTCTTGCTGTTTTATCGCAGCAGGAATGTCGAGCTAACGTGTAAATACCGAGACCCGGTTGAGCGCTGGACGGATCGCCGCCCGCTTCCAATCGTTGGCTATGCTATCGTCGCCGCCTTCGGTGCGGCTTACTATCTGGTTCTCGCCTTCACCACGCCGCTTACTCCATTCTTTGGACGCTACTTGACCGGCATCCCGGCCGCGGCCGTGTTCATCGTCTTCGCTCTGGTCGACGCCTTCGTGTCGGTCTCTTTTTTCCGCATGAAAGTTGCCGGATGGTGGGTTGCCATTGTCGCCTTGTCGATTCGATTATTAGCCGCACTCCTCACCATCGGCCGGGGGAATCTGCTGGAAGCTTACGCACGCATCGGATGGTCGCAACGGCAACTGGAAGTATTGAACAAGAATCCGATGTTTCACGGCGCGGGAATGTTGTGGATGATGGTGACCTTCACCGCGGTTTATCTGGGCTTCCTCATCTGGGTTCGGCGTTATTTCCGCCCGACAGTTCCGCCGTCGTACACTGAAACAGCCACTGCCATTTCCAGCTCGACACCTACGGGGTTCTGATTATGTCTGGGTTAGCCAGCAAGACGTGTGTTCCTTGCCGCGGCGGAGTGCCCGCACTGAAAGGCCAGCAGCTCGCCGAATTGCAACAACAAGTTCCCCAATGGCAGGTCGTACGCGAGCACCACATTACCCGCGACCTTAAGTTTCCCGACTTCCTGCAAGCGCTTGAATTTGTTAACCGCATCGGGGCCGTTGCCGAGGAACAGGGCCATCATCCCGACATTCTGCTGACCTGGGGACGCGTCGAAATAACTCTGTGGACCCACAAGATCGACGGCCTCACAGAGAGCGACTTCATTATGGCCGCAAAGATAGACCAGCTCTATCACTGATGCTCGGCGGCTAAGCTTCGGCCGACAACTCTTTTGGTATCGGTGCGCGCATTTTCCATCCCCATGCAGCTGCCGGAATGAGCATCAGTAGTCCCGCACTCGAAGCCACAACTCGTGGGTTGAACCCACGGTCGACCAGCAATCCTGCGACGAACGCCCCCGCTGCGATGGTGAACATGCATAAGCCCAGTTCCGTGGCAAACACTCTTCCCCGGAACCGATCATCGGTATGCAACTGCAGCAACGTGGTGGAAAACACCCATATCGTCGAGCCTCCGAAATGCGCAATCGCCAGGCACAGGCACGCGACCCACAGCGAAGGAGCGGCCCCGAACAGCGTGTACCCGGCGCAGGAGAAGAGAAAGCCGGCAAAAATTCCCAGCCGGAGCCGGTTTTCCCGATTGCCCGCCCAAGGAGCCGTGACCAGCGGGCCGACAAACGCACCCAATCCGCGCCCTCCAAGTAACAGACTCATTCCCAGCATCGCCGCCCGTTGTGGATCAAGCCCGTGCCAATGCAACGCAAACACACGCTGACCCATAACGGTGAACAAGACCCAACCCGGTCCTATCACCAGCAAGCCGGCCTTCGCGAAAATCGTTCCAAGCAACTCTCGCTGTGCTCGAACGTAGCGCACCCCCTCGAGAATCGGGGAGAAATCCACCAGCTCTCGTAACCGAAACGGTTTTCCCGTTTCCGCATGAGGTTCGCTGAATCTCATCCTACCGATCAGCAACGCCGAGCCTAGAAACGACAACGCGTTCAATAGAAAGACTGCGTCGCGGCCCAGCAGAGCTCCTACCAATCCACCAACGGTCGCGCCGATCGTAAGATTCAACGACCACGTCGTGGACGATAAAGTATTGGCAAGAAGGACATCTTCGCGCGCAGTGATATTGGGAATCACCGAGCTTCGCGCCGGCTCGAAAAACGCCGCCATGATCGTTTCCAGCAGAAGCAATGGGTAGACCAGCCACACGGTGGAACGTGTGCGCACCAGCAGCATGGCGAGCACAATGACCATGCGCACCAGGTCGGCGGTGATCATTACCCGCTTGCGCTTGACCCGGTCATTTACGACCCCTGCGGTAGGACCAATCAGCGTTTGGGGTAACACCTGCAGCACCAGCGCAAGTCCCACCGAACTCGCTCTCCCGGTGAGTTGCAGCAGGAGGGTATAGATGGCAAGCGTGTAGAACCAGTCTCCAAGCTCGCTGACGATCTGCGCCAGCCACAACCGCCGGAAATTGGCGTTGCGCTGGACCAGATACACCAACCCGGCTAGCGTGACGGACTTCGATGCGCGTTCTGGTTCCGGCTCCATGACCTCAAGTTAGTTCGACATCCACGATAACGCAGTGGAAATGACACGGTACCCCACAGCCAACCGTGCCCCGTACTCAGGAAATCGCAATCCACTGGTTCAGGTGTGCAGGTAAGTTCATCCGGGGAATTCAGCTAGATCAACCATGTCACGAATAGTCGCTCCTAAGTTGTTGATTATACAGGCTCACACGTTTTCCTCTCACCCGTTCCCAAAATGGTGCTTAAGCTGCACATACCTCCTGTGGAGGTCTCTACCTTCCACATGGTTCCGCGTATCGCTAAATTTCTGTCACTAACTTTCCCCCTAGCGTTGCTGCTGGCCGTACCGGCATTAGCCAACAACTGCAATTCCGTCGCTGGCCACATGTGCACCAACGGTACCGGCAACAACATTCATATCGGAGGTCAGCTCGGCACGAACTCTTCCATTGGAACTCAGCTTGGACTGATTACCGGCAACACTTTCAATGTATCAATGGTCGGGGGAAACGGCGCCAGTGACATCATCATCGTGGCTATTTTCAATGGCGCGATGGGTGGCACTCTGAACGGCCAAAGCTTCACCACCCTGGGCACGACATTCCCCTTAGCTGGAGCGCTTGGCGCGTACTCCACCACATTACAGAGCCTGGGCATCACCCAGAGCTCAAACCTGTCGTTTGGATACGTTGACCTCGGAGTCGGGGTAGGCAAGCATGGCAGCTTCGTCGTCAACATGAGCGGACTTCCCGGCGGCACGGCTCTCTACGGAGTGGGGCTAAACTCGATTCAAGTATGCACCGGTCATGGCAAGAACAAGGTCTGCAACATGCAGACTTTTGTGACTGACATTACCGCCAATTCCGAAGCCGGCATGACCAAGGCCGTAGTGCCCGAACCAGGGACTCTAACCTTGCTCGGAACCGGCCTGATCGGTCTCGCCGGACTAGTCCGGAAACGCTTTACCAGATAACCTCGTCGTCTTGGCATAAGAAAACCCCGGAATATCCGGGGTTTTTCTTTTGAAGGCTTCTTGACGGAAGCTAAACCGGCACCATCACTCCGGCCGCAGTTTCGCTCTCAAATCTTTTGCGATCAGCCGTCCGTGAAAACGCCCGTTCTCGATAAAAATCTCGTTGGTTTGCGACCCCGCGACAATCACCCCTGCCACATAAATTCCCGGTACGTTGCTTTCGAGGGTCTCTGGATCGCATACCGGCCGGCATTGCTCGGTCGACAATTCAATTCCCAGGCTCTGCAGGAAATCGTAATCGGGATGGTAACCCGTAAGAGCGAAGACGAAGTCATTCTCCAGCCGAACCGGACCGCGGGGAGTGTTGATCACGGCATGATCTTCGGCAATCTTGGTTACGCAACTGGAGAAATACGCCGTGATCTCCCGGTTCTTGATGCGATTTTCGATGTCCGGCTTGATCCAGTACTTAACGTGATGGTGAATCTGAGGACCACGGTGAACCAACGTCACCCGCGCGCCGTGCCGCCATAGTTCCAACGCGGCGATTGCTGCCGAATTCTTTCCGCCGATGACCAGCACATCCGAGTCGTAGTATGGATGCGGCTCGTGGTAGTAGTGGAAAACCTTGGGCAAGTCCTCGCCGGGAATGTGCATGACATTGGGCAGATCGTAGTACCCGGTCGACACAATCACTTTGCGCGCCTTGAAGTCATGGATTCCACCGCGCCGGTCCGTCGCGGTGAGACGAAAATTGTTGTCCTCGCCCACCACCGTCTTGACCCAGTAGTACTGGCACACATGCAACTGGTAGTGCTCGGCAACTTTGCGGTAGTACTCCAGAGCCTCGTGCCGGGTCGGCTTCATGTTCGCGGTGGAAAACGGTATGTCTCCGATCTCCAACAATTCCGGCGTAGTGAAAAAGGTCATGTTCGCCGGGTAATGAAAGATCGAGTTAACCAGGCATCCCTTATCCAGTACAGTCACCCTGGCCCCGATCTTCTGGGCCTCAATCGCACAGGCCAAACCGGTTGGACCGGCGCCGATGACGATCACGTCCGCCCAGCGTTCCGGGCGTGAATCGGCCAGTTCACGAGCCAGCGTGTCAGGAATTTGTTCGGTAGTCGCCAAGGTAGCCTGAGTATGTGCCGCCCGGTCCAGAGCCGCGGGACGATGTCGTGGAACCGTCGATTCTAGCATGCGGTTCCCGACCAGTTTCGCGGACTCCTCACCGTGCGAGGTGCTCGCGCTCACAATACTGCTCATCACCGGCGATATAATCGCCGGTTGCCCTTTGTCTTCGCACTATCAGGAGTGCTATGGCTACCTACGTAGAACAACCCACCCGAGTCGAATCCGACAGCATGGGAAAGATCGAAGTTCCCCGGAATGTTTACTGGGGCGCTCAGACGCAGCGGTCTCTCCAACACTTCAATATTGGACGCGACACCATGCCCCCGGAATTGATTCGCGCTTTTGGCATCCTGAAAAAGGCTTGCGCACTCGTCAACCAGGATCTCGGCAAACTGCCCGCTGACAAGGCCAAGCTGATCGTGCAGGCCGCCGACGAAGTAATCTCCGGCAAGCTCAACGACCAGTTCCCTCTCCGCATATGGCAGACGGGCAGCGGCACGCAAACTAACATGAACGTCAATGAGGTGATCTCGAACCGCGCTATCGAGATTGCTGGGGGCGAGATGGGCTCGAAAAAGCCAATCCACCCCAACGATCACGTCAACATGTCGCAGTCCTCCAACGACACATTTCCGGCGGCCATGCATATCGCTGCCGCCGAGCGCGTAAAGAATGTTCTGATTCCCGCTGTGAAGATGGTGCGCGACGCAATCGCCGCGAAAGCCAAGGAATTTCAGGACGTCGTCAAAATTGGCCGCACTCATCTCCAGGACGCTGTACCGTTGACCATCGGCCAGGAGTTCGGCGGCTGGGCAAGTCTCCTTGACCGCGACATCCATCGCCTGGAACAGGCACTCGATGGTCTTTATGATCTGGCTATCGGGGGAACGGCGGTCGGAACTGGGCTCAACACTCATCCCGAGTTCGCGGAGCGTGCCGCCAAAAAGATCTCCGAGCTAACCGGTCTTCCCTTCCGCTCCCATCCCAACAAGTTCGCGGCCTTATCGGCGCATGACGAGATCGTTTTTGCTCAAGGCGCCATGGAGACACTCGCCGCATCCTTCATGAAGATTTCCAACGACATCCGCTGGCTTGCTTCCGGGCCGCGCTGCGGCCTTGGTGAACTCTCAATTCCTGAGAACGAGCCCGGATCCTCCATCATGCCCGGGAAAGTGAATCCGACCCAGTGCGAGGCGATGACTATGGTCTGCGCGCAGGTACATGGCGCGACCGCGGCTGTGGGATTTGCCGGATCGCAGGGCAACTTCGAACTGAACGTTTTCAAGCCGGTCATTATTTACAACTTCCTGCACTCGGTGACCCTCATCGCCGACGCATGCCACGGCTACGTCGAGTACATGATTAAAGGTATCGAGGTCGATCGTGAGAAGGTCGGCTGGTATGTGAAGAACTCGCTGATGTTGGTGACCGCTCTCGCGCCTAAGGTCGGATACGACAAAGCCGCCCAGATTGCGCATACCGCGCATGTAGACCACAGCAGCTTGCGCGAAGCTGCTCTGAAACTGGGCTACCTGACCGGAGAGGAATTCGATCAATTGGTTCGGCCGGAAAAGATGACACACCCGTAGCTTTGACCGGCGTTGCCCATCGGACATAGCAGCCGCGAGGTACGGACACCTACGTTGGGCTCACCTGCCATTCGGCTATCTAGCCGCAATCTGAATCTCTCGCATCCAAGGCGCCGTGAAATTGAGCCGCAAAACGGTCCTGCGCCTGCAGTCTGTGTTGCTACTGGTCTTCATTACCATGTCCTGCGGCACGGTGAATCGCATCATCAACCCGCACCTTACAGACCTGTGCAACTGTATCGCTGGGCTGCCTGACGCCGCCGACTATCGTCACGTGGCCAAGCATGTTCCTATCCCGCAAGGCACGCCGCAAGAAATTGACGTGAACACCATGCTGACATGGCCGAGCGATCCGGTACTCCCGCCTGATCAGCTTCGCTTTGGCCGCGAGCTGCAGCTGGTCCACATCGGCCTGGCCTACCTGGAAAACGCCAGCGTCAATCCCGGCGACTGCGACGTTCATATGGAAATCTCGCAAATTCCCGACAAGAATGCGCCTCGCGTGGTGGTTGAAACTCCGGTGGACAGCGAGTATTGCAACGCACGCCAGAATATACAGTCACAGCTGAACCAGCACGGGTTCAAGCTTGACGTGAACAATGGCGGAGATCTCCCTCAGCCTTTGCCCGCCAACGTCATCGGCTTGCCGTTCGAAGACTTCGAACACGGCCGCGGGAGCGCCCAGGTGGCAACCGTCTGGGAAATTCATCCCGCGATCGTGAATTTGCAGTAACTCGGCGCACAGCGGCGAGCGGTCGCTACTGTTACTTAACCCTTGCTGACTTCCCCACCGCCGATGCTGATGCCGTCTTCTGTTGCCCTACCCAGCCATGAATATGTTGTTCCAACACATCCATCGGCAAGGCTCCGGCCCCCAGCACTTCATCATGGAATGCGCGGATATTGAATTGCGCGCCCAACTGCTCTTTCGCGTATTGCCGCAACTTCAGGATTTGTAACTGTCCGATCTTGTAACCCAGCGCCTGTGCCGGCCAGGCCATGTAGCGATCCGTCTCGCTCTGCACGCTGGGTTCGTCCGTTGCCGAATGCTCGTGGAAGTAGTCCACGACCTGCTGCCGTGTCCAATGTTTGTAGTGAAACCCGGTATCGACGACCAGCCGGATAGCTCGCAACATGTCGTCCTGCAGATGCCCGTAATAGCTATATGGGTCCTGGAAGAAACCTACTTCCTCACCCAGCCGTTCCGCGTAGAGTGCCCATCCTTCGGTATACGCGGTGTAGTACTCATGCTGCCGATACGGGGGAAGCGCGGGCAGCTCTTGCGCGATCGCAATCTGCATGTGGTGGCCCGGAACCCCCTCGTGATATGCGGTCGTTTCGATGTCGAGCAGTGTGCGTTTTTCAAAGTCGCCGGTGTTCACTTCCACCCGGCCGGGCCGCGATCCGTCCGGGGTTCCGTCCTTATACTCGGCCGCGGAAGCTTGCTTCTCGCGAAATGCTTCGACGGGTTTGATTTCGACTTTCGCTTTCGGGAAGCGGCCGAACATCATTGGAAGCTTCGTGTACATCTGGTCCGTATATTTCTGGTAAAGATCGAGGATCTCCTGCCTCGAGTGAGCATGTAGTTTCGGATCGGTATTGCACGCCGCATTCAGCGATTTCACGTCTTTGTAGCCGAGCTTGTGCGCCACCGCGAGCATCCGCTCTTCGATTTCCTTCACCTGCGCCAACCCGAGCTGATGGATTTCTTCCGGCGTCAAGTTTGTCGTGGTGCTCTCCTTGACTCGGAAAGCGTACCGGGCGTCCCCATCCGGCAGCGCCCATACGCCAGGTTCAGTGCGACCTTTGGGCGCATACTCATCGCGAACAAACGCGGTGAACTTCACATATGCGGGCAGAACCGACTCCCGGATCGCCGCCAAGCCGGCCTGGCGCAGCCGCTTCTGATCGGCGGCGGAGATTTCTTTCGGAAAAGAGTCGAAAGGATGCGCGAACGGAGTCTGCTCGACCGGCTGCGTCGCAATCCCATTCGCTTGAGTGACGACCTGCTCCAGCAGAATCTTCGGCGGCATCAGCCCTTCCGCCATCCCCTTCCTCATTTGCACGATATTTTGGTCGAAGAGCGTGGGGACTTGCTTCAAACGCGAAATGTAGTCTTCATAGTCCTTGACGCTCTGGAATGACAGCAGTGACACCACCTGCGGCATGTCGATGTGAACGCCGCCGAACTGCGAGACGGGCATTTCCCAACCCTTGAACCGCGCGCCCTCCACACTCATGCGCAGATCGCGAACCATCAACTCTTTGTTCAAGACATCCTGGTCGCTGAAGCCTGTGCTATCGATCGCTTCAAATTTCGCCAAATACTTGCGGTCCTCTGCCAGGTCACGATCGATAGCTTCCTGGGAAAAGTCGTCCAGCTTGTCGTTGTACCGCTTGTCGCCGAGGATCGACGCATAAACCGGGTTGGTGCGCATCGTGTATTCCCAGCGGTCCGCCAGCAAATCGTTCAACGCTTTGCGCCGTGCCTCTACGTCTGACTGGGCCCATAGCATGGCATTGCCGGCAATAATGCAAATCAAGCTGAAAACTATATTTCTGACCATTCATTGCTCCTAGGGAGGTGTTTGAATCGTGCGAGTCGCTGGCAGACTTACTGAAGCCACACCACGCCGTTTTATTCAGACGAGCAGGTAGAGTAAATGTTAGCCGTACCCTGATGAAATACTATAAAGCGACAGAGGCTGATTTGATGGCAAACAACATTGTTTTGACCGATGTCGAGGCCCGAGTACTGGGCTCGCTCATCGAGAAAGACATCACCACGCCCGATTACTATCCCCTTTCGCTGAATGCACTCGTCAATGCCTGCAATCAGAAGAACAATCGCGACCCGATCATGTCTCTCGGCGAGGCCCAAGTACGCGCGGCGCTGGACGACCTCCAGCAGAAACGGCTGGCCGGTCCCGCCGGAGGTGCGGATAGCCGCGTCTCCAAGTATGAGCACCGCCTGCAAGAAGCCTTTAACCTGCGGCGCGACGAGACTGCAATCATGTGTGTCCTGTTATTGCGTGGCCCCCAGACACCGGGGGAGCTGCGCGGCCGCGGAGAACGCATGCACCGCTTCGCGCACCTCGAGGACGTGCAGTCCGCGCTGCAACGCCTGATGGAACGTGACCCGCCCCTCGCGGTTATGCTCGCTCGCCAACCCGGTACCAAGGAAGCCCGCTACATGCATCTGCTCTCCGGCGACGCCTCGAAATACCAGGTCGCGCCAGCATCGGCCAAAGCGGCAGAGCTAACCACCTTCCCCGATACCAACCGTCTCGACCGGCTCGAAGAAACGATTGCTGAGCTGCGCCAGGAGATTACCGAGATCCGCGAACAACTCGCGTCTTTTCGAAGGCAATTCGAGTAGATGCACGCGAGATTGCCATGCCGAGTCACTGAAACAAGAAGCGTAGACTAACGTCATGCCTGTCCAGATTGGCGCCAAGTCTCACCCCTTTTCAGATCCAACCGGACTGCTGACCGATTGTCATCGCCGGATCGAAATGTTCATGCGGACCTTGCAGCAGGCAGGCGACGTCATTCATCAGCCTCCCACCGACGACGTGCGCTCGTCGCTCGAAGCAGCGCTCCGATATTTCGAGCACGCTGCACCCAAGCACACGGCCGACGAAGAGGCCTCTCTTTTCCCGCGCATGCGCCAGATTGACAACCCGCAGGTGCGCTCCGCATTCGAGCAGCTTGATGACCTTGAAGCCGACCATCGCACCGCGGCGTCTCTGCATGCCGAAGTCGATATCTTGGGAAGGCGTTATCTGGCTGAGGGAACGCTAAGCGAGACCGATATTCGGCAGTTCCGGCAAGACGTTGCGCAGCTGCTCTCGATCTATGAGCGGCACATTAAGGTCGAAGACGACGTAGTCTTCCCGCTTGCGGCCACGCTCCTGCCCGACGAGCAGAAATCCGCCATCGCTGCCGAGATGGCCAGCCGACGTCAGTCTTAATCACGCTCCTTTGCAGGTGTCACCACACCTTCACCACAAGACCGTCGGCAGAACCTACTTCTTTCATCTCAAATCAATGCCGGCTCCTCCTCGCCGATCCGGTCACGAATGGCACGCGCGGCGTCGTAGATCTCCTGAAGTTTCTCCCGGCTCACGGGATGGCCCTCGGGAAGATTGAGCGCGAGTTCACATTCCAATAAAACCGCCGTTAGAGGTTCGCGTAGTTCGGCGCGAAGTTGTTGGTGGGCTGCGAGGCTCGCTACACGAGTTTCCTTTTCCCTCCTGCGCAGTGCGGCTCGGAGCTCCCTTACTACGCGATCGGTGCCACAAACCGCGCAGTTTACGATGGTGACAGTGGCCGTGCCCGTGTGCTGTCCCACAATCTCGGCCTGGTCCGGATCTGCGTCGAGCGCGCACTGATCCAGAATGACAGCTCCATATTGCTGTTCCCGCAAGAAACCTATCGCTTCTTGCAACGTGCTTGCTATGACGGTTTTGTCCCCAGTTTCGGCTTCGATAGCTGCCGCGCATTCACGGGACCGCGCCGATGGTGTGGTGAGCAGAATCATGCAAATGCATTTGCAAGTAACGAGCCAAAACGGATTGATTGATAACGCACCACTTAGGTCGTCATAAGCGCCGATGCGTTCCCGAACCGGAATCTATCGCTCCATTTCGGTCTGCTCGCGCGAAGCGTACTCCTTCAGCTTACGGTACAGGGTCGTCTTCCCGATCCCTAACAACCTGGCCGCCAGCAGTTTGTCTCCGTTGAGTTGCTCGATCGCTTCCAGGATAGTTCGCTTTTCGACTTCCGCCATCGAAATGATCTTCGATGTAGGCGCAATATCGCTGCTTCCTGGCCCATGACCGGTCGCAACCGATGTCGGCACGTCGGAAACATGGATAACCGGACCGGTAGTAAGCGCACACGCTCGCTCGAGGCAGTTCTCCAGTTCGCGTACGTTGCCCGGCCAGTCATATGCCAGCATCACCTTCACTGCCTCATCACTCAGAGTGTGTTGCTGTTCCGACTCCCGGTTCAGTCGTTCGAGGAAATGTTCCGCCAGAAGCGGAATGTCCTGCCGCCGTTCGCGCAAAGGTGGAATTCGTAAACTCAAAACATTCAGCCGGAAGTATAGGTCTCGGCGGAATGTCCCCTGCGCGACAGCCTGTTCGAGATCCCGATTGGTTGCCGCCAATATCCGGACATTGATCGGAATGCGCCGCGTGCTGCCCACCGGCCGAATCTCCTTTTCCTGAATGGCGCGCAGCAACTTTGCCTGCAAGTCGACAGGTAGCTCGCCAACCTCGTCCAGAAACACTGTCCCGCCCTCTGCGATCGCCAAAAGCCCATCCTTGGACTGATTGGCTCCGGTGAATGCTCCCTTTACATATCCAAACAGTTCGCTTTCGATCAGCGTCGGTACCAGCGAACCGCAGTCGACCGGAATGAAGGGCTTGTCACGAAATGGACCCGAGAAATGAATCGACCGCGCGACCAGTTCTTTTCCCGTGCCGCTTTCCCCGAGAATCAGAACGGGATGGGTGCTCTGCGCCGCTTTGGAAATGATCCGGTAAAGCTTCTCCATTTCCGGCGCGCGTCCCACGATGCTGCCAAAACCCTGCTTCGACTTGATCTTCTCGCGCAGCATGCGGTTCTCCGTTTTGAGCTTCAGATGGTTGGCCACGCGGTCCAGCAAGAGCTTCAGTTCGTCGAGGCTGAACGGCTTGGTGACATAGTCATAGGCGCCATTTTTCATCGCCGTGACTGCCGACTGCACCGTGCCGTATCCGGTCACGACGATGACCACGGCGTCCGGACGGCGCACCTTGATTTGGTGCAGCGCATCCAGCCCTCCTGCGCCCGGCAACTTCAAGTCGAGGAGAACAACGTCGGCGCCATGCGTTTCCATGACGCGGTATGCGTGCTCCGCAGAATCGGCAACAAAGGCGTTGAATCCGAGCGACTGTGCTACCTCGCGACACGCTTCGCGAATGGCGCGTTCATCGTCGACGATGATGATGTTTAGGAAGTTTGCGCCTTCGATTTGCACGGCGCCTGGTAAGTTCATTTCTGCGGTGGCCATAACACTATCCCTTCTCCGAAATCTAAGTACGCCCGGCATCTAAAACTTCTCTGACTTTTCGTGCGAGCGATTCGCCCGCAAAAGGTTTGGGAAAGAAAACAAACTCGTCGTGCTTCGCCGCATTCACTACCCGCTCCGGCTCGAAGCCCGAGACCGCGATCGCCCTCAATTTCGGCCGGCTGTGGCACAGCTCTCGAATGAGCTCGCGCCCGTTCATCCCCGGCATCACCATGTCCGCAATCACGAGATCGATCGTGCCGTCGTGAGCGGCATCCACCCTGAGCGCCTCGGCAGAATCGCGGGCGATCAGAACCCTGTAGCCGTATTTACGCAGCACCCGTTGCGCAGACCGCCGTATTTGCTCGTCGTCTTCGACGAGGAGAACGGTCTCCCTCCCCTTCCGCGGTGGTTCGCTGTCAGCACGCTGACCGGCGGAATATTCTTTGTGCTGCGCGCCTGGAAGCCGCACGGTCACCCTTGTTCCTCGGCCTCGCTCGGTTTCCACCTCCACCGAGCCTTGCGCCTGCTCAACAATCCTCTGCACGGTTGCAAGACCCAGCCCGTTTCCACGGCCCGCGTCCTTCGTAGTAAAGAACGGCTCAAACAAGTGCGCACGCGTCTCCGGGTCCATTCCACATCCGTCGTCGGAAACGGAGAGTTCCACTCCAGGCCTGTCCGTAGAACCGCTCCGGCGCCGGCCGCGTCTGGTTTGGATCGTGATCTGACCGCCATCGGGCAACGCATCGCGCGAATTCAGAACAAGGTTCAGAATCACTTGCTGTATCTGCGTGCGGTCACAAAGCACGCTGGGTATGGCGGACGACAGCTCCGTACGCAATGCGATGTTTTCGCCGATTAACCGAGTCAACAGATTGCGCATGTCGCCGACGACTTGGTTCAGGTCTACAACTCCGGGCTCCAATGGGTGCTGTCGCACCATGGCGAGCAATTGCTGTATGAGAGCGGCGCCCTGCTCTCCCGCAAGGCGGATCTCCTGGACATGTCGTTGCAAGCGGCTGCTCCCATCAAGGCCGGCCCCAATCAGGTCGGCATACAAGGCAATCGCGGTGAGCAGATTGTTAAAGTCGTGAGAAACGCCTCCCACCAATCTGCCCAAGACCTCCATTTTTTGCGCTTCTCGCAGCTCCTCTTCGGCCGCTCTCTGCGCAGTGATGTCTTCCACCAGGCCGATGGCGAACTCGGGCCGACTATCCGGTCCGCGGATCAGGGACACGGTCAGCTTCATCCAAGCCTCGGTGCCGTCTTTACGCATCGTCCGAAGCCCAACCTGATAGTGGTCGCGCTTGCCCGCAACCATGTCTGCGAAAAGCTCCACGTCCGCCTCGAGGTGCGATGGATGCCTGAAATCTCGAAAATGCCTGCCTCGCAATTCCTCCGGCCCGTAGCCCAGCATGCGCCCGACCGCGGGATTGCTTTCCACGACCTGGCCATCGAGCTTCCACTGCAGAATCCCGATCGCACTGGCATCGAAGATCGCGCGGTAACGCTTGATGCTGTCGCGCACCACACGCCGACGCTCCTGCGTGCTGATGTCGCGAGCCGAAAGCAGAAGAAACACTTCATGTCCACTGCGGAATTCCGAGCAGGAACTCTCCATGGGAATGTGGGTACCGTCTTTGCGGCGTCCTTCGAATTGGCAGCCCGGGTAGCCGCAACCCTCACGCCGCGTCAGCGATGGTTGACCGGTCGCACAGCGGTGGCCGACCGGTAACAATTCGGAGAGCGGCTTGCCCTCGATCTCCTGTCCGGACGCATAGCCGAAGAGGCGTGCAAACGAAGTGTTCGCATACCAAATGCACGACTGGCGGACGAGAGCCACACTCTCCGGGCAGCTGCGAAACGCGTCCCGAAAGACGCCATCGTCCACAGCAGAGGCTTCCTCACGAAATGACGCAGCTGTACTCATCCGTCCGGGGGGAACGGTGCCGGCATCAAGCGGCAGCAGGTCCAAACCGGGAATTCAATCGCCTGCCGCTCCGGCCCGGGCTCCCCATTTCGGGACAACTATAGCGACCAAAATGGGAATGAATTAAGTGCGGGGGTCACAGATGTGTGTGATGGAGATCCAATTCCAAGGAAGGGATATTGCCGAAAACACTATCCTTTTACGTCCAGCGCCCCAGTTAGCCGAAAAGTCAATCTGCGCTCGGCCCCAAACCCGACATTCTTTTTGCGGGCGGTGTAACTAAAGCCGTTTGCTCCCGCCGCGCCCGCCGTCGTACCAAGCACGGCCCCTTTTCCATCGCCAATGCTGCCTATCGAAACACCGGGTGCTGCGCCGGGCATGCTCTCCCAATTGTGTTTTTCGTGGGACTTGCCTTTCACCGAGATACTCGAACTCTGAAGCGGCAGCGATTTACCATTTACGCTGATACTCGCCAAGGCCAGCCGTAAATACCCAGGGTCCTGCAACTCGCCGGCCGCCTTGGCGGCAACCACTTTCCCGATCACTCGGGCACCACGGGGAACTAGAGTCTGCGATCCGACAACGATGGGCTCGTCGAGGACCGCTGTGAAATTATCCCCAGGATGAGCACTCCCACTCGATACACCCGACTGCAACCGCACTATGATCGGCGTACCGACCGGTACCCTGTGAGGTGGAGGAATCAACGACTCCGTTGGAGAGATACCCTCCGACTTTTCGTCGCTTGCATTAAAGGGAAGATCTTGTGCGGGTGACGTGGCGCTTGGCGACCCCTGGGTGGGAACATTCGCCACCAAAGCCGGTGCAGCATTCCGGTTACATCCCAAGGCGGCCGTCATGAGTACCGACAATATGGCCAGCCAAACGCAAACGGCAGGCCGGACTCTCTCACCCCGATTCATGATCAGAGCTGTAGACGCAAAGCAAATGCCACTACCGGACAACTCAAAACAAAGGGTTTATCAGAGACCCGTATCCGCCGCCATGTAGATTTTACGGCCCAATTGCTTGCCCTTGGTGAACAACGAACGCTGGCCGGCCGAATTGAACTCGCGTCAGCCGGCCAGCGCTCGACCAGATTTTTACGGTTTCTTCTTGGTTGTTGGTTTCTTCTTAGTTGTCTTTGCCGCCGGCTTCTTCGCCACCTCCCTGCCCCCAATCAAGCTGAGAGAATCGGCAGCGTTGAATGGGAACTGGCGAACCGAGGTTTGCCCGGTCGTGCTGAGGGTGATATCAACCCGCCGATTGCTGGCCAGGATGATCGTCCGGCTGTTTTTCAGAATGCGCGCCCGCTCTCCAGGCGTAAGGTCCGGATTCGTTTCCACCGAAGCCTTTACTTCGTCGGGCGTCAGGTTGTGCTGGTCACCGAGGGCCTTGGTATCGATGTTTGCCTCGGGGACACCGTGAGCAACCAGGAAGCTCTTCACGCTCTCAACTCGGCGCTCCGACAGCTTCTGGTTGTATTCCTGGCCGCCCCGCGGATCAGCGTGCCCCTCCAGGATCAGGTGAGCGTCCGGCTTCGCCTGAACATACTTCTGGAAGTCGCTAGCCAGATCCGTCAGCGTTTGTTGTTGGCTCTTCAACAGGCCGCCTTTGGCATTCGCCGCTGTCGGCTGAGCGGTTGGGAAATAGACGCTGTGCAGAGCGAGACGTTGTTCAAGCCGCTGCACCTCGGGAGAAACTTGCGGCGCCGGAGGCGCTTCGATCGTAACCTGCGTCGTCGCGTTGGTGTTCAATCCGCGCTTGTCTGTGCAGGCGGCGGTCACCGTGATTGGTCCCGGAGGTGCGCCCGCCGTGGTAAGCGTGCCAGTATTGCCCGACCCGCTGATCGAACCCGCGCTCGCCGTCCATGTCGCGACGTTTACTTCAACATTGTCAGGGCTCTTGCAGTCGCAAGTGACGGTCGCCGTTCCGCCCGCTTGCAGAGACGTCGGGTTGGCTGTGCAGCTCATCGTCGGCGGATTCTTGGGTGGCTCCTTCACCGTGAAATTCGCCGTACAGCTCGCTTCATTGTTGTTCTTTGCCCTGGCATCCGTCGCGCGTAGCGTCGCAGTGTAATTGCCACCCGCGATGTTGTTCGTATCGACGGTTGCTGTGTTGTCCTTGCCGGTAATCTTCCCTCCCGTGCTCGCCCACGTATACGTGATCGTGTGCTTGGGATTGAAGTTGTTGACCGTAGCGTTGATGGTCACAGGCTCGCCCACCATAACCTCCGTTGGCTGCGCTGAACAGCTTGCGGTTGGAGGTACTGCCGGCGCACCACCGAAGTTGAACACGATACCTGTGCGGAGGCGTGCGCCATCGAGCCGAACTCGACGCAAATCAGGTTGGTCAGTCGGCACGAATTGCGCGAAATTCTGTCTCGCGACTTGGTAGTCAGCCTCGAAAAGCCGGATGTTGAAGTACTTGTTGACCGTCAAATCTATGCCGCCACCAAGAATGGCTCCGAACCCGTGGCGCCCGCCAAACGGCGAGTTCAGCTGGGAGACCCCGACGAGGGAATGGATAAACATGTTGAGGCCTTCCGTCCTCCATGTGACCCTCGGCCCAACCGAATAGGTATTGATGTTGAATCCACTCTTCCAATTCCCGCCGTAGTCTCCCTCGAGCGCGACGTTGGGATGGAAGTTGTAGGCGAATGCCAAGCCAAAGCCCTGCGGCATACTTGGCAGCCGGTTCGGAAGAAACTGACCGGTGCTCGGGTCGGTGTTGCCGGGCTGCGGTATGCTCCCGCCCGGATCTAACCATTGATACCCTGCGAACAAATCGGCCTTAGGTGGGTTGGTCTGCTCCTGTCCCGAAGCCACTACGCTCAACGTGCTGGTTAGCAGAATGAGAATCAGGCCTGAGCTTACGATCCAACTGTTTCGTAATCGACAAATTCGTGACATGCAAATCCTCCGGGATTTCGCGGAAAATCAGCAGACTCCGGTTCACAGGTAGGGAAATTGGGCCGGACCACCAAAAATTTGTGTTGTGCTTGCATAAACCGAAAGAGCCCGCTGCCCGACATGGTAAATGACACCACGGGTTTCTTCGCAACTCGTTTCCCATTTGGGACTTAGATGGTAAACCCGCCTATCCCTTCGATTCGGGCCGCATGCTCTCGCGCAACACCGAACTTGCCCGAACCGCGGCCAGTCTGAATAATGGGCAGGGTCCTATGAACCAAGAAAAGGTCTTGATCGTCGAAGACGAAGATAACGAACGAACCGGCCTGGCCGAACTTATATCTGCCTGGGGCTACCGCACCGAAACCGCCCGCGATGGAATCGAGGCTTTGGAGAAAGTCACCACGTGGTCTCCCTCGATCATTGTGACCGACCTCAAAATGCCGCGCATGGGAGGGTTGGAGCTGATCGAGCGGCTTGACTCCCAGCCGCAAACCATGGCCGTCGTCGTCGTAACCGCGCAGGGCACGATCGACAGCGCGGTCGAAGCCATGAAGAAGGGCGCCAACGACTTCATCCAGAAGCCAATCGACGTAATGCGTTTGCGCAGCATCCTGCAGAACCTCACCAGCCTGGTGGAAACCCGGACTGAGTTGGAACTGACCCGGCGCAAGCTTCGTGACGCCGGATCTCTTGGCTCTCTGGTGGGAAGCTCCAAGAAGATGCAGGAGATTTTTCGCCTGATCGAAATGGTCGCGCCCAGCACAGCTTCAGTGCTCATTACAGGGGCCAGCGGCACAGGCAAAGAGCTAGTCGCACGCACCATTCATGAACTCAGCCCGCGCCGCAGCAAGCCCTTCATCGCCATCAACTGTGCTGCCATCCCTGAGACGCTTATCGAAAGCGAGATCTTCGGACACGAAAAGGGCGCGTTTACCGGTGCCCTGGAGCGTCGCACCGGATGCTTTGAACTGGCCGAGGGCGGGACTCTTCTCCTCGACGAAATCGGCGAAATGCCGGTCGCAACTCAGGCAAAGCTTCTGCGCGTGCTCGAAGACCGCAAACTGCGGCGCCTGGGCAGTAAAGTCGAGACTACAGTGGACGTTCGCGTACTTGCCGCTACCAACAAGGTTCCGGAAGAAGCCGTCGCCAAAGGCGAACTTCGCAACGATCTCTACTATCGCCTCAACGTCTTCAACATCCACATGCCGCCTCTTCGCGAGCACAAGGAAGATCTGCCAGACCTCGTGCAATCGCTTCTCGGCGAGATGAACGAGAAGCACGGACGCAAGGTCGGCACCATCAGTGAAGCCGTGCTGCACGCGTTCCAGAACTACTCCTGGCCCGGCAATGTCCGTGAACTGCGCAATACCTTGGAGCGTGCGATCATCGTGTGCGAGGGATCAGTCATTGAGACCAAGCACTTGCCCCCCGGCTTTGGGCAAGGAACGCTGCGAACTACCGTCAATGATCCCGATGCGGTGCGCCTAGGCGTGGGAACAACCGTCGAGGAAGCCGAAAAGCTGCTCATCCTGAAGACCCTGGAGGCGACAAATAACAATAAGACCAGGGCCGCGGAAATCCTCGGTATCAGCCTTAAGACGCTCCATAATAAGCTTAAGGAATACGGGAGCGCGCAAGCCGACGTCGCGGCCAGGGAAGAGTAGCTGCATTTGGCCAGCGCACGCCACCGAACTTCGTTGGCTGTTCGCAACATGCGAGTGTCTCGTCACTGATTTATGCGCCGTAGAACGCAAATCGTCCTGGGAATCACCTCGATGGTGTTTGTCCTGGTATGCGTTTTTTCCTATATCTACATATCCGAATTGCTGCGCCAGCGTGTGGCAACTGCGTATGAAACGGCATCTCTGCTCAGTCAGCAACTCGCGTACGCGGCCTACAATGCCACGCCCGATCTGAGCAGTACCCGCGTTGACACGAACGATCCAGCCGCCGTTCGCGCCGCCATTGCCGAATATCTCGCGACGGACGTCGATCTGAACAACGAGCTCGAGGCGGTCGTTGGCAACTGGCCCATCATTTACGATGCCGCCATTGTCGGCGCCGACAATCGCGCATTGCTTCATACCAACCCCGATGCGGCCGGAAAGCCGATGCAGTGGCGGCCCGACTTCTCCTATGTGCGTGATGCCGGTTTCCGGCGTCAGTTGCGGATCGTGTATAGCCCCGCGGCGGTTTTCGAGGTACGAACCCCTTTGCAGCTCGACGGAAATCCTTTCGGTACCGTCCGCGTCGGTGTCTCGACCGTTTTTCTCAAGAACGAAGTTGCGCCCCGCCTTCGGCACGCTCTCATCTATTCCGTCATTGCGTTGTTTTTGTCGATCATTCTCGCAGCGGGCCTATCTCATCTCGCGTTGGGTCCACTCGAAAAGATCAGCCGCAGCCTGGATAAAGTGAGTGCCGGCGAATCGGCGCCCGTCGTTGCTGACCCGGATGCCGCTCACGACGAGTACGGCCTTGTCACGCTGAAAATCGCCCACCTCGGGCGGCAGATGCGGGATACCCGCGAAATCTTCTCTGCCCTGAAGGACAACGTCGACCAGATCATGGCCAATCTCCAGGACGGCCTCATGCTGTTCACGGGAGATTTCCGCGTAGTTCTGGTGAGCGCTTCTGTCGAGAAATTCCTGGGACGTCCGCGAAGCGAGATGCTCGGTCACACGGTTCACGACATCTTCACGGACGCCACCCCCCTGAGCAGCTTGCTCCTTCATTCATTTGACCGGCAGTGGCCCATCGCTCAGCGAGAGGTCGAAGCGGCCAGCGGCAAGCGTGTCCAGGTATCACTCGACTTCATTCAGGAAGAGGGCACACAGATAGGGGCACTGCTCACCATGCGGGATGCCGAATCGGTGCGCCGAATTGAAGACGAGATCGAAACCTCCCGGCGTCTTTCTGCCAGTGGACGCATCACCCGCGGTGTCGCACACGAAGTCAAGAACCCGATCAACGCCATCGTCCTTCACCTTCAACTGCTCCAGCACAAGTTGCAGCAGGCTGACCCTGACACCAGGCGGCACATGGACATCATTGACAGCGAACTCCACCGCCTCGACCGAGTGGTCCAGACCTTGGTCGAATTCACCCGCCAGCGCGATCTGCACATGCAGGACATCGATCTCCGCCGCGTCGTCGATGAGGTCGCTCTCCTTGCATTGCCGGATGCCGAAGTACACAACGTTCATTTCGTCCGCGAAAATCCGCCTGATGCTCTGTTCGTGAAAGGCGACATCGACTTCCTGAAGCAGGCGCTATTGAATGTTGTCATCAACGGCGAGCAGGCGATGCCGGATGGCGGAACTTTGACCATCGCGTCCTACCGCAAGAACGGCAATGCCATAGTCGAGGTCCGCGACCAGGGTGGCGGCATACCAAAAGACGTTCAGGACAAGATATTTGAACTCTATTTCACTACCAAGAAGGGCGGCAGCGGTATTGGCTTGGCACAGACCTACCAGATCATGCAGTGGCACTACGGATCGGTAGACTTCGAAACGACCGAAGGCAAGGGCACGGTGTTTCGCTTGCAACTGCCGATTGCCGAAACCCAAGACGTATCCAAGGCCGATCTACAGCCCGATATTGCGCACACCAACGAAAAGCAACTTGCCACTTAGCGCGTCAGGAAGCATTGACGTGCACCGGTCCACTCTGAGGAATAGAATAAAACCGCCACTCGAAAATCTGGCCCCATGCGGACTCTGGCCTTAAACACGATCCCTTGCACTTTGCTCTGGCTATGCCTGTCGCCACTCAGCTTCGGCATGGCTGGCCGGGCACAGGACACCCAGTCGACTCCGTCGACCTCGCCGCCAGTGACTGAGTCCAGCCCAGCCCCTACCCAGGACTGCGCCAAGACCAAAGACACATGCGAAGTACCACCCGAACCCACTCCTACGCAGGCTACTCCATCGCAGGCCACACCTCCACAACCCGCACCTCCGCAGGCGGAGCAACCGGCTCAGGCACCAGCCGCGAATAAGCCATCAGCAAAGGGTAAGCCGTCCCCAACCTCGGCGTCGAAGAAGAAAAAAGCCCGCAAGAAGAAATCAACAACCTCCGCATCGGGTCCGCGGAAGGTGGTGGTGCGCGATGGTGGAACCTCGGAACCGGAAGCTCAACTCAGTCCTGCAGTACCGCGAGAACAGCAGTCCCGACAGAGCACCAACCAGCTTTTGGCTTCTGCTCAGAACAACTTAAAAACGGTTTCAACCAGGACACTTACCGCCAATCAGCAGGCAACCATTGAGCAGATCAAGATGTTCATTGAGCAGGCCAACTCCGCCGTAAAGGAAGGCGACATGCAACGCGGACATAACTTGGCAATGAAAGCACACCTTCTGTCCGATGACCTGGTTCGCCACTGATCCCAAAAACTACTTTGCCTTCGCTCTCGCCGTATTAACCTTTGTGAGCAAGTCCTGCGCTGGCTTCTGTACTGGCCCTGCAATTTTCACCGCTTCCGTCAGGGCTTCCCTCGCCTCGGTCACCTTGTTGAGTTTCGCGTACGCATACCCCAACCGATAGAGCGCCGTCGCGTAGGCTGTGTCGTCTTGGCCTTTGAGCAGTTGCACCGCCGACTTCAGTTGGGGGACCGCGGCGGCGGTCTTATCCTGCTTCATGAGCGAGTAACCTATCGTCGAATGGGCGACTCCCGCCGACAGCTTGCGTGAACGGTCGGCGTCGGGAGCGTCGGCTTTCGTCAACTCGAGCACCTTCTCCGCGTACCCAGTTGCTTTGGTCTCGCTGCCGGGCTTTCCGCTCTCCGCGTAATAGTCAGCCAGCATCAACAGGACTGGAACATTGTTTCCATTCGCGGCCAGCGCCTTCTCGCCGTAGCTGACCAGTCGTCCGGGATCGTTGAGCTGCCCCGGCCCGAGCGTGTACATGGCGTATTGCGCCACCTGCTCGCCAAACTTGCTGTCTGGAAATGCGCTCGTGAACTTCTCGATGTAATCCATACGGGCTTTCGGAGCTTGCTCGGCTGCGATGGCGTTGAAGCCTGCCACTTCGAGGAACTCGTAGGAGCTTTTCGCTCCCGATTGTTCTTCCGCCACCCGGGTCGCAAAATCCTGGTCGCTGAGAGCCTCAGGTTTCGGCTGCTTGGCGATTGACCTGTACACCTCGCCGCCGCGCGAGGCGTAATCCACCAGCTTGGCGTTGTCTTTTGTTTGCTGAGCGATGTTCGCCTGCGATACCAGTATGTCCAGGCTGCGCGGCGCGCCGGCCAAAGCTTTGTCGCCGTACTGCAACGCCTTCGGCAGATCTCCCGATGCCTGGTACGCTTGCGCCAGCTGCCAGTTGCCGTATGCCACCGCGGCCGGATTGGCCGAGAACTTTTGCACGAAGTCCTCGTACATCGCGAGCTTCTTCTGTGCGTCAGACTCCGCATTGATCGCAGTGAGCGCCTGATCTTCTGGCGTGCCCGCCGCAATCACGATTCTGTCAACTTGAGCTCCCGCGATAAGAGGAAGTAACAGCAAGCCAATGACCGACACAAACCGCTTCATGGCACGACCTCCGCGCGCGACGCTGGCAACGTCGCCTTAGTAGCGCGAATCGTATCCCTGAAGTCACGCCCAGGCAAGGACTACCTTCACAGGCGCGGGTGACCAGTTACTTGCGGCCTGCGCGCCTCTGCGCGACAACCAGTCCGCGTGGCGTAGGCAAAAGAACTACCGAGAGCAATCCTTCCGACTCAAGTTTGAGCGCGGCCTCCCGCACCTGCTTCAGGTGCGAACTGGCGTCATGCATGAGGATCAGCCCGAACGGATTCATCTGCGGTAAGAACCGTCGCACTTCCTGCTCCCGGATCGGCATGTCGCTGTCGCTGAAGAGCAGGTCGATGGTGCCCTCTACCTTCATCTCGAGGCTCGACTCGTTCCGGCACTCGATCCACGATGCCAACTCGGAAGCTTCGAACCGCTTTTTTGCGTTCGCGTACACAAGGGGGTCGTACTCGCAGCTGATCACTTTCCCGAACCCGTTCGCTCTCAGGCCTTCCGCGATCCACAGAGTGCTGATGCCACTGAACGTGCCGGTTTCCACGACCAGCTCAGGCTTGATGGTCGTCACCACGCACCGCAAGAACTCGAGCACCTCGACTTCGGCTGTCATCGAGTCGTACATGCTCCAGCGCTCCGGATGCGGACACTCCGGCGTGGGCCGATGATATTCGGGCTGCATCACATCGCCCGTGCGCTCAATCAACTTCAGAATCTTGTGCTCTTGCTTTTGTTTCTTCCGGAATAAACCCATTGCGCCTGAGTATAAATGACCAGAATCGAGGGACGTGTTCGCAACCCGGGCAATCGCGCGCCCGCCGATTTGATATCCTTTCCACTTTCCAACACGCACCAGGAGCGATTCATGGCATTCAACCTTGAAGGACGGGTGGCGGTTGTCTTCGGAGTTGCCAATAAGCGCAGCATCGCATGGTCGATCGCTCAAGGACTTCACGCCGCCGGAGCTCGATTAGCGATCACCTACCAGAACGAGCGACTCGAGCAGGAAGCCAAGGACCTCATCCTCTCGCTCCCAGGTGCGGAAGCCTTCATGTGCGACGTCTCAAGTGACGAGCAGATCGACCGCGTTTTCGCAGAATGGAAACAGCGCTACCGAAAGATTGACGTCCTCGTCCATAGTGTCGCGTTCGCTCCGGCAGACGAACTCAAGGCTGATTTCGTAAATACCACGCGCGAGGGCTTTCGCGTTGCGCACGATGTGAGCGTGTACTCCCTTATCGCAGTTTGCCGGGCAGCAGCGCCGCTGATGACCGAGGGAGGCAGTGTCATCACGATGACCTACTACGGGGCGGAGAAAGTTGTTCCTCACTACAACGTGATGGGTGTGGCAAAGGCCGCTCTGGAATGCACCGTACGTTACCTGGCCCACGATCTAGGGCGAAAGAACATCCGCGTCAATGCCATCTCCGCCGGGCCGATTAAGACCCTTGCCGCCCGCGGAATCTCCGGACTTGGAGACATGCTGAAGTCTCACGCTGAGCGCGCGCCTCTCCAGCGAAACGTCGATGTGAAGGAAGTGGGTTCGACTGGGGTCTTCCTGGCCTCCGAGGCCAGTTCAGGGATTACGGGCGAGACAATCTACGTCGACTGCGGCTACAACATTATGGGATTCTGAACCGTGCGACCTATGGCTTGTCTGGGCTGGCAGGATCGTCGCCTTGTAGCAGGACCCAGGCCGTCACCCCACCGACGACTGCCGTTCCTCCATAAATTACGGCGGGAGAATCAAGGACACTTCCTTCCGCGGCGGTCACAGCTCCGCCCCCTTTGCGCTTCTTCTTTTTGTGGGTCTCTTCCCGCGTGGTTTCCTGGCCGGCCGGAAGAGTGGTCGTGCCGGACTGATCCTGGATCGTCAAATCTCCCTTTCGGGCAATGATCTTGACGCTTCCGTCCACATCGGCCACCTGAAATTCCGTCCAGCTGCCATCTTTCGGAAGGACGGTAACATCGCCGATGTGCGCGGCCAGACTCTTCGAGGTGCCGACGCTCACCATCCCATGCTCCAATTCGATCGCGTTGGGCTGCAACCGGACCAGCGAATCCGCCTGAACGATGACACTTGTACCAAGTTGATTGATGTTGGCGGCCGAATCCGACTTCGTCTGCACCAGATCGCCGGGGAAAATTGCCGAGGACTTCGGAATCGCCGCGCCATTCACCCACGCGGTCCCACGCGCATAAACCATGGCGGCATTCGTGTCGGCGGCGAGCGAAGACCCGATCGCTAGGACCAGCATTCCCAGGCACAACATCACGCTGCGCAAGTTTCGCATCCCGTAACGCTCCCACTGCGTGTGAAGAATTTTTCGCAATCGTAGCTTGTAAGCTGCTGGCCGTCAATGTAGTTGTAGTTCCCTGCCCGCAATCGGCGGAATCTCATGGATGTCGAAAGTGCATGGCCCCGCATCTGGCTCGTCATCGCCAGCGATCGACCACTTCCCACCAAATGAGTCGCATCCATTCGTACAGCGTCGTCTTGGCCCACTCCCGCTGTTGCCACCACTTCAAACCGAATTGTTGTGGACTTTGTGCCGCCGCGATACTCATTCGTATTCCCGGCAACTCGTGCCGGAATGTGCTCAGTGCTCGCCGGGTGTGGTAATCGGACGTAACCAGCAGAACCGAGCGCGCGGAAACCTTTCCTAGGCAGAGAGCCGCATCGTGGGCCTCTGCCTTCGTCGATAACCCATAAATGGAACAGATCTTGACCTTCGATGCTTGCGGCAGACCACTTACCCATCGCTCCGCCAGCTCGGGGGATGTCCATTGATACACGCGCTGTTCGGCGGGAACATCAAGAATCATGACTGGCGCGAAATTTCCCTGAAGTAATCGAAGTCCCAGGTTGGGCCGCTGGTCCGTCTCGCCGGCGAGCACGATAATGGCGTCCGATGTCTCCGGCTGGTTCACCACCAGCCAGCGAGCCGCATTCCAGGCAAACACAATCACAAACAGCAACAGGACGACGAAGACGCGCCACCGCATTCGCATAGTTGGGATCGTCCATCCTACACGGCACTACGTTGGAAGCCTCTGCCGTGACAGGTGCAAAACAGTGCACATGCCTGCGAACGTATCGCCTGGAACCCTGCAAGCTCTAATCCAGCAACAACTTACGTGCATAACCATTGGAATTTGACCTGCATTCCTCAAGCTGCCGTACAGAATCAACAGCTTACTCTGTAGTACGATTGGGGTTTACCAGATCAACACTATGACTACCCGAGCGATGCTCTCTGCCGCGCCCGCCGCCCTGAAACAGAAAATAGAAGCCCGCCAGTCCAAAGTCGCCATTATCGGCATGGGATATGTCGGTTTGCCGCTGGCGCTGCTCTACATCGGCCAGACGTTTCCCGTCACTGGCTTCGATATCGACCGCCGCAAGGTGGACACGCTGAACGACGGTGGATCCTACATCTACCGTATCGAAACTTCTGAGATTAAAGACGCGCTGGCCCACGGCTTCACCGCGACCGCTGATTATTCCCGTATTACGGAGATGGACGCCGTCATCATTTGCGTGCCGACGCCGCTCAACGAGTACCACGAACCCGATCTCAGCTACATCACCGCCACCGCCGAGGCCATTGCCCCCAATCTTCGCTCGGGGCAGTTGATCGTACTCGAAAGTACTACCTATCCCGGAACGACCGAAGAAGTGCTTATCCCCATTCTCGAAAAGAAAAACCGCTACGGCCTGAAGGCGGCCCGCAATGGTGAAAGCACGGGGCATGAATTCTTCGTGGCTTTCTCGCCGGAGCGCGAAGATCCCGGAAACACCAGCGTCGCGCGGCGCGACATACCGAAGGTTGTCGGCGGCCTCGATGCCCAGGCGGCAGATCTTGCGGCTGCACTGTACGGGTCGATTTTCAATCGCGTTGTGCGGGTCTCCTCGCCCGCTGCAGCCGAAATGACTAAGCTCCTCGAAAACATTTACCGGTGCGTCAACATTGCACTCGTAAACGAACTCAAGATGCTGTGCTTGCGAATGGGACTCGATATCTGGGAGGTCATCGACGCTGCATCCACCAAGCCCTTCGGATTCCACCCCTTCTATCCCGGTCCTGGCCTCGGCGGACACTGCATTCCGGTTGACCCCTTCTACCTTTCGTGGAAGGCCAAGGAGTTCGACTTCCGCACCAAGTTCATCGAGTTGGCAGGCGAAATCAACGTCGCCATGCCGTACCACGTTATTTCGGAAGTGATGAACGCGCTCAACCGCCGCAAGAAAGCCCTGAACGGCGCGCGTGTATTGGTTTTGGGCGTTGCTTACAAGAAGGACATCGACGATCTGCGCGAATCTCCTGCCCTGACCATCATCGAACTGCTTCAGAAAGAGGGAGCGCAGGTTTCCTACAACGACCCCTATTTCCCCATGATCGGCCGGGGACGCCACTACGATCTGCAGATGAAACGCACCGAACTCAATGATCTCGGCCAATACGACTGCGTGCTGATCGTCACCGATCACTCCGACTACGACTATCAGCGCATCGTCAACGAATCGCAGCTTGTCGTTGATACGCGCAATGCCACCCGTAACATCAAGAGCGAAAAAATTGTCCGTTGCTAAGTTATTTGTACTCGCCGGGGCGACATCTTCAACGCCCCGGTGAGATTTACTCCCGCAAACGGTATTTTTTTTTACCTGCCGTCGGCAACGTTTTGCTAAGATTCCCTAATCAAAAGGTAAGTAGCTGGATACGAAGCTCTTATCTCGCAATCGTTCACAGGCCGGTTGGCCTTGTGCGTGCTTCCAAATCGGTGAGTTTAAGTCGACACCCGACCGTCTCCCAGGATGGCGCGGGCGGGAAATGGGTCCCAGCTCATGAGTTCTTCGCCGAAGCCGGTTGCCGTCCCACATCTGCGTCCAGAATTGGCCCTCGTGGCCGAGCCCAATGCGCCGATGTTTGCGCTCCTGCCACAGCCCAGGTGGCGGTGGAAGCAGTTCCTCGGTGGTTACAGCATCACCGGCTTATGCATCGTGGTGCTGATGCTGATCGCCGTTCTTCGGCCCCATGTCATCACCCAAGCCGTCAAGCAATACGAGGTCATCGCACTGGTCGACAATCCGCCTCCGGTTAACCACCAGCCGGCACCCATTCGCGTCATCCCGCCGAAAGTTGTCGCACAGCTTCGCGAGCCGATTCCCGACAACCTTCGCCTTACCGCTCCAAAGCCCAAGCGGGATGTTGCTGAGGAAGTCGCTCCGAAGATTCAGATCGCCGCCGAAAAAGTTCCCATGGATACGGCCAAGCCCGTTATTCCGCGTGAACTGGTTCGCACCAACGTCTTTTCCACCGGAAGTTCGGCCATCCCGACCATCGCGGCGGCGCCGAAGAATGTTCAGACCGGCGGTTTCGGAGACCCTAACGGTGTGCCTTCGTCCGTAAGCCATGGCGGGCCCGTGAACATCGCGCAGGTTGGTTCCTTCGATTTGCCTTCGGGCCCTGGCTACGGCAACGGCACCGGCGGATCCAAGGGTGTGAAGGGTGTCGTGTCCAGCGCCGGCTTTGGCAATGGGGTCGCGACCGGAGATGGCTCCGGAAGAATCTCAGCCTCGCGTGGAACCGTCCGCCAAGGCGGCTTCGGCGATGCCGACGTGGCGCCCGCCCCTCAACAACGCGCCAAGCCGCTCGAGAAAGCAGACCCAATCACTGCGGTCGAGATTATCTCCAAGCCCACTCCTGCCTACACCGACGAAGCCCGCAAGCTCAAAATCGAGGGTGAGGTTCTTCTGGAGGTAGTCTTCGAGGCATCCGGTAAAGTGCGCGTGGTGCGCGTCGTTCGCGGATTGGGACACGGGCTCGATGAGAACGCGGTTCGCGCCGCCGAGCAGATTCATTTCAAGCCGGCCCTGAAATCAGGTGCACCAACCGACTTCACGGCAACCTTGCACATCGTTTTCCAGATCGCTTAACCAGGAAAGACACGAGGAGTTATGAGCAGTCGAATCAGGTCCTTCGTTGCATGCTTGTCTTTTGTCTTCTGCGCCGTATGGATTTCGGCCCAGCAGACCAGCGCTCCCCCAGCGGCCGAACCCACCCAGACTGCCTCGCCGACACCAGCCGATTTGCAGGTCAAGCCCGCTACCCCTCCATCTCCGGCCGTATCGTTTGATCAAGTCGTGGACCGGATGATCGAGCGCGAACACTTCTTCGTCGCACAAATGCGGCACATGCATCCCATGGTCGAGACCTATATACAGAACATGAAGGCCGACAAGGAATTTGGCGAAGTCCCGGTCAGCGATAAATATTTCCTCGGACGCCTTGATCTCAGCGAGGGTGTAGATGATGACTCTTTCATGGGTGTACCCGGATTTCGCCAGCGCTTCCTGGGCAAGCTGAGCAGCCTATATTCCATGCGCTTCCTGCCCAACGGCTTCGCGCAGATGGTGATCCTGGATACTGATTTTCAACGCAAGTATTACGATTTCCGGTTCGTGCGCCGCGAATTCCTCGGAGAAGTCCGCTGCATCGTCATCGACGTTCAGCCCAAGGAACATTCCGGGGATGGCCGGTTTCTGGGGAGGCTCTGGGTCGACGATCAGCAATACAACGTCGTCCGCTTTAACGGAACTTACTCGCCGCACCCGAAATACAGTTACTACCTGCATTTCGACAGTTGGCGGCTCAACCTGCGGCCAGGTGTCTGGCTCCCCGCTTACATCTATAGCGAAGAGTCAAACCTGAAATATCGCCTCGGAGCCCCGCTCCACTTCAAGGCCCAGACCCGTTTGTGGGGCTACGACCTGCAACACCTGAACAAGAACGAGGAGTTCACCCAGATTCTGGTCGACGCTCCGCAGTCCGTTCGTGATCAGAGCGACACCGGCCAGGATGCCTCGCCGGTGCAGGCGCAGCGCGAATGGGAGCGCCAGGCTGAACAAAATGCCCTGGAGCGTCTGCAGAACGTCGGCTTGCTCGCTCCTGCGGGAGAAGTCGACAAGGTTCTTAACACCGTCGTCAACAATTTGCAGGTCACGAACAATCTCAACATTGAGCCCGAAGTCCACTGCCGGGTGCTGCTGACCACCCCGCTGGAGTCCTTCACCATCGGCAATACCATCGTGATGAGTCGCGGCATGATTGATGTGCTCCCCGATGAGGCCTCGCTGGCCATGGTGCTCTCGCACGAGTTGGCACACATCGCACTTGGCCACAAACTCGATACCAAGCTCGCTTTCAATGACCGAATGTTCTTCCCCGATGACGAAACTTTCGACCGCTTCGGCTTCCGCCATACTGTGGAAGAGGAAGATGCCGCCGACAAGCGCGGACTGGAGCTGTTGAAGAATTCGCCGTACAAAGACAAGCTGAACACCGCAGGACTTTTTCTGCGCGTCCTCCAGGACCGCAGCGCTGAATTAAGAAACCTTATTCGGCCGCATCTTGGAGATACCCTGGCGAACGCCAAGGACCTCCGCCTGGCGGAACTTGTCAATGCCGCACCCAAGCTGGAATTGACCCGCACCGATCAGGTTGCCGCATTACCACTGGGTGGCCGAGTCAAAGTCGATCCGTGGAGCAATCGGCTGGAACTGCTTAAGAGCAAGCCGGTGCCGCTGACGTCTGCCCGCGAAAAGATGCCGTTCGAGGTAACTCCGTTCTATCCCTTCCTGACCCGGATCGATAGCGACAAGCCAACCGCGCCTGAAAAGGTAGCCCTTGGCTCGCCTGGTCAGTAGGCGGGAGTTAAGAAACTACGAGCGCGATGGCAAAAGCCCTCGCGCTTTTATTTTGGCAAGCAGATTCGCTATACGTAGGTTGATGGACAGGACGCGGCAAGACCGCCGCTCAGACGCATTGCTTGCGCAGTACTTGATTGAAACTCTTCGTTCGGTCGGGGAACACTCCGTTGAAAGGCGCAGGGACCGCTTACTGGATTGCGCTGCCCACTTGCGAGAAAACGGTATTCGCGTTCGACCCGATCAATCGGACCGTACCGATCACAATCACCAGAATGACAGCCAACATCACGGCGTATTCCGCAATGTCCTGTCCGCGCTCGTCCGACCAAAGCTGTTTCATTAGGTTTGCCACAGGGGGCTCCTTCTAACGACGATTCGAATGGGCTCCTCCCTAGAGCGAGGACACGAGCACACCCAAACGTGATTTCCTCAATGGTAGACACCTCGGATTTCGCGTCCAATGGCCTGTAAGTGTGAGGATATGGCACGAAGGTGCTACGCGGCCGCGAGCCTGTTCAGCCGATGTTGATCAGCGGCAATCCCTGGTTCACGGCAAACAGGGCCAGTTCTAACCGTGTGGAAACGCCTAACTTATCGAAGATATTGCTCAAGTGATGCTTGACCGTATCTTCGCTGATCTTGAAGTAAGCGGCAATCTCCTTGTTCGCAAGACCCGCCACTACCGCCGACACAATCTCCAGCTCGCGCGGTGTCAGACCAAATTTCCTCTTCTTCTCATCTTGGACGGACGACTCGGTCATGGCTTTCAGGTATGCCAGGAGGTTGGAGACGCTCTGCAGGTTTACCCAGTACTGGCCATTCAGTACGGCATCAATCGCCTTAAGCAGTACCTGGGTCGCAGAGTCCTTCATGACAATTCCGCGGGCGCCAAGTTGTAAGGCTTCGACAATCTGCTTCTGCTCGATCGCCGCCGTAAGCAAGATGACGCGCACTGAGCCGTTTTCTGACCCGCTGCTTAGTTCGCGCAGCGCCTCGAGCCCCGGATGTCTGGGCATGGCCAAGTCCAGCAGCATGATTTCGGGTTTGAGTTGACGGGCCAGCTTCACCGCTTCCGCGCCGTCGCGAGCCTCTCCGATGACTTTGAAGCGTTCCTCGGCCTCCAGCAATCGGCGCAAGCCGTCGCGGAAAATCGGGTGGTCATCGGCAATGACTAGTTGGATGCGACCTTCTCTATCCATTGCTACCATCTCGGTGCTGCGGAATCGTGACTTCCAGACGGGCCCCTTGACCAGGGTTCGATTCTATCGTGAGTTGCGCTTCGATTAAACGCACCCGCTCCTTGATCACGAGCGGGCCTTTGTGCGCTTCATCCAGTTGCGCCTGTGAGAAGCGTCCCGCGAAGTCGAATCCGCAGCCATCGTCTTCCACGGTAAGCTTCCATTCCTCCCCATGAGATACCAATCGGACCAGGACTTGTTTCGCTTTACTGTGCTTGCGCACATTTACCAGCGCCTCTTGAATGATGCGGACAACTTCGCGGCACACCCGCGGGGACACTCCGCTGGGTTCAATATCAACCACGAATTGCGCGTTGATCCCCGTCTCCCGCCGGAAACGGTCCACCGTTTCTTTTACGAAGGTCGGCAGCTTGCGCGCATCCACATCGATCGACTTCATCTCCTGCATTAACTCGCGGAGTTTCAGCACTTCTTCGCGCAACAGGAATTGGATCCTCTCCAGCTCCTCCGTAATTTTGCGGGGATCGGCTACCGAGTGCCGCCGGGCGACATCGACTTGCATCTCCATTGCAATCAGCGACTGCACCGCTCCATCGTGCAATTCGCGAGCGACTCGCGATCGCTCCACCGCTCCCGCACGAGTCCGCAGCCGCCGCAGCAGATACACGTTATACACAGCGGGGCCGACTTGCCGAATCAACTCCTGCAGAAAGCGAAGCTCTTCGAGCCGGTCGGTCGACAACTGGGGGTCGAACAAGAACAGCCGCCCCCACCACTCCTTGCCGAATGCGAAGCCCGCCGATATCACCGATCGAAATTCGTGCTTGGTCGCCAGGCGGCGTATCTTCTCGTCCGCACCCTCCAATACCCGGCCGCCTTCTTTGTCGACCGCCGAAACCTCAAACCCGGAGCCATGCTTTGCCGCGTAAAAGGCGTCCGCCGGCCCATCTCCAAGATACAGATCTTTGTCGGACGTGCGCGCATCGAGCCACTGGAGAGCAGCATTGGCCCCCTGCGTCACTTCCGCTACAAATACCCGCATGCTGTTGGATTCCTGGCTGGCCAGCACAGCCGACTTGGCTCCGAACGCAGCCAGCAACTCCTGGACAATCTCCTGCAACGTCCCGCTCAATCCCGATTCCACCCGGGCTCGGCCTAGAATGCGGGCGATGACGACCTTTTCCGCACGCAGGCGTTTTTGTTGTTCTGCCAAATAGCCCAGCAATAACCCGGTGATCACCAGCGATATGGATCGCAGGAACAATCGTCGGGGGACAAACTCCCAAATCACGGCGCCAGCAGGATCAAAGCCGTGATGCAGCAGAAAGCCTATTCCCCAGAGAAGTGCAACCGCGCCGAGAGCGGTACCCAGCGTCTCCCATAAACCCCAGCGGTAGGCGGCCGCCAGGAGCACGAACACGAAGAAGAGGAAAAATGGAGCTCGCTGCCCGGCCGCGTAGATCGTGATCAGCGCCGGCCAGATGACATCGGCTGCATGTATGAATACGGTGAACCCCGGACTAAGTTCCTGGCTGACCCATCGGATGTTGAACGGCGGCAAGGGCGCTCGCAACAGGAACATCACCACGACGCTGTGAGCGATGTATATGCGAAGCAGCCAATAGGGTATGCTGCCCGAATTCACGCTAAGTTCGGTCGGGTCTAACCAGACAGATACCAGGGCGGAGATCGCGAGGAAGACCCGGGCCGTCGCCAGCCATCGCTCAACGCGGCGTGTTTCCCCCGGGCTGACCGGCGCCCTCAGTCTCCAGTGGAATCGATGCAGATCGGCAAAAGACAAGTGCGACTAATCCAATGTTGGTGCGGTTGATACTTCGATATTAGTGTCCAGAGCAGAACCCGGCAAGCGAAACTTAGAAGCCCGATTGCCCGATCTTCTTTCCTTCTTTCAACGCTCGGTCAAAGAAGTCTGCCGTCGCTCCATAGGCGCGGATCCAACTCTTGTGCATGAGGAAACCATGAATCTCGTCTGGGAATACCAGTTGTTCAAAGGGAACGTGCTGCTCGCGTAGCCTTTGCACCAGGTCCACAGTCTGCTCGAATGGCACATTGCGATCGTCGTCGCCCTGTATCAGCAGCACCGGAGACTTCCATTTCGCCACCGATGCGTTCGGCGATGATTCGAACGCCAGTTGCTCGGCCTCCTTGAGGTCCGGGGCATTTGGCTTTCCTCCTTCCCAATGCGGCAGAAACACCGACCAGTCATGTACGCCATGCAGATCCACGCCGGCGGCGAAAATGTCGGAATTGCGTGCCAAGCCCATTGCGGTCAAAAATCCGCCGTAAGATCCGCCCCAAAGACCGATCTTCTTAGCGTCAACGATCGATAGGCCTTGCAAATACTTTGCGCCGGCCACGATGTCTTTGTATTCAGCAGCTCCTCGCCACACGGTATTTTCCGGTTCACGAAAGGCTCGCCCATACATGATTCCGAGCCGGTAATTCACCGACAGAACCACGTAGCCACGGCTTGCCAGGTACTGATTCATGGCATACGCGTCGTGGTAGTAATCCATGTAGTGAAAGCCCAGGAGCATCTGCCGGATCGGTCCACCGTGCATGAAAATCAGAGCAGGCCCCGCGCTGGTCCGGGCCTGCGGAACAAATAATTGCCCGTGTATCTCCAATCCATCTTCACTGCGGAATACCACCTGTTTCGGTACGACGAGTTGCGCTGACGGAAAATCTTTCGGCAACTCCGACGCGGCGAGCATTTCTCTTCCTTTGGCGCCCACTCGGTATGGCATTGCCGGCGACGTTGCGCTGGACCCCAGGCACACAACATAGTTGCCCTGCCCGGTCTCGACGGGCGTCCATTCGATGGTTTCGCCCTGTGTGAGCGGTTGCGGCTTGCCATCTGGCAGTGCAACCCGCCAGAGATGGCGACGATCGACATCATTCTGATTGGACGAGAACAGCACGGACTTCAAGTCCGGGCTGAAGCTTACGTCCTCCACTTCGAACTGACCGGGCGTAAGCAACGCGGGCGCGCCGCCGCCGGTCGAAATCGAGTACAAGTGGTTCCAGCCATCCTGTTCCGAGGCGAAGACAATCCGATCATTCGCGGGAAACCCGAACGAGATGTCGGCCGTCAACTCGGGAAAAGAATCATTCTCGCGGGTGCCGCTGGCCCATATCTGGCGCGTATTCCCGCTCGCAACATCGGCCACCCAGATGGACCATGGAACCACTCGACGCGGAATCAGCGGGAGCTTTTGCTCCTTGCCAGGTATTCGCAGGAACGCGATCTGCTTCCCATCCGGCGACCATCGCGGACTGCCATCCCTGTCCACACTCGGGGACACATAACGCACCGAGTCCTGGCCGAGATCATAGACGACAATGAAACTATGATCGCCACGATCGCTGACGAATGCGATTTGCCGGCCATTGGGAGACCACTTGGGACTTTGGTTACTCCCCCGCACGTCGGTCAATTGATGCGCCGCCATCGCTCCTGAGACGGGAGCAATCCACAACTGCTTGTGTGCAGACCATGCTGCAAACTGGCCGTCGGGTGAAATCTCAACATCCTCACAGCCTTCTTCACCACATCCCATTTCTCCGAGCATGCGCATCGACCCCCCGTCGACGTCGGCGGCCCACACCGATTGCTTGCGAGCGGTCAATCCCCCGGTCGGGTCGGCAATTCGGCCCTCCTCATTCGCTTCGGTCCCGCGCACGAAAACAACTGTCCGGCCATCCGGCGTCAGTCGCAGGCTCGCAATTGGCTCACCATCGTCTCCGGAATAATGCGTCACCTGACGTGCCAAAAAGTCGGGGCCATCCGCGATCCAGACATTCCTCGCACCCTGCTTATCGAAGACCCACGCAACCCGAGTAGCATGCGCCGCCGCCGTCAGTCCAGAGGGGAATGGTGAGCTCAGGACTTGCTCCAGGGTGAAATTTGCCGCCTGGCAAGAGGCATACAGGCAAACAAGGGCGATGGCAAGCTGCAATGTAACCGGGAAGCTCCGGCGCACAGTTTTCATAGGAGCCTCAGCCTACTCCAGCTATTCTGTTTTTGCCAAGATGCGATCATTACGATGTCCGTTCGCGACCGCATGCCGCTTTGGCAATCCGAGCGAGTAGCCGGCAGAGCATAGTATCGTCTCACGATATTGTGATTTGCGCACCGCACCTCGACGTTTATAATTCGCACCTTTGACGAAGGTTCTGTGCAACGGGAGGACTCTTAATGCGCCGAAACGCGCTGCTGCTTGCCCTTGTCTTCATCGCACTCACGCTGTCTGCTACCGTCGCCGGCCAATCGCTTGCCGGATATTCCCCGGATGGCGCCCGTGCGGAAGTTGATTGGGAGACGAAGTTTCGCGCGATTCCCAACCCGCAGAACGAGCGCGATGACATGCAGCGTCTCACTGCTCACCCCCATCATGTCGGTTCTCCATATGACAAGGACAACGCCGAATGGATGCTTGCCAAGATGAAAGAATGGGGGCTCGATGCGACCATTGAGACCTTTGATGTCCTCTTCCCGACGCCGAAGGAGCGCGCCGTGGAACTGGTCGCTCCCAGCAAGTTCACCGCATCGTTGCAGGAGCCGCCCATCGCGGTCGATCCCACCTCCAACCAGCAGAGCGAGCAGTTACCGACGTACAACGCATACTCGGCCGACGGCGACGTCACCGCGCCTTTGGTCTACGTCAATTACGGCATTCCCGAGGACTATGAGAAGCTCGATCGACTCGGCATTTCGGTAAAGGGCGCAATCGTCATCGCCCGTTACGGCAACTCCTGGCGCGGAATCAAGCCCAAGGTCGCCGCCGAACACGGTGCGGTTGGCTGCCTGATTTATTCCGATCCCCGCGACGACGGCTATTTTGACGGCGAGGTCTTCCCCGACGGCCCCATGCGCAACAAGAACGGCGTGCAACGCGGCAGCGTCATGGACATGCCGACTTACCCCGGAGATCCTCTGACTCCCGGAGTCGGCGCCACCGCCGATGCCAAACGCCTGGACATCAAGGATGTCAAAACTCTGACCAAGATTCCCGTCCTGCCGATCTCGTACGGCGACGCGCAACCCCTTCTGGCCGCTTTGAAAGGCCCACTCGCTCCTGAACAATGGCGCGGTTCGCTGGCCATGACCTATCACGTTGGTCCCGGCCCGGCAAAAGTCCACCTCCACGTTAAATCGAATTGGGACATCAAGCGTCTCTACGACGTTGTCGTGAAAATCCCCGGCTCCACCTACCCAGACGAGTGGATCGTCCGCGGCAATCATCACGACGGATGGGTGAACGGGGCCGAAGATCCCATCGCCGGCGCAGTCGCGCTGCTCGAGGAGGCGCGTGGTCTTGCAGACTTGCTAAAACAGGGCTGGCGTCCCAAGCGGACGATCATTTACTGCCTTTGGGACGGCGAGGAACCTGGCTTGCTCGGTTCCACCGAGTGGGCCGAAGCTCACGCCGATGATCTCGTGAAACATGACGCCGTCTATATCAACACCGACGGCAACGGCCGTGGTTTCCTATTCGCTGCCGGTTCTCATTCCCTGGAAAAGTTCATCAATGCTGTTGCCCGCGATATCCAGGATCCCGAAAAGAATATTCCCGTCTGGAAACGAGCGCAGGCGCGGGAGATCGTGCAGGCCAAGACCGACGATGATCGCAAGGACATCCGCGGACGCGGCGATTTGCGGATTCCTGCCTTGGGCTCCGGTTCCGACTATACCGTGTTCGTCGATCACCTCGGTATCGCCTCGCTCAACCTGGGATACGGCGGCGAAGATGAAGGTGGTATCTACCATTCCATCTACGACGACTTCTACTGGTACACGCACTTCTCTGATACGGACTTTCGCTACGGGCGGGCGCTGTCCCAGACCGTGGGCACCGCCGTCATGCGCCTTGCTGACGCCGACCTGCTTCCCTATGACTTCACCGATTTTGCCGACACCATCCACAAGTACACGGACGAGCTGCAGAAGCTCTTGAAAACGAAACAGGACGAAGTGGCTGAGCAAAATCGCGAACTGGAAGATGGCGATCTCGCGGCCAACTCAGATCCCAAGAAGCCTTACGTCGCTCCTGCCAAGGAAGCTGCGCCTCCTCATCTCAACTTCGCGACTCTGCTCAATGCTTCCGAGGCTCTGACCCGTAGTGCCCAGCATTACCAGAAAGCGGTGAATAGCGTAACGAGAACTGGTGGCGTCACACTAAACCCGGCTATGGCACAGGCCGTGAATGCGCTGTTGATTCAGACTGAGCGCAAGCTGACCAGCTCCGACGGCCTGCCCGGGCGGCCTTGGTTCAAGCACATGATCTATGCGCCAGGCTTTTATACCGGGTACGGGGTCAAGACAGTTCCTGGAGTCCGCGAGGCGATCGAGCAGAAGAAATGGAAGGAAGCCGATGAGCAGCTTGTCCGGGTGGGTGAGGTCTTGAATGGAGAAGCTGCGCTGATCGATTCGGCCGCCGCTGAGTTGGAGAAGTCCGCTCCTGCCGCTCACGCCGGCTCAGAGTAGAAGAGTTTAAGAAATCTCCACTAGCTCCGTCGTCCTTTTCAGCTGACCACACGCAGCATAGATGTCGCGCCCCCTTGGACGGCGGATGAAAGCGGGGATCCCCGCGTCCGTGATGATTTTCTGAAACCGGAGTACGCGCTCTTCCGCGGGCGTTCGGAAGTCGATCCCGGGACCGGGATTCAGCGCGATGAGGTTGACCTTGGCGCGCACTCCGCGCAGCAGTTCGACCACCTCGCGCGCGTTCTGCTCGGAATCATTGACTTTATCGAGCAGAACATACTCAAATGTCAGCCGTTCCCGGGCACGCAGCGGAAATTCCCGGGCGGCACTTAGCAGTTTTTCCAGGTTCCACTTCTTGTTAATGGGCATTAGCTCGGTGCGCAGCCGGTCATTGGACGCATTCAGCGAAATAGCCAGTTTCGGCCGCACACGTTCTTGTCCAAAGTCGGAGATTTTTGGAACTATCCCAGCCGTCGACACCGTCATCCGCGACTCGGGGATTCCTATGCCTTCCACCAGCAATTGCACGGCTTTCATAAAATTCTCATAGTTCAGGAACGGCTCGCCCATCCCCATGAATACGATGTTGACGCGATCCTGGGGTGGCGAAACCTTCTGCTCGCGCAGCACGGCGCAGATCTGTCCGACGATTTCTCCCGCCGTCAGATTGCGCTTTACCCCGAGAAGCGCTGTCAGGCAAAACTGGCAATCCACTGCGCACCCGATTTGGCTAGACACGCAGATCGTCGCTCGACCCGGCTTTGCCGACACCTCTCCCGCCTCGCTGCCATCGGCCGATTCGCCCTCGTCCCCTTCCGGCATCCATACCGTTTCCACGGTCTCACCGTCGCCCATCTGCATCAGGTACCGGACCGTCCCGTCGGTCGAGGTGAATTGCCTTTCCACGGTTGGCAGTCCAACATCGAGGCCCTGTTCGCGCAGCCCCTGCCGAAATGCCCGGGGCAGGTTGGAAATGTCATCTACTGACGCCGCCCGTTGCCGGTAGATGCCCTCGAAAACCTGCTGAGCACGGTAGCTCGGCTGGCCGGCGTCCACTACCAGGGCCGTGAGTTCCCCCAAGTCTCTACCGAGCAATCCGGATTCTTTGTTCTTACTCATGCATCTAATTGGATGTGCCGACCGGTGGCTTTCGACCGGCTTGGCCGGAAACGGCCATCTGCTCTCTAAGATATCCGTAAGTTACTGATTTATAAGTTGCAAATGTCTCCGGGCGCACCCCTCGGAGCTGTGTAAGAATAACAAGCGCGGGCCCTCCGCTCCCGACGGCCCCGTTGGGTATCAGACCATGGTTGAAGACGTACGCCACATACGACGCGAAGTCCTGCCCAACGGCCTCACCGTGATTACGGAAGAGATGCAGCATATCCGCTCGATTTCCGTCGGCATCTGGGTAAAGACCGGCTCCCGCGATGAAGACCCCCAATGGAATGGCATCTCCCATTTTATCGAGCACATGGTCTTCAAGGGGACTAAGCATCGCACAGCCGAAGACATAGCCCGCCAGGTGGACTCGATTGGCGGGAACATGGACGCTTTTACCGCCAAAGAGTGCATCTGTTTCAACGTCAAGGTCCTCGACGAACACCTTCCCATCGCGATGGAAGTTCTTAGCGACCTGGTGCTGAATCCCACCTTCGACGTGAAAGACATTGGGCGGGAACGTGGCGTCATCCTCGAAGAAATCAAGATGGATGAGGATAACCCCGATTATCTCGTCCACGAAATTTTCACCCAGAATTTCTGGAAAGATCACCCGCTCGGCAAGCCCATCCTCGGCACCAAGGAAACGGTTCGTAAGTTCGAGCAGCCGGTGGTGATGGATACTTACGCGCAACGTTTCAATCCCGGCAACATGGTGATCGCGGCAGCCGGAAACATCAATCACCAGCGCTTCATCGACCTCGTCCAGAAGCATTTCGAACACATGAAGCCGGTAAGCAACGGGTTCCACAGCCAGCCGCCGAAAGTAGTCTCGCGCATCATCATGCGCAACAAAAAAGCTCTCGAGCAGGTACAGATTTGCATCGGCGTCCCGTCACACCCCATCGCCCATGAAAAGCGGTATGCCTCCTATATTTTGAACACGGTGCTCGGCGGCGGCATGAGCTCACGCCTCTTCCAAAACATCCGCGAACGCCAGGGACTCGTCTACGCCATTTACAGCGATCTCAATCCCTATCGAGACACCGGCTGTTTGTGTGTGTATGCCGGAACCTCGCGCGAATCGGCGAGCCGCGTTGTCGAATCGGTGATTGCGGAATTTAGGTCGTTGAAGAATGTGGCCGTCCCGGCAGAAGAACTGCGCCGCTGCAAAGACCAGTTGAAAGGCAGCCTCATGCTCTCGCTCGAGTCCAGCACCGCGCGCATGTCGAACCTCGCACGGCAAGAGATGTATTTCGATCGTTTCTACAGCCTGGACGAACTTATCGAGCGCATTGAGTCTGTCACTGCCGAGGATTTACAGGCCCTCGCCAAAGACTTCTTCCAAACCGAGAACATTGCCGTTACCGTGCTTGGCAATTTGAACGGATTGAAACTCACCCGCGACCAACTCGCCTGCTGACACTAGCCCCTGTGTCATGTCAATTGAAACACCCAGCTGACACACCCAGCCCAGCTTCCGTTTCCACGTAACACAGTCCCTTATTAGCCGAAAAACCGGTCCGGTTAGGCTTGCCAGCAGCAAAGGCTTTCGCGCGCGCTGCATCTGAGGATATTCGCGCATGAAGGCATTGAGCAAAACTGCAGCCGTTGCAGTGCTTACGCTGGTGGCGGTCCCTTTATTTGCCCAGCGACAAATCCCTAAAGCGAAATCCTCTGTTCGTCTGTTGAACAAATCCTTGGGACAATCGGTGGCCGAAGCGGCGCTGAACACGAACCGGTGGGACTACGACGGTTCTGATTGTTCACATTTCGTTAATGCCATCTTCGAAGCCGTCGGGCTGCCCTTCCGATACACGAATTCCTTCGATCTTTACGACGGCACCGAAACCTTTCGCAGGGTGTTTCATCCGCAACCCGGCGACCTGATTGTGTGGCGTGGTCACGTCGGTATCGTGGTCGACCCGGACGCTCACTCCTTTTACAGCATGCTGCGTTCCGGGCTTCGCCTATCCTCCTACACTTCTTCGTACTGGAAAGCACGGGGAAAAGCGCGCTTCCTGCGCTACGCATCCCGGGCACACATGGCTGCGCAAACCGTGCGGGTAGCCGGCCTGCACGATGAAGGACAATAACTCCGTTTCGTTACCGCTTCCCCTGCAGATTTGATTTGAGCATTGCAATTTGCCGCGCGTGATGCCGCGCATGGACCAGGTGAAACTTCCGCCATTCGCTTACGGTAAGCGGCCCAATGATCGGGTGATTCATCAGCTTCTTCCGGCTTCCGAACCGTTCGTCACATGACTCGATCGCTCGATCCATTGCCGCGAGTTGCTGATCGAATTCTTCCAGCGCACTGCCACTATTAATCCCCGTGGGCCGCGTGCCCTCAGGAGCCTGCCGGCCACCGGGCAAATATCCGAGCGTGACTACGACGAAGGTTCGCAGCCGGTCCGCCATGCTTGCCTTCCGGGCCAGCGGCTTCCCTGCGGCGAGGCAGCGGTCACCGCCGTTCTTCGTTCCCTTGTATGTAAGAGTCAGGTGTTCGAGCACATCGGCAGCACTCCACTTTCCTGCCGGCCGCCATGCCAATTGCTCTCTCGTCATTCCCTCCAACGCCGCATGGATGACTTGCTGGATACGCTCGCAACACGAAGTCATGGTGTGAGTTCTCGCTTCATTTAAAATGGCGGCAAGCAATGCTAGATTCAAAACCTGGAAAAAGGAACCGGTTTATGAAAAAGCTGGTGGTGGCTATGCTGGGTTTGGCGATGCTGGTCGGCTGCACCTCGGAACCAACCAAACCGGCAGAACCGGAAAAACCAAAGGGTCCGGACGTTCTCACCGGCCGCGAGGCGTTTCAGAAGATGTTTATCCAGGCGCGCCATTGGGCGACCGACGCCCAGCCCTACCGCCTCCAGTCTCAAGCCAACAGCGACTCCAAGGGTCGTGACGGCAAGTCGGCCATCTGGCGTTCCGGGTTTGCCTCACCCGGCCAGATGCGCGCCAGCAAGCCGTTCATGTGGTCCGGTACTGACGCATCAGATGCGCCGTCGCGGGGAGTCTCGTTTGGCACCGAAGACACCTACAGTCCCACCAACACCAACACAAGGATTTTCGACACGGCCTATCTGAAAACCGACTCCGACGCCGCTTTCAACGTCGCCCAGAAACACGGTGGCGATAAGGTGCTGGAGAAAAACCCTGACCTCCCGGTTATCTACATCCTCGACTTCAATCGATCGAACGAACTCGTCTGGCACGTCATCTATGGCGCCGATCGCGACAACGCTAAGCTCCGAATCGCCGTCAATGCTTCCACAGGCGACTACATGCACGTAGAAAAATGAGTCTGTAATTTTGTAGTTGCCGAGTTGTAACCTGTTGGTCTAAACGCCGCAGTGTGCTTTCCCTGCCCTCGTTCCGTCTCCTACAATGCTGTCATGATCACGACCATTCAGCATGGGCCCGTTTGCGAACTGCGTCTCAGCCGCCCTCCGGTCAACGCATTATCGCCCGATTTGATCGCCGCACTTACTGAGAGTGTTAGATCTGCACCGAAGCAAGGCGCTCGCGCCATCGTGCTTTCGGGAACCCCGGGGCGCTTTTCAGGCGGGCTCGATCTGCCCCTGCTGCTTACTCTCGATCGCGCCGGTATGGCGGAGCTGTTGCACGGCTTGTATGGGCTCCTGGGAACGCTCGCCTGCTCTCCGATACCCATTGTCGCGGCCATTACCGGTCACGCTCCCGCCGGCGGCACGGTGCTGACTCTGTTTTGTGACTGGCGCATCGTTGCCGAGGGAGACTGGAAACTCGGCGTCAACGAAGTAGCAGTTGGCCTGACTTTACCGCCCGTGTTACATCAGGCGCTCGCATTGATAGTCGGACGCCGCCAGGCAGAGCGCTTGGCGGTGACGGCCGTGCTCATTGGCCCAGCCGAGGCGGCGCGCATCGGCCTCGTCGATGAAGTAGTACCCGCGCCCGAAGTCGTGCCACGGGCTATCGGCCAGTGCCAAACCTTCCTCGCTCTGCCTCCGCAGACTATGTCGGAGACCCGTTCCGAGGCTCGCAAAGATCTCACTGCTTTGTTTGCCAAAAGCTTCGACAAGGAAATCGACGAACTCCTCACAATGTGGTGGAGACCAGAGACGCAAACAGCCTTGCGGGCTATTCTCGAGCAACTGTCAAACAGGAAGCAGAGTTCGGCTGCGAGACTCTGAGCGAACCAGGCAGCCGATCCGACGAGATAGTGGAGACCGCTAATTCTTCGATTGCTGTTTTTTGCTGAGCCGCTCGAGTGCCTTCTGTGCATCCTCCGACAACGGCCCATGCGGCAGGATCTTCAAATACCCTTCGTAGTTAGCTCGGGCGTCATCGACCTCCCCTAACCTCTCCAGGGTCTCTCCCAGCCGGTACTTTGCGATGGCATAGTCAGATTTGTAGACCAGAGCCTCGCGGAAGCGTGACTCGGCAGCACGGTAGTTCTTGCGCTTGAGATAAAACTCGCCAACTTCAACATTCTTCGCCGCCCGGTGCGGATCCCAGGGGTGGAACTCCTGCACGTCAGTTGGCGGTTCCGCTTCTTCTACCGCCTCGGCACTGAAGGGATGATCTTTGGCATCATTCTTCGGAGGCGTGATATCGACCCGGTGTGCGGCACTCGAGCTGCTCTCGTCATCCAACCCACGATCGGACGAAGCCGAATCCTGCTCCGCTGATGTCTGATTGCTGGAACCCTGCGCTTGCGTAGACTGCGGCGGGGCATCCGAGGCGTTTGAAGACTTTTGCTGCGCGGCAGCGACAAAGCAGGCCAGAATTACGAAAAAGACAATATTCCCTGTACGGCTCATTTTCACCATTTTACAGCCTGAAACACGCATCGATCACCCACCGCCCAAGGTATGAGCTCGAGTCCCGGCTCGGCGTCTGTTGTTTCTGCACAATAAAAACAGGCCACTCATGGGGGTGAGTGGCCTGGTTGGCGAAGTCCTCCGGGGAGGAGGGAGAAAGTCTTAGTTCTGTCCGGGACCGCTGCTGCCGGCCTGCGGCTGCTGCGTTCCCTGGCCCTGGATATTGGTCATCAGGTGCACGTCAACGCGGCGGTTCTTGGCGCGTCCGGCAGAGGTCTTGTTGCTGTCCACCGGCTTGTCCTTGCCCAGTCCGATCAAATAGATCTTGTGAGCAGGAACGTTGTATTTCGACGCCAGGTACTGGATCACCGAGTTCGCACGGCGCTCGCTGAGGTCGTAGTTGTACTCCTTGTCGCCGACCGAATCAGTTCCGCCTTCCACGGTGATGATGTATCCCTTGGCGTTCGGGATCTCGGCAGCCAGCTTGTCCAGCGCGTCTTTGTCTTTCGTGGTTAAGTTGTCTTTGTCGAAGCCGAATAGCACCGAGGTGTCAGCCACCGGGCGGTAGTTGTCCAGGTTCGCGACCGTGCTGCTCAGCACGTCGACCCGCTTGGTAGCGGTGTCGGCCAGGGTCTGAGCCTGGTCGGCCTGCTGACGAGCGGACTGCGCCTTGTTGTCGACTTCCGACGCCTTGGCTTGTACCTGCTGGATGCCGGCCTGCGCCCGCGCGTCTACATCCTTGATGTCTTTGGAATTCTTGGCAGTCAGGTCGTCCAGTTCGTTGGTCTTGTTGATGAGCGGCGTGGTCTGCTGGCGGGTGTAGTTCTTCGAGGCGCAGCCTACCGATGCTGCCATGCTCACGGCCAGAAGACCGATTAGCGAAGTGCGGTTCATGAAAAGGGCTCCTTCTGTTCTTCTCAGTTCTAAATATTCTAAACTTGAGTCCCCGGGATCGTACTTGCCCTCGATCCACCGTCTACCAGAGCACGGGTGTTGCCAATTCGCCGCACGCAGTTGTTCCCTGTAAGCCTTTGAATAGCTTGATGTTATCGAGGAGTGACAACTCTCGTCATTACTCAAGGCCAGCTACTACCAACACTGGTGGTGGAAAATTTGCATGGTCGGGACACTACTTAAGTCACGTTGACGCACGCTAGGCAACCGGGGGGCTTACCACAGGTATCACGTCCCGACGATTGCGGCGGTAAACCCGGAAATCCGCGGCATCTACGGTTAACACCGAATGTGAGGGGTAAATCTCGCTCATGCGAATTACGCAGAGATCCGCCAAGTCTGGACGCCGATCTTCATAGCGACCTGCCAGTTCCTGCAGTTCCTCCAAATTCCGCGACGCGTCGAAAGCAATTCGTAACATCTTTTCCGGAATGAGGCTTAGGACGTACTTCGTCGAGCCCAGGTGGAACGCCGCTTCGGCCAGCACGGCCTCGCAGGTCAGGGCGGGTTCCGTCAGCCGGCGCGCTACCTCGACGGCCCACCCGTGGTACCGATCCCGCCGGTTTCCGAAAGCAACTATGAATCCAGTATCGGCTATGGCTTTCACGGCCGCTGGAATCCCTTCCGAGACGAGAGATCAGGCGCCCCTTCGATTTCTCCTGCGCGGCGAAGAAATGTCCGCTTGCCCTCTTCCGCTTTAGCTTTCTCCAGATGCTGCCGAATTATTCGGCCGGCTGGAATACCTGTTCGGCGAGATACTTCGGCAAGCCACTCTGCCAGCTCGTCTGTGAGACGAATTGTTAATGTGTGACTCATACGACAGAAGTGTAACACAACATCAACCCTTATCCATGCACCAGACGAGAGCCTTGGAGAGTCTTGCGTCCGCCTCAGCAGCGGTGAATCCAATAAAATAGAGCTGCTTCGTCGTGGATCTCCAAGCCAAAATCCGCACTCTGCCGACCGCCGCCGGCGTGTACCTGTACAAGAACGTCGAAGGCGAGGTCATTTACGTCGGGAAAGCCAAGAACCTCCGCAACCGCGTCAGTTCCTACTTCCATGCCGGCCGCACCGAGGACGCCAAGACCGGCACGCTGGTCCGCGAGGCCGTTGACGTCGACTACATCGTCGTCGACAACAACAAGGAAGCTCTTGCCCTCGAAAATCACCTGATCAAGCAGAAGAAGCCCCGCTTCAACATCCTTTTGCGTGACGATAAGACTTATCCGTACGTGAAACTCACTCTGGCAGAGACCTACCCGCGGGTCTACGTGACGCGTCGTTTGCGGAAGGACGGCAGTGCCTACTACGGGCCGTACTTCCCGGCCAATCTGGCTTACCGCATCGTCGACCTGATCCATCGCCATTTCCTGATTCCGTCGTGCCAGGTGGACTTAACCCGGACGCATCCTCGCCCGTGTTTGCAGTTCTACATTCGGCGGTGCCTAGGGCCCTGTGTTGCCGGCCTGACCACGGCAGATGTTTATCTGGAAGCGGTCCGTGATGTGAAGCTCTTCCTCGAAGGTCGACAGACTGATCTTTCGCGTTCGCTCCACGAGCGGATGGCGCAAGCCGCCCACAACCAGGAATACGAGCGCGCCGCCAAGTACCGCGACCTGATCTCCACCGTCGAGCAGTTGCAAGAAAAGCAGCGCATTGCCGCGGCTGAAGGCGACGACGCTGACGTTGTCGGCTATCACTTCGAAAACGGCATGTTGGCCGTCAACCTCTTCCACATGCGCGGAGGCAAAGTCCTTGATCGCCGCGAATTCTTCTGGGAGGACCTCCCGGATTTTGCCAGTGCAGAAGCCGTCCCGGAGCACGGGATCGGTTCTGATCAGCCCGCCTCCGCATCCCGGGAGTTCCATCCCGGCGAATTCTTTTCCGCTTTCTTGAAGCAGCTCTACATAGGACAACCTTACGTGCCGCGGAATGTCTATTTACCCGTGGACTTTGAAGATCGCGAGATGCTGGAGGAATTGCTCTCCGAACAGCTTGCCAACGAGGGCGGCCGTGCCAAGCGCGTCTCCATCATCATCCCGCAGCGCGGCGACAAGCGCTCCCTTATCGACCTCGCGGGTAACAATGCCAAGCAGTCCTATGACCAGCGCTTCCGTGTGATGAAACCTAATCAGCGTGCCATCCAGGAAGCACTCCAGGATGTCCTCGGTCTTGCTGAACTTCCTACGCGAATTGAATGTTTCGACATCTCCCATATTCAGGGCGCGGAAACCGTCGCCTCCATGGTGGTCTGGGAGAACGGTCAGATGAAAAAATCCGACTACCGGAAGTTCATTATCAAGTCGGTGGAAGGAGTGGACGACTTTGCCTCCATGCGCGAGGTAGTTACCCGCCGCTACAAGCGCATTCAGGATGAAAAGAAGACCATGCCGAGTCTGATCCTGATCGATGGCGGTCTAGGTCAGCTTCACGCCGCCGCACAGGCGCTCGATTCGCTGGAAATCCTCAACCAGCCGCTCGCCTCGATCGCGAAGCGAGAAGAGATCATTTACGTCTACGGGCAGGAAGACGAACCCGTAGTCCTCGATCACCACAATCCCGTGCTGCACCTCGTCCAATTGATTCGTGACGAGGCTCATCGTTTTGCGGTCACGTTCCACCGCAAACGCCGTCAGATGCGCGACCGTTCCACTGAACTCCTCGACATCCCCGGCGTGGGCCAGAACACCACCCGCCGCCTTCTCCAGCACTTTGGGAGCGTGCAAGCGGTCAGACAGGCGGACGCGGCCGCTTTGTCGGCCGTGGTCACCCGGACGCAGGCCCAGGCCATCCTCGAACACTTTCGCAAGTAGCACCGGCCCTTGGCACCAACCGTGCCTGCTCATCGCTGACCGGCGCCTCCTTCTTCTACTCTGAATTTGACGCTTCCCCTCCGGCTCAGTAGGCTGGACGCAAGTCCGTCTCTTCGTCCCACAAAAATCCCCCAGGAGTCATGTGTAATGCGCAATACCCTTATCGCGCTCGTTCTGCTGCTGGTCTGCACGCTTTCCGCTGTCGCGCAACTACCCACCTTCAGCCACGTATTCGTCGTGGTCGAGGAAAACCACAACTATTCCAGCGTGATCGGCACCAGTGCAATGCCGTACCTGAACAGCCTTGCCACCAAATACGGTTTGGCCACTCAATACTATGCGAACACGCATCCCTCGATCGGCAACTACTTCGAGCTGACCACCGGGCAAATCATCACCAACAACGACTCCTACGCGAAGACCGTGACAGCCGACAATGTTGTGCGCCACTTGCTCGCGGCTGGCAAGACCTGGAAGGCCTACGAAGAGGGAATCCCCTCGGTCGGCTATATCAGCCCGGATACTTCAACCTATGTACGCCGCCACTGCCCGCTGTCTTTTTTCTCCGACGTGGTGAACAGCAGTGTTCAGAAACGCAATCTGGTGCCGTTCAGCCAATTCGCCAAGGATCTGGCCAACAATGCTCTGCCTCAGTATTCGTTCATCACTCCCAACATCTGCAACGATGCCCACAACTGCTCGCTGACCACTGCCGACACCTGGCTGAAGAACAACATCGGACCGCTGATCAACAGCTCGACATTCAAAAACGGCGGCCTTCTGATCATCGTCTTCGACGAATCGGCCAGCGACAATTCCCATGGCGGCGGCCTGATCGCCTGGGTTGCAGTCAGCCCACAATGGTCGAAAGCCGGCTACAAGTCAGCCAATCTCTACCAGCACCAGAACACTCTGCGCCTCATGCTTCAAGGGCTTGGCGTAAAGACCTATCCCGGTGCGGCTGCCAACGCCAACAACATGTCCGAATTCTTTAAATAAACGATTGAAGCAAAACGGCGGAGGCGAACGGGGAGCATTTTCGTCGCGTCTCCGCCGTTACTCGCGGACTCACGGTTACGCCAGTCGTACTCCTCGCGCGGGTTCAGCGGCCGGAGACTCAGACTTATAATGTCGGACGACGTCAGCTGCTCATTCGCCATGAGATTTCGCCAGTGGATCATCGCCGGTGGACTGCTTTTGTTGGTCTTGCTCACCATTGCCGGCCTCGTCTTAACCTCCGGCTCCAATACGCCCGCGACCCTCACAAAAGCGAATAGCGGAGAATCGGCATCTCTCGTCGACCAACGGCCGCTGCAAACCGCCCGCAAACTTGCGCCGCTCGCGTCCTCCACCGACGAGCAACGCATTTCGCAAGATACGCTCCGCCTCGCCGATCATGAAGTCGACCTGGCCTTCGCCGACGCGTTGCGCGAAGCGCAAGAGCACCCGCCCCAGCTCACTGCCGAGAGCCGCGAATTGAGCAAGCGTGTCGCGCGAGGCCAAGCCGCCATCAAAGCCGACCAGGACAGAATCAAGTCTCTGCAGAAACAGCAATCCTCCGCCGCCGACGCCAGCAAGGATCGCCTCCAGCAAGAAGTCGATATTGCCCAGGCCCAACTTGCCATGGATGAGGACGAGTTGGATGACGCTAAGGAAGATTTGAATCGTGCCGGAGGGGATGCCCAAGGCAAAATTCAGCGCCTCCTTGATGAACACGAAGCCACCCAACATGCTGCCCCTTCCGGCAACGTCTCAGTACCTGTCGTCAACTACAATGCGGGCAATCTGGCGCCGCAACTCGGTGCTTATCTAAGCCTTCGCGCAATGCGGCGGGAACTCGAACAGGCCCGTGAAGAGGCCTCCACTTCCGCCAAGATCCTTGCCGCCCAACACGCGACTTTGGAACAGCACGTTCAGAAGGAAAACTCACAGAGAACCGCTGTCACGGCGACGGCTGCAGCCGCCGCTCCGACAAGCGCTGGGGCCGCTGCGGCCGAGACAATCTCATCCCTCCACCATTTCGCAAACGACCAGAAATCCATGTCGGATCTCGACAAGCGCGTCGGGGATGAACAGGAATTGGCCTCCAACTACGGTTCCTGGATGACCATCGTTGAAGCTCACCAGCGAGTCGCGCTTCATGGCATGCTGGAATCGATCCTCTGGATTCTTCTTGTCGTTCTAATCGTCTACCTCGCCGACCGCGTCATCGACCACTACTTCGTCGATCCCACTCCCGAGAAAACCCGGCTGCGAACCATGCGGGGCGTAGTGAAATTCGCTGTCCAGGCGATTGGACTGGTCGCCATTTTGTTTATCATCTTCGGCGCCCCCAGCCAGACGCCTACGATTCTCGGCTTAGCCGGTGCCGGCCTTACCGTTGCCCTCAAAGACTTCATCGTCGCTTTCTTCGGGTGGTTTGTCCTGATGGGGCGGAACGGCATCCGCGTCGGCGACTGGGTCGAAATCAACGGCGTCGGTGGCGAGGTCGTCGAAATTGGTCTGCTTCGGACCGTCCTGCTCGAAACTGGCAACTGGACCGACTCGGGTCATCCTACCGGTCGCCGCGTTGCCTTCGTTAACAGTTACGCCGTGGAAGGACACTACTTTAACTTCTCGACCTCAGGACAATGGCTGTGGGACGAAATCCAGCTTCTTATTCCTTCCAGCCAGAATCCCTATCCGGTTTTAGAGAGCATTCAGAAACTGGTTACTGCCGAAACGGCCGCCAATGCCCAACAGGCAGAACAGGAATGGCAACGCGCTACCACGCGTTATCGCGTGAAGTCGTTCTCCGCCGTGCCATCCATTGACGTGCGCCCCACCTCGAGTGGTATCCAGGTCGTGATTCGCTACATCACGCGGGCTCATGAGCGCTATGAAATGCGCGCCCGGCTGTATCATGCGCTGGTAAATCTCCTTCACAAAAAGCACATCGACGGCGCTGCCAACCTGTCCGCCTCGTCCGCACAGTAAAAACGTTTTAATTCTCACCTTTTCCACACCTCCGGTTTTCGATTCTGCACTGCCAAGGTCTATAATCTGTCGCTTTGCGAGGGAAAAGGATGCGGATTCGTCTTTTGATTTGCCTGCTTGCACTCGTCACCATTCCTGCCAGCGCCCAACAGTCCTCCGAATGGAAACAGCTTTTTGATGGAAAAGACCTTACCGGATGGAAGCACGTCGGCCCCGGTGAGATGACTGTCGAGAATGGCCTCATCCAGACGCACGGCGGCATGGGCCTGCTCTACTGGACGGGAGGCAAGATCGGCAATTGCGTTCTTCGCGTTGTCTTTAAGATGCGAGATGAAAACGACAACTCCGGAGTCTACATCCGGATCCCGATCGAACCTCGCGAGGAGTGGATGCCCGTCCACTATGGCTACGAAGTGCAGATTGACAATCACCCCGAGACATCGAACGAGGATGACTATCACATCACCGGCACCCTCTACTCACTCACCAAGCCGCTGGCCAAACCTGGCAAGCCCGGGCCCGAGTGGAACACGATGGAGATCACCCTCGATGGTCCGCGGACAATCGTCGTGCTCAATGGCGTCAAGGTGACCGACTACACCGAGGGCCAGCCCGTACCGGAACGCAAGTTTGATTTCGAGCCTCAGCGTGGTCCACGCCCCAATGAAGGCTACTTTGGGCTGCAAAACCACAGCGACAAAGACATCGTGTTCTTCAAGGAAGTGGCGATGAAGCCGTTGAGCAAGTAACGACGGAACTTCGAACCCTTGTAAGTTTTGACACCCGAGTTCCAGGAGGGCATTCATGAAGAAATCGTCTTTCTCCCGCCGCCAGTTTTTACAGACTAGCGCCGGCGCCGCCGGTGCCCTGCTCGCCACGAAAAGCATCTTCCTCGATCCGCTCCCGGCAGAAGCCTACGTGCAGAAGGTCGCGCCGAGCGACCGCATTCGACTTGGCATTATCGGCATCGGCATGCAGGGCGCTCCGCTTCTCACGACCGCCATCACCTTGCCGGGCGTCGAGTGCGTTGCAGCCTGTGATCTGTACGATGGCCGCCACACGCTCGCGCGCGAGATCACGCAGAAGCCGAACTTGCCCGTAACCCGCCGCTACCACGACCTGCTCAACAACAAAGAGATTGATTGCCTGATCGCCGCCGTCCCCGATCACTGGCACAAGCAAGTGGTGGTTGACGCCGTGAATGCCGGCAAGGATATCTACTGCGAAAAGCCGATGTCACACACGGCGGCGGAAGGATACGAAATGGCCGCCGCTTATCAGAAGAGCGGCCGCATTGTTCAGATCGGATCGCAGCGCGTGAGTTCGGTCCTTTACAAGAAAGCAAAAGAAATCATTGCCAACGGCATGTTGGGCGAACTGAACCTGGTGGAAGGCTGGCTGGGCCGCAATGATCCGACCGGTTGTTGGGAGTATCCACCACCTCCCGACTTGTCTCCGCAGAACCTCGATTGGGATACATGGCAAGGCACCGCACCGAAAAAGCCCTTTGATCCTCTTGCGTTCGCACGCTGGCGTTGCTGGAAGGAATACGGCACGGGTGTTGCCGGCGACCTGCTCGTCCACTTAGTCAGTGGCACTATCTTCGCTCTCGGCATCAATGAGCCCCCGACCCGGGCAATGGCGATGGGGGGCATTCTTCGCTGGCCCGACGGCCGCAACATGCCCGACGTGCACGCCACTCTGTTTGAATACGGCAAGCTACCTGTCTACATGCGTCTCAACCTCGGCGCCGAAATGCCTGAGACCGTCCGCTTCCAGGGGTCGAAGGGGATCCTTGAGGTTACCGAGTTCGCGCTCTCCTTCAGTCCGCAAACGGGCAAAGATCAGGCCCCAAGCTACTACGCTCAGAGTTTTCCGCAAGCGATGCGCGAGGCGTACTTCAAAGAATGGCACGAGAAGAACGATCCGCCGCCCGGCCAGGAGCCTTCGCTCGAAGGCCTCAACTTCCATAGCGACGACTACGACGACCTGCGTCCGCACCTCTGGAACTTCTTCCAGGCCGTGCGCTCGCGCAAGCCGGTCGTCGAAGACGCCGTCTTCGGAAACCATGCGGCCCTGGCCTGCCACATGGCCAACGAGTCCTATTTCCGGAAGGCTCAGGTCTACTTAGACCCTTCAACCAAGACGATCAAAACCTAGTCAGAGAATGAGAATGGAGCGACGGGCGTCCTCGCCCGTTGTTCGGGAATGAGAATGGAGCGACGGGCGTCCTCGCCCGTTGTTCGGGAATGAGAATGGAGCGACGGGCGTCCTCGCCCGTTGTTCGGGAATGAGAATGGAGCGACGGGCGTCCCCGCCCGTCGTTCGGGAATGAGAATGGAGCGACGGGCGTCCCCGCCCGTCGTTCGGGAATGAGAATGGAGCGACGGGCGTCCTCGCCCGTCGTTCGGGAATGAGAATGGAGGGACGGGCGTCCCCGCCCGTTGTTCGGGAATGAGAATGGAGGGACGGGCGTCCCCGCCCGTTTTTCGGAAATGAGAATGGAGCGACGGGCGTCCCCGCCCGTCTTCCCGGAACCCGAAAGACGATCTGCCTTGACGTTTTGAGCTAAAACTTATTTCCCCTGCTCGATTTCCTTCGTGATGGACGCCTTCGTGCTCGCCGGCAAGCGTGAGTTCTGCAGGATCTCTCGAACCAAGCGTCCCGGCAACGTTCGCGCGAACTCCAGCGCTCTCGCTAGTGGGGTTTTATTACTTCGCAGCAATGCGATCCGCACCTCCCGCCGCACGGACCACTTGGAGTGATGACAAACCGCTTCGACGAGCCCGGCTCGCGCGTCATGGCGCACCACCGCTTTGATGACCAGCGCTTCAGTCAGCCGCGAATTCCCTAAGGCAGCATGCATCACGCGGGCGTCGTCGTCTCCCAGCAGCTCACCGGCAATTCGTGCTGACGCTCTTCGCGCCAGGGTTAACCGTTCGCCAGAAGAGATGCTGCCCAGCTTATTCGCGAGAATTTCCTCGGCTGCACGCTTCACATCGGCGGGCACGACAGGCGTCAACGCAACTTGCATGAGGTCGAACGTGTAGAGGTGCCGCAGAAGGGGCAAAGAGACGTGTCTCGGCGTTTTCGGATGGCCAACAATGCCGGCCCGTACTTTCCTGCTGTGCACGACGCCGCTGTTCTTGCTGAGACTCTCCAACGCTTCCGGAGCAAGGTCCGGACGATGGAGCAGTGCTAAGGCGGAGTCTTCTGACAGACCAGGATCCGCTGCTGACGGGATCAACTCCCCAGGTCCGCTCTCGACAGTCTGCGCCGCACCTTCACTTTCCACTTTCGCGGCTGCCCGACTTGCCTCCGTCGCCATATTCACGATTGTGCTCTCGCCAGTGCCAGCGCGCCTTTCACAGGATCGATCACGCTGGAACTGATCTTCGCGTCTGGATGCTCCGATCGTACGCTATTGTAGAAAACCTGCCTCACCAGCGCGGAGTTACGAAATACACCTCCCGACATGGCCAGTGGAACATTTGCCTGCGTTTCAAAGATCCGGCGAATAACGATTTTTGCCAGTGTCGCCAGCTCCGTTCCCGCCTGTGTTATCACGCTTCGCGCGAGCGCATCTCCCGCATCGGCCGCCTCGAGCACGCTCGGTACCAGCGCGAAGAAGTCCGGCGGAGGCACAGCATTCGCCACCCGCACCATCTCGTCGATACCATTCACGCCCCAGGCGTTACAAACCAGTCTGAACAGCCGCGAACTCTCGCCTTCATCATGGGCCCGGAAAACCGCCGAAACCGCTGTGCGCCCAATCCACTGCCCAGAGCCTTCGTCGGATATGGCGTAACCCCAACCCCCGGCTCGTCCCGTCTGCCCGTCTTGATTCCGGCCGTAAGCGATCGATCCGGTTCCCGCGATCACGACAATCCCAACACCGTTCTCGAACGCCGCATGCAGCGCGATCACCGTGTCGCCCACCACCTTGATTTCCGCAGGAAGAACTTCTCGCACAATTTTCCGCAAAAGTTCCGCGGCTTCGGGCCTTCCTGCCCCGGTCGTCCCGAGACAAGCGCGCGTAATTTGCGACGGATCGACCTTGGCCGCCGCGCATGCCTGGCGAATCACCTCATGCAGATTCGTCCTGGCTTGCGCTTCCCCGCTGCGCACCAGATTCATCCCGCCCGCCGTCGCCGTCGCCAGCACGCTGGTCTCGTCACCAACTACGCAGGTCGTCTTGCTGCCGCCGCCATCAATCCCCAAATAGATGCTCACGTGTCTACTTCTACCACAGCAACTTTGATCGATGTCATTCCGAGGGAAGCGAGAATTCTTGTCCGCACAGTTTGAGCTGAAGCGTGGTGTGACCTCGGTTCAGTGCGATTGCCAACCTAGGTACCTGTACACAAGGTCTTCACGTCCGGCAACGCAGTCCAGTTACTCTGGGTGAGCAGGCAGGCGGCGCCCCGGCAGACGCGCATGGGTCTCAACCATATCGATTTCGCGATCATCGCTGTTTATCTGGCGGGTATCACCCTGTTCGGGCTGCGCTTTCGCAAACGCCAAAAATCCCTGAAAGACTACTTTCTCGCCGATCGCAACATCCCGTGGTGGGCGATCGCTCTCTCCATCGTCGCTGCCGAGACCAGCACCCTGACGATCATCAGCATCCCCGGCCTCGCTTACGACACCAACTTCACCTTTCTGCAGGTCGTCTTCGGGTATCTCGTCGGCCGGGTAATCATCAGCTTCGTCCTCTTACCCCACTACTTCCGGGGAGATCTCTATACCGCATACGAACTCATCGAGCGCCGCTTTGGACGTAGGCTGCGCTCGCTCACTGCCGGCCTTTTTCTATTAACCCGGGCGGCCGCCGAAGGTGTCCGCGTGTACGCCGTCTCGATCGTCATCCGAATTGCGCTCGGGACCGGGGAAATCGCCTCAATCGCCATCATCACCGTCCTGACCCTGATCTACACCTTCGAAGGCGGCCTCGCAGCCGTCATTTGGACCGACGTCGTGCAGACCATCATTTATGTCGGTGGAACCCTGGTCGGGCTGTTCACGATCCTGCACCTCGTGCCCGACGGATTGGCCACCATTCATTCCCTGCCCGGGCCGGACAAGCTCCGCGTGTTCGACTTCAGCTTGAATTTCTGGAAGCCCTACACGTTCTGGGCCGGCGTGATTGGCGGTGCATTTCTAACGACCGCCAGCCACGGCACCGATCAACTGATCGTTCAGCGCCTGCTCGCTGCGCGCAATCAGAAGCAGTCCGTCACCGCGCTGCTGACGAGTGGCATCGCCATCCTGTTCCAGTTCGCGCTATTTCTCACGGTCGGAGTGTTCTTGTTCGCGCTCTACCGCTCTCCGTCCAGCGCCTTCGGCAAAGCGGACTACATTTTTCCAACCTTCATCGTTACTCGCATGCCGCATGCCATCTCGGGGTTGCTGATCGCGGCGATTCTCGCGGCGGCCATGTCGAACCTCAGCGCGGCGCTGAACTCGCTTTCCTCCAGCTCCATGATCGATTTCTATCTCCGGCGTAAACCCGAAATCGACGAGCGTCGCCGTGTGCAACTGTCCCGCCTCTCAACGCTGTTTTGGGCGGTTGTCCTGTTTGTGCTCGCGGTCTTGTCGCTGCACAAAGTCTCCCGGGTCGTGGAAGTCGGATTGTCGATCGCCTCGGTCGCCTACGGCGCACTGCTGGGAGTGTTCTTGCTTGGCGTGCTGACCCGCCGTGCAACCCAAAACGGTGCCATGATCGGCATGCTCTGCGGGTTCGTAGTCGAGCTTTATATCTGGTTGGGCACACGCGTCCCCTGGACGTGGTATGTGCTGATCGGGACCGTGGTGACCTTCGCCGTCGGATACCTGGTGAGTTTATCGACGGCCGATTCGAGAAAAACATAGAAACGTGCGACGCGGCGCCAAGAACTGGTGTGAGATCTCCGCGCTCTCGGCACTGACACGTTATACTCCCCGGAATGCCGCCGACTGTTCAAACTCAGGCTGCCACACAACCCGATCTGATTCGGGACCTCGGCGTAAGCCATGCCTCGGCCATCGTCGTCGGCACAATCATCGGTAGCGGCATCTTCCTCGTTCCCGCCGAGATGATGCAGGCGGTCGGCTCCGCCAAGCTTGTCTACGTCGCGTGGATTGTTGGAGGCCTGCTCTCCTTCTTCGGAGCACTGACCTATGCCGAGCTCGGTGCCATGAAGCCACAAGCAGGCGGAGAATACGTCTACGTTCGCGACGCCTACGGTCCTTTGGCCGGCTTCCTCTATGCCTGGACCTGGTTTGTCATCGCCAAGCCTGCATCGATCGCAACCGTAACCACCGGCTTTGTGCGAATCCTCGGCACGTTTCATGGGCTGTCGTTCTTCTCGCATGACCTCATCACGCGGCCGATTCCCGTCACCTACGGACAACTCGTTGCCATTGCCGCGGCAATCCTCATCTCCTTCTTGAATTACATCGGAATTAAAAAGGCGGGTGAATTCCAGCTGTTCTTCACCATTCTGAAGGTCGCCATCATTCTCGGGATCGTAGTGGTTGCGATCGGCTCCCGTGCGGGTACGTGGTCGAACTTCGCGGGCACGTTCTCGGGTGCGACCGGCGGCATGGCTGGATTCATGGCCGCCCTCGTCGCGGCGCTCTGGGCCTATGACGGCTGGAATGACCTCAACATGGTGGCAGGCGAAATTCGCAATCCGGAGCGCAGCATTCCGATTGCCCTGATTGCCGGGGTTGCAATCGTCGGCGCCCTCTACATGCTGCTCAATGCGGCGGTCCAGTACGTTATGCCGGCCGTCGCCATTGCCCATTCTCCGCGTCCTGCATCCGACGCCATGGCCGTCGTACTCGGTCCCATGGGCGCCGGGATCGTTTCCTTCGGCATGGCTCTCTCCATGCTGGTCACACTCAATGGCACGACCATGAGCGGTGCCCGCGTTCCCTTCGCCGTCGCCCGCGACGGCTACTTCTTCCGCACACTCGCCGAGGTTCACCCCCGCTTCCACACGCCTTCCATGTCCATCGTGCTGCAGGCGATCCTCTCCATTCTGCTTCTGCTCGCCGGCGGCAGCTTTCGCCAACTTTTCTCGCTCGCGATCTTCGCCGAATGGCTCTTCTACATGATCGCCGGCAGCACGATTTTCGTATTCCGCCGCCGTGAACCTAATGCGCCTCGCTCCTATCGCGTGTGGGGTTATCCGGTAATTCCCGTTCTGTTCGTCATTGCCTCGGCCGTCCTGCTCTACTACACGTTCACCGAAAACCTGCGGAATTCGGCGCTGGGTACCTTGGTAATTCTCGCCGGCATTCCGCTGTTCTACTTCTTTGCCAAGCGGCGCAACCATAATCCCGCCAAAAGCCTGCAAAACCCTGCCATTCCCGGTCGATAGCCCACTTCGGCACCGGTGAATTACTGAAGTACATGGGCAGCGGACACGTTTACGCGGTTACCCTTCTCCCCTAACTTTAAGACTCCCGCGTTCATCCCCAGGCACGGGTATCCCTACTTGGAGATTGCATGGCACGACCTGGAGACAGGCTGACGTTAGGGCTCCTGCCGGAGCACAAGACCAATTGGCGAAGCCTGGCCACCAGCTACGGTTTCGTAATTATTGTCATCCTGCTGATCGTCAATATCGGTCTGCTGTTTCCGCAAAAAATTCAGCTGGCGCAATACCACATCCAGAGTTGGATCGCGGTCGATCTGAAGCCCCAGCCGCACGAACCGCCGCGCAAGCAGATGGTCGCCAAGAAGTTGCCTCCGCCAATTCCCGCGACGGTGTTCGACAAACCAAAACTTACCGTACCGAAAGAGGTGCGCATCGCGCGTGAAACGCCGCCCGACGTCGCACCGCCGAGAGTGACAGCCGTCCCTCAGTTTCAAGCCGCGGTTTTGAAGACCGGCGGCGCGCGTCCCGATCTCGTAGTCCACACCGGTGAGTTCGGCAGTTCCGCAACTGTGACCGTGAATGCCCCGGTCAGCAAAGTTCAGACCGGCGGATTCGGCGATCCCAACGGCGTGCCCGGCCAAGGCAAGCCCAACGCACACCTCGAGATCGCTTCTCTCGGCTCCTTCGATCAGCCCGCCGGGCCTGGAAAAGGTAATGGCACGGGTGGCGCGAAAGGAATTGCCGGAAACGTCGCCAGCGCCGGCTTCGGGAACGGAATCGCCACTCCCGGACAAGGCGACGGCCGCAGTCCAGGACGGGGGCAGATACAGTCCGCCGGATTCGCTACGCAACAGGCCGCTCCAGCAACGTCGCATGTCCAGCGACAACTGGACTCAGGCCCGGCGACTACTCCGGTGGAGATCTCCTTCAAGCCCAATCCGGTTTACACGGACGAAGCTCGCCAGTTGCGGCTCGAAGGTGAAGTACTTCTTGAAGTGATGTTTGGAGCAAACGGTCAGTTACACGTGAATCGCGTAGTTCGCGGCATGGGACACGGCCTCGACGAAGCCGCTATTACCGCCGCCAGCAAGATGCGTTTTAAGCCTGCCCAGCGGAATGGGCAACCGGTGGATTCCACCGCGGTCGTGCACGTTGTGTTTCAGTTGGCTTACTAAAAGTCTCGACAGAACGAGGAACCGAGTATGCGCAATACCAAATTGATCCTGATGGCGGCTCCGTTGCTGGCGCTCGGCGCTTTGGCCCAGCAGTCGCAACCCACGTCGTCGTCGCTGCCGCCGGTTCAACCGGCTGTACAAACGTCGTCGACGCCCACGCCGCAAGCGGCGAGCGCTCCACAACCCAGCACGCCGGACATGTCGCGCGTTCAGACCGCTCCTCAACAGCCTGCCCAGGCCGTGCCGACCACGCTGGACCAGGTCTCCGACCGCATTATCGAGCGCGAGCGCGGCCTCATTGATTTCCTGAAGGCGCGTACGCCGATCGTCGAGACCTACTTGCAGAATCTCGACTGGGATCCACAGCTTGGTCCGGTTCCCAAGGACGACCGCTATTTTCTCGGCCGCGTTGACCTCAGCGAGTCCATCGACCGCACCTCGTACCTGAAAGACGAGAGCATGGAAAAGCATATGCTCGGGGGCATAACCAAATACTTTAAGGTTCAGTATCAGCCCCTCGGCTTCTCCTGGATGCTGTTCGCCGACCGCAACGACTTCGACAAGCAGCACTACGATTTCCACTACGTTCGCCGCGAGTTCCTCGGTGAAGTGCGCTGCCTGGTATTCGACGTTACGCCGAAAAAGGGTTCCGGTAACGGACGCTTCCTCGGCCGCATTTGGGTGGAAGATCAGGACTTCAACATCGTGCGCTTGAACGGAACGTATGTGCCCCGTCCGCGCAACGCCTACTTCTTCCACATGGATAGCTGGCGCCTGAACCTGGTGCCCGGATACTGGGTACCGTCGTACATCTACAGCGAAGAAGGCGATTTCAGCTTTGGCGCCAAGAACAAGATGGCCTTCAAGGCGCAAAGCCGTATCTGGGGCTATGACCTCAAGAAGAGCGCCCGCGAAGATGAACTCACGCAAGTCCTGGTTGACTCCAGCGTGAAGGATGAAAGCGCGGCTGCTCAGGACGCCAGCCCCGTCGAGAGCCTGCGTGCATTCCAGGCAGAAGCCGAAGAGAACGTGTTGGAACGCCTGGAGCGAGCCGGACTGCTCGCCCCTGCTGGTGATGTCGATAAGGTCCTCCAGACGGTCGTGAACAACCTGGAAATCACCAACAATATCGATCTCCCGCGCCCGGTTCGCGCGCGTGTGATGCTGACTTCGCCCCTCGAGTCCTTCAGCGTGGGCAACACCATCGTGATCAGCCGCGGCTTGATCGACACGCTGCCCGACGAGGCCTCCTTAGCCATGGTGCTCTCGCACGAGTTGGCGCATATCGTTCTCGGGCACAACCTGGGCAGCAAGTACGCCTTCAATGACCGCATGCTCTTTTCTGACGAGAACACGTACCAGAGCCTTGGCTTCCGTCATCCTCCTGAGGAGGAAACATCTGCCGACAAGAAAGCCGAAGAGCTGCTCAAGAATTCACCATACGCCCAGAAACTCGACACGGCCGGCCTGTTCCTCCGTCAGCTGAGCGACCGTTCGATTGCGCTAGCAGGGCTTCTGAATCCTCACCTGGGTAATGGCCTGGCCGAAAATGGAGCCGTCAATCGCATGCCCGAGGTTATGAACGCAGCTCCGAAACTCGATCCCAACAAGCTGGACCAGATCGCCGCATTGCCGCTCGGCGGACGTGTCAAGTTGAATGCGTGGAACGACAAGGTAGAGCTGGTGAAGAGCCAACCGGTTGCTATCACGTCCGCGCGCGAGAAGATGCCGTTCGAAGTAACGCCCTTCTTGCCACGGCTGACACGTTTCTCGACAGCAGCTCCGCAGGACAACGGGACCACCACTGCTGCCGCGTCGTCAAAACCAGCTAACTAGGTATTGGCCGACAAAGGGCGGCCAAAGACCAAAACCAAGTTGAAAGAAGCGAAGGCCGGGCACCGGAAGCAATTCCGGGTTACCCGGCCCTTCGTCTATTCAGGAGTGATCTCACGCCAAGGGAACAGCAATTGGGCGCGACATATATCTGTCGCAGTCGTTAACTGCTTATTTGCCAGTTGCAAATTACCTTCACGCCACCGGTCCGCGTCGTCCGCTCGCCAGCTGCAGAATCAGAACGATAATCGCAGCCACGAACAGGATCCATACAAACGCGCCGATTTGGTACGTTCCTACCAGTCCGAGTAACCAGGCAATCAGCAGGATTACGAACAAAGTCCAGAGCATGCTTCACCTCCCTGTCTGATTGGTTGCCAGCCAGTCAGGTGAGGATGGCTTCTGCTGCTGCTCTGCAGGTTTTCCGCCCGGAAATACAGACGTTCCCGGACCCTCCTCCCAAACTTCCGCTTTCCTTTTAGGACATTTCCTGGCACGCATTTGTTGTGTGTGTCAGGGCGCGTTGACTCTGCGCTACTTTCCTCCGCCGGGCACCGCAACCTGAGAGGCTGGAACTCCGAGCCCATCGTTTGCGTGATAGTTCGGGTACGCAGGCTTTCTATATTCCTGTAACGGATGCTCCTTCAGCTGCTGCATCACGACCGCCACCGCCTTCTCCAGCTGAGGATCATGTCCCTGCCGAACCGCTGCCGGATCGAGGTCGACATCCACATCGGGTTCAATGCCATGGTTCTCGACCTCCCACTCGCCGTTCAGGCCATAGATTGCCACGCGTGGTGCGGTGACATACCCCCCATCGATCAAGTCAGGGTAGCCGTAAATCCCGACCAGCCCGCCCCATGTTTTCTTTCCCACCAGCTGTCCGACGCCCGCACGATGGAAGTACCAGGGCATGGCATCTCCGCCCGATCCCGCCATTTCGTTGATGATCATCACCTTCGGACCGTAAATCGACCCGCCCGGACTTGAAAAATCCGCGCCCTCGCGTGCCGTGACCCAGCTCATTACCGGCCGCCGCAAGTTGTCGATGATGTAATCCGCCAGGTCGCCACCCTGGTTGAACCGTTCATCGATGACCGCAGCCTTCTTCCCGACCTGCGCAAAGTAATAGCGGTTGAAGTTCGTGAATCCACCTTCTGCGGTATCGGGCAAGTACACGTATGCCACTTTGCCGCCGCTTAATTCGTCGACCTTCCGGCGATTGCCTTCGATCCATGCGAATCGCCGCAGATTGCTCTCGCTCTCGACCGGCACGACCGTGACTTCGCGGGCATTCTTGCCGTCTGGCGTAGGTCCCACTTTCAACAGGACCTGCTTGCCTGCCGTGTCCTCGAAGAAGCTGTAAACGTCGTCCGAGGAATGAACTTCGCGGCCATTGACGCCGAGAATGTAGTCTCCGACTTTTACGTTTACTCCCGGCTGCGTGAGCGGCGCCAACAGGTCAGGGTTCCAGTTCTCGCCGTTGTACACCTTAGCAATCCGGTACCGGCCGTTCTCGACCGTATAGTCGGCGCCCAGTAATCCCGTCTTAATCTTCTTCACATCGGGGCGATAGCCACCGCCGACAAACACGTGCCCCAGCGTCAGTTCACCTAAAGATTCCTCGAACAGGTACGTCAATTCATCTCGTGACGCGACATTCTCGACGTATGGCTCGTAACGCTTCGCCACTTTCTGCAAATCAAGCCCATGGTGATTCGGGTCATACAAAAAGTCGCGCTCAATTCGCCAGGTCTCCTTGTAGATCTGCCTCCACATCGCCGGAGGATCGATGTAGACCTGCATCGCCTCGATCTTCAGCGGTCCCTCGCCGGGCTTCGGCTTCCCCGAATCGCTGGGCGGTTCGTCGGTCGACGCGATCCCAAACTGCTCGCCCTTCTTGTAAAGCAACTTCGACCCGTCCGACGAGAGCACAAACTGGTTCACGTCATCCATGAACTTGTCGACTTTGCGCTTGCTCAGATCGAATTTCTGTACCGTGATCTTCGACTCATCGCCATCTCCGGGAACTTCCGGGCCCTCCGCTAGGAACAAAATGCCCGTCTTCCCTGCATTCAGGGCCTGGTAGTCTTTCGGAGGAATTGGCAAGGCAACGATTCGCTGCCCGATCCCCTCCAGATCAATCTTGACGACCACCGGCTCTTCCTTCTTCTTCTCCTCGGCGTCTTCCTTCTTCTCTTCTCCGGGCTGCGCTTTCACCGCTTTTCCCTTGGCCTTGGCCTCCTGTTTATCCTTCTCGGCCTCGGCCTTCTTCGCTTCCTTGATCTTCTCCTCGTCGCTCTCCGGCGCTAGCGGTGAGGGATCATCTTTGCTGAGCACGGCAACATAGACACTCCGCGTTACCGGATGGCTCAAGCTCGACATGTCCAGCCAGCTTGCGCTCAGGCCTAAGTCGGTGCTCGATGTGAAGTACAGGTATTTGCCGTTCTTGTCGAAATTGGCGAACTCGCAGTCGCTCATCCCATCGGTGATCTGCGCAGTCTTCGCCGAATCCAGCGAATACACATAGACCGCTCTCATGTGGCTGGAGAGCTGTTTCGTGTACGTCAGCCACTTGCTGTCCGGCGACCATGCCGGATTGAGCGCGCGGATCGGCGTGTCGTAATAGTCCGAATCGACCTTCGTCGTCTTCCCGCTGTCGACGTCGACATACCAAAGGTTCAAACGTTTATCCGTGTACGCGATCTTCTTGCTATCCGGCGACCACACCGGACCGTAAAAGAACGAGGGTGGATTGCCCAGGCTGATGTGGCGCACTTTGGTTGTGCCGTTCTGCTCCCGCAACTGCAGTTCGTACTCGCCCGGCTCATCGGAAAAGTATGCGATGAATTTGCCATCCGGCGACCAGGCCGGATCGCGATCGGCGACAGCCGGGCTGTTGGTTAAGTTCCGAATGTCTCCCTTGTCCGAAGGAATGGTAAAAATTTCTCCCCAAGCCTCGGTGACCATCCGCACCCCTGCCGGTGACAAGCTGTAGTTCTGCAGATTCTTGGGCTCGACCTTCACAAACTGCGGCCGCAGCGCCGGAATATCGCCCGCTACCCTCACCGGCACATCCTTGACCTGTTTGGAATTCAAGTCGTACAGCTTCAGTCCCCCGAACTGCTCAATGACAATCGCGTCCGGGCCGGCCGATGCCGATTTGAAGTCCAGTCCATCGTTCTTCACAACCGCAGTCACTTCCTTGATTGTCGTGTCGTAGGCAAAGAGGCTTACCGGACCATTCCGGTCAGACAGGAAATAAATCGTGTTGCCGACCCACATCGGATTGAAGTCGTTTGAATTGTCCCGCGGGATTCGCTCCACGCTCGAGTCCGCCAGGTTCGCGATCCATATCGGGGTTGTCTGCCCGCCCCGATAGCGCTTCCATGCCGGCTGCCATTTGCCGTGCGGAATGTAGGCTACATGCGTGCCGTCGGGCGACAACGATCCGCGTTCCGCGATCGGCAATGGCAACTCGGTCGGAAATCCGCCCTCCAGACCCAGCGTGAACAGCTTTCCATTGAACCCGTAATAGCTCGTCCGCGCCGAGCGGAACACGATCTTCTGGCTATCCGGCGTCCACCCGATCACGTCATCATCGCCGGGATGGTACGTCAGCCGCTTTGGCTGTCCACCCTCCGCCGGCATGACATACACATCGCGATTGCCTGCATAAGTTCCGGTAAATGCGATCTTCGTTCCATCCGGCGAAAATACCGGGTTGTTGTTCGAGCCCACCGCCGACGTGAGCCTCCGCGCATCACCTCCGTCGCGGCTCACCGTCCAGATATCTCCGCCGTAGGTGAACACAATCTGCGTTTTGCTGACGCTCGGATTCCGCAGCAGAAGCTTGCCGCTGTCCGCCGCCGCTATCGAAAGCACACCCATCGTGAACAGGAAAAGAACGATGACTCGCCGCATGAGGGAACTCCTTGTGAAGTACAGCTAAGGTTGGTCTGACCGGGAACTCAGAATGTTAGTGCCACAACCAGAGTAGGTCAACAGAAAGGATTTCGTTACTGTAAACGTAGACGGCAGAAACGGCGTTCCGCGCGGTTACCACAACTTCCACCACGGGTTCGTAGGCTTCATAGCTCCGGCCGCGATCTTCGGTACTTGCTCAACAACTTCGTCATATATCTGGTGGTCGCGCAGCTCTGTCTGGAGCGGATCGAAAGCGGTTCCGGTTTGTGGATCATAGGCGAACAGTCCCGCTGTGACTCGAATTACACGTAGGTACTTCGAGAGTTGCAAAAACACCGCATCGGCTTCACGACCTTTATACCAATAAGGAATCGAAGCGAATACATAATCGTCGTGAACAATCAACTGGATCGCAAGATCATCTTCTTCCGGGTCCAGTTCAATATGCGTAAATCGCGCCCGGGCCTCGTCTTCGGACACTTTCATAGAGTCCGCGATCTTAACGAAATCAAATTCGAACCTCTTCAGGCGAGGATTGAGTGCAATTAGTGCCCCGGCTATCTGCTCCCTATTTGATGATGTTGTTGGCAACCTACTACCGCTTTCCTCAGCCTCGTTGAAGCGTTCGATTATTCCCTCAGCTTCGGTCGGGTCTGGGCGACTCGAGGTCGGTCGATAGCAGTACAAGTCATAACTCATCCGGCTCCTCTGTGATCCTCTGTGCCCTCTGTGGTTAAACGTCTTCTTCGCGCCCTTTGTGTTCCCTTTGTGTCCTTTGTGGTGAAGGCGCTTCTTGCTTTTCCTTCGAGACCGTCTTCCCCGGCAGTCCCGCCGGGTTCTCGTGCGTCCTCTCACGGAATGTTCCCCTCATCCCCGACGCCAACGACACGCTCGACTCCCCATACTTATCCCGCAACTTGTCGGCCGCCGACAGCGCATCCTTCCACCGCCGTTGCCGATCACCATCAAGCAGATCCATCTGCTCTTCCTTGGTTTCGAGCGACCCGGCGTGAACGCCCAGCAAGCGCACCTGCTCGCCCTTTTCCCAATTTTTGCGGAACAGCATCCTGATCTGCTCGAAGATTTCCGTATCGAGTTGCGTCGGCGTAGCCATGGTGTGCGCCCGCGTAATCGTGGTGAAGTCCTTGTATCGCAGCTTCAATTGCACTGTCCGCGTGTAGTAGCCGCCCTCGCGCAGTCGACGCCCGACCATCTCCGACAATCGCATTAACGTCGACTCCAACTGCTCCTGTTTCGCCGTGTCTTCGTTGAACGTGTGCTCGTGGCTGATCGACTTCGGATCGAGGTCCGCTCCCACCTCATTGTCGAACCACCCTCCCGCGTCTTTCCCCTGCGCCTTGCCCGCCAGCGCCAATCCCCACTTGCCGAACCGCCGCTCCAGTTCTCCTTCTTCCCACTGGGCGAGATCGCCGACCTTCTTTACTCCGAGATCGTGCAGGTTCTTCTCCATCACCTTGCCAACCCCGGGAATCTTCCCTACCTCGAGTGGCGCCAGGAACTTCGCTTCTTCCCCGGGCACAATCCACAAGACTCCGTTGGGCTTCGCTTGTGCCGACGACACCTTCGCCACCAGCCTTGAGGTCCCAATTCCCACCGAGCAGTTCAGCTGCGTCGCAGCCTTCATTTTCTGGTGCAAGGTGTGCGCGGCTCGCAGCGCCGGGCCATGCAGTCGCTCCGTTCCCGTCATGTCGAGGTACGCCTCATCAATCGACGCCATCTCGACCAGCGGAGAGAATGTGTTCAGCACCTCATAGACCTGCTGCGAACACTCGCGATACCGGTCCGGATGTCCGTCCACGAAAATCGCCTGCGGACATAGCTTCGCTGCTGTCCGCAACGGCATGGCCGAGTGCACTCCAAACTTGCGCGCCTCATACGACGCCGCCGATACCACCCCGCGCTCATGCCGCTGACCGCCCACCACTACGGCTTTGCCCTTCAAGGAAGGCTCGAACAACTCCTCCACCGACACGAAGAACGCGTCCATATCGACGTGGAAGATGGTCCTCTGGTGTGACATCGCCGAGATTTCCTCGGCGGATTTTATCAAGCTTAAGCTCTTGGGTGGAGCGCAGCCAAAATCCTGAGCCGGTCCCGGCGCGGGCAATTGGAAGAGAAATTGAATATACGGAAAGCTGCGTTTTCGTCGGGTACACGAACGCAACGATGAAGAAAGCGTTCAGCTGATTGCCAATTGCTAACCGCCAATTGCTGCTTCCTACGCGGCGTTTGCGGCTCTCAGCTGCCGCACCCGCTCATAGACTTTCACGTACTCCTTGGCCGAGGCATTCCAGGAAAAATCTTTCTTCATTCCATTCCGCATCAGCACCTGCCAGGAAGTCCGATCGCGATACGCCTGCAGCGCCTCTTTGATCGTAAGCAGCAGCGACTCACCGATGTATTCGGTGAACTTGAATCCAGTGCCTTTGCCGGCCCGCGCGTCCCACGGCTCGATAGTGTCATCCAGCCCGCCGGTCGCCCGCACGATCGGTACTGTTCCATATTTCAGACTATAAATCTGGTTCAGCCCACAGGGCTCGTACCGCGACGGCATGAGGAACATATCGCTCCCAGCCTCAATCTTGTGTGCCAGTTCATTGTTGTAAGCGATTTTGACCGCAATCTTTTGCGGGAACTGCCGGTTCAGCCGCTGGAACATGTCCTCATACTCGCGGTCGCCGGTTCCCAGCGCAACGATGATCATTTCCTCCCGCGCCAGCCTGTCCATGATCTGCGAAATCAGATCAAACCCTTTTTGCGCCGCGAACCGCGAGATGATGCCGATCACCGGCAAGTTGAGATTGCCCTCGGTGACACCGAAGGCGTTCAGCAAGTCCGCCTTGCACTTCTCCTTTCCTGCGAGATCTTCCGGCGAGTATTTGGCGACCGTGAACTTGTCCTTCTCCGGACTCCACTCGTCGTAGTCAACCCCATTCAGAATCCCGGTGACCGTCGCTGCCCGCGCACGTAACACACCCTCCAGGCCGAACCCGTATTCCGAGGTTTGAATCTCCTGGCTGTATTTCTTACTGACCGTGGTAATGAAATCCGAGTAAACCAGCGCGCCCTTCAGAAAGTTCACCTGCCCAAAGAATTCCATTTTCGTAATGGTGAACAGGTCCCACGGCAACATGAGCAGCGGCAGCACCTCCGACGGAAACAGTCCCTGGTAACCGATATTGTGAATGGTGAAGGTGCAGCCCACGTCGCGAAATGCCGGATCCTCCGCGTAAAGGGTTCGCAACATCACTGGAACCAGCGCCGACTGCCAGTCGTGACAATGAAACACCTGGGGCACTCCCAGGATCTTGCTGGCTTCCAACACCGCCCGGCAGAACAGCGCAAATCGCTCGGCATTGTCAGGATAATCGCCACTTGACATCCCGTAGAGCGCGTCGCGATCGAAATATGGGGGATAATCCACGAAGTAAAATCGCACCCCGCTGATCTCCCCGCCGCTCACTACCGAGCAAAACCGGTAACGATCGTCGAACGGAACGGTGATGCTGCGCACCACCGTCTGCGGATCATTCAGTTTCGTCTGCTTGTAGCGCGGCAGATATACGCTGACCTGGTGTCCCAGGTTGGCCAGCGCGCGCGGCAACGCCCCAACCACATCCGCCAGACCTCCGGTTTTGGAAAAGGGTACGCATTCCGACGCCACAAACGCGATATGCATAGGGGAAAGCCTCCGAGGTCGCTTCGCCTGACCTGACCACGGTATATGATGGTACGAACCAGCCGGCACTGCCGAGAGTGCCCGCTCACGGGGCTAAATCGCAGTCTAAATGCGAGGTTCAAAGAGGGTCAACGTGCCAAAGGGCTCTAGCACTTCGTCCACATCCCGCGCCCGCAAACCCAAACTCGGCCAGCATTTCCTTCACGACCAGAGTGCCGCCCTGCGCATCGTGGAAGCGCTCGGCGACATCAGCCAGGGCACCGTTCTTGAAATCGGCCCCGGCCCCGGCGTTCTCACCGCTCTCCTGGTGCGGCGCGCTCGCCGCCTCATCGCCATCGAACTCGATAAGGTCCTCGCCGCCCAGCTCCGCATGCGTTTCGCTCTTGCCCCTAACATTGAAGTCATCGAGGCCGATATTCTGTCCATCGACTTCGACAGCATCTTCGGCCCCAAGCCCGGCCTGCAGCGTCCCGGGCTCGAATACGTTGCCGACCCGGTCAACGTCGTCGGCAACCTCCCTTATTACATCACCTCTGACATCCTGTTGCGCCTGTTTGAATACCGCCGCTACTTCCGCACCATCGTCATCATGGTGCAGCGCGAAGTGGCTGACCGCATTTCCGCTAAGCCCGGCACCCGCGAGTACGGCCTGCTCTCCGCCACCGCCCAGCTTTATACCAAGGTCGAGAAAATGTTCACTCTGCCGCCCGGCGCGTTTGCTCCCGCTCCTAAAGTGCACTCGACCGTCCTGCGCCTGACTATGGCGCCTCAACTCGAAAAGCTGCGCGTCGCCGAAGACCGCTTCATCGATTTCCTGAAGCTCTCGTTCGGTCAGAAAAGAAAGACACTCTGGAATAATCTAAAATCCAACTACGAGCCGGCCACGCTCCGTGCCGCTCTCAGCAAGGTTGGAGTAAAACCCGAGGTCCGCGCCGAGGCCCTGCCCCTCGAGAAAAGCGCCGCTCTTTTCCGCGCTCTCGTCTCGCAGGACGGCGCCAGCTAAACGCCCACTCCGAAAGGAGGCCACCATGGGCACTGCCACCGTTCGCCACCCCGCTGTTGCCGGACAGTTTTATCCGCGCAATCCCGTCGAACTCGCAAACGAAGTCAGAACCTATACCGCCGTCGACGCCACACCTCTCCCGGCGATCGGCTGCATCGTCCCGCATGCCGGATACATGTATTCCGGCCATGTCGCGGGCGCCGTCTACGGCCGCCTCGAACTTACCCCTCGCATCGTTCTCCTCTGCCCCAATCACACCGGCATGGGCGCGCCGCTCTCCATCATGAGTGAAGGCGAGTGGGAAACGCCGCTGGGCAACGCCCAGATCGATAGCCAGCTCGCCAACCAGCTCAAAACCCGCTGCTCTTTGTTGTCGGAAGATACTCTCGCTCACCGCCGCGAACACGCGGCCGAAGTCCAGATCCCGTTTCTACAAGCGCGCTTGGAAAACTTCGCTTTCGTTCCCATCGCGGTAGGCACTGGGAAGTTCGAAACTCTACAGGCGCTCGGCCAAGCCATCGCTGAGACCATTTCTGCCGCCGGCACTCGCATCCTGATCATCGCCTCCAGCGATATGAACCATTACGAGTCTGACGACATTACGCGGCAAAAGGACTCTCTCGCCATCTCCCCGGTGCTCGCTCTCGATCCCCGCGGTCTGTACGACGTCGTGACTTCTCAGAACATCACCATGTGCGGATTCGGCCCCGCTGTGGCCATGCTCACCGCTGCCAGGCGACTTGGCGCCACATCAGCAGAACTGATCAAGTACGCGACTTCGGGGGACATCTCCGGCGACCGCAACATGGTGGTTGGCTACGCTGGGATCGTCGTGGTCTGAACCGGCATAAAAGAAAAGCTCACTTCGTTTTGAAGTGAGCTTTTGTGACTGCTGGCTGCTGATTTATTTGTGTGGCGAACTCGATGTACTGGACGAACGCGCCGGTGCGGAACTCCCGCGCGAGCTTGATGGAGCCGAGTTCATATGCCCGCCGGAGCTCCCGCGTGACATCGGAGCTCCAGAACTCATCCGGCCCATTCCCGTGGCGGGAGCGGTGTGCTGCACTCCTCCATGCGGCATGCCATCCGCACGCCCACCTGCCATGCGACCGGCAACGCCACCACCCCCTGTAGGCGTCGGGGTTGGGACAACTGCGGCAGCCGGCGGAACGCTGACCGTCGCCATCCCCTTATTTGTAAAGCTGTGCTCCACTTTTCCCAGATTCGTCCGGGTACGCGGAATGCCCAGCCCTGCGCTGTTTTCGCGCACTACGACTCGCCGTGTTCCAGGCTGCAGAGCCGTGTAACTTGGTCCTCGTCCAACTGCAACGACTCCCCCCGAATGGATGGCTGGCGGACGTGGTGGAATGTACTTAGGCGGCCGCCGCGGACCGATCACCGGCACCGCGTTGTAGGCGATCAGACCCGACCCCACGTACGTTGGTGACCAGCACCAGCCCGTTCCCCCGGCGTAATTCCAGCTCCCGAAATGATAGGGTGTCCAACCCCATGGGTAAGACGATACCCACGTATATCCGAATCCTGGGTAGTACACCCAGGCGCCGTCCATGAATGGGTCCCATGCCGCCCTTGCGAAATACGGCCGCCAGCACGATCCGAACCCACCGACATTCGCGAAGCTCCCGTAGTAGGCAAGGTCGCTCCATCCATACGCGTATGGAGACTGATACGAATTGGCAATCGCACGCCGCTGGTTGTACTTGGCCTGGTCCTTATCCCACTCATCGTTCGCGTCCGGAACGACTTTTTTGGCCAGCTCATACTTGTTAGTGCCGAGGTCAAACGTGGCGGTTCGGTTCTTCGCCACCTCGACCGTCCCTTCCGGTCCATTGACCTGAACCTTGCCATTAAATACCGCGACCTCGCCGCTTCCATTCTGGACATCGACCCGGAAGTGCGCTGATTCGGTGACGTTGATCTTCTCCCGCCCGAACGTCACGACCGACTCGTCGCCATGCTTTGCGACCATCTCGAAGTACACCATCCCGTCACTAACGTCGATGTTGTTGACCTTCGCGCCCGAATCCCGCAGTCCCAGCTCGGTGAATTGAACGGTGGTGTTAGGTGTGAGTCGAGCGGTGCTGCCCTCTTCGAACTCAACTTCTGCCCGCCCGTCGCTGCCGGTGCGCAGCTTCACGCCTTCCGTGATGGGCATGTTGAGAAAGGCTTTTTCGAAGCCCTGCCCCGTAGCACGATCGATCTGTACTGTGCCTTCTGTTGTGCTGAGCCGCACAATGCGCACTTTGGATTCCCCAAGCGCCGCCAAACAAAGGGCCAGAACCAACCCGCTGATTGACACGACCCGCAGTGTCCTCTGCATAAAGCCTCCTTTGGACACTTCCCCTTACTTCATTAGAACACGAACCAAGCAGAAGCGTTGCTAGGGTACAGAAGGCTTAAGTGACAGAGGCTCAGGGCAGCACCCGCTTGGGAATTCCCTCTGGATTAAAAGGCTTACGACGTTCCAGCCCGCACCGGAAATAAACCGTCCCAGATCATACGTATCGACTTGACGAGGTATGTTCGATTTTGGACAATGTGAACATTCAGGGGGAGGGCCGCGAACTCCGCGCCAGTCGCTGTTTTCCGACCGGGTGGGGCGCCGCGGCCCGACGAAAACCGCCCTTCAACTCCAAAGCTTCACGAATCAAACCTTAGACCAGTCGAAGTTTCGGTGACCCATTTTGCTGGGTTTTTCAGGTTTGTGCAGTTGGAGTGGCCCTGACCCGCCTCACCTATCGCTTATCAATAGCTACATACTGATTGGGATAGTTTGGGCCAACGTAGTCGGCGCGCGGACGGATCAGGCGGTTGTCGTCGAGCTGCTCGATAACGTGGGCCGTCCACCCACTGATGCGCGACACGGCAAAGACTGGGGTAAACAGGTCCACGTCGATGCCCAACGTGTGATAGGTCGACGCGGAGTAGAAGTCGACGTTGGCATTCAATTTCTTGTCGGCCTTCACAAACTGCTCGATCTTCTGCGAAATCTCGAACCACTTGGGTTGGCCGCTGGAATTGCCTAAATCTCGAGACATCTGCCTGAGGTGCGTAGCACGCGGATCCTCGGTGTGATACACCCTGTGCCCGAACCCGGGGACCTTTTTCTTCTGCGCCAGCATTCCCTTCACATACTCGACCGGATCGGCTCCGGAAGCGTCGATCTGTTCCAGGATCCGGAACACTGCCTCGTTCGCGCCTCCATGCAACGGGCCTTTGAGAGCTCCAATCGCCGAGGTAATCGACGAGTGCATGTCCGACAGCGTGGCGGCCGTCACGCGCGCCGCAAACGTGGACGCGTTCAGCTCATGATCCGCGTGCAGTATCAAGGCAATATCGAGAGCCCGTTCCGCGGTCTTGGAGGGCCGGTCGCCGGTAAGCATCAGCAGGAAATTTGCAGCGTGCGAGAGCGAGCGATCCGGCTCCACAACCGGCTTTCCCTTGCGAATGCGGTCGTACGCCGCGACGATCATCGCGATCTGCGACGTCAGTCGGATAGCCTTGTGAACGTTCGCATCATGGTCGTTGTTTTTCTCCTCGGGATCGTAGAAGGAGAGCGACGACACCATCGTCCGCAACACGTCCATTGGAAGCGCATGCTTGGGAGCCAGTTGCAGCCGGTAGATGATGGAGGCGTCCAGCTTGCGCTCTTCGCAGAGGCGCTCGCGCAACTCGCGAAGCTCATTCCGCGTCGGCAAGTGGCCAAACCAGAGTAGGTAACAAACTTCCTCAAAACTGGAGTTGTCGGCGAGCTCGTGAATATCGATGCCGCGATACGCCAGAACGCCGCGTTCGCCATCGATGTAGCAGATGCTCGAAGTGGTCGCAACCACTCCTTCCAAACCCTTCGGGGCGTGTGTGACGGTGGACATGCCGGAGCCTCTCAACCGCGGTTGATCTTCGTTGCTGGCCCGCTCGGGAGGAAAAATCGCGTGTCGCGCAACTAACTTTTATACGCTAAACCACGCGCCTTTTCCAACTCAGGTCGTTGCTCCTCTACTCGGATGCGGCGTATAGTGAAAGGTTTTGCTTTACCTTCCGGCTCGGCTGTAGCGCGTTGCAAAATTCATACCTGGAGCACTTCATGAAGCGGCTCTTCCTCTCGCTATCTCTCATTTTTTGCCTTTTCTCCGGCGTATTCGCCTTTGCGGACGAAGGCATGTGGCTCTACAACGCCTTTCCCAAAGACAAGGTGAAGGCCAAGTACGGCTTTGCCCCCACCCAGCAATGGTTGGATCACGTACGCCTTGGCTCGGTGCGTTTCAACAACGGCGGGTCTGGTTCGTTTGTATCCGCCGATGGCCTTACCTTCACCAACCACCATGTAGGCGCCGTCTGCATCCAGCAGCTTTCCACCGGCGGTCACGACTACATGAAGACCGGCTTTTACGCCAAAACCATGGGCGAAGAAGCGAAGTGTCCCAATTTGGAACTTAACGAACTGGTGGGTATCGATGATGTCACCGCCAAGGTCAGCGCCGCAGTCAAACCCGAGATGACAACCGCCCAGGCCGGACAAGCCCAGCGCTCCGCCATGTCCTCCATCGAGCAAGACTGCACCAAGTCGACCGGACTGCGTTGCGACGTGGTCGTGCTTTATTCGGGCGAGGTCTACCACCTCTACAAATACAAAAAATACACCGACGTGCGCCTGGTGTTCGCTCCCGAGTTCGACGCCGCCTTCTTCGGAGGCGATCCGGACAACTTCACCTATCCCCGCTTCGACCTCGACATCACATTCTTTCGCGTTTACGAAAACGATAAGCCGGCCCACATCGACAACTTTCTCCGCTGGTCGCCCCAGGGAGTCAAAGATGGCGAACTCATCTTCGTCTCCGGTCATCCGGGTTCCACTGGCCGTCTGCGTACCATGTCGCAGCTCGAGTATCTGCGCGACGTTGACTATCCCTCACGCCTGGAAAGTTACACGCGGCGCATCAACCTGCTGAAGCAGTTCGGCAGCCAGTCGGCAGAAAATGCCCGGATCTCCCAGGAGGACCTGTTCAGTTTGCAGAATTCGTTTAAAGCCGTGACCGGCTACCTCGGCGGGCTCAACGACAAAGAGGAAATGGCCAAGAAAGCCGCCGACGAACAAAAACAGCACACTGCCTTCAAGACCAAAAACCCGAGTGCCCCCGATCCGTGGGACGAGATCGCCAATGCCATGAAAGTGCAGAAGGATATGTACCTCCCTCTCACCTATCTGGACCGCATGCGCGGCTTTTATTCGGAACTGGCTCAGGTTGCGCGTACGCTCGTGCGAATTACGGAAGAGAAAACCAAACCTAACGATCAGCGTATCCGCGAATACCGCGACTCCAACCTGCCCTCATTGGAGCAGCAACTGTTCTCGACGGCACCCATCTACAAGTCCCTGGAAACGGTAACGCTGGCCGATTCCCTGGCTCAGATGCAGCAGGCTCTTGGCGCTGACAACCCGGACGTGCAGAAAATCCTCAATGGCAAGACCCCGGACGAGGTCGCAAAGGAAGCCATCGCCAATACCAAGCTGGAAGACGTAGCCGTGCGCAAGCAGCTCTACGAAGGTGGGGTCGCGGCCGTGCAGGCATCCACAGACCCGCTCATCGTAATCATGCGCGCCATCGATCCCGACGCCAGGGCTTTACGCAAGCGCTACGAGGATCAGGTCGATTCAGTTGAGCGCCGTGACGGAGCCGTCATTGCAAAAGCTCGATTTGAAAAGAGCGGCTTCACCGAGCCCCCCGACGCCACGTTCACCTTGCGGTTGAGCTACGGTGCCGTAAGAGGGTACGACGAGGGGGGAAAACGCATCCCGTACTTCACCACGATCGGGGGCGCCTTCACACATGCTAACGATCACGGGAACAAGCCTCCTTACCAGTTGCCGCAAAGTTGGATGGAGGCGAAATCCAAACTGAAGCTGAATACCCCATTCAACTTCGTTTCCACGGCCGACATCATCGGCGGAAACTCAGGCAGCCCAACCGTAAACAGGGATGGAGAAGTCGTCGGAATTGTTTTCGACGGGAACATCCAGTCGCTGGTCTGGAATTTCTTCTACGAGGACAAGCAGGCTCGGGCCGTGCATGTCGACTCCCGCGGCATACTCGAGGCGCTGCGTACCGTCTATGGCGCGGATAGTCTGGCCGACGAACTATCGGGCAAGGCCGCCGGCTCACCCTCGGGAAGAAGAAAATCCCGGAAAGCAGCGAATTCCCGGTAGTTACGCCGCTTGTCGCGGGCGATTTCAACCCCACTCTTTCGTGGGGAAAGGGTGGGGTTGCCCGCGCCCACCCAATTGCACGGACCTGATGACAATTTTTGGCATTGTCACGCCTGCTGACCGCGTGTATAGTTCCGGGCACGCTGTAAGCGCCACGTAGTCGACAATCTCAACAACAACCTTTGGTGGCACACCCCTGCTCGTGCCGCTGTTTCGCGCAGCGCACTCTTGCCACAGCAACGTTGGCTGTCCTTCATTCGCACATCTCAGGGGCCTTCGGCTATGGAAACGGAACGGCGTCAATCTCCTCGAACAGCAATGGAACGGCTCGCGTACATCGCAATCGAGCCCGACAATGGCGGCATTGTATTAAACGTCTCCAAAGGGGGACTTTGTTTTCACTCGATTGCCCCCGTCCAACCCGGCAACCGCATTCGCTTTTCAGCCAGCGATCACAATCGAGTCATCGAAGCTGACGCCGAGATGGTCTGGACCGATGCGAACGGCACTGCCGGCGGCATGCGCTTCAAGACTGTTCCCGAGGAACTCGCAGAACAGATCCGCCGGTGGGTGACGATCACTGCAAGCGACCGGCCAGCCGAAACACGCGTCGGTTCAGTTCCCATCTCCGCCGCGCGCAACCAGGTCCCATCGCGCCCTCTTGGGAGCACGCGAAAGCTGCGTGTGCGCATCCGGCTCAGCGGATATGCGCGTGGACTATTAACTGGGTTGCTGTTTTCCGCCTTGCTCGGATTCGGCGTTGCGCTTCGTGCCTACCGAAGCCGCTTGGGCGAAACTCTGATTCATGTAGGCCAGAGCTTGACGGAAAATGCACAGACTTCCCGGCCAACCATGCAAGCCGCAAGTACGCCAAAGCCTAAGCTTGTTGCCGCCGAAGAGACCCTTCCTGCTTCGCCTTCACAGCCCACCGCAAAACCCATTGCACATTCCGAGTCGGCAGTTACTTCATCTCCAGTTGACGACCCCGAGCCGGTTGTCCGCATCTTCAGAACTTCGCGTGCCACCGTGGGCCTGCAGCCGAAAACGAGGCCGGATCCAGGTGCCTCGCTGACTCCTCCGGCTTTTACCTTGCCGATGGTTGCCGAAGTCCCGCATCTTGTGACTTCGACCGTCGTCCCGACACTTGCGAACGGCAACAAGACACCGCTCTTGCAGGAGGAATCGAAAACATTCCAGGCTGGTCCCCCGCCGGAGATGTTCCTGGAAGTTGGAAAATTCAAACAGGAAATCGCCGCACAAAATACCCGGCAAAAGGTGGCGATGCTCGGACTTCCTGCTTCTGTGGTACAGAAAGGACGCTTGTGGACGAATTCGTACCATATTCTCGTTGGCCCTTACGAAGACGAGTTCAACGCGCGGGCTGCGAGTCACACCCTGGTATCGAGTGGATACAAACCACGGCCCTACGAGCGCGGGTCGCGCTACTTCACCTTTGGTTCCAAACTCGTCGTTGATCACACCTCCATGCCGATCGGCGACTGCGAGATCAAGTGGGAATCGTACGTTGAGAAGGCTTTGGTGAAAATCGTCCAGAATGATGGCCTCGTCGCCTCGGTCAGCGGACGGTGGGAAAGACGCACCTCCAAGTTCGACAAGAATGCTGTCGTGTACCAGCGCAACCCCGACGGCTCGCGCACGCTGATCGAGATTCATTTCTCCGGGATGGACCGCGCACTGGTTTTCCAGGCGAGTTCGTGATTTAGCTGTCCGGCGCGCCCAATTCGTGCGATAGCCGACCTAAGCCAAACGGCTCGGTGCCTGCCAAACCTTCCGGCCTAGATTCTTGCTTTGTGGAAAACTCAGAATCCAAAAACGTGTAGACTCGTCAGCATCCCCAACCCTCACAGCAAGTGCTGTAGCAAGGCAGTTGTCAGCAGTGCCCATAAGTAGCAGTGAAAGAACGACTCGGTACACCAAGATCGTCGCTGTCCTGCTGATCTTGTTCGGTATCGCTCTCAGGCTGCGTACCTATCTGGTCGGTCGTTCTTTTTGGGACGACGAGATCGCCATTGCCCTGAACATCCGCTTTCGGGGTTTCCTTGCCCTCATGCATCGTCTCGATTTCGAGCAAACGATGCCCATCCCGCTGCTTCTCCTGAACAAGCTGGTCGTGACTCTGTTTGGCCCTTCCGAGTTCGCGTTTCGCCTTGCCGCATTGCTTATCGGCTGCTGCATGCTGTTTGTCTGCTGGGTTGTTTTCCGGCGGCTGTTCGGCAACCGAGTCGCGTTGATCGCCGTCGCCATTACCGTGATATGCCGCCCGTTCATCTACTATTCCTCCGAACTCAAGCAGTACGGCCTCGACGCCCTGATCACGGTCCTCACGCTTTGGTTCGTATTTCGCGTCTTGCAAGAAGAGAGACTTTGGCCAAGGCTGCTGCTGTGGGGAATACTTGCCCTCTTGTTGTCACAACCCGCCATATTCCTTCTCTGTGCTGCTGGACTCGTCATGGTGTTGGACCAAAGGTTTCGAACCTCGCGGCCCTGGCGACGCTATACCATAGGGGCGGGAATAGCATGGGGCGGTACGTTTGTTGCGCTCTACTTCCTCTCCTACCGCGACGTCTCGCATAGCGCGTACATGCGGGCGTTCTGGTCATATAGCTTTCTGTATCCCACGTCGTCAGCATTCTGGGGACAGCTGCGCGACGCCATTTACACGCTGTTGGCAGCACAATCTTTCGATTACATACGTACCGCACTGCTCGCTGGATTGTTCGCTGTCGGCCTGTACGGAATCCGCCGCAAGTACGGCTGGGAAGCGATGACACTCGCATCGCTACCGTTCCTCGAAGTTTTGACCGCCGCCGCATGCAAGCAATATCCCGTCGCCATGCGGCTCGTGCTGTTCATCCTGCCACTTACATTTTGGGTGTATGCCACGGGTGTAATCACGCTGGCCGACCTGCTGCGGCCGCGCCTCCGGCCGTTTGCTGCGGCCGCGCTCTCGCTGGCTTTGTTGGGCCCAGCAACCGTGGCGACGATCCGTTACGTGGTCCACTTCCCTCAACGAGAAGCGAACCGTCAAACTGTCGCTTACATCAAAGCGGTCGCCCCGACTGCGCCCGTCTACATCGCTTTTGACGAATATCTCCAGTGGGCATATTACGGCGATGATTGGAAGGATCCGCAAGAACTACGGCACAAGCTCGCCGCCGCCTTTCACAGCCGTGAACGGGTCGAATTCACCAGCCCCGCCACGAACCCAGAGCCCACCGAAATTGTTGGCAAGGTCCCGCCACCATCGGGCGGGCCTCTCGGCGATCGTCAATGGGCGCGCCAGGAAGCCCAAACCATCCTGGAGTTGCCCGAGCCTGAGGTCTGGGTGTTCGTGCCCGTCTACAATGACGACCCTGTTCTGGGACACACCTTCCGCCAAAGGCAGCTTCTTGAGACGCTGCAAGACGAACTCAAACGCGGTGGCGCCCGGCTCATGCGCAACTACGTGAACGGAGACAGCAGGGTTTTTCTGTACAACGTGGCGGTCTCGCGCGCCAGTTTGCACCCTAACCCTGATCTCCGGTCTCGTAGGACCGGATCACGCCGGCCAAATCTCTAGCGCCGTCTTCGAAAGAATCTGGTCTCTTACTCGATCTGACAGCGGAAGCCCCTGAAATTCTTCCAGGTTCTTGCGAATGTCAGGTACACCGGGGCCCGGCCAGTCGGTGCCGAACAGAGTCTTCGTCGCGATCTCGTCCAGCCTCGGGAAATACTTCAGCAGCGTTTTCGGCGGTATGCCGCTGATGTCCAGATAAACGTGCGAGTGCCGGCGGATCAGGAAGAACGCCGTGTTCATCCACAATGGTCGGCCGCCATGAGCCAGCAGGATCTTGAGCTTGGGGAAATCTACTGCCACATCATCGATGTAAATCGGATCGCCGTACTTGTTCCGTGCCCCGGGGAAAATCGACGTCCCCGTGTGAAACATAACCGGTATGCCGTTCGCTTCTGCCGCCCGATAGATGATCTCGAGCTCTTTGACTCCATGCAGGTAATCGTTGGGAAAAAGCAATTGATGGGGCGGGTGAATCTTGATCATGCGAATGCCGAGCCGCAGGATCTGCTCCACATCGGCCAGCACATTGGTTGTGTGCCGTGGATGCAGGCTGCCGCACGATAGTAGCCGCTTCGGATCTTCTTTGACGTACTCGGCAACGAATTGGTTGACGCCCGAGGTAAAGCCGATTACTTCGGGCGCGACATAGTTGATCAGCACCGCGCGATCGATACCGGCGCCGTCGAGGTACTTTAGGAACGCTTTCGGCGAGCGGCAAAACTCGGCAATCTGATCGAAGTTCGGCCGCTTCTTCTTCATGAGCTCCAGCGCGTGCGGCTTGAACATCTCAATCGGCTGGATGTGGATGTGGCAGTCCGTGATCAAGTGGTTCCCGGTCCTCAGTTGTCAATTCACAGATAACAAGGGCGAGCGTGCCGCACCGCTGCCGGAAAACAAAATACAACCGGCCCCCGATCTTAAACTGAGAATTGCGAACTGGGAACTGAGAACTAATTGGAGGCAGCGGCCAACACGGCCCGCTTCGTAAACACGCGGATCATCTCGCGGCGGTATTCGGGAGTCAATGCGGACGTGGTCAACGGCTTGGCGGTCTTCGCGGCCAGTTCGCCGATGGACTCCGCCACCGATTCGTCGATCGCCTTTCCTTGTAGTGCCTGCGTTGCACCTTTGACCATCACCGGCGCCGGATTGACCGCGGTCAGAGCCACACGCGCGTCCTCGACGTGCCCGTTCGACTTTTTGATCGCAACCGCTACTCCGGCAAGCGGGTAGTCAATTGACCCCCGAATCCGCAGCTTGCGATATACGCCGCGCCATCCTGCTGATTCCGCCGGCAGAAATACGCGGGTAAGAATCTCGTTTCCCTGGAGCTTGCGGTAGCTGTCGCCCTCGCCGGTGTAGAAATCGCGTAGTGGAATGCGTCGAGATCCAAGCGGGCTGACAATTTCAATCTCGGCATCGAGGCAAAGCAGCGCCGGAGGTGTGTCTCCCGAGAACGCGGCCCAGCACTTCGTGCCGCCGGGAGCAACGTGGCACAGGTCGCCATCCTTCTTTATGCAAAATCCGCACGCTTTGCGCCAGGTGAGCGACTGGTTGTACCAGAGACAGCGCGTGTCCAGACAGATGTTTCCACCAATCGTGCCCATGTTGCGCAATACGGGTGACGCCACCGTGGACGCAGCTTGCGTCAGGACGGGGTAGTGCTGCCGCAGAAAATTTGAGTGCTCGATCGTGCTCAGCGGAGTTAACGCACCGATTTCAACCGAGTTGTCAGGCGAGGATCGAATTCCCTTCAATTCGGCGATGTGCCGGATGTCCAGGACGTACTGCGGTTCAAAAAGCTTTTGCCGCATGGAAGGGATAAGGTCAGTCCCGCCGGCCACAACTCGTACGGAAAGCGTGGGGTGTCCTCGCCCGTTGGACTCCGTTCCTGTGTAACGAGCCAACTGCCCAAGCGCTTCTTCCAGCGTCCTTGGCCGCAGCAGCTTAAATTCGGGAAGGCTCAATCATCACCTCCGGCTTCCGCCGGCGCTCGTCGAGCCGGATCGAGCGGATGTCTCTCCGGTCCCTTGCCGCGGAACCACAGCGAACCACCATGTTCGCGGAAACGTGTGGGCGCGGTCGGATCGACGCCTTCCGTCATGCTGATCGGCTTGGCGTTTTTCTTCGCGCGCAAAGCTGCCAGCACGCGCTCCGGGGTGAATGGTGATTCGTGCAAGCGCACGCCCACCGCATCGTAGATCGCGTTAGCGATCGCGGGAATCGTTGCCGCTAACGATCCTTCGCTGGCTTCCTTCGCTCCGAACGGTCCTTCCGGATCAATGCTCTCCACGATAATCGCTTCGATTTCCGGCGATTCCACCGAAGATGGGCTCCGGTACTCGAGCAAACCCGGGTTCATCAGAAGGCCGTCTTTCCAGACCATCTCTTCCGTAAGCGCCTGCCCCATACCCATCCAGACCGAGCCAATCACCTGACCTTCCACGGAGACCGGGTTCAGGGCGCGCCCACAATCGTGCGCCGCCCAGACCTTGTGGACCGTCACTTCGCCGGTGTCCTCGTCGACGCTGACCTCGGCCACCTGCGCTGAGTACGAATAAGCGGGCGAGGGGCCGACTCCGGCTCCTTTATGCTTGCCGCCGCGCGCCTCCGGAGGTGGAGCATAAGACCCGGTACCGCTCAAAGCGCCATGGAAATCGATGGCCGCGACAACTGCTTCTTCGAATGTCATCGAGTCTTTCGGGCCTTCGTCTTTGCGCTTCTGCTGCAGCGATCCCCGCAGAATCTGGCCCTCGACGTGTCCGCTAACAGAAGGCTGGGCTGCTGTTGTGGCGCGGGCGCTCTCGCCCGCGTCTGTTACCTTTCGAACCACATCCTTGTCGAAGACCAACTCTTCCGGCGCGCAATCCATCTTCTTCGCTGCCGCCGAAGCAATTTGTTTCTTCACTTCCTGCGCGGCCCGAAGAGTTGCATTTCCGTTCATGAACGTTACCCGGCTGGAGTAGGAACCGATGTCGATTGGAGTTACATCAGTATCGGCCGCAACCACCTTTACCCGCCGCAGCGAACATCCGAGCACCTCGGCGGCCACTTGCGCAACCATGGTGTCCGATCCCTGGCCAATATCGGACGCGCCGGTGTACACCACCACCCCGCCGTCGCGATCGATCTTGATGTTCACCGTGGAGTGCGGCATGTCGGACCGGATGATGGAATTCGCCGCGCCACTCACATAATGGCTGCAGGCGATCCCCAGGCCCCTTCCCTTGCCCAGCTTCCCTTTGCGCTCGCTCCAGTGAGAACGAGTCACGACCTGGTCGATGCACTCAGGAAGGCCGTAGCTTTGCACGCGTAGGCCATTCACGGTGATACAGGGCGGCTGCAGCAGGTTGCGTCGCCGAATCTCCGCCGGATCCACTCCGATTGCCCCTGCAACTTCGTCCAGTTGCGATTCGAATGCAAACCGGACGTTCACCGTGCCGTGTCCCCGCATCGCCCCGCACGCCGGTTTGTTCGTCAGCACGCGGTATCCGTCGTACTGAATGTTCGGGATGTCGTATAGCGCGCCCAGCAGCGCGCCTGAGTAGAGAATCGTAACTACGCCGTACGAGCAGTACGCACCGCCGTCCTGCACGACCCGCGCTTTGACTGCGACGATCCGGCCGTCCTTCTTCACGCCAGTTTTCAGATCGACAATCGTGCGCGGCCTTCCGCGGTGCGCCCAGAAAACCTCTTCCCGCGTGTAGGTGATTTTTACCGGAGCTTTCGCCTTGCGCGCTGCCACTGCGGCGATGATTTCTAGTGGGATGACTTCGCTCTTTCCCCCAAAACCTCCACCCACCAGCGGCTTGATCACGCGAATCTGTGACATTGGGAGGTCGAGCACGAGTGACAGTTTGTGCTGTAGGTAGTAAGGAACCTGGGTCGACGACCAGACCGTAAGCCGTCCCAGTTCTCCGGTATGAGGATCCAGTTCGAACGACGCTAACGTGCAGTGCGGCTCCATCGCGGCATGCGTTACTTCATTGGCGACAAAGCGGCCTTCGGCCACGTAATCGGCCTCCGCCAGGGCTTTCTCTGGATCGCCAAAGACGTGGTGGTAGTCCTTCTCGATGTTGTGTCTCTTTTGGTCGTGGATGAGGTCGCGCTCCGCCTTCATCGACTCTTCCGGATCGAAGTAAGCCGGCAAAACTTCGTATTCGACCTCGATCAACTCCAGCGCTCTCTCCGCGGTCATTTCATCGACGGCAACCACACAAGCGACGTTATCTCCGACGTACCGCACCTTATCCACCGCAAGGGCCGTCTCATCGTGTCCGACCGGCAAGATTCCATAGGTATTCGGAGCATCTTTGCCGATCACAACAGTGATGACGCCTTCAAGAGCTTGAGCCCGTGAGGTATCAATGCGCTTGATGCGGGCATGGGGATACGGCGAATGCAGGATCTTGCCGATCAGCATGCCGGGCGCGGTCAGATCGTCCGCATACTTACCCGCGCCAGTGGTTTTGCCGGCCGCGTCGACCATCGCGATGGGTTTACCGATGATAGAGAAGTCAGTCATTGGATCAGCTTCTCGCTTTGAGCTACTAGCTTCCAGCACCCGGCGCGGGCAACCAGGAACTGGCTAACTGTGCTCACAGCTACTTTGCCGCCGCCATTCCCTTCTGCTCGGCTTCAATGGCCGCTTTGATCGCCTGATACATCTGGTTGTACCCGGTGCAGCGGCACAGATTGCTGCTCAGCGCGTGGCGAATGTCATCGTCTGTCGGATCGGGATTGACGGACAGCAAATGCTTTACTGTGACCATAAAACCCGGCGTGCAGTACCCACATTGTGCCCCGCCCCAATCGCCATAAGCCTTCTGAATCGCTGCCAAGCTGCCGTGTTCGGCGATACCTTCGACGGTCGTGATTTCCTGCCCTTCACAACTGGCCGCCAAAAGCGTGCAGGACAACATAGGCGTGCCATCGACCATAACCGTGCAGGCGCCGCACGAGGAGTCATCGCAGCCGCGCTTGGAACCGGTCATGCGCAGGTCTTCGCGCAACGCATCCAGCAACAACTTGCTCGGTTGTATCGCGATTTCATGTGCGCGACCATTAACAACCAGCTCGACTAATTCCTTCTTCATTGATCCTCGAAGTACGCGCCGGTTATGCCGGGTTTCTTTTCGCGAACAGCAGCAAGAAGCTCACGGCCGCCGTTAATACCCACAGCACTGCGGACGCGAATCGTGTCTGGTCGAGTACCTTGCCTGAGGCTGAACTCCACAGGCCCATCACCGAAGCAAGCGCAAAATTCGCCAGCACCAGGCCGAAGAACACACGTTCCTTCCAGCAGCGGGTTTCGCTGATCAGGCCCAGCATGAACAGCACCCACACCGCGTGCGTGGTCACGTCCAGCGCATCATGCGACCAGGCAACATTGCTTGCCCGCGCTCGCTCGACCGCAACCTTGGCGAAGTACGCTGAGCAGGCGAAGGCCGCGATCGTCCACAGCCGGGATCCACACATCAGGTGACCAGCTCGCGTGCGGACCGGCTTGACCGCTAATTGCCCTTCCAAGTGGGTGTCCTTTTCTGCAGAAAGGCCCGGATCCCCTCATGAGCGTCCGCAGTCTGCATCAGCTCGTCCAGATAAACCTTCTCTGCTTTCGCTAAGCCTTTATCAAAATGCATCGAGTCCCACGCGTAAATTGCTTTCTTGGTGACGGCGAGCGCCGCTGGGCTCAGCTGCTTCAGGCGGTCTATGCAGCCGGCGACGGCGGATTCCAGCTGATCGCCCGCGAGCGCCTGGTTCGCGAGGCCGATCGACGCCGCTTCTGTTCCGCTGATCGTTCTCCCCGTCAGTATGAGTTCCGAAGCTTGTCTTTGTCCGACCAACGCTGCCAAGCCCGTCGCCGCGACCGGGGGATAACAGCCCAGCTTGATCTCCGGGAACCCCCACTGCGCATCCTCCGCCGTGTAAACGATGTCACAGACCATTGCCAGTTCAGCTCCGCCGCCCAGGCAATGCCCATGCACCGCCGCAATGGTGACCTTCCTGCTCCCCACCAGGGCGCGAATTACGGCGTGGAATTTCTGGAGCATTTCGCCGACCTTGTCCGGTGTGTGCGCACCGACATCCACGCCAGCAGAAAACCCCTTGCCGGCACCCGAAATCACAACGGCGGACACATCGGGTCGTGACTCGATTTCGGCTAGCGCCTGCGCCAGCTCCTCCATCATGGCGATGTCAATGACGTTGAGCGGAGCATGATCCAGAGAAATCTGCGCGGCCGGAGCTTCAAAGCTCACCTTCATCCGCGTCAGCGCCGGGATTGCATGCGTTGGCATTGAGTCGTGCCGTCCCTTCGGGACTCTGGTCCTTTTCGCATCGCTACCCGGCACTGCCGTGCCGGGCTATCTTATGCCGCCCCTCCCGGGGCTGAAGCATTGTTATCTAACTGCCAAACTGCCAATGGCAACTCTATGCTGCCCTACCGGGGATAAGCATTGTTGTCCAACTGCTAACTGCCAATGGCAACTGCTCTATGTCTATGGCGCCCCTCCCGGAGCTGAAGCATTGCCGTCTAACTCCTAAACTGCCAATGGCAACTCTATGCTGCCCTACCGGGGATAAGGATTGTTGTCTAACTGCTGACTGCCAATGGCAACTGCAATATCCTATGCCGCCCCTCCCGGGGCTGAAGCACTGCCGTCTAACTGCTAAACTGCCAATGGCAACTCTATGCTGCCCTACCGGAGATAAGCATTGTTGTCTAACTGCTAACTGCCAATGGCAACTGCTCTATCCGATCCCTGCAGGGGGTGAAGCATTGCGGTCTGATTGCTAACTGCTAAGTGCTAATTGCTAAGTGCTAAGTGCCAATTGCTAACTGCTAACTGCCAATTGCAAACTGCTCAAATGTTGATTGCCGATTTACGCGGCTCGGCGATCGTCGTCAGCGGATCGCGCGCTCCCTGCTTCTCAGCAATCCAGTTTTTCTCGTTGGCGATGATCTCGAGCAGCAGCTTCTTGTCTTCGGCGCTGGGCATGTATTCTTTCATGTGCTGGTCGTAAGCCTTGTCGTCCAGCATTTCCCCGGTTTCGGCGTGAAACTTCTGGCCGGCGTACTTGCCGATCGCGCGATTGAACTTGATGTCCGGCGCGTACAGCTTCTTCGTGCCCGGCTTCAAAAACGAGTTGAAGCGCTCGATCAGGCCGGCGACCTCTTTCTGATAAAGGATGCGGTTGTAGTCGTTCAGATCATCCAGATCGGCCTCAGTCTGGTTCTGCGGCTCGTCGTACCGCCCTTTGATACCCCACACGTACGCCCAGTGCGCCGATGAAGAGTGGTCCGTTCCAAATAGGTCGTACGACGAAGAGATCCACTTATTCAGATACTTTTGGATCAGCCACGCAGGGATAACGCCGGCCTCAACGATTCGTCGCAGACCGTCGTTCCCGGTGCCCATGTGAAACGCCTCTTCCCGCAGCATGTACGACATCGAGCGGCCGAGCGGCGCGAAAGCCGAATACTTCAGCATCTGCAACTGGAACTTCCCGTCGCGATCGACAAAGTCGGTGTAGGTGAAGAAGTCCATCCAGTTGTCGACATCCACGTTGAACGCGCCCAGGAGACGCTTGTTCTCGAAAGCCCGCCGCTCGAGCATCTTCTGTGCTTCGACTTTCCCCGAGTATCCGAAGTGTTCGACGAGAAGGGCGCACATCTGCCATCCGTGGCGCATCTCTTCAATCATCACGCGGGTGAGCGCCTTGCGGTCCCAGTCCGTGGGGGCGGTCTCGAACAAGTGCCGTTGCTGCTCGACACTGGCGAACTCCGTATCGCCCTGGTAGACGATCATGTTCATCAGCGCGTCGCGCATCTGCTGCGTCGGCATCTGGCGCAGGTTCTGCCACTTCGGCCGTCCCTTGTAGGCGCCGAACTGGATCTCCTCGGTCTCAATCGCGCCAAAAAGCGTGTCAAATTTGAAGCTGGCGATCTCGTCCCGGTTGACGCCGATTTCTTTGCGCCACTCGTCGAACAGCCCAACCCAGTCACTGAAGGTCCCGATTTTTGCTACTTTTCCCGGCATAACAAAACCTCTTCACCACAACGAACACAAAGAGATCACGAAGGACCTAAGCGCAGGACCTTTGTGCAACCTTTGTGTCCTTTGTGGTTTTGCTTTTCATTGCATGTTTAGCCAAACCGTTTTTACTTCCGTGTAATGCTCTAGCGCGTTCTCGCCCAACTCCCTGCCGAACCCGGAACTCTTGTACCCGCCGAATGGGAGCGAGGCGTCCATCAACCCATACGTATTAATCCACACCGTACCGGCTTTCAGTTGGCGGGACACGCTATGGGCTTTCTTCACGTCACGCGTCCAGACGGCCGCTGCCAGGCCATACTGGTTCTGATTGGCCTGCGCGACCACCTGGTCGATGTCATCGAACGTAAGCGTTGCGAGCACCGGCCCGAAGATCTCTTCCTGCGCGATCTTCATATTGTTGTTGACGTCGCCGAAGATCGTCGGCTCAATAAAGAACCCCCTGCCGCCATCCACCGACACGCGATTGCCGCCCGCAATCAGCTTGGCGCCTTCTTTCTTACCGGCATCGATGTAGCCCAGAACAGTCTGCATCTGCTCCTGGCTGACGATCGCGCCCAGCCGCGTCTTCGGGTCCAGCGGGTCAGCCGGCTTCATCTTGCTGGCGCGGCCGACCAGTTTCTCGATGAACTCGTCTTTCACCTTGCTCTCGACAAACAACCGCGATCCCGCGTTGCAGACTTCGCCTTTGCCGTAGAAAATCCCGTTAATCGCGCCCTTCACCGCATTATCGATATCGGAATCGGCAAACACGATGTTGGGTGACTTGCCGCCGAGTTCGAACGTCACCCGCTTCAACGTGTCGGCAGCACCGCGCATGATTTCTTTCCCCACCGCCGTCGATCCGGTGAACGCAATCTTGTCGATCCCGGGATGCGCCACGATGGCTTTCCCAGTCGCCGGTCCTCCCGTCACAATGTTGATCACGCCCGCAGGGAACCCAGCTTCAACGGCCATCTCACCCAGCCGTAGGGTTGTCAGGGACGTTTGTTCCGCCGGCTTCATGACCACGGTACATCCGCAAGCCAGCGCTGGACCGAGCTTCCAGGACGCCAGCAGCAGCGGGAAATTCCACGGAATGATCAGTCCCACCACACCCACCGGCTCGCGCAAGGTATAGGTGAATGCCGTCTCGAACGTGTTCACAGTTTCGCCGTGGATCTTGGTTGCCCAACCAGCGTAATAACGCAGAACATCGATCACCATCGGCATATCGACATACCGCGACTCGAAGATAGGCTTGCCGTTGTCGAGAGTCTCGAGCTCGGCGAACTCCTCGATGTTCTTCTCAATCAAATCGGCGAGCTTCCAGATGAGCCGGCCACGCTCGCTCGCGGAGAGCTTGCGCCATGCGCCGCCGCGGTCTTCGAACGCTCGCCGGGCTGCCTGAACCGCCCGGTCGACGTCCTGGGAAGACGCTTCGGCAACCTGGGTTAACACTTCGCCGGTCGCCGGGTTGATGGTGTCAAACTTCTTCGATCCGTCAACCCACTGCCCATCGATTAACAACCGTCCGGGTTCCACGCGTGCTTTCGTTGCGGTAATCATTTTGAAATCGTCATTTTAGGCGCGGGCGTCCCCGTCCGTTGCTCAATCCAGTGGAGGCACGGGCTCCCCGCCGTTGCTCGATCCAGTGGAGGCACGGGCGTCCCCGCCCGTGCTTTCTCAGTTTCTTGCCAAAAAGCCGAGCATCGCTCGCCCGTCCCGAGCTACTTCGCCGTAAACGTCGCCGGACGCTTGTCGACGTAAGCCGCCAGCCCTTCCTTCGCGTCGTCGCTCTGGAACAGCAGCTGTTGATTCTCGCGTTCCACTGCCAGGGCTGATTCCATTGGGATCTCCCAGCCCGTCTGCACCGCGCGCTTAATGCGCCCGACAGCCTTCGCGGCCTTATTCGGTGGGCAGTACTGGTGCGCGTACTCCATAACGTTTTCCATGAAGTTCTCGCGCTCGAAGATCTGGTTCACGATCCCCAACTCCTCGGCCTCTTCGAAAGAGAAGGTGTTGCCGGTCACCATGAGTTCGATCGCCTTGCTCTTTCCCACCAGGCGCGACAACCGCTGAGTTCCACCCGTCCCGGGAAGAACGCCAAGGTTCACTTCCGGCAATCCGATCTTTCCGGCGTCTTTGCGAGCAATACGGATGTCCGCCGCCATCGCAATCTCGAGTCCGCCGCCCACCGTGTGACCATTCAGGGCCGCGATCACGAGCTTCGGCGTGTGCTCGAGCCGTAACAGGGTCTCGTTCGCGTGCAGGCAGAAGTAATACTTAAATGTCGGATCGACACTCGCCAGCATCCGGATGTTCGCGCCCGCCGAAAAGAACTTGTCACCGTTGCCTGTGAGCACGATCACGTAGACATCGTTATCCATGCGCGCCTTGAGAATCGCGTCGTCGAGTTGCCGGTTCATCTCGTAGGTGTAGGTGTTTGCCGGCGGATCGTTCATCTCAATAACGGCGACACCGCCGTCGGTGCGATAGTTGATCAGCTGCTTGGTGGTTTCGGCTGCTGCCGGCTGGGTTGTCGTTGCCATGTCACAACTCCTTTTATGAACAGGTCCGCCCGGACCCGATTGAATTTAGATCTGTGCTTTCCCGCCCCACGCGGGTCCCTAGTACTTTTTCTTGCGCTCGCCGGACGAGCATACGCCCTTTAAAAAGATGTCTCCCATCTGTTGTGCCAATGCGTCCGAATTGCCATCAGCCCGCTGGTTATACCACGTGTAAATCCAGTTCATCATGCCAAACAGGCTCAGCACGGCGATCCGGCTCGAATAATCCAGTTCTCGTTCCCGCTTCAACGCGTCCAGCAGGTCGATGCAGATCCGGTAATACTCACGTTTGATGGCCGCGATCTCCGCGCCGTATCCATTTTTCAATACCTCGTCTTCGTGCGAGAGGACCTTCATCGCCTTCTGATTCGCTAGAAAATATTCGAGGTGGTTGTGAATAAAAATGCGGATGCGCTGCTCGGGATCGCTCACCCCTTCCAACCTTCCGCGCAGCCGCTCCACAATCGTGCTGAACGTGTGCTTCTGGATGAGGTAGAGCAGCCGCTCCTTCGACTCGAAGTAGTAGTACATGCCCGCCAGCGACATGCCGCTGTGACGCGACAAATCGCGCATCGAAGCGCCCTCGTAACCCTTCTCGCAGAAAACTTCTGTCGCGTGCTCCAGGATATTGGCTAAACGGCGATCGAAGCGGCTGTCCGACGGACGCTCGAAGTTCGCGCGACGCCGGCTATGCGGTACTTTGGCTGGACTGGCGGTGGCCATCTATTTATTCGAACGTTCGTTCTAATTATACGGGAGCTTCGACCCGGCGGCAAGTAGTTCGTGGCCTGCGTTAATTTCGTATGGTCGCGAGCAGCGATTCGATTTCTGCCTTGATCTCGCCCGTGACCGGCAGCAGCGGCAGCCGGGGCACCCCGCCGTAGTACCCGTTGTAGTCCATCGCGTACTTCACGCCTGGGATGCTGAAGTCGCCGACCACGCGCTGGGCAGCTTTCGCGATCCGCTCTTGCTTCTCGCGGGCAAGTGCGTGATCGCCCTCTTTCCATGCCGCGTAAATCTCGTAACAGGCCGTTGGACAGCAATCTGCAAACGCCAGAATCGCGCCAACGCCGCCAGCCTGCAGTGATGGCTCGAGTTTCTGGGCGGCACCCACCAGCACCTGGAACCCAACTTCCTTCTGGCGTGTCTTCATGCCCGACACGACTGTAACGGCCGAGGACGAAGGTTTTGCCGACCCACCGGACAACGCCGCAACCGACACCAGTTCTCCGCCGCCATGATTCGAGGAACCGGCTTTGAGCATTCTCGGAGTCACCGCTTCGAACGTTTCTGTTACGGTTGCGCTGCGCTTCACCTGGCGTGTCCCGTCGACCATACGCCGGACCTTCTCTACGTCACCGCTGGATTCCTTGATTCCTATCAAATTGGGATGGTTCGCCAGTTCTATGACGAGTTCAGCGGGGATGTCGTAGCCAGTCGCCTGCGGAAAATTGTAGATGATCACCGGCAGTGGCGAACGGTCACACACGTACCGATAGAACGCCAGCATGTTTGTGGGCTTCATCTGGTTCTTGTAGTAGTGCGGCGTTCGCACCATGGCAACGTCGTAGCCAAGCTCAGCCGCGTACTCGGTCAAGCGTAGCGTTTCGCTCGCGGATTCGATCCCGGTGCCCGCGATCATCACTTTGTTCGGCGCCGCGGCATCTATGGCAGCCTTCAGCACGTCGCGACGTTCCTCGTCGGAAAGCAGGATCGCCTCGCCCGTGGAGCCCAGCACGACAATCCCGGCGACCGGCGTCTTCGAATATCGCTCTACGTTGGCTTCCAGTTTTTTGTAATACACGTTCCCGTCGGGATAGAAAGGCGTCGTAATGGGCGGGAAGATTCCGGAAAGCAGCATGGATGACCTCGGAAGCCGTCAGCTTTCAGCTCTCAGCAAGAACATTCATTATCAACTCTGCCGTCAAAGATTGTCATCTGGCCGAAAATCGGGTTGACAGAGATATGACAACGAAACGACAGAAGTAAGAATGAACTTGGGTGCCCCACTCTTCGCCGCTTCTGCGACCAGCGGGATCCAGACTAGTATCCGCTCTTTTGCGCCGTCCGTTCGGCGTGCAGATGTTGCAGCGCTTGCACGTGAATCTCTCCCCTTTGCAAGGCTGCGATGCCTTCGCCAGCAGCCCGAGCCGCCGCTAGAGTGGTGATCGTTGGGATATGCGCCGTCACCGCAGCTCTCCGGATTGCCTTCTCGTCGAAATAGGGATCCGGCCCATGCGGTGTGTTGATGATCAACTGGATACGCTCGCCTTTGATGAGATCGACCACGTTCGGTCGGCCCTCTTTGACTTTGAAGACTCGATCGGTGGTCAGGCCGGCGGCCTCCAGCACATCCGCGGTCCCGTGCGTCGCAACCAGCTTGAATCCCAGATCGACAAACTTGCGCGCTACCTCGGCGACCCCCGGCTTGTCGTGATCCGTCACGCTAATGAACACGCAGCCCTGCACCGGAAGTTTTTGTCCGGCGCTGATCTGGGCCTTGGCAAACGCTTCGCCGAAGTTATCGGCTACGCCCATGACTTCGCCCGTCGACTTCATCTCGGGGCCGAGGACGGTGTCCACGCCCGGAAACTTGCCCCAGGGGAACACAGGGGATTTCACGTAGTAGTTGTGTCCCGTATCGAGGTCGCTAGCCCGCTCCACGTTCTCCGGTAGAAATTCCCGCAGCTTGCGCCCAGTCATCAATCGGGCGGCAATCTTCGCCATCGGCACGCCGGTCGCTTTCGACACGTACGGCACCGTGCGCGAGGCTCGCGGATTCACTTCGAGCACATAAACCTTCGTCGCTTCTGAGGAACCGTTCCCGCTCGATCCATTCACACCGCGCGGAATCGCGAACTGGATATTCATCAGCCCAATTACTTTCAACGCGCGCGCCAGGCGGAAAGCGTAATCGCGCATGCGCTGCAGCAGGTGCTCGGGGATATCGACGGCGGGCAATACGCAGGACGAATCGCCCGAGTGAATCCCGGCTTCCTCGATATGCTGCATGATTCCGCAGATCACCACATCTTCGCCGTCAGACAGCGCGTCTACGTCAACTTCGATCGCATCCTCGAGGAAGTGGTCGATCAAAACTGGGCGATCCTGCGAGTACTCCACTGCTTCCTTCATGTACCGAATGACCGACTCTTCGTCGTAGGCGATCACCATGGCGCGGCCGCCCAGCACGTACGATGGACGCACCAGCACCGGGTATCCAACCTTCTTCGCCCCTTCGACCGCTTCTTCAATCGAAGTGGCCATTGCCCCAGGAGGCTGCGGGATATCGAGCTCTTCGAGTAGCTTGCCGAACCGCTTGCGGTCTTCCGCGAGGTCGATCGATTCGGGCGACGTGCCGATGATGCTCACACCAGCCGCTTTCAACGGGAGTGCAAGATTGAGCGGAGTTTGTCCCCCGAATTGAACGATCAGGCCGACAGGTGCGCCGCTCGCGGCTTCGTGTTCATAGATCGAAAACACATCCTCGAGCGTCAAGGGCTCGAAGTAGAGGCGGTCGCTGGTGTCGTAGTCGGTGGAGACGGTCTCGGGATTGCAGTTCACCATGACAGTCTCGTAGCCGTCCTCGCGCAACGCGAATGCTGCGTGGCAGCAGCAGTAGTCGAACTCAATTCCCTGCCCAATGCGATTCGGGCCGCTGCCCAGGATGATTACTTTCTTTGTCTTGGTCGGCGTCGCCTCGTCCTCTTCCTCGTAGGTCGAGTAGAGGTACGGCGTAAAGCTTTCGAATTCGGCGGCGCAGGTGTCCACGCGCTTGTAGACGGGCTGGACTTTGTGCTTCTTGCGGAGATGCCGCAGCTTCTCGGCCGCCCCTTTTCCGTTATCGAGACGCCAGATGTTCGCGAGCCGGTTGTCGGAGAAGCCCATGCGCTTGGCTTCGCGGAGGACGTCGGCGGGGACGGACTCGAAGGGGTGCTTCTCCAGCTCGAGCTGCATATCGTTAATTTCTTTGAGCTGGTAGAGGAACCACGGGTCGATCGACGTCATCTTCGCGAGTTGCTTAACCGTGTGTCCCTGGCGAAGAGCGTACCGGACGTACGACAGGCGCTCCGGATGTGGCGTGACCAGGCGCTGCGTGAGAATCTTCGGTTCGATCTTTTCCGATCCGGGCTTCTTGCCCGTATCAAGCGCGCGAATGCCCTTCTGCAGCGCTTCTTTGAACGTACGGCCAATGGCCATCACTTCGCCCACGGATTTCATCTGCGGTCCAAGGCTCTCGTCGGCGCCGGGAAATTTCTCGAACTGCCACTTGGGAATTTTCACGACAACGTAGTCAAGCGTCGGTTCGAAGCACGCGGGCGTTTTGCGCGTAATGTCATTGCGGATCTCGTCGAGCGTGTAGCCGACGGCCAGCTTGGCGGCAATCTTCGCGATGGGGAACCCGGTCGCTTTCGACGCCAGAGCTGATGACCGCGATACGCGCGGGTTCATCTCGATCACGACCATGCGCCCGGTGCTCGGGTTCACGGCGAATTGAATATTCGATCCGCCGGTCTCCACGCCGATTTCGCGAATCACGGCAATGGCTGCGTCGCGCATGTGCTGATACTCGCGGTCGGTCAGCGTCTGCGCCGGGGCCACGGTAATGGAATCGCCGGTGTGTACGCCCATAGGGTCGAAGTTCTCGATGGAGCAGATGATGATGACGTTGTCCTTGAGATCGCGCATCACCTCCAGCTCGTATTCCTTCCAGCCGAGAACCGATTCCTCGATCAGGACTTCATGCACGGGGGATAAGTCCAACCCGCGCGACAGGATTTCGATCAATTCTTCGCGATTGTAGGCGATGCCGCCGCCCGTGCCGCCCAACGTGAACGACGGACGCACGATCACCGGGAAACCGATCTTGCCCGCGAACTCCAGCCCATCTTTGAGATTGTTGACCAGCGCCGACTTGGGCACATCGAGGCCGATCTTCTGCATCGCGTCCTTGAAGAACAACCGGTCTTCGGCCTTCTTGATCGCGCCAATGTTGGCGCCAATCAACTGGACATCGTACTTTTCTAGGATCCCGCCGTCCGAAAGCTCAACCGCGAGATTCAGCGCGGTTTGGCCACCAACCGTGGGCAGCACGGCAAAGCCCTTGCCGGCCGACATCTCACTTTCCCCGCGGATAATCTGCTCAAGATAATCGCGGGTGAGTGGCTCGATGTACGTGCGGTCGGCGACCTCGGGGTCGGTCATGATGGTCGCCGGATTGGAGTTGACCAGCACGACTTCGTAGCCCTCCGACTTCAGCGCCTTGCAGGCCTGCGTGCCGGAGTAGTCGAATTCCGCCGATTGACCGATGATGATCGGCCCAGAGCCGATAATCAGGATTTTCGAGATATCAGTTCGTTTGGGCATTATGCGATCTGGCTTGTTGTCTTTTTGATTGGGGTTTGAAAGGGCGCATGTTTAGCCGCGCCATGTGTTGCGTCTTGAAAGGCCGCGCCTTCAGCCCACGCCGCGCTCTTCTTTTGAAGGGGCGCGCCGTCAGCCCACGCCACGCTCTTGTTTTGAAAGGGCGCGCCTTCAGGCCCCGCCACGCTCTTGTTTTGAAAGGGCGCGCCTTCAGGCGCGCCGTGAGGATTAACTAAATCGGGGGGCTTTAGCCCCCGAGGCACTTCATCCACTTCGAAGCCAGCGTGAGCGGAAGAGTACGAATATTGCTCGGCCGATTCACACAAATGCTTTCGGACAGGATTGCCGTCGATATAGGCGACATGTCGCGCGAAATCCGCCGCATCCCTGATCCGATGATCCGAAAATCCCTTCTGCCAGACCTCCATATTCGATCCGAGTTCTTTCTTCGCTCGATACGAAAACCCGCCTTTGATGAATTGGACGGCTTTTTCCAAGCTTCCGCTCGGCGTGATCAGGGCATGAAAATGATCAGGCATGACAACGAAAGCGTGCAGAAAGTAGGCAGATCCGCGGTAGTGGTAAAGCGTATCGATAAACAAGCGCACCCAAGGATCGGTGCGGAAGAGCGCCCGACGCCCCCACGTTGCGGCTGTCACCATGTAGGTCTGCCCGTAATTGGTCGCGTGTTCTCGTTTAGGTCTCATTTCGTGACCTCGGGGGCTAAAGCCCCCGAACTATTTGGGCCCCTTGCGGCGCGCCTGAAGGCGCGCCCTTTCAAGCCCGTTTCGAACCTCCAAAATCGGCACGCAGCTCTCGCAACTTAGCAGTCGCAACTCACTAGCCCTTCCACTCCTCCATCATCTTCACGAAATCCTTGAACAAATAATGCGAATCGTGCGGGCCCGGAGACGCTTCCGGGTGATACTGCACCGTGAACAGCGGAAGATTCCGATGGCGCATGCCTTCGAGCGTGTTGTCGTTCAAATCAATGTGCGTCAGCTCGACTTCGCTCTGCGGCAGCGAATCCGGATCGACGGCAAAATTGTGATTATGCGCGGTGATCTCAACCTTGCCGGTATTCAACTGCTTCACCGGATGATTCCCGCCGTGGTGTCCGAACTTCAACTTAAACGTCTTCCCGCCCAGCGCAATGCCGGTCAGCTGATGCCCTAAGCAAATTCCGAAAATCGGCTGCCGTCCCATTAGCCGCCGAATGTTGTCGACCGCATACGTGCACGGCTCCGGATCGCCCGGCCCGTTCGACAGGAACACGCCATTCGGCTTGAGCGCGAGCACATCTTCCGCAGGCGTTTCGGCCGGGACGACCGTCACCTTGCAGCCCTCTCCGCGCAACTTGCGCAAGATGTTTTGTTTAATCCCAAAGTCGTACGCGACCACGTGGAAGCGCTCGGGCGAGTCCTTTACGCCGACGACCTCGACCGGCTCATGCGAGCGCTCGCCGGTCTCCCAGACATAGGGCCGCTTAGTGCTGACGACCTTCGCCAGATCGGTGCCGTCCATCTTTGGAATCGAGCGCGCCTTCGCGATCAGCTTGTCCGCATCGCTTTCGATCGTCGAAATCACGCCGCGCATGACGCCGTTGTCGCGCAGATGCCGCACCAGCGCCCGCGTGTCGATATCCGCGAGCACCGGGAGCTTGAACTGCTCCATGTACTCCTCAGCAACCTGCTGCGACCGCCAGTTCGAGCTGACGCGCGAGAACTCGCGGACTATCAGGCCCTCGATGTACGGACGAGTAGCCTCATTATCCTCGACATTGGTGCCGTAATTTCCGATTTGCGGGTTGGTCAGAACTACGATTTGTCCAGCGTAAGAAGGATCGGTGAAGATTTCCTGGTAGCCGGTAATGGAAGTATTGAAAACGACTTCGCCGTAACATTCGCCTTTGGCGCCGTAGCCTTTGCCGCGGAAGACGCGCCCGTCCTCCAGCGCAAGGATAGCCTGCATTTATGCCTCTGGGAGTGGATTT
>Ga0070741_10000394_pt1 | contig 162297 bp, 135 predicted proteins | sample Coa_R1_4_FD_66440 | JGI IMG/M metagenome (GOLD analysis project Ga0070741, IMG submission 66440) | Surface soil microbial communities from Centralia Pennsylvania, which are recovering from an underground coalmine fire - Coalmine... | ecosystem: Environmental > Terrestrial > Soil >... | reverse complement strand
CTTTTCTTATACATGGGAAAGGTTTCGGAGGAGGCGAAATCACCCGGCAGATTGTTCCCTTGGTTGTGGTTCACGGCCTTGCCATGTTCAGTTGGATCGTCCTGTTTCTGGTGCAGAGCATCTTCATTCTTAACGGAAACCGGCGACTTCATATGCGCATCGGTGTGGTCGGCGCTCTGCTCGCGGGTGCCGTAGTTATTCTCGGATCAGCCACAGCGATCCTATCGACTCGCTACAATCCTGAAGCGCAGTCGTTTGGCGGCCCCAGATTTTTCCTGGCAATCATGCTAGGCGAGATGCTCTCCTTCGGCGTGCTGGTGGGAGTTGCAATCCTTTATCGTCGCCGCCCAGAAATCCACCGGCCTATGATGCTCCTGGCGTCATTAATGATCATCTCAGGCTCCCTGGGCAGATTCCCTTACATTGGACAGTTTGCCATCATGCCGCCGTTGTACGTACTCGGTCCCGCGTTGGCGCTCGGGGCGTTGTTTCTGATTCTCCAATGGGGAATGACTCGCGCGTTTAATCGATGGTATGCAGTCGGCTATTTCGCAACGCTGATCGCGTCGTGCATTTTCATCGTGATCGGACACAGCGCCATGTGGAATCAGATCGCTGGAGCGATTCTCCGTCCATAACCGCTTGGTTGAGCAGTAATGGCGTACTCAAATTCGTTTGCGGAGCCATCCCACCGAAAGTCTAATCGCCTGCGCCAAAACTCCTTTGTTGGCTGCCGTGCGACATAGTGCCTCCTGTTGGGTTGCGTATTTGTTGTTGACTCTGAATCAACATCTGCTGTTCCTTGATCGCATTCAGCACAATCGTGCGGCAAAACACGACAACCTTGGACCATTAAAATATTTTCCTTCCCCTGTCGTCTTTTCCCGGCCATTTTCCGCTTCCTAAGTAGCAGGTCGGGGTGCCTCGCGCACGCTCTCGGTCTTTTCTGAGTGCGGCTGTAATGCCAGCAACATCGCTTTGCAGGCGAGGCCTTTGCGAGACCGCGCGGAGCACCTCGAATCTCGGGCCAAATGGGAGGGATTATGCGGCGGGTTTTGACTTCTGTAATTCTGGCGCTACTCGTCACGGTTTTCTGTCCGTCCGTGACTGCACAGGTCGTACTGACCGACGATTCCTATACCAGTTCTATAACTCCGAATAGAAACTATGGGGGCAGTATCGCGCTGCTTGTTGGTTCGGGAAGCAGCAGCTATATCAAGTTCAGCCTGGCAAGTCTCCCTTCAAGCATAGACGGCAGCAGTATTTCCGGAGCAACTATTGTGCTCTACGTCGATGCCGTCCTCGCCTCTGGCACCGTCGATGTTTACGAGGTGAGCGGTTCCTGGTCTGAGAGTTCCATTACCTACAAGAATGCTCCTGCCTTGGGCAACAAAATTCTGAGCGCTGTTCCCATCAGCAAGACGGGTTACTTGTCAATGGATGTTACTTCGACGGTTCAATCTTGGCTTAACGGTGCATTGACCAACGACGGAATCGCGCTGGTACCGACTCAAGGCAGTCGGGTATCGATCTCCTTTGATAGCAAGGAGAACATCCTCACCGGGCACAGCCCGGAGTTGGACCTTGTTCTCGCCTCGGCCGGAGAGCAAGGCCCTCCCGGGCCCCAAGGCGCGCAGGGTCCGCCGGGACCAACCGGTCCGCAAGGCCCTGATGGAGCTACCGGGCCCGCGGGGCCTGCCGGACCTTCGGGTCCGCAGGGCGCAACGGGACCTCAAGGACCAGCGGGACCGCAAGGTCCGACCGGGCCGCAAGGTCCGACCGGGCCGCAAGGTCCTCCGGGAATTGGTGGCGGCTTTAACGGTCTTCAGGAGTTTTCGCAAAGCCGTACCTACAGCTTCACGGCCCCAAGTGGCGTGACCCACATTTCGGTCGAGATATGGGGTGCCGGCGGCGGTGGCGGGGGCGGGGTATCCATAGGCGGCCTCGTCGTAACTGCAGGGAGCGGCGGCGGTGCCGGAGGTTACGTTCGAGCTATCGTTCCTGTCACTCCCGGGGCGACTTACAACGTCAATGTCGGAGAAGGCGGAGCTGCCGGTACCGATTGCATCTTCACTGGTTTTGGCTGCGCGGCGGGAACTCCTGGAACGAACGGCGGAAGCTCCGAAATCACTGACAGCTCTTCTGAGGTTTTAGCAAGCGCAGCAGGCGGCTTCGGTGGAGGTGCTGCAAACCTCACTGGATGTGACATGGGTGGTGCCGGAGGCGTTGGCATCGCTGGCACCAATACTATCGGCCGAACAGGCGGGAGCGGTCAGCAATGCACTTCCTCGCTAGATGGTCTCTTTATCGCGGGCCTGGGGGGCGTTCCCAGCTTAGGTTCCGTTGGGCAGCCGGGCGGGAGCGGTGGAACTGGCGAAACAGCGGGAAGCAACGGTTACATCCTGATCACGTACTAAACAGAGAACTCGGATCAAGGAGAGAATTATGAGCTTCAGCAGGCATGCTTGTTTCTCGATTGCGAGTGTGATCCTGGTTTGCTGCATCGACAATGCGCAATCCGCCTTGAACCTGTCTCCCGCGCGGCGGCAAGGTCAACCATGCCTTTCGCCACGGCCGCAAGAACGGAGTACCTGGGGACTTGCAGAAGCAGTGGACTGGCCACTCATCCTTGGCGATGACTGACCAGTACTCCCACGTCGACGAAGACCTCGATTACCGGCGGAAGTACGCCAGCCAGTTGGGTCTTAAGAGAGTGCAATGAATTGGACCAACTGGACCACGTTTTGGATGGTCACGAATCGCGTAACCGGGTGATAATAACTAAAGGGGGGCGGTTAGCTCAGCTGGTTAGAGCGCCTGCCTTACAAGCAGGAGGTCGCAGGTTCGAGTCCTGCACTGCCCACCATTTAATAGTTCACTGGTTTGCGGCCCGTTGCTTCGGCGCTTGCTGAGCGTCTTCTTTGTTGTTGTGCCCGGTTTTGAGCCCACCCAGTAATTCCATCGCCGGCGATGCACCATGCGCAGTTCCATAAAACGAGCACGCGCTGCACGCCAGCTTACGATTCAGTTTAACAACGTGCAGCAATGTTGTTTTGCAGCGCGGAAGCGTTGTTGGCGCGTTTGGAAACTGAGAAGTGCTGTAATAGAGAAGCGCATCAGATCATACCGAAGACACTCACCTGCTCCGGTTCCTCATACGGAGCGAGGTACTCCAAAATTCCATTCTGGGCTGTTTCGCTTTCCAAAGCGATGAAAGCTAAGATGCTCTAGCCATGTTGCCTCCAACGCAGGTAACTTGGTTAGGGCTGGGTGAGTCATTTGAGGTGAATCCCCAGCTGGTTTCGGCGTAATGGACAAACGAACGTTAGATCAATTCGGCAAGGCCATGAGAGCTCAGCGGGATGAGTTGCAGTCTCGGCTGACGCGAACAAAGGAAGGGCGTGTCGATGCCAAGGACGAAGGGGATCGCGCAGCAGCCTCAGTCGCAAGCGAGATGTCCGCTGCCCAACAGTCACAAGCTCACAGCATGATTCGGGCCTTGAATGCCGCCATTGCACGCTTGGAAGCTGGGAATTTTGGCCAGTGTCTTAACTGCGGGCAGGAGATTGAATTGAAGCGCTTGCGAGCTTTACCTTGGGCACGGTACTGCGTGACCTGTCAGGAGCTTATCGAGCGATGAAAAGCTGTGCCCAAATTTTTACCTACCGCCATTCCCGACCACGTCACTACGAGTTGCGACGGCGAAGCCTCTTAACACTATGGCGAGGTTAAGAAGGTAACCGCGATCGTGCGCTGAGGCAGACCAGCTTCAATCCTCGGGCGGTTGTTGAAGGGCGGAGGCGGCCTGAATTCCGGCGGCGATCTCGGGCAAGACGCCAAGGCGAATGTAGATCGGGCGAACGAGCGAGCGGATAGTCGGCAACTCCAGGGCGAACAAGAGGGCTCCTGCAACACATAATGCACCGCCGATCATGAGGGTGTGAGGAGCGCCAATGCGGCTGGCGGCAGCGCCGGCGATGAGGCTTCCAAACGGCGCGACCCCTTGCAAGGACATGGCATAGAAGCTCATGACGCGGCCGCGTTTGGAATCATCCACGATGGTCTGCAGGACGGTGTTGCTTGCGGCCATCTGTTGCATGAAGCAGAATCCGGTGACAACCAGTAACAATAAAGAAAGCCAAAGCTGACGCGAGGCGGAGAAGAAGAATAAGCTCATGCCAAAGCCTGCAGCCGTGATGGTGAGGACGCGACCGAGGCCAAGAACGCTTTCGCGGGCGGCGAGTGCGATTGCGCCGGCGAGAGCACCGACTCCGACGGCAGCCATGAGGAAGCCGAGGGTGTGCGCTCCTCCATGCAGGATGTTTCCAGCGAAAATGGGCATCAACGTGGTGTACGGCATTCCGACGAGGCTGATGAGTGAGAGCAAGAGAAGGATGGATCGGATGGGGCGAAATCCGCGGACGTAGTCCCATCCTTCGCGCAATTCGGCGAACACGCTTTGTTTTTTGCGGCGAGTAGTTGTGCGGACAACCTTCATGGCTAGCAGCGATGCGATTACAGCGAGATAGCTGAAGCCATCGATGAGAAAGCAGGAACCTTCGCCGACGGCTGCGATGAGCAGTCCGGCGACGGACGGGCCGATCAAACGAGCGGCATTCACCAGAGAGGAATTCAGGGCGATGGCATTGCCGAGGTCTTGCGGGTCCTCGACCATCTCAATGACGAAGGCCTGGCGGGCCGGCATGTCGAACGCGTTCACGGCTCCCTGAAACAGGTTGAGCAGGATGATTTCTGTAACCGTGATGATGTGCCCGAGCGCGAGTGCGGCCAGCGCGAAGGACTCGACCATGGAGAGCGCTTGCGTGATCACAAGGACGCGATGGCGGTTCAGGCGATCGACCCAGACTCCGGCGAAGGGACCCAGAAATAAGATCGGGATCTGGCTGGCGAAGCTGACGAGGCCGAGCAGAAATGCCGAGTGGGTGAGACGGTAAACGAGCCAGGCGGTTGCCACTCGAGTCATCCATGTGCCAATGAGCGAAACGCCCTGGCCGCTGAAGAAGAGACGGTAATTGCGGTGGCGCAGAGCGCGTGCGACCAGTTGCAGATTCAGGGTATGGCGTGGCCGAGGTTGTTTGGGTGAGTCAGCCATGGATCGGCGAGTATAAGACGCAGATACGGGGCATTCAGATGCAGGAAAGAGAGTGAGTGGGATCGCTGGAGGGGTTACTCGGTTTGCGGCAATTGGAGCGAGGGCGCTTCGGTCCGGGTGCAGATACCGTATCGCTGCCAGAGGCGAAACCAGGGATTCTGGGCGAGTGTCTCGTCGTGTTTTCGATTGGCGGCCGAGAGATCGCTCGTGTTGAGCGGTCGCTTATCGGGAACCTCGAAAAGGCGTTCCAGCCACTCGATCTCGCCAATGGTACGTTCCGCGTCCATCCTGACCATGATGCGGTAGGAGGAGGAAAAGGTCAAATACCCCGTGATTCATCAGTACAGAGGACTTCTGTGTAGTTGGATAGGCGGGAGCGGCGGGGCCGAAGTCCGTGGCAAGCTAACCGGGCGCGGGGAATTACGTCAAAAGCTCGAGGCATGAGGCAGGATTTATGAACAAGACAGCAAGTGTCACATTGGCGCTGTGCTGTGCGGTTCTCGCTTTGGTGGGGAGCCGGGCAAAGGCAGAAGAGATTGACAGCGGAGATGTGCTGATTCGCGCCATGCACGATCGCTATCAGAATACGTGGTACCACACCATCAATTTCTGGCAGAAGAGCACAACCTACAAATCTGATGGAACTAGTCAGAGCGAGACCTGGTATGAAGCTGGATGGCTTCCGGGGAAATTGCGAATTGATATTGGGCCAGCCGGCGCAGGCAACGGGATGGTGTTTGCGAACGATACGCTGACTTCGTTCAAAGAGGGAAAAGTCGCGGCAACTCGGCCATACGTGCATGTTCTGCTCATGATGGCGTTTGACGTCTACGTGCAGGATCCCGAAACGACCATGAATCGGCTGAAAGAGCAGGGTTTTGATCTGTCGAAATTTCACGAAGACACGTGGGATGGCGAACCGGTTTACGTGGTGGGAGCGCAAGCCGGAGATTTGAAGAGCAAGCAATTCTGGATTGAGAAAAAACGACTGGTGCTCAGCCGGATGATCGAGGCGTCGGATCAGGACAAAACGAAGATCAGGGACATACGGATGTCCGATTTCCGGGAATTGTCGGGCGGTTGGGTGGCGGCCAAACTGGAGCTTTACATGAATGGGGAAAAAGTGTTTGGCGAGGATTACGCAGACATTCAGGGGAATCCCAAGCTGGATCCGGCAATGTTCGATCCGGCTCAGTACAACACAACGCATTGGGAGAAGTGACTCTGCAGGCTTTGATTTGAACCGCGATGGGGGCGGAAACGCACGTCCAAAGCGGTATTCCGGTTGACTGAGCCTTTCTTTTTGGGTGTAAAATCTGGGCGCTTTTCGTCAGGATGGAAATTAAATCATCAGGGAGAACACAGAATATGCGGCAGCAAGGGGTTTTGTGCGGAAAACGTTTTCTTGTAACGACAGCTTTTGTCATCATTGCTTGCTTCGGTGCAGTGGCCTCCGATAATTCGTCTCTAAACTGGTTTCAAGTTTCTCCTGGTGTTTCTCCCCCCGAACGCGCGTATCCATCGATGGCTTACGATCCGGTCAGCAAAAAGATTGTGTTGTTTGGCGGATATAACGGGGCGTATCTCAATGACACTTGGACCTTCGACGGAAAGACATGGACGCAAATGCAGACGGCGGTGGCCCCGCCGCCTCGCACCAATGCCAGCATGGCATTTGATCGTGGCACACAGGCGGTAATCCTGTTTGGCGGCTACAACGGTTCTCAATATTTAGGCGATACGTGGGTCTGGAATGGAGCTAAGTCGGCTTGGACGCTTGCCCATCCCGTCAGTTCGCCGAAAGCGGTAACCGGACCGATGCTGTTTTCGGATCCCGTGAACGGCCATGTCGATGTGTTTGGCGGTTTTGACGGCAGGTTCTATCAAGCCACCACATATCAGTGGAGAGGCGGCAACTGGATCAATCTGAATCCGTCAGGTGTGGCGTATGCCCGGTCCATTGCGGTGTGCGCAAGCGACACCGCAACGAAGACGACCGTGCTGTTTGCTGGTCTCGCCGATTTGAATCCGAACAATACCTGGACGTGGAATGGCACGACGTGGACGATGCAAAACCCGAGCACTCAGCCAGGCGATCGGTATGGTTCTCCCGGCGGGTACGATCCGACGCTGCAAGAAGTGGTCGTGTTTGGTGGCGGACAGGGCGGCGTCGACATTAACGACACATGGGTATGGGACGGCATTGACTGGACCGAACTTTTCCCCACGAATTCACCGGAGGGACGCGAGGGGTATGGGATAGTGTTTGATCCTGTACTCGGGCATATCATCATTTTCGGCGGGCAGTCGGGCAGCAGTTTTCTGGGAGACACGTGGGCGCTCGGATCTCAGTAGTAATCCGGAGGCTCTCGCATCCCCGGGAGGACTCAAGAGCCATCTTGGGGATGCGAAATTGTGCCGCGCTTCCATGGTTCGTCGTAGGTTTTGACGCCACCGGGCAACACCTCGCGAAGCGCCCAATCGATGCGGTTCGCCGCATCTTCGATCATGGCGGCCACTTTGTCTTTATTTTGTATGTAATGTGCGTCGCGGATCACCTGGAGGGCATTGCGCACGTGATGATTCATTAAGGCAACAGTGTTCAGCCTTTCGGCAATAAACTGCTGCCTTTTCCTGTTGTTCAAGTATGAAAGTAGGCCAGCAATAAAGCCTCCCAGAACGTCATCGACGATCCGTTGAGACTCTCGCAATCCAAATTGGCGTGAGACTTGATCAGAAGTAACCAACAGAATCACAACCAGAAATCCGAATACCAATGCCTGTACAGCCGGGTGATATCTCTTTAAGGGCTTTCGAGGGGTAAACAGGTGATCACTCACGATCGCTCCTCCTCAGGAAGCATTGATTGACGTCCGTGCAGGGCGGCTGGCGCCCCGGATTCTTGGGTTATACTGCGGCGATGCCACGGGAGTTTGCAAGAACGTCTGATACACGGCGCAAACTTTAAACATCATGAATCCCGCAATTCAGAAGACGAACGGGCGCCCGGTGGCGGATACAGGCGACAAGCGAAAGCCCTGGATGACCAACCTGGAAGCACGTGTGGCCGAAGCCGAGCCCAACCTTAGCGGCAGTCGCCAACGGTTAGTACGGGAAATCCTTGAACATGCCGAGGAGACCTATTTTCTCTCATCCCGGTCCCTAGCTAAAAGATATGGACTGGATCCGACTACGATAGTGCGCACGATCCAGGCGCTCGGGTACAGGCGGTATGGTGAGTTCGCGGCCGACTTGCGTTCGCATTTCGTGGCGCGGATTACGCCTTATGCGGTGATGAAATCCGCAGTGCGCGATAAGCGGACGGTGAGCGATCAGATTCAGCACACGCTGGAAATGGATGTTCAGAATCTGAACGCGCTTCGCTCGAAACTGGATGTGAAGCGGGTAGTGGAGATCGCGCGCCGGATTGACAAAGCGGGGCGCATCTTAGTCGTGGGAATTGATTTCGCTTCGCCACTCGCGAACCTTCTTGCTTACGGGCTGGTTTCGGTGGGCTATGATGCCGAGGCGCCAATCGGATCGGCGGGGAATCTGAATCAGAAAATTCTTCTGCTTGGTCCGAAAGACCTGCTGATTGCGATCAGCTTCGGGCGTTGCCTGCAGGACACCGTGGACTCCGTGATCCGCGCGCATGACAACGGAGTGTCCACATTCGGGTTAACTGACAGCGAGAAGAGTCCAATCGCGCGGTTCTGCGATTCTTCCTGGATTACTTCGGTCGCAAGTCCATCTTTTCATGGGTCGTACGTTGCGGTGGTTTCGGCGATCAATGCGTTGCTGGTGGCGTGCTCGCAGTTGCATCCGCAGCGCTCGCTCGCGGTTTTGCGACGCAAGGAGCAGGAATTCAGGTCACGCTGGTACAACCCGAACGTTAGCAAGTCGGTGAGCAAGAGCCAAGGCAAGCAAGGAAGGCAATCCGCGCTCAGAAGTTAATCTTCTAGTGTTGCCACCCCGGGCCGCGTAAGATTTTGCCGGCGGTCACTCCCGTCAACCGCCCATCTTCGAGTTCTAGTTGTCCATTTACGAAAACGTACTTCACTCCTTGCGAGAGTTGCACGGGGTTTTCGTAGGTTGCTTTGTCGATGATGGTCGCCGGGTCAAAAATCGTGACATCGGCAAAGAAGCCCTCTTTCAGCAGGCCGCGATCGCGAAGATGCTCCCGTTGTGCGGGCAGCGATGTGATTTTTCTAATGCCTTGCTCGAGGGGAAGGAGGTGCCCATCGCGCACGTAGTGACCGAGAAAGCGCGGCATGCTGCCAAAGGCGCGAGGATGCGAATGAGGCTCGAATAGCGGCCCATCGAGCGAAAGTTCACTGCCATCGAGCCCAATGCTGGTCCAGGGCTGTTTCAATCCATATTGCAAGTCGTCTTCGCTAGCGATGAAGTAAATCGCACCAGTTTCGGCCTTGTCTGCAATCACCATATCCATGAGGGCGTCGAGCGGGTCTTTGCCTTGCGCGGTGGCGATCTGGGCTAAAGTCTGGCCGTCGTATTTCTTGAGATCAGGGTTTTCGACACCCGAGACCAGAACGCCGGACGCGCCGCCACTGCCAAGATAGAGATTCTCCCAATTGGGGTGTTCGGTGGCGAGTTCCTGCTTGATTCTGGTGCGAGTGGCGGGATCCTTGATTCGCTCCAGCAATTTCTCTACGCCCCCATCGGCCACCCAGGGCGGCAGGCTGGAGGCGAGTGCGGTTCCCCCGGCAACGTAGGGATACATGTCGGCGGAGACGTCCTGGCCGGCATCACGAGCGGACTGGATCATGCCAACGATCTTGGGCATGGTGCCCCACCGTGGCTTGCCGATGACCTTGAGATGGAAAATCTCGACGGGAACATGACCTTCGCGGCCGATGCGTAAAGCTTCCTCGATTGCCGCAGGCTCGCTTTGACCTTCACTGCGCATGTGGCTGGCGTAGATGCCACCGTATTGGCCGGCCACTTGCGCGAGGGCGATAAGTTCGTCGGTTTTGGCGTAGTGTCCGGGTGGGTAAATGAGGGAGGTTGAGACACCGAATGCACCCTGCTGCATGGCTTGCGCCACGAGGGCTCTCATCTTTTCGATTTCGTCCGGGTTGGGGGCACGATCGACGTCGCCGAGAACAGCCTCGCGGACTTGCGCCGCGCCAACGTAGGTGCCGATGTTCAGGGGAGTGCCGCTTTTCTCCAGGCGGGTGAAATAGCCGTCCAGAGTGGTCCAGTCCACCTTCACGTGATAGCGATCGAGTTCGCGTTGGAGATTGGGAGTTGTGAGGTCATCCTGGGGAGCGATCGATTGTCCTTCGCCGGTGATCTCGCTTGTAATTCCTTGTGACAACTTGCTGAGAGATCGGTTGTCGATCAGGAGCGAGACTTCGGATTGTCCAAGCATATCGATAAAGCCCGGAGCGACCACAAGATCGTGAGCATCGACAACGCGCTTGGCGGTTGCGGCGCCGAGGTTCCCGATTTTGGCGATGCGGTCGCCGAGAATCGCGACATCACCGGAGACCCAGGGATTGCCCGATCCATCAATAATGTGCCCGTTCTTGATGATGACGTCGTAGGTGAGAGGCTGAGTTTGCGCCGAACCGGCACAGGCGAGCGCTGTGAGGGTTATGGCGTGCATTATCGCGGAAAGTGTTTTCATGAATTGCGTGGTCCTCTTTTCAAATTGCGAGACAAGTCGGGTTACGCGCGAGCGAGCACTTCTGCCATCCAGTCTTTTCGGCGGACGGTGAGGCGATCCACAAGATCGCGCTTCACAGCGTATCCCAAGCCGGGATTAGTCGGCACACGAATTGTGCCACGCGCACTGACTTGCACTTCTGGGTCGATGATGTCTTCCGCCCAATAACGCTGGCTGGCGGAGACGTCTCCCGGAAGAGTGAAATTTGGAAGCGTGGACATGGCGATGTTGTGAGCGCGGCCGATGCCGGATTCGAGCATGCCGCCGCACCAAACCGGCATCTTGTGTTGTTCACAGACATCGTGCACCTGGCGCGCGGAAGTGTGGCCGCCGACGCGGCCGAGTTTGATGTTGATGATCCGGCAGGCGCGCATTTCAATTGCGGCGAGAGCATGCGACGCGTTGTTGATGCATTCGTCGAGACAAATCGCGGTGCGGATCTGAGCCTGCAGCTTGGCATGCGAGTGAATGTCATCCCACTGTAGAGGCTGCTCCATCATCAGCAAGTTGAACTCATCGAGCTTCCTCAGGTGCTCGACATCGTTCAGGTCGTATGCAGAATTAGCGTCGATGGAGAGAAGAATGTCGGGGAACTTCTTGCGGACCGCAGCGACATAATCGAGATCTTTGCCTGGCTTGATTTTCAGTTTGATCCGCTGATAACCGCTGCGGAGTTCCTCTTCGACTCTGCGGACAAGAGCTTCGGAATTTTCGCGAATGCCGAGGGAGACGCCGCACGCGATCTCGGCGCGCGTACCGCCAAGCAGTTTCGCGAGAGGAGTTGCTTTGATCTGTGCTTCCGCATCCCAGGCGGCATTTTCTACCCCGGCCTTGGCCATCTGATGCCCGCGGATGGGCGCCAAAAGCGACGCAACTTCAGTTGCCGTTCTTAGGTCTTTGCCGATCAGGCGGGGGACGATGAAATCAGAAATGATATGCCAGGCGGTATCGGTGGTCTCGGAGTTGTAGGAGGGGCTCTCGACAGTGGTGACTTCACCCCAGCCGCTGACGCCATCGACGACGGCTTCCACCAGAACAATTCGGCGATCTTGGGTGACGCCGAAACTGGTTTCAAACGGCGCCTTCAAACGCATACGAATTTCGCGCAGCACAATTTTGTCGATTGTCATAAAGCTCCAGGAGACGCGTGGCTGTGTTCCGGTGGTTTATGGTGAGACAGACCGCCGGAAGTTGCGGCAGCACGCGATAACTGATCGAAGGTAAGGTTCAGAACTGGATATTGCTGCCAGTCCTTGTAATCAAAATGCCACCATTCGTAGGAATAAACCGTGAAGCCTTCGGCCTCGAGAGCGTTGCGCAGGAGAGCGCGGTCCCAGCGCTGCAACGAGGTTCCGCCCGGATAGAACGCGTACGAGCGCTCCGACATTTCGTCGTAGGTGCCGGTCATGGGCAGTTCTGATCCAGTTTTCAGGTCGTAAAGGGTGAGATCGACGGCGCAGCCGCGGTTATGGCGCGAGCCTTCCTTGGGGTCGGCGACGAAAATCTTCTTGTCTGGTGGCGTAGCGTCCCAGAAAATTTTCGTGACATACCAGGGCCGGTAGGCATCGTGGATGAGCAGACCATATCCATTCTCCTCGAGCTTCTTGGCAGCTCTCGCCAGAGCTTCCGCGGCAGGTTTTTGCAGGAAGGCCTTGGCCTGTTCATAGACGGGTGTACCCAGGAAGTTGTTCGAGGTCGCGTAGCGGACATCCAGCTTAATTTTCGGATCGAGGGATGTGAGATCTACGAGTTCGGGAGGGCGGAGCGCTTTGTCTTCCTTCGGGGGTTCGGCCGCGAGTGCCGCGCGGCGGAGATCGGCTATCGATTCTGTCGGGTGGACTTGCAGGCCAATGGCTTCGGGGCGGCGCTTAAAGACAACTGCGCCGATCTTGACTTCGGTCGCGTTCCCGCTCGGATCACGCGAGAAAACCGCGGTTTCACCGTTATACAAGCCGCGAGCAGGAAATTGGAAAACGCTGGCAGAGACCTGCTCCAGCGGGTCGTACTCGAACCATTCGATGAGAACTTCGAGTTTTCCATCTTTCTGCAAAACGTAAAGCTTGTCGTGGTCCCAGCCGTACTCGCCCACCAATCCAGCGAATGAGCCAGGCGGTGGCCGGGGCATATCGACGCGTTTCAGTTCTTTATCGGCGACGCGAATACCATTGTCGAGGAGAACGATTTTGGTCTGGAGGTCGACAGCGAGTTTTCCATCGGCGACCAGCGCATTTCCCAGGGTCCGAAGTTGGGACTCGAAACCTCCGTTGACCGGCAACATGTGTAACGAATCTTCACGGGCCATCAGATCGACGGCGTCATCGCCTTCGCCGTAGCGGCCAGCAAGTTTGTCGGCTAATTCGCGCCTGACTGGAGATGTTGCCGGGAACTCGGGAGCGGGCTTTCCTGAACGCCGCGCAAGCATCAATTCGAGGGCTTGTCTGGCGACGGCATTCACCACGGCATTGGCCGCGTCCATCGTCGTGACGGTTACAACACCGATCTTTTCTTCGGGCATGCCGACCACTTCGGTTGCGAAACCGTAAATGGCGCCGCCATGGCCGATCACGCGGTGGCCATCAAGCTCAGATATGCCGAATCCAAGGCCGTAGCCCTTGTTCTGGCCCGGTGGCGCGAACTGAGGCGTCCACATCTGCTCCAGCGTTTCGCGCTTAAGCACCTGTCCGCCACCATTGAACAACACGGCGAGAAATTGTCCCAGATCGATGACGGTGGAATACATGCATCCGGCCGGCGCCAATCCCAGTTCGAAGGTCGGCGCGGGAAACTTCAGGCCGTCGTAGCTCCACATGTACGCTTTCGCAAGGTTCTTCTGGAGTTGTGCTTCGGGCGCGAACGAACTCTCGCGCATTCCCATTGCATCGAGGACGGATTGCTTCAGATATCCGGGGAAAGGGGCGTGATTCAATTCCTGAAGGGTGTATCCGACAACCGCGATTCCGGCATTCGAATATTTCGTGTGAGTTCCGGGCTCGTACACCAAGTCGGTTGAATTCATGCTGCGAACCGTGTCCTGCAGCGAGGGTTCGGTGGGATCGAAATAGTTGCCGACCGGCGGCTCGCGGAGAAGGCCGGAACGGTGCGACATCAGCTCCCGCAAAGTGATCGGCTTCGAAAAAGAATTATGGGGATGGAAATCGGGGATGTACTGCTGCACGGGCGCGTCAAGGCTGATCTTGCCTTTCTCGACCATCTGCATGATGGCGATATCGGTGAAGAGTTTTGAGACCGAGCCGACGCGGTAGACGGTGTGAGCCGTTGCGGGAATTTTCTGGTCGGAGTCCTGAAAGCCGAAGCCTTGCGCCCAGACGATCTGGTTGCCGTCGACCAGGGCAATCGAGAATGCGGGAAGCTGTTTCTCGTCCATCTCGCGCCGGATGAGCGGTCCGAGGGTCGAGGCTATTCCGGCGTAGTCTTGGCGCGGCGGTATGTTCCCGCTGTCTTGCGCAAGGCTGATTTGGGAAACGATAAGTGCAACGGCTAGCGAAATGAGGCAGCGAATTTTAATTGGTGTGAACACGGAATCTATTTTTGTTCTTGCGACGCTTTTTCTGGCACACGCGTGAAAATGATTTCGGGCGCTTCAGGTTCCAGCGGGGCAGCAATGCTGTTGATCTCGCCATCCATTCCGGTTTGGAATCTTAGCTTGATTGCATCCTGCGCAGCCGTCATCTTCAAGACCTACCCAAGACTCCGAGGGCAGTCCAAAGGGGTAGTACCAGGAATACAATGGGCTTCATCTTTTTAGGTGGAAGGCAGGAAGCTTGTCAAATGAAAAAGCAACAAATGATGCTGCACGTTGACTTTTTGCACTATGTGGTGTACAGGTTGTACCTGCAAAATAGAGCCGTAAGGCAGGCTTTATGACCCTCCTTCTCGCCCATTGCAATGAATCTCGCAAGCTCCGACACCTCGTGGGCTGCGTCTTGGTATTCATGCTCATCGCGGGCACAGTCGCAGCAGCCCCACTGCCTAAACCGAAAAAACCAGCCTTTCCGCCGCAGGCTTCTGCCAACCAGCCGCTCACGGCGTCGCACCAACTCACGGCAAGCGATGTCGGGGCTTTTCTTGATGGCGCGGTTCCGCAGCAACTTCAACGCGAAGACATTGCCGGCGCGGTTGTCGAGATAGTGAAAGACGGCAAGGTTCTGTTCAGCAAAGGATATGGATACGCGGATGTAAAGAAGGCGGTGCCAGTTTCTCCCGATGGAACAATGTTCCGCCCCGGCTCAATCTCCAAGACTTTTACCTGGACCGCGGTGATGCAACTGGTCGAGCAAGGCAAGCTCAACCTCGACCATGATGTCAATGAGTATATTGATTTTCAAGTGCCACACACGTTCGGGAAACCTGTGACGTTGCGGAATCTGATGACGCATACGCCTGGGTTTGAGGAAGTAATTAAAGATTTGATGGTCGAGCGGGTGGAAGACCTGCCAACGTTAGATTCCTTCATCAAGGCGCATCAGCCGAAGCAGATATATGCTCCGGGCACTGTTCCCGCATACTCGAATTATGGCGCGGACCTCGCTGGGTACATCGTGCAGCGGGTTTCCGGGCTGCCCTTCGAAGAGTACATTCAGAAGAACATTTTCCAGCCGCTGGGCATGGCGCACGCGACGTTCATCCAGCCGCTGCCGGATTCGCTGAAGCCGCTGGTTTCGAACGGCTATGAGGTAGCGTCGGAGGATGCGAAGCCATTCGAATTGATCCCACCGACGGCTGCGCCCGACGGTAGCCTTTCTGTCACGGGGAGTGACATGGCGCATTTCATGATCGCCCACCTGCAGGACGGAACCTATGGCAATGTGCACATACTGCAGCCGCAGACGGCGCAAATGATGCACGCCCGGCAATTCGGAATGGATCCGGCGCTCAACGCGATGTGCCTTGGCTTTTACGAAGAGAGCCGCAATGGGCATCGCATCATTGGCCACGGCGGGGATTTGAATTATTTCCATAGCGACATGCATCTGGTGCTCGACCAGGGGCTGGGCTTTTTCGTGTCCTACAACAGTTCGGGAAAGGGGGAACTCGATCCCCGCACGCCACTTTGGCAAAACTTTCTTGATCGGTATTTCCCGGTGCCAGAACCCTCCCCATCTTCGGCGCAGAAGGCAAGCGATTCACTTGCGGGGAAATATCTTTCGTCTCGCCGCGCGCAAACGACGATCCTGCGGTCTCTCTGGTGGCTACTGGCGGAAGCTTCGGTGTCGCAAGCTCCGGATGGAACGATTCAGGTCGACAGCATGAAGGATATTGCCGGCCAACCGAAGAAGTGGCGCGGCGTTGGCAGCGGACAATTCCGTGAAGTCGGAGGCCAGGATTTGCTAGTCTTCAAGCGAGATGAATCTGGGAACCTGGAGATGGTGAGCGAAGACCCGGTCGAGATTTTCCAGAAAGCCTCCTGGACTGAAAACAAGATCGTGGTGGAATGCGCTCTCGTGTTTGCGCTGCTGGTGTTTCTGCTGACACTGATCTTTTGGCCGATCAGCGCCCTGGTGCGGCGTCATTACAAGCGTCAGCTTACGTTAGAGCCCAACGGGCGTAAATGGCGGCGAATCGTCAGGCTGGGTTGCGCTCTTGATCTTGGAACGCTGGTCGCCTTCGCGGCAATCGCGGGGTACGGGATTTCTAGCCTCACTTTCTTCAGTTGGCATTTGGATCCGTGGATAAGGCTTCTGCAGATATTGATGGTCGTCGGGTTAATGGCTGCGGGCGGCACGATTTACGCGGCTTTTCGGATGTTGCAAATCCGCGGCATTCGTTTTTGGCGATCGATCTACGCTGGCGGCCTGGTGCTCGCGTGCTTCATTTATATTTGGTTCGTTTTTGCCGCCAGAATTCTGCAAGGTAGCCTGAAATATTAGGGTGCCGCTCATGTATGAAACTTCGGGTTGAGGAGAACCCATAGTGAACTCAATACCTGCGAGACATTCCCGACGGAGTCGCTGCGTTTCTGTCCTGATGATGGTTGGGCTGCTAGTAGCGACGGCTGTGGCCCAGAAACCAAAGGCGAATCCTTTAGCTCCCAAGTCTGAGCCTGTGGCGCAGGGCACGGAGCAAGCGAACACCGGAACTTATGAACTCACTCAGGCCGACGTCGAAGCTTTTCTGAATGGCCTGGTTCCGCTGCAAATTGCGCGCGAAGACATCGCGGGCGTGGTGATTGCGATTGTCAAAGATGGCAAGCCATTCTTCTCGCAAGGATACGGATTTTCCAACGTCGAAAAGAGAACTCCGGTAAGTGCGGACGCTACTCTCTTCCGGCCCGGGTCCATCTCAAAGCTGTTTGTGTGGACCAGTATCATGCAGCAGGCCGAGCAAGGGAAACTCGATCTCGACCGGGATGTGAACGATTATCTCGATTTCAAGATTCCACCGAAATTCGGCAAGCCGATCACGTTACGGAATATCATGACCCACACACCGGGTTTCGAGGAGACGATTCAGCAACTCTTCGTGGGAAATGCATCGGAGTTGATCCCCCTGGATCAGTATGTGAAGGAGCATTTGCCAGCGCGCATTTTTCCACCCGGTACGACGCCTGCCTACTCGAATTACGCGACCACAATGGCGGGGTACATCCTGCAACGAGTGTCAGGAGAATCGTTTGCAGATTATATTGAGGGCCACGTTTTCAAGCCGCTTGGAATGGAGCACAGCACGGTCCGGCAACCCTTGCCCGATAACCTGAAGGCAATGATGTCGAATGGATACCAGGTCGCGTCGGAACCGGCGAGGCCCTTCGAATTCGTTGAAGCGGCGCCGGCTGGAAGTTCGTCAGTAACGGCGGCGGACATGCAGCATTTCATGATTGCGCATTTGCAGGATGGGCAATACGAAGGTGCGCAAATCCTGCGGCCGGAAACCGCTCGCATGATGCACTCGCGTCAGTTCTCGGTGCTGCCGGATTTGAACGGAATGTGTCTGGGTTTCTATGAAGAGACGAGAAATGGACACAGAATCATTGGTCATGCGGGAGATACGGAATACTTTCATAGCGACCTGCACCTGATTCTGGATTCTGGGATTGGATTTTTTATTTCCTACAACAGTGCGGGAAAAGGCGAAACCAGGGCGCGCGAAGCGGTGTGGCATGCCTTCCTCGATCGTTACTTTCCTTATCAGCCGCCGGCAGCATCGGCGCCCGCGAGCGCTGCGGCGGACGCAAAGATGGTGTCGGGAAGATACATCACGAGCCGTCGCGCCGACACGACCATTCTCAAACTGCTGACGCTTCTCGACGAACCCAAAGTTAGCGCGAATGCGGACAACACCATCAGCCTAGATGCGTTGAAGGATCTGAACGGGAAGCCGAAAAAGCTGCAAGAAATTGGATCCCTGATGTTTCGGGCAGTGAATGATCAGGACCACGTCGGCTTCAAGCGGGACGATTCCGGAAACCTGGTGTTTGCGACCGATTTTCCGGTGTTCGTGTTCCAGCAAGCGCCTGCAGGGCTAAATAGCGGCCTCGATCTGCCCTTAATCATCTGCGCGGTTGTGATCCTGGTCCTGGCGATTTTGTTCTGGCCAATATCTGCGCTCATCCGCCGGCACTATGGACAGCCGTTGAGCTTGAGTCCGCAATTGCGGCGTTTACGGCTGCTGGTCCGGTTGGTGGCAATCATTGATATTGTTTTTCTTGCCGCATTTCTCTTGTTTTTTAGCATGGCGGAAAAAGATATCGGTATTCTGAGCCCGCGGTTCAATCCGTTGCTCCGGGCGATTCAACTTGTGGGCTGCCTTGGCGTGATCGGAATGCTGGTGGCGTTATGGAATGCTTTTCGTTCGTGGCGGGAGCCGCGCTGGTTTTGCAGCCGCGTTGCGGAAAGTTTAATCGCCATCGCTTGCGTGGTATTCGTCTGGTTCGTGTTTACCTGGAATATGCTGAGCTGGAGTTTGCGCTACTAAGAACCGCCGTGCACTATGTAGTGCATTTGTGAGATCGGAATCACCATGTAGTGAAATTTCTCTTGCAAGTGACTGACCGCTCGTTGTATGAACTTGAAATCGTGGGAGCGCTCGCCTTCCAGAAGACCTGCCAAAAACACAGGAGATGGCCATGGCAACCGCACATCGAATCGGCGTTGGACAAAAGAGTTTTTGCAAGGAGCTGAGCATCGTAATGCAAGCAGTTCTGCTGGGCGTTCTGCTCTGGTCGAGCACGCTGCTGCTTGCGCAAACAGCTTCCACGGGCGCGCTGAAAGGTGTGATCACGGACCCGAGTGGCAGCGTGGTTCCCGGTGTGGCCGTCAAGGTTATCAGCAGCGGAACGGGGCAGGCGCGTACGGCGACCACGCAAAGCAATGGATCCTATCTGACGCCACTGCTTCCTCCCGGCGACTACACAGTGCAGGCCACCGCCAATGGCTTCAAGTCGGTGGAGATCTCCCGCATTACCATTCACGTCACGGAGACCGAGACGCTGGATATCCGCTTACAAGTGGGGGCGGTCACCGAGACGATTACCGTGCAGGACGTTGCCGAGCTGGTGCAGACCAACTCCAGTGCCTTGGGCAATGTGACCGACCAGCGCATGGTCGAAGACCTGCCCCTGGTCACCAGGAATTACATGCAAATTCTGGGTTTGTCGCCCGGGGTATCTTCCGAGATCACCGATGCCTCCAGGATTGGCCGCGGAAACGTGGGGCTGGAATACTCGACCTCCGGCAACATTGTGAATGACAACAATTTTCAGATGAATGGATCGGAAGTGAACGATTTGATGGGTTCGGGAAACCTCAGCGGAGGTGTCCCGGTGCCGAATCCAGATTCGATCGAGGAATTCAAAGTCCAAACTGGGCAGTACGACGCATCGTATGGCAGGAACGCCGGAGCCAATGTCGATGTGGTGACGAAATCCGGGACCAATCAATTTCACGGTGATGTATGGGAGTTTTTCCGGAACACGGATTTGAACGCCAACAATTATTTCCTGAAGCAGCAACACCAGCCGAGGGGTGTTCTTAACGAGAACGTGTTCGGGGGGACGTTCGGCGGTCCGGTCATGAAAGACAAGGTCTTTTTTTTCGCGTCGTACCAGGGGACGCGCGAGAAAGATGGATTGGATGTGAGCGGCGGGTGTCTTAGCGGAGGCAGCTTGCCAGTCGGTTTGACGAATAATCCCGCGGACCGTACTGCCGCAGCGCTGGCGAGCACTTTTGGTATTACAACGCCTATTTCACCAACCGCGCTGGCTGTTCTCAATGCGAAATTGCCGAACGGCCAGTTCGTCATTCCCGCGCCCCAGAGTGCAAGCGGAACCACTACTTTTAGTTCGCCTTGCCCCTACAATGAAGATCAGTTTGTCACCGATCTTGATTACTATCAAAACGCGAAGAGTCACTTTTCAGGCAAATTCTTCTTCATGGATAGCAATCAGACCAGTGCGTTTCCGGGCAATAACATCGGTCTGACCACGGTCACGGTGCCTGGTTTCCCGCAAACCATCGACAACGGCTTCCGCGATTTTTCCCTGACTCACACCTACACGGTCAACGACCATTTTCTGAATCAAGCGGTGCTCGGATATCACCGAACGACCGGGATTCTTGCCCAGGTTTACCCGAATACCACGTTTGCGAACGGGGCCGGCTGCGGAAGTGGTGTGGTCACGCTATCCAGCCTTTGTGTGACGCCCGCACCGGCGTTCGACAATGTGGTTCCACAGGTACTGGTGCAGGGCGCGTTCAACTTGGGTGGCAATGGTCAGGGCGTCAATCTGTACCAAAACTTCTACACCTTTGAAGACACGGTTACCTATGTTCGCGGAAAGCATTCGTTCCACTTTGGCGGCGGTATCGATCGCGGACAGATCAACGAGCCGAATTTTCACTTTCTCGCCGCCCTCGGTTACCTGTCATTCTCGGACTTCCTGACCGGAGCGCCGTTCATTAGTCTCGATGTCCCCGGCCTGTTTGGCCGCGAGTGGCGCACGTGGAACGGAGATGCGTTTGTTCAGGACGATTACAAAATCACGCACCGCCTGACGCTGAACCTGGGATTCCGCTACGAACGTCAAGGACAGCTCGGGGAGATGCTGGGACGCGAATCAACCTTCAATATCGCGGCAGCGAATCCGAACCCGCCGCCTGAAGGGACGATTCAGGGCTACGTGGTCGCGTCAAATTTCCCCGGGACGCTTCCTGCGGGGCCGGACGGCAGCAAGCCGGTGCGCGCCAGCACGAACACATCTTTGAATAACGAGGGGCAAAACGGTTGGGAACCGAGAATTGGTTTCGCCTGGCAGTTGCCAGGAACTGACCGTTTCGTTCTGCGCGGCGGTTACGGAATTTACATCACGCGGACCACAGGACAGCCGTTCTTCCAATTACTGGCGTCTCCACCGTTCGGTACGCTGCGCGAGAATTTCTTCCCAACCATTGCGACGGCGTTCCCATCCATTCCGCCGCTGCCATTTTTCCCGGCTTACCAACCGCCGGCCTGCGTGGCGAATGTTTGTGCACCCACAACGAGCCTGACGCCGACGATTTTCCCACCGAACTTCCGGCCACCACTGGTCCAGCAATACAGTATGGGCCTGCAGACAGCCCTCTCCCGCGACACCATGCTTGATGTCGGTTATCGCGGATCGCGGGGACTAAGGCTGACCCAGCAGCGCGCTTGGGATCAAGCTGTGGATGCTACCGTGACCCCGATTCGTGGCCAAACCGACAATACCCTTGGCAATCTTCCGCTGCGTCAGCCGATCGAGGGATTTAATTCCGCAGCCGCGACTACCGTCGAAAGCGAAGGTTCGTCGTGGTACAACGCGTTGGCCGTCACTCTGAACAAGCGGTTCAGCCACGGCCTGCAGTTCCTCGCTTCCTACACTTGGGCCTCAGCTCTCGAAACCAATCCTGGCTATGCGAATGGGACCCTCGCCGGCGGGGACCTGCAAGGTGATCAGACCAATCGTGCGAACTACGGCTTCGACGATTTTATTCGCCCACAGCGATTGGTTGTCAGCTATGTTTACAGCTTGCCCTCTCCGGCAAACCACTACTCGGCACTGGGACGGCTGTTATCTGGGTGGTCGGTCGCCGGTGTGACAACATTCCAAAGCGGACAGCGGCTCACGATTTTGCAAAGCAATGAAGTGAATGCATTCGGCATCATCGCAACCGACCAAGACCGCGCCAACGTTTCGGGCTGCACCACGTCTCAGCTTGTAACTCATGGTCCGGTGAGCAGCCGCCTGAACGGATACTTTAATAGCTCCTGCTTCACGGCACCTCCGGTAATTGGAGCCGATGGCGTGGCGACCGCGTTCGGCAACGGCGGCATCGGGAACGTGGCCGGTCCGGCTCAGCAGGAGTTCGACATTTCCATCATCAAGAACATTCCACTCGGTCACAGCGAAGCGAGGTATCTGGAGTTCCGGGCCGAGTTCTACAACGCCTTTAACACGCCGTCCTTTGCCCTGCCGACACTTCAGGACGCCGGCTCGGTTTGTCTGGTCGGAGTCGATTGCTTGACGGCTACCAAAGGCGTGGTGGGCTTTAACCCCGATCCAGCGTTCGGAGTCATTTCGACGACCAGCGTTGCGCCACGGATCATCCAGTTCGCGCTGAAGCTGTATTTCTAGGCCGCAGCTAGTGCGCTGGAGGCGGTGTCTTCGCCTTCAGCAGGTCGATGAACATCTTGTAGAACTTGTCGAGGTTGAGATCGAACTGCACCTCAACCGGCTGCGCGTCAAGTTTTGGCTTGTCCTGATCGCTCCAGGTCAGCGTGTTGCCGTAGCCTGGCCCGCGACTCAGATCCATATCCATGTAGCGATTTTCTTTTTTGGTGATGATGCTGGGATCGAGCCAGGCTGTCGCTGCCAATTCATCCCACAAATAATTGTGTTGGTAAATGCGCGCGTACTTGCCGACGTATTGTGCGGCGGGCGATTCGCCGGCCTTGAGTTGATCCAACATGGATTTCGTGAAGTCTGTTTTGACCGAAACATCGACGGGAGTGCAGATGATTTTCTTCCATGGCGCAAGCAGCACGATGTGCGCGGCTTCGGGATCGAACCAGAGATTGAATTCGCGGCGAGGGGTGTTGACGAACTCAGGGTCGCTGGTTTCGGGCGCCAGACTCGCTCCCATGAAGACCAGTTCCTTCGCCAGTTTGGGGAAGTCGGGGTCAATCGAAATCGCGAGGGCGAGGTTGGTCATCGGGCCGCTGGCGTAGATCGTGACTTCGCCGGGATACTTGTGGACCATGCGGATCAAGAAATGCACGGCATCCTCGTCGGCTGGTTTGGTGGTTGGCTTGCCTTCCGGCATGGGGCCCAAGTCCTCGGCCGGATGCCAGAACTTTGGGGTCCACGCGCCAAGCCAGACAAACGAGCCATAGCGCTGCTCCGAGAGTTCGGTTTCGTCTTTGCGCCGGACCAGCGGATTCTCGGCGCCTGCCATTACGGGGATGTCCGTTCGTCCGATGATCTCGAGCATGCGCAAGGTATGCGCCAACTCCGCTTTCAACCACTGATCGCCCGTGACCACAGTGATCCCGAGCACATCGGTGTCGGGCGATTGAATCAGCACGAGCATGGATTGCTGGTCGGTACCGCCGGGGCCGGCGGCATCCTGATCGATGATGACCTTGCGCTTGGCCTGCGCTTGGGCTGCAACGCACACGGTGAGCAATAGTGCGACCACCAGACGAGTTCTCAATCCTTTTCCCAAATTCATTTCTTCTGTGTCCCCTGTGTCCTCTGTGGTTTTTGCGGATCTAGGCTCGGCCTGTCAGCCGTCCGATCAACAGATCGAAAAACTTCGGCGAGTCAACTTCGATGGCAACTTTGGTGTTGGGAACATATTTCTCACGAATTACGGGAGAAATCCGGGTTCCACCGACGGTCGGCGCCGAACCGTTGATATGCATCTTCGCGGCCGCTTCTTTGGCCATCTCCGGGCGCATGCGGTCATCGCCCGCCATCGGGCTGTAACCGAGAGTTTCTCCGGCGGTGAGCTCGCCGAAGGTTTCGACATCAACGTAATAGTCCTTCCACTTCACGACGGACGGATCGAGGAAGGACGCAACCGCCAAGGAATCGTGCATATTAGGGCCAATGACATAGCCTTGGGCTCGGGTGTGGTCGATCGCGTTGCGGGCAATCTTCCCGGCGGCCTGGCTCACCGGATTTTGCGCGGACTCAAGGGCCCGCACGTGGTCTTCGGTCAGCGATGTCTTGCGGGTGACATCCAACCCAACCATGTGGATGGGAATGCCCGATTGAAAAACGATTCGCGCGGCCTCGGGATCGACATAGATGTTGAACTCGGCGGATGGTGTGATGTTTCCGCCGGAGAGCGAGCCACCCATGATGGTTATGCCGCGAATCATGCCCGCCAACTCGGGATCGGCGCTTAATGCCGTGGCGATGTTGGTGAGAGGGCCGATGGGGATCAGGGTGACTTCGCCGGGATACTTGCGAACGATCTTCTGAATGATGTCGGGTGCTGATTCGGGGGCAGGTTTGGTTTTCGGCTCAGGGAAGACAGCACCGCCGAGACCATTTTCGCCGTGCACCTGGGCCGCCGTGACCAGTCGGCGAAGCAGCGGCGCTTTGGCGCCGGCTGCAACAGGGATGTCGGTTCGCCCGGCGATCTCGACCATGCGAAGCGCGTTTGGCAGGGTGTAGTCGAGCGGGACATTGCCGGCGACGGGTGTGATGGCTTCGATCTGTAGTTCCGGCGACCGCATGGCGAGCAACAGCGCCAATGCATCGTCAACGCCAGGATCGGTGTCGATGATGACGCGGGAAGTGGTTCTGCGCGATGCGGAGGCCTGGTTCATGGCGAATGCGTTTCGCGCAAGTCCGGTCGCGGCAAGCCCGGCTGCGGTGGAGGTGACAAATTGGCGACGGGTAAAACCTTTGCTATTGGAATTCATGGGTTCCTAGGTTTGGGCGTTGCTCGGGGAATTAGAGTCACCAAAAAAACCAGCATCGAAGGAGCGGCATATTTTAGCGCAGACTCGAGGGTTAGCGTGAGCGTTTGTCGTGCTTTCCGGGACTTGGTCAGAATTATGCCATTTCGGCTGCGTGGGTTTTCTTACGCCCGTCCGGGGCTTGCTCAATTTCGCGTTGGCACCGGCCCCGGCGTTTCCACTGGAAGCTGCTCGTTACCCACACACGTGAGCCTTGCGCAGGTTAAGACGAGGAGATAACGCCGCTGAGGCAGCAGATTCCGCGGCCACAATTCGGGTGCGGCCGTTCAGGTTCAATGCAGCCGAGTCGATGAGTCCTTCCGAACGGAGCCGCTGGGCGATCTCGATGCCGTTCTCTAGCGCACAATTTATGTCTTCGTCCGACAAGTTGCCGACGTCCTGAGTGACCAAGCGTTCGCCCAAGTCGGTATTCGGATCAAGCGAGCAAGCCGGGACGCGGATTATGTGCGGGTGGCCGGGCAGATCGACGGCGTTGGCAATGATGGTGGCGGCGGCGTCGGCCATTGCGGCACGAGGCGCGAGCACAGTTACTGCGTCCGCGATTCCCAATGAAAAGCTTCGCCCTCGCCAACCGCTGGTGGCGATGCCTCGCACATTGGCAGACCAGTCCAGAGTCGCGGTGCCGAACAAGGACGGGCGATCCGGCCGCTCCATCATGCCGATAACGAAGCGCTCTCCCGGCTTAAGGTGTATGGCAATGTCTCCGCCATCATTGACGTAGGCGCGCGGGAGTTGCGCGGCGGTAGTCATGGCCTCGAGGATTTCTTCGGCGACTGCGCCTGCAACTGCGGCCATGGGTGTGATGAAGGTTTGTGCGGCATAGGGCAACACCGCCGCGAACATCCGCGTCGCCACCGATCCCGATGGTGTTGGAGAACCGCTTCGCACCTGCGCCCGCAGGATCGGCAACTCGCTGCAAAGTTCATCGAGCACCGAGACGCAACGGCGAGAAGCGGCGTCATAGGCAGTTTGGATTTCCCGTGGATCTCCGAAGGCCTCGACGATCAGGTCAATCGGGCCATCCTGGATGTGAAGGCGTTTGCCACCTGGCAAGAATCGGATTTGGGCTCTCATTTTTCGGGCCTGCTTGAAAGGCGCCGCTCCGAAAGGAGCGAACTCAGCGGCCGGACATGATCCATGTGGCCGCCGAGCGATGCGTAATCCTCGAGCTTCAGCGTGAATTCGATTGGCGCCACCAGCGCGGGCGTGGGCACGTAGCCGAAAGCGTTCTCGGGCATGCGTACGACGTCGACCATGAAAGTAATGCCGCCGCCGGGCCACACATACACTGGAGCGCCACCGCAGGTGACGCGGGTGAACGAATTTTTGACCGATTGCGTGAGTCGCACCGGATTTTCGGTCACTCCCGCCCGCAACGAACCTCCAGCGCCGCCCATAAACAGGACCGTGCACAACGCCGGCTCGCAGTTTTCCTTGATTCTCGCTACGGACTCTTTCAGCGCATCGGGTAAGTCTTTTTGCACCGGTTGCAAGCCTTGATCCAGTTCGAAGTACGCATGCTGCTCACCCGTCGTGCTGACCATCAGGAGCCGCAGTCCCGGCCATGCAACCTTGCGATTGAACTCTTGCAGGATGACCAGCGGATCTTCAATATTTGTTCCGCCCCAAGCCGTTCCGGGCTCCGCCACACGAAAATATCGTCCCGGAGTCGACCGCCGGCCTTTGATTTTGATCCCCGTCTCCGGAATGCCGAGCAGCTTTCCGGCCTGATGCTCCGAAAGCACGCCGGTGATGTGATCATCGACAACAACCACGTCGTCGACTTTGCCGAACCACTGCTTGGCAAACATGCCGATGGTTGCCGAACCGCAACCCACGCGCATTCGCTCTTCCTGAATGCCGTCGACAACTGGCGGCTTGCCCGCCTGAACCCGGACCGTTGCGCCGCCATCAATGATTAATTCAACAGGTTTGCGCTGGCATAAATTGAGGAGCGTTTCGCAGGTGACAGTGCCTTCGTGCTTGCCGCCGCCGGTGAGATGGCGCACACCTCCGAGCGAGAGCATTTGGGAGCCATATTCGCTGGTGGTGACGTGCCCGACCGCCTCGCCTTGTGCGCGCACCAGGCTAGTCTCTGGCCCAAGGTGGCGGTCGGTGTCGATCTTCACCTTGACGCCGCAATAACTGAAAATTCCTTCGGTCACGACTGTGACCATGTCGACGCCCTGCACTGCAGAAGAAATGATGAATGGCGCCGGCTTGTAGTCGGGATAGGTCGTTCCCGCGCCAATTGCGGTGACGAATGTCTCCGAGCCACTCACGATTTTTCCGTCCCAATCTTGTTCGCGGCCGAGAAAGGGCACCACTGAGTCGCCGCGAGTCAAGGCGCGATCCAAAACAACATGGGGATCGAGGCGGACTAGTTGGCCATCGCGGTTTCCATAGCGGTCACAGGCGCCGGTTCGTCCGGGTTTGATGTAGCAGAGCACTGGGCAGGCATCGCAACGGATGGCGTCGTTGTCAGGAGGCAAGTTTTTCTCCGTTGCGATGCGCTAGGATCGCCGCCCGAATGCGGTCTGGCGTTGCAGGAACGCGCTTGATGCGAACTCCGATAGCATGGTGGATCGCATTGAGGATTGCGGGAGCCGTCGGAATCACTGCCTGTTCGCCGATTCCTTTGGCGCCGAAAGGGCCGATGGGCGAGGGATCCTCAATCAGAATCGATTCGACGGGCGGCATATCGCCAACGGTGGGAATAAGGTAATCGTGCAGATTTTCGCCTTTGCCAGGGATGAATTCCTCCATCAGGGCCATACCTAATCCTTGTGCCACGCCGCCTTCAATCTGGCCTTCAATCAGCGTGGGATTGATGGCTCGGCCGACATCGTGAGCTGCGATAACCTTCAGCACGCGGACTGTACCGAGATCAGTATCGACCTCGATTTCGGCCATGTGCGCGCCGAATCCAAACAGCGCATAGGGAACACCCTGACCGTTTTCGTCGAGCGGGCTGGTAGGAGGATCGAAGGTCGCCTCGCGCGTCAGGACGTAACCAAATTTATCGAGCGGTAAATTGCGTAAGTCGACTTGATGTTGTTTCTCACCTTCTTGGATTGTGAGGCGAGCTTGGTCAAACGTGACCTTTGCGCAAGCGCATGCGCCAACCAGGGCGAGAATGGCTTGTCGCAACTCGGTGCCGGCCATGTGTGCGGCTTTGCCGGTCACAAATGTTTGCCGAGACGCGGAAGTTTTCCCGCAATCCGGAGTGATCGAAGTATCCCCGGAGACGAGATCGAATTGCTCGATCGGCGCGCCGAGCGCGTCTGCACAAATTTGAGTGACGATAGTGTTCGAGCCCTGGCCGATGTCGACAGCGCCCTGATGCAGCGCGATCCTGCCGTCTGGCTTCAGAGCAACGCGCATTGTGGAGGGATTCGGCAGGGAAGTATTGCCGCAGCCATACCACATTCCGGCAACGCCCACACCCCGTCGCCGCGGGGTGCTTGTCTGTGCGTTGAACGCAGCCGCTTGGGTTCGGGCCGCTGTCCATCGTGGCCGTAAGGCTTCAAAGCATGCGCGAATTGCCACGCCTTGGCCTAGCACTTGTCCGGTGACGGTGAGTGTGTCGTTATCGAGGGCGTTCAGAATGCGAAACTCGAGCCGATCCATACCGAGCTGGTCGGCGAGATCGTCATAGATCTGCTCTTGGGCAATTGCCATCTGCGGCACACCGAATCCGCGAAACGCTCCCGCGGGAACGAGGTGCGTGTGCACGGCTCGGGTGAGGGCCCGGTAATGCGGAATGCTGTAAGGGCCGGAGGCATGCACGGGAACACGGGCTGCCACGGTGGGCCCCCAGGACGAGTAGGCGCCGGTGTTGAAGTCGGCGGCGAAATCCATCGCGTTCAATTTGCCATCGCGAGTCGCGCCTACGCGAATGTGAATCTGCGCCGGATGACGTTTCGTTGTCGACATGATCGACTCGATTCGCGAATAGACCATTCGCACCGGCTTGCCGAGCTTCCAGGCGGCCAGCGCGATAAACGGCTGGACGGATAAATCCAGCTTCGAGCCGAAGCCGCCGCCTACGGCTGTGGGGACAATACGGACCTTCTCAGGCTCGATCCCGAGGATCTTCGCGATGTCAGCGCGGTCCATGTAGGGCGATTGGGTACACGCCTGAATTTCAATCGTGTCTCCCACGCGACGCGCGAAGCCTGCCTCGGGTTCGATGTAGGCGTGTTCCACGAAACTGGTCTCATAGGTGTCTTCGACCGTAATGTCCGATTCGGCCAAGGCTTTGTCGGCATTTCCGCGGGCAACACGGCCGCGCACCAGGATGTTTTGTTCTCGGTTGGCGTGAATTCGTGGCGCATTCGGATCAAGCGCGTCTTCGATGCGTGTGATCGCAGGCAATTCTTCCCAAGTCACGGGAAAGGTAGAAAGATCCAGAGCGCCTACGGAATCCGCTTCGCCGACGATTGCGGCGACCGCCTCGCCGCGAAATCGGGCTTCCGTGTCGGCGAAAACGGGTTGATCGGCAAATTTCGGAATCACTCCGTAACAATTTTCTCCGGGCACGTCGTTCGCCGTGAGGACGGTCTGGATGCCTGGAGAGTTTGCGACAAATTGATCCAGATCGCCGAAGCGAAAGCGGGCATGATGATAAGGACAACGAACGGCCCGAAGCGACAAAGCGCCCGTGGGCGTCTCATCAGCTCCGAAGACTTCCGTGCCTTCGACTTTCTTCTGGCCGTCGAGGCGAACGAGCCTTGTGCCGACTGCGTTGCCAGCGGACGCGTGAGGCGCGACCGCTTCGCCGTTGAGATTCAGGATGGCGGCGACGATTTTGCGATATCCGGTGCAGCGGCAAAGCACACCGCCGATGGCGTCCATCACTTGGTTCTCAGTAGGGGTGGGATTGCGCTCCAGTAGGGCCGTAGCGGACATCAGCATACCGGGCGTGCAAATTCCGCACTGCGCCGCGCCATGTGTCAAAAAGGATTTCTGTAGTTTGTCGTAAATGGGAGCCCGAGTCGGGAGACCTTCGACGGTTGTAATGTCGCGGCCCTCGATTTGACCGGCAGCAACCAGGCACGAACAAACTGCTTCACCATCGAGAAGCACGGTGCAAGCCCCACAATCGCCGGCATCGCAACCGACTTTTGTTCCGGTGAGTTCGAGTCGGTCGCGGAGCAGGCGGGAAAGTCGCTCCGCGGGCGCAGCGGACACCGTGACGGGTCTCCCATTCACGTTAAACGATAGCGAGGTCTGAAGTTCTGGATGTGCGGAGACTGTTGTCGGCATCAGCAGGTCTCCGCACATTCTTGGATTGCTCGGCGGACCAAGGTCAAGGCGGCGTCATGGCGGTACTCGGCGGTCGCGCGAACATCAGTAATAGGAGATAACGGTCGAAGATGGTTTTCGCTCACCAGGTCGGCGAGGCTGCTGTTGATCTGCTTGCCTACCAGATCTCGCTCGAGATCCGAAAGGCGTTTGGCAGCGACGGAGCAAGACCCCAGCGCGACGCGGGCGACCGAAACTCGTCGAGCCGAGTCTACCTTTATTAATACGGCGACCATGGCGATGGAAATCACCAGATATTTGCGCGCGCCAAGTTTCAGGAATACCGAGGCGGCATCGTCGACGGTTCGAGGCACGATGATTTGGCTGAGAATCTCATCTGGCCGGCGGAGGGTTTTTCTGTTTCCGGTGATGAAGTTCGCTGTCGGCATGCGGCGGACTCCGGCGGTTGAGACGAGTTGCACCTCGGCATCCAGAGTCAAAAATGGGGGTACGCTATCCGCGGCTGGTGAGGCATTGCATAGATTGCCCGCCACCGTGCCCCGATTTTGAATTTGAATTCCGCCGATTTCGCGAGCGGCGGCCTTAAGACCATTGAAAGATCGAGGCAGGGGGGTACAGAGCAGTTCGCTCCAGGTGGTGAGACCGCCGATCCGAATGCAGTCTCGTTCGGTGTGGATTCCCTTGAGTTCGCTGAGGGCCGAGATGTCGATGATGGAAGCGGGAGCGGGGCGGTCCCCCAAGGCTGGAAAGAAATCGGTTCCACCCGAGAGAATTTGGGCCGGCTGCGCGGCTAACGTTTGAACCGCTTCGTCCACCGACCTTGGCCGGAAGTACAAAATTCATCCCCTGGGCACACAAATCCCGGTGGGCACGGGATTTGCCGTTTATTTCTATACGAATGGGAGGTATTTGTACAGGAGGGGATCAAGCACAGAGGGCACGTTAACCGGGGAAAACCCTTGAAAGGCAGAGAGCGCAGAGGAATTAAGTCGCCGAGGGGGCGGAGACGGAAAAACTAACCACAGAGGACACGGAAGGCAGAGAAACCTAAACGTTGAAACGCAGAGACCGTGGAGAATCAGCTGCCCAGAACGCGGAGAGCGCAGAAAAGCACAGGTCCGGCAAGAAAGACGTGTTTTTGACAAAATTGCCGTCCCAGTAAAGTAGAAAGGCTCTTGGCGTTGGGACAAGTATCGGGTATCTTGGGCGACGCGAAAAGTGCTGCTCGGCAGACAACCCAAAACCCTGTTTAAGGCATAATTTCGTTTCTATACGGGGCGTCAGCCTAGTCGGCGTCGAAGTCTGTCGGCATCCCGGAAAGAGGATTTAGCCATGAGGGTTCCTCTCCGCCTTTCGGTTCTCTTCGTAACACTCTCGTTTTGCGTACTTTGCTTTGCGCAGGATCCTGCTCCGCCCCCGGATGCGAGCCTGCCCGTTGCCATCAACCCAGCGGCCACGGAGGTCACCATTCCCGGGCCACTCCGATCATTTTTGCGAATGGCGGGAATCAGCCAGAAGGCTTCGAGGGACGAGGTTTTCTCGCTGTTGGCGCGAAACGTCTTCTCACAAGGGTATGAAGGATCGCCGACCAAGGGGCGTCAGACGGAGTTCCTGACTTTACTTATCCGCTATGTACAACAAGCCAGGGAACTGGCTGAGTTGGCGGGTCCGGGCCAGGTTATACGAGTTTCGAAATGTTCGGACGCCAAGCCCGTTTTGCGGGTGATCGGATATAGAGTTCGGCAGGATTGCGGGCGGCCGTCCACATCGGTGGTGACATCCGATCCGGAACGGGCATTCTTAACCATTGATTCCGGGTTCCCGCTGCCGGATCTGGAAGAAGCTCTCCAGGGTGGCGGAAAGAAATTTGAATACGCGTTCCCATCCTCCCAGGTTCCGATTTTGTTTACACAGCACGATTGGATGGCCGCGAGTTCGGAAGCTCCGGATGCCAAGGACCTTCTCGACAAAATTCTGCGCGATCCGATGCTGGCCCGGCTGTACTGGGCGGTGGATCGGACGGACGCAGAAACCCGGACGGAGTTGCTTCGCTCACCTGGGCTGAGCAAGTTGCTGCCCTACTCGTCCGTGCTGGACTTTTATGGCGGCGATCTCATCGTTCGCTCCGGCCACGTGATGGTTCCGGGAGGAACGAAGGCGGAATCTGGATGGAATGACTTGGCGGGCGCGAGCCCGAACACTGCCGGCGACTTTGTGATCCGATTGCTTTCTCGAGACCGAGGATGGCTGGCGGCTTATTACGACGCGATCTCCCGTGTGAACCACGAAAGGCAGGCCTATTTCACAGCACCGCGACGGCTGCGTCATTTTTATGATGCAGTCCGCGGACAAGATATCGGGAACGATGCCGCCCGCCCGGTGTTTCGGCCTGCGCCCGGGCTGTTGCTCCTGCTCACCAGGTTGCAATGGCAGGCCAACGGTGAACCTTACTTGCCGGGCAATGTGGATACCTGGAAACAAATCTTCCGCCAGCGGACGGAGTCGAAACTTATTCGGGAGTGGTCACACCGGACCAGCCGATGGAATAATTCGACGCAAGTTGTCGAGGGTTTGTTCGCGGTTTCGCGGGTGGAAACCGACACGGGGCCACTGCAGATTTATTTAACGTTGAGTGAACTGGACAGCAAGCGGTCCACGCGTCTTAGTCCGCAAACTGTGCTTCTGCTGGCAAGCAAGTATTCCGAATTCAGCAATCAGTATCTGACGTTCTCTGAATTTCCGGAATTAAGTGAAAGCTCGATTGTGGAGTTCGTTAATGCCGCGGGGGCGGTGAACAAGTTGTCGAATCACACGCTGCGCGGCAACGCGATGGGGATCTTTCAAGCGAGCGTCGGGCTTTGGCAAATCCTTGCGCGCCAGGGCGAGATTCCGGAAGCGGAGTTGAATCGCTCCTGGCAATCGATTGTGAAGCCCTTTTCGACGGTGCGCTCCGAGCCGCAACTATATGACGCAGGCCGACATTCTGTTCGCGAACTTCTATTGGCCAGCACCGGCAAGGCAGAAGGATCTGAGGATGAGTTGATTGATGTGCTAGCGGGCCCTAATGAGTCGACTCCGGAGGCGGAGCAGGTTCACGAGCAAATTGCCAATGATATCCGTTCTGTGATGGAAAGCCAGCGGCTGATTTCGCTGGACACGATTCTGGGTCTCGGGGACGGTCTGGAGGAAATGGCGAAAACGAAGAGCGGCGGGGAATCGCTGATGCCACTCGCGCGCGAGCTGAGCGAATTCGAAATGCCCCGTCCGATTTTTACGGGAAGTGAACGGACGCAGTGGGCGGCGGGGACCTACAACAACAAGCACACTGAGCTCCAGATGCATACCGACCTGACCAAGGTGATTAAGTCTCCGGGATCGGCGGAACAATTGGAACAGGCTCGCGGTCAAATTGCGCCATTCCTGCGAGATACTTTGGTCGGATTGAATTATGCGTATTATCAGCCGCCGGGGGCGCAGATTCTGCATAGCAATCCGCTGTTTGTTCGCTCACACGATTTCTCCGGAGACACGGTTGCTGGCGTCGAGCAAGTATGGCAAGCGCCGCTACTTTTCGGCGAAGGCTCTCCAGCCGGCGGTGGGGCACACCTTGTCGGCTCGCTGGCTGATCTCCCGTATGTGCTGGCCGGCGCTGAACAAGATTTTCTCAGTCCGGAAAATGTACAAGCGCTGATCTGGCGGGAGTTGGTGCCCGGCCTGATGGTGGATGCCACTTTGCCCCGCTGGTGGGGGGTGAGTCCGCATGAACTCCATGCAGTTGCTTTGTATCAACATGCGGGAGAGGAACTGCTGGACGCGTCGACACAGAACCAGGAACTCCACAAGAAAACTTTCGACATCCTTTCTGACCGGATGCTTCCGCAAATGCTGGATGATGTGGAAGGGGATTTGCGGGAAGCGAAAGGGCCCCAGGCTTTCTCTCACATCACCCCGGCAGATACGTTCTATCTGACGGCAGAATTCCGCAGGCTGTATCCGAACGACAATGCTTCTTGGGGGCCGGCGGGCCGCGAGTTGGAGGAACTGACGAAGAAGTATCCCAATGAACTCACGTGGGAGCGGATTTCGCAGGATTTCGGTGTGCCGCACCCGATTCTGGCGCAAACGTATTCGCGCGAGTTGCTCAGCGTAAAGCCGTTTCCGGCGTTCGAGGGGTATTCCAGCCGGCTTCTGGCTGAGACATGGGATTCCAGCAACCTGTATTGGGCCCGGCTTGCGGATGAGATGGGCTATCCGCCAGTGATGCTGAATCGCATTGTCCCGCTGCTGACGCGGAGCATGGTGGAGAAAATATTCGCTACGGATTTTGAAGACTGGCCTGCGATTCTGCGGGCGATGCGAGAGGCCGGAGAGGATTTCCGGCAGAAGAAGTTCTCGCCGCAGGCTTTGACGAATACCGCCGCTCGTTGAAGAACTGATGCACGGTTGCTTAAAGCAAAGGATTGAGGCACTCAGGTAAGCTATGGCCAAATACTGGTTTGTTTTGCTTGGTTGTGTGTTGAGTCTGTTCGCGGCTGCCGCGGTGCTGGCGCAAAAGGAAGAGCCGCACATCCACGTGATCGTTGACTTGGTGCAGCTCAACGTTGCGGTCACGGACAGTAAAGGGAATTACATTACCGGCTTGCGGCCGCAGGATTTTCAGATCGCCGAAGATGGAATCCCCCAAAAGCTTGCGACGTTTGCGGAAGGCAACGGGGCTTCGCGGCGGCTGCTGGACGCGCCTGGTCCGGACGGCAAGCCGCTGGTGCAGACGCAAACACAAGCAGAAGACCTTCCTGCCGAAATATCCGGGCGTGAGCTAGGCACTCTTGTTGCCGGGGCGAACGTGTACATTCTGTTCGATACCAGCAATTACATGTATCGCGGTTTTGTATTCGCGCAAGATGCGATTGCAGATTTCGTTCGCTCGCTGGAGACGGCTGATAAAGTGGCTTTCTATTCTTACAGCCGGAATCTTTCTCGGGCCGCCGGCCTCACTGCGGATCGGTCAGCGGTGTTGCGGGGAGTGCGAACGACGGTCGCAGGAGATGATGCAGCGCTCTATAACTGTCTTCTGCTTACTCTGCGTGATGCCGCGCTGATCACCGGCAGAAAAGTGGTAGTGGTATTTTCTAACGGACCCGATAATGCCAGCCTGGTGCCGCCGGAGGATGTCGCCGAGCTGGCACAGTCGACGGGTATTCCGATCTATATGATCAGCACGCAGCAGGCGAAGATCGAGCCGGTATCCACGGCTGTTTTCGAACGCATGACGGCGGCCACAGGCGGCAAGGCCTATTTCGCCAAGGACTGGAAAGACGAGCGCCGGGCTTTTGCCTCCATTCGCGACGACCTCGCTCATCTGTATGCGCTCAGCTATTATCCGCAGGCCAACCCGAACCGCGGGTGGCGCGCCATTAGTGTCAAACTGGTGGGGGACCGGGTGAAGGGATACCACATCCGGACCCGCAGCGGATACCGCCCCCAGCCCACGCGCATTTCTCTAGGAAACGCGCCCGGGTCATTGGTTGGAGGGGGAGCGGATTAGCTTTTGTCACTTGACAACACTCAAAAACAGGCTCAGACTTCTGGAGATTCAGGGGCGGTCCCCGACCTAGTTTGGCACGGAGGAAAAATGAGCCAGTTAATACGTAACCTGTGGTCGCAGGAAGATGGCCAGGATATTGCCGAGTATGCGGTTATGCTGGCGGTAATCCTGGTGCTGGTTGTTGGCACCATCCGCTTGATCGGCGGCAACGCCAACAACGTCTTTTCTGCGACTGCAAGTTCAGTGTCTCAGTAGCTCACAGCCGTCACTTCGTGGCAACATCGGCCGGATGTTCTCTAATCCAGGCCTTTTTTATTGCGCTTCCAACTACCACGGCTTTGGCATTCGACCCATCTAAGCCTAAAATTTGTTTGTTCCACGAGCGGGGCTGCCTAACGCAAGATCCGCAACTGGAGGCACGCCCGTATGCGGCTGGAAAAATTTCGCTTTCTTTCAGCCATCGCTCTGTTCGCGGTTGTGTGGCTCACAGTTCGCTTTCCCATTGAAGTACAAACGGCGGTCGGGCATTTTTTTGGCGAGAACCACATCGATCCCGCCACGCTTCATCTGAACGGCGAATTCGTCGAAAACAATCTGGGCTCAGCGCAGGAGTCCGACGGCTCGGTAACGGTGCGCATGATCGCGCAGCAATATGTTTTCGTACCCCAGTGCGTGCTGGTTCCCGCTGGAGTTCCGGTCCATTTTCGTATTACCAGTGCTGATGTGGCGCATGAACTTACGGTTACCGGGTCGACGGATGTTCTCAAGGCGCTTCCGGGAACCGTGAATACAGCGAATTTCGAATTTCCCAGCGCCGGCGAATTTTCCATGCCTTGCCACGAATTCTGTGGATCCGGCCATTATGCAATGCGGGCGAAATTGGTGGTGGTGCCCCGTGAGCAATTTCAGAGGTTGCAACCCGATGAAAGGATCTCCTGTGAGCCGCGTTAGCCGAAGGCGTTATTTGATGGTCGCCGCGGTTTTGAACTTGCCGCTGGCTCTTTTTGCGACGGCATACTTGGCTCGAAGCGCCTCGCCGCCAGAAATCCCCTCGAACGTTGCATGGACGGAGACTACGCTTGCAGCAGCAAATGGAGGGGACGCGTTTCGCGGACTGCTGCTGGCCCGGCGCTGTGATCATTGTCACGGGGCTGAAGGGTTCAGTGATGATTCTTCGATTCCCAATCTCGCGAATATTGACCGACTGACGATTTGGAAACAACTGGAAGACTATCGCACGGACAAACGGGCCTCGCTGGTAATGCGGGGAATCGCCATGCCGCTGTCGGCGCAAAATTCCGCGGATCTTGCTGCGTACTATTCGATGCTCCCGAATTCGTCAGACCCGCAAGACAAACGCGTGTTTCCGCAGGCTCCGCCAAACGGGATTGAGGCGGGGCTCGCGTCGCGACTAGTGACGCTGGGTGACGGACAACGCGGGATTCCGCCATGTCAATCCTGTCATGGCCCGGTCGGTTCGGTTCGCGGTGCGCCCTCACTGGCTACGCAAAATGGCTCGTACATCCTCAGCCAGCTTGAGGGATTTGCCAGTGGACTTCGTACCAACGACATCAATATGCGGATGCGGAGTGTTGCTCTCCAACTTACGGAACAGGAACGAAGAGCTCTCGCCGATTATTACGGGTCCGGAGCGGGATTGCTTCCGGGCGGGGCGAGGTGAATGTTCATATGAATGCATAGAGCGAGTTCCCTCGGCCTTCGCTCGGGATTTCAGCAGCGGGCTCAGATGCCAAAGCGCCTCAACTTCCTCGGGAATCGTTCGCCAGCGGACGGCTCCTCTTCCTCAGGATGACAGCCTAAGGTGGACAGAGTAGTGCTGTACTCTCGGCAGCGTGAGCGTGTGACCCGAGTCACCGCGCCTCCCTCGGTCCAGACCTATAAAGGATCTGAGGGAATTTGGAGGCGGAGCAACATCGCGTCAATCCATGGATCGTGACCTTCTCGGTAATGCTGGCCACGTTCATGGAGATCCTTGACACGACAGTGGTCAACGTCTCAATTCCCCACATCGCAGGAAACCTTGCGGCCACGGTGGAAGAAGGCACGTGGGTCGTGACTTCCTACCTGGTTTCGAATGCCATCATCCTGCCGATGTCCGGTTGGCTCGCCAACTACATGGGACGCAAGAGGCTGCTGCTCACCTGCGTCGCGGGATTCACGATCACTTCTCTTTGTTGCGGTTTTGCCACTAGCCTTTCGTGGTTGATCATCTTCCGCGTGCTGCAGGGACTTACCGGAGGTGGATTGCAGCCGCTGGCGCAAGCGATTCTGCTCGAGACTTTCCCCGAGAAGAAACACGGGCAGGCGATGGCGGCATTTGGAATCGGAATTCTGCTTGCCCCGATCCTGGGGCCAACTCTCGGCGGCTGGATTACCGATAACTACACCTGGCGTTGGATTTTTTATCTCAACCTTCCGGTGGGCATTTTTTCTCTCATCATGATGAACCGGTTTGTGTTCGATCCACCTTACATCAAGCGAACGGAAGGCCGAATCGATCTTTGGGGAATCGGTTTTCTGGCACTCGGGTTCGGAACTCTTCAGGTGGTTCTCGACACGGGACAACGCAAAGATTGGTTCGCGTCCAATTACATTCGGTTCTTTACCGTGTTGTGCGTCGTGGGTCTGGTGTCGTTGGTCATTCGCGAATTGCATACAGCCAAGCCGGTGGTTGATCTCCGTGCATTGTTGAACCGGTCATTCGCTACCGGGGTATTTCTGATCAGTATGCTGGGATTTGTTCTATACGCCAGCCTGGTGCTGCTGCCGATTTACTTGCAGACGCTGCTGGGGTATCCGGCGTTGAATGCGGGATTGGCGTTGTCGCCGCGAGGTGTTGGGTCGCTGGCTACCACCCCTTTGGCCGGATACTTGATCAGCAAAACCGATGCACGGCGGCTGGTGCTTTTTGGCTTGATTCTCGGGTCTTTCACGATGTTCAGCCTTTCAGGATTGAACCTGAACGCGGGCTACTGGGACATTCTGTGGCCGCAGGTGTTTCAAGGGGTCGCATTGAGCTTTTTATTTATTCCGCTGATGACGCTCAGCATGTCGGGAATCCCCAAAGAAAAGATCGGGAACGCCACCAGCATTTTCAATCTGATGAGGAACATTGGCGGGAGCTTCGGTATCGCGAGCATGACGACCTTTCTGGCTCGCCGATCGCAGGTACATCAAAATCATCTGACCGCGCATATCACGGCGGGAAATCTGGAAGTGAGAAGATCGCTACAGGGCATGCAGGCGTGGTTCCATCTGCACGGGTTCGACGATCACACGGCATTCCGGAAAGCTCTCGGGGCAGTGTACGGAATGGTCCAGCAACAGGCCGCCATGCTTTCCTTCGTCGAAGCATTTTGGGTGATGGGCGTGATATTCCTGGTCATGCTGCCGTTCATTCTGCTGCTTCGCCGAAATGGTCAGAAAACGGCCGCCCCAGTTTCTCGAGCTTCCGCACGTCTGAACCGGGTTGAATTACCGACGGAAGCTATGGAAGAAGGATTAACTCACGTTTGAGGTTCACCTCGCGGCAGATACTGCGGCGTAATCCGGTAGAATTTCTGAGGGCACGGTCCGCCCAATTCAAGTACATAAAATACAAAACACATGAGCTTTAAAGAACAGGACTCGGTTACTCGGCGAGATTTTCTAGGTACTGTGTTGCTGGCGTCTGGAGCTGCATTGCTGCAAGGCCGGACACCGGCGCAGCTTCTCACCGAGAGCAATGATTTCAACGGTTACGGCGGCGTTGGCTAATACAGCAAGTCGAATGGCAATACGCTGGAGGTCCTCGAAGCGGGCCACACGATTCGCGACAGCGTGTACGACCCGTTGCCGAAAGAGATCGTCGATACTGGCGAAACCTACGATTGTGTGGTTGTCGGTGGAGGAATCAGTGGACTTGCGGCGGCATTGTTCCTTCGCCGGGAGGGTGGTCCCAGTCTCAAAGTGCTGGTTCTGGAAAATCATCCGATCTTTGGCGGCGAGGCGAAGCAAAATGAATTTCTGGTGGATGGTAAGCGGCTAATCGCTCACCAAGGTTCAGCGATTTACCAGATACAGTATCCGCACAGCTTTCTGGCTCGGTTCTACGATTCGATTGGGATAAAAAGGCCGAAGCTAACTTATCAGAGTTGGAGTGGCAAGGAGCCGGAATTTCCGCTTTCGCATACTCCATACGAATCGGTGGGACTACAACATGGGCAATACGGTTTCTGGTTCGGTTCGAAATTCGGGCAAAAGCCCGGCATGTGGTTGATGGATCCGGTTGGCAAAAGCTTGCAAGGGGCTCCAGTTTCCCAGGCAACGCGAACCGAGTGGTTGCGCTGGCTGAAAGGAACGCCGGTAGATGACGGGAAATTCGAGCGTCCCAAGGCGGAAGGGGATGAGATTTCCCGATATCTCGACTCCATTACTCTCGAGCAACATTACATGGAGCGCTTCGGACTCAGTCGAGAAACTGTTCGGACGTTCCTTTCGCCGGTCGAGGGTGGTGGGTCGGGTCTCGGGCCGGATGCTTTATCGGCATACTCGGATTATGCGTTCGAGATGCTGTATCCATTACCGGAAGATAAGGGCGGATCGGACCAGATGTTTCCCGGCGGAAATACGACCATTGCCCGGCTGCTGGTTAAGACATTGATGCCCAAGGCGATCGCGGGTACGCACAGTGTTGAAGGCGTGAGCCGAAACAATGTGAATTTCGCAGAAATGGACCGTGCAGGAGAGAATGCACGGATCCGGTTGGGATCGACGGCAGTACATGTACAGCACGATGGCGAGCCGAGCAAAGCCGCGTCGGTGTCGGTGGTGTATTTGAAAGGCGGCAAGCTGTACCGCGTGAAAGCGCGGTCGGCCATCATGGCAGGCGGTTGCTGGACAACGAAGCACATCGTTGAAGATTTGCCGGACAGTCATCGGACGGCATACGGACAATTCTTCCGCTCGCCTTGCCTGATGGCCAACGTTGCCATCAGAAATTGGCGCTTCTTGTACAAAATGGGGATCACTGGTTGCCGATGGTTTGAGGGTGTCGGCAACTACATGGATGTTCGAAAAATCGCTGTCACTGGGATTGAAGAGTCGACGATCAGCCCGGATTCGCCGGTGGTGCTGACGATCAAGGTGCTTTTCTCGTATCCCGGCTTATCCACCGAGGAGCAGGGGAATCGCGGGCGCGGCGAACTGATCGGGACATCGTTCAAGGATTATGAGCAACAGATCCGGCAGCAGTTCACGGACATGTTCGGCCGGGCCGGTTTCGATGCCAATCGGGACATTGCGGGCCTCATCCTGAACCGGTGGGGGCATGCGTATCTGAGTCCTCAACCTGGATTTTTCTTCGGTAAAGATGGACAGCCCGCGCCGCGAGAAGTGCTGCGGCGAGCGCCGTTCGGACGAATCGCGTTTGCGAATACGGATCTTGCCGGCGCGATGGACCATCGCTATTCGATTCTCGAGGCGCGGCGAGCGGTGAGTCAGTTGATGGACCAGGTCTTCACCGGTTGATTCTCTCAGCATTTCGAAGAGGCTGCGGGAATCACTGCTTGGACACAAGAATCTAATCAGGAGATTGGGAAGGTGAACACGCACCCGGCAGCCCGGCGTCTGCTGCTATCGAACGCCGGTGGGCTTCCACTCGTGCCAGATCCGACGTCCGGAAGGGATGTCCAATGCACTCATCTCCTGATCGGCACTCCGGGTCCGATGTGAGGCGTTGCAATTCTCCAAGGTGGATGAAAGCGCTGTACTTCAGTTCACGCCCGTCGATTAGATGTCTCAGCCGGAAACCAGGGAATCGGAGAGCGAAGTAAGCGCTCCGAGTTGCTACGGCAACGGCTGAAACAATCAGGGCAACGAAAGGATCGATTTCTTTCATCTTGAAAAAGGCGCGGGCGACGGCCCGCGCAACCCCCAATGTTCTCGATTGCGAAGATCTGTAACTGTCGCGTTCTTCTGGTTGTCATGATGTTATCTGCGCTCCCGTGCGTGGCGCAGAATTGGAGTGATTGGAGCGGGCCAAAGGGCGCGGCGCGGTTGCGTGCCAGAGTTCTCGATCAGGACCTCAATGCCAAGCAGCACGCTGCCGTCGTCGAAGTTGAAGTTCAGAATGTCTTCCTACATCACCCCGATTTTGTCGAACAGAGTGGCGTGCAGGAGGGAATCTTGAAATACGAACTCGACCAGTGTCCGGCGATCCTCACGACTGACACGCGAATGACGTTTCAGCAACTCCCCTCGGGATCGCACGAAATTGCTGTGGGACTGCTTGGCAGCGACAATCGGGCGCTGGCTCCGAAAGTGAAGCTACAAGTTTCCGTGCCGTGAATTTATGGGTTGAAGCAAGCGGAGTAAGGTTGCGCCAGCAACCCTTGCCGGACGATGGTTCTTCAGCCAACAGTTTCTGGAGAATACGAATCTTTAGGTAAACGGGATTACAGCAGGAGAAAAGTGTGCAAAGTTCAGTGCGCCGTCCGCTCGAAGTGGTGATTGGTGTTGGCATCCTTATCGCCGGTGTTGCGCTCGGAATCGGACTCTGGGCCTGGACAGGTCACCCGGTTTTCGGCGCGTCGGGCACGGTTCCGGTTTATGTAAGCCAGACTGATGGTGCAGAAAAGGCAATGGCCAGCAGCAGCGGAATGGGATTTTCATCGGTCCTGAAGGGTGCGCTACCCGCTGTGGTCAGTATTGCTTCATCGCGCATCGTCAAAGTTCCACAAAACCCAATGTTCAACGATCCGTTTTTTCAGCAGTTCTTCGGAGGGCAGATGCCCAGGGGCCCGCAACAGCAACGAGAGCGCGGGTTAGGCTCTGGCGTGATCATCAGCCCGGATGGTTACATCCTTACGAATAATCACGTGGTCGAAAAAGCCACCGACATCAAGGTGATGTTTGCGGATAAGCGCCAGTTTCCAGGGAAAGTGATCGGCACCGATCCGCAGACTGACATTGCGGTGGTGAAGATCGAGACGAGCGGGCTGCCCACCATCACACTGGGCGATTCCTCGAAGCTGGAAGTCGGGGATTACGCTTTCGCGATCGGCAATCCTTTTGGCGTGGGCGAAACTGCGACTATGGGCATTATTAGCGCCACGGGTAGAAATGGGTTAGACATCGAAGATTACGAGGATTTTATTCAGACCGATGCGGCGATCAATCCAGGCAATTCCGGGGGTGCGTTACTCAACGCGCGTAGCGAACTGATTGGGGTGAATACAGCGATCTTGGCTGGCGGTTCGGGCGGGAATCAGGGGATTGGATTCGCCATTCCGATTAACATGGCGAAGTATGTGATGGACCAGATCCTGAAGCACGGGAAAGTGGTGCGTGGCTATATAGGCGTGGGCATTCAGGAAGTCACACCGGAGCTGGCGAAATCGTTCCATGTTCCGCCTGAGAAAGGGGCGCTGGTGGCGAGTGTGGAACCGAATAGCCCGGGCGCAAAAGCGGGATTGCAGCGTGGCGATGTCATTGAAGAGATGAACGGGCAGCAGATCAATGGGAGCAACGATCTGCGCCTGAAAATCGGCACCATGACGCCAGGCACGACTGTGCATTTCAAAGTTAATCGCGGGGGGCAGACGCGAGATATTCCCGTGACGCTCGGCGAAGCTCCGACAGGCAAGAATGCGGCGAACGCACAAGGCGGAGAAACCGAGAATAGTCCGATGAGCGGAGTGCAAGTGGACGAGTTGAGTCCTGATATTCGCGATCAGCTCGGACTAAAACCCGACGTCAAGGGCGTGGTTGTCACCCAGGTTGCGGATGGCTCGCCAGCCTCGGATGCAGGGCTGCAGCGGGGGGATGTTATCGAGCAGGTAAACCGGCAGCCAGTTAACTCGGTTGGGGAATACGAACGGCTGATCCGAGAAGCGGGAAATCAGAGCATTGTGTTGCTGGTGAATCGCGGGGGAAATACGACGTTCGTCGTGGTCCAGCCGCAGTAGAGCGGAAGGGAGCGCGAGTTAAAGGAGAATCGAATCGAAAAGTAATGGCGCCGATATGGCGCCATTACTACTTGGAGTGATTACTGAGTTAAGCAGCCGGGCGGAGATCACGAACATTGTTGACGCTTTGAATCTGGGTTTTTACCGCTGAACTGGCTCCGCCCATCGCCGCGAGCCAGCCAAGGAATAGAGCCACAAACCCGATCCAGCCAACATCAGAGAACGCCGTCAACACATAAGAACTGTGCGCCCCGGCGGCGCTGGCGGCGTCACTACTCAGCGCTGTTCCGCCGAGTCCAAGCAGGACGATGGTCGCGATTACCGACAATCCGAACATAATTGTGCCGTAGATCGCCCCTTCGCCACGAGCTGCCACGCCGGCCAGGTCTCCGGTTACGCGACCTGCTACGTACATGGCGATAATAGTCAGAATAACTGCCCAAACGCCCATCCCTGCGTTCATTCCAGTTACTGGATGAGCAGCGTTGACATTAGCCGAACTGGCGAAAATGGCTTCTCCGAGAAGCCCAAACACCGACCAAATTGCCACGAAGGTAAACATTCCCCCCCATACCGCACCCCAATTTGTTTTCGGCCGGACGAGAGTAAGATCATTTCGATAAGTAGCGCTTGCCATGTTTCACCTCACATTAGTTATTTTCGAGATAATTCTCTTCTAATAAATACGATGCGACTTAGTTATAAAGGTATAAAGATGCAGCAGTTTGCGGGTGTACGATATGCAACAAGTTATGGTGTAGTTCTGCATTCTGCTCTGCATGTGGCGAGGTCGCCGTTTGTGAGTCCACTTGTTACCGAGGCTGCCGATGTTCTGCATCGTGGCAGCTTCTAAAACCATCTGATTTAAAGCGGTAGAATCAGCTGTAACTTTCAGTGAATATCGGCGTCCAAGGTTGTCAGGAGAGCTGCGCGTGAGATCCGAATGTTTGCCGCTGGCGCAAATCCCGCATACCACGCAATTATTCAGCGATTTTGTTTCGGCATATCCTAAGGTCCAGCAGTTTTATTCCCGCCCTCCATACATCCGGCAGTGGATCCAGGACGAAGCACAAAAACTCCACTATGACGATGCTCGCCGCAAGCGGGTTTCGGCGACTCTGCGGCGGCAGAATGAATTCTGGGGCGCGTCCCAGCAGACGCTTGGCAATATCGATCAATTGGCGGCAGGGGCGGCTGCGTTGGTGACAGGGCAGCAGGTGGGTCTGTTCGGCGGACCAGCGTTTGCCATTTATAAGGCACTCACGGCGGTGAAACTGGCGGAGGAAGCGCGACGAGCGGGCATCGATTGTGTCCCGGTTTTCTGGCTGGCAACAGAGGACCACGATCTGGAGGAGGTCAATCAGACCTTTATGCCGGGGGCGGACGGGGTTCTGCAGAAACTGAGTGTTCCCGTGCAGAGCATTGCAGATGCCCCGGTGGGCAGTATCACTTTTGGTCCTGAGATCGCATCGGTGGTGGAACAAGCGACGCAGGCGATGGGAGATTCTGAGATCGTCAGCGCGTTACGCGAGAGTTATCGCGCTGGAGAGACGTTCGGGAGTGCGTTTGCCCGTCTATTCGCAAAGGTATTTGCCGAGTTGGGAGTCGTTTTCCTGGATGCAAGTGACCCTGAGCTTCACCAGGTGGCTGCGCCGATTTATCGTGCCACGATCGAGCACGCAGGTGAGCTGGGTGAGGATTTACTTGCCCGTGGCAAAGAACTGGAAGCTGCGGGCTATCACCAGCAGGTGAAAGTCACGTCAGCATCGACGCTGGTATTTGTTCTTCAAAATGGCGCGAGAATCCCGGTGCATCGAGATGGCACGGGGTTTGTGATCGGCGAGGAGAAGGTCTCGGCAGGCGATCTGCTCGCCCGGGCTGAGTCGAAGCCGGAAAGTTTCAGCGCGAACGTGCTGCTTCGTCCCGTGGTTCAGGATTATCTGCTGCCGACGCTTGCATATACCGGCGGCACAGCGGAAGTGGCTTATTTCGCTCAGGCGGCGGTCGTATACAAGAAGTTGCTGGGCAGGGTGACTCCGATCGTGCCGCGCTTTTCGGCGACTTTGGTGGAACCCAAGCCGAGGAGTTTGCTCGAACGGTACGGGATCAATGTGGTGGATGTTTTTCAAGGGCCCGAGCAGGTTCGAGAGCAACTTGCGGCTCGTGCTTTGCCCGGTGAACTGCGGTCGGGATTCGATGCTACGGAGACTTCGCTGAAGAAGTCCTTGGCTGGGATTCGCAGTGCTTTGGAGCGTCTGGACAAAACGCTGGTGGACGCGGCCGAGAATACCGAATCGAAGATGCTGTATCAGTTGGAGAGCCTGCGCGCCAAAGCTGCCCGGGCGGAATTGCGTCAGACCGAGGTGCTGGGAAAACATGCGCAGTTGCTCAGCAATTCGCTTTATCCCAACAAGGCTCTGCAGGAGCGGGAGATTGCGGGCGTGTACTTCCTGTCGAAGTATGGCAAGGAATTGCTGAAGAATGTGTATGAAACGATGCGCGCCGATTGCCTCGATCACCAGGTGATTACGGTGTGAAGGCGGTGGATGGGATGAGGGTAGGATCTTTCGATTGCGCAATTCCATTCGCAAGCGAATCGAAATTGCTCCGCTCCGCTCAAGATGATAAAGCGTGGTAGCTGATTAGCTGCTCTTCGAGTTCCTGCAGCGAGGCCACTCGCGGCAGACCATTTCCACGGTAAGCTCCAGCCACATCGAATAGGATCGCGTGCATGCCGGTGCCGGTAGCGCCGAGATAATCGACCGAATAGACATCGCCTACGTACAGGCTGTGGCTAGGGTCGGCTTTCATGGAGCGCAATGCGGCTTGGAAAATGTCCGCGTGTGGCTTCTCGCATCCCACAATACCGGAGTCGGTGATTGAGGCGAAGTACTGAGCGATTCCGCAATGTTCAAGCACCGCTCTGATTCTGCCGTCGGCGTTCGAAATCACGCCTAGCGCATATCTTTTTCTCAACCGATCCAAAAACTCTTGCGTGCCCGGAACCAGGATGCACCAGTTGGCGGAAATCCTCGTCAGGTCAACCATTTCGTTGCGCAGTTGATCGTCCTGAATACCTAGCTCCGCCAGTAATTGTGTATGGAACATGAACCAGAAGCCGTGATCGGCGGGATCGCCGTGTTGGAGGATGTCATCAAACTTCTGCTTGGTGGCGCGTTCGACGGCTTGCCAATGGTCCAGGGTTGGCGTGATGCCTCGTTTGTGCAGAGAGGCCAAGATGACAGATCGATTGGGAAAAAGAAGAGTATTGCCGACGTCGAAGAAAATCGTTTTCAGCTCAGGCATTCAATCCATGATCGCACATCGGGAGAAGTTTGGCGGAGTTTGAAGGATGCAAGCCAACGCGGCGCGATTGACAACCTGCGTACGCGACAAACTTCTGCAGAGAATGCCTAGATGGCTCAATGGTTGAGTTTAGGGAAAAGCGATCCTTCGACTGCGCGTTGTTCGCGGCGCGAAAAACGGCTTCGCTCAGGATTACAAGATCACCCGCAACCCGATATTAAGCGCTATTCCAGTTCCTGGTCGCGTTTGCGGCCGTAGTGGTAGGCGAGGCCGAAGCCGATCGTCATGAATCCAAGAGGCGGGGCGAGTAAAACGAGAATGGCCCGATTGAGGGCGCGCTGCCCGTCTTTGCTGGAGCCCGCGGCATTGCTGTAACACATCGCGCAGCCTTGCGCGAATGCGGGTGCGGCCCAGAGCGCCAGCGCTAAGGAGATGGAGGCGAGTCGCAATTTCATCTCACACCTAATTTCAGGATGCGAAAGGCATCAGCGAAAAAGATAAACATCAGGCATAGGCAGGCGACGACGGCGGTCATCATGACCCACTTCATCGAGGCGATTTCATATTTTAAGTGCATGAAATAGCCGATGATGAGTGCGGATTTGATGATGGAGAGGACCATCAGCGCTTCCAGCATCTGGACCGGCTGGAAGATCTGCTTGTAGGCGAGCACGACTTCGACGGCGGTCAAAAGGAGCAAGACTCCCCAGACCAATAAGTACTGGCCTTTACCTTCATCGTGATGCGCGGCAACTGTGTGCATCGTTAACGTTCCCCCAATCCTTATCCGGTAATGCGCGTTGACATCAGGTACACCAGCGGGAAGATGAACATCCAGACCAAGTCGACGAAGTGCCAGTAGAGGCCGGCAATTTCGACATCGTGCGCGTCGTAATCTTTCGGCTTAAGAAAGAGAATCACGGCGGCGATGATGGTGCCGATCAGCAGCACGTGGGCGCCGGTATGAAATACGTTATCCGCCGGGGTTCCAAGCCACACGGCTAGCCAGGCAATGATCATAACCGGCAGCCATTTCTTGCGCAGGGCGACGACTCCTAGATAGATAACGCCGATAGTCACGTGCAGCATATGCATGCCGGTCAGAGTGAAGAATGTGCCACCGAATTGCGGCACGTTTGCGGCCCAGGGATTCTTAAACGGCGTCATGCCTTCGGCAATGAGCTTCGTCCACTCCATGGCGTGCAGCACGATGAAACCGGTGCCGAAGAGCATGGTCAGGAGTATCCAATTGCGGGTCCAGGATTTATCACCACGGCGGGCCGCCAGAACGGCCAAAACCATGGTGAGGGAGCTCGAGAGCAGGCAGCCGGTCATCACCGTGGCGTTCAAAATGCTCTCTTTGTGAAATGGCGTGGGCCAATCCGGGTTCGAAATGCGGCCGTAGCTGTAGGCGAACAACAAGGCTCCGAAGGTCAGCGAGTCGGAGAGCAGGAACAACCACATCCCGATTTTCTTGGAATAGGTGCCAAATAGAGATGGCTCGTAAGCTTCCGCCATCTGATGCTGGACCGCAACCTCAGCCATGAGCGAGTTCTCCTGACGACCTGATTAACCACAAAGAGCACGAAGGTTCACGAAGGAGGCCTTCGCAAGATTCTTACTTCACGAACCACAACAACGCGAAAATGCCGATCCACAACAAGAACATGAAATGCCAGTACCAGGCGGTCACGTCCACCACGATGCGCCGAGCTTCGATCGGTTTATGCAGGAAAGAAATTGCGGCAGCATAAACGAGGACGATGACGCCACCGGCAAGGTGCACGCCATGGGCAGCCGTCAGCAGGTAAACAAACGAGCTGCTGGCGCTGGTTGAAATGTAAAAGCCACGGGTCGCCAGTTCTTGCCACGCCATCCATTGCCCGACGAGAAAGCCGGTTCCAAGCGCGACCGTGACATAGATCCAGGGGAAGCGGCCTTCTTCGCCTAAAGAGACGCCGGGAATGGACTCGACGGGCGCTAAGGCAGTTTGCCGGGTGATCTGGCGTCTTGCCAACTCCGCTGTAATGCTGCTGGCGGCGAGGAGGCCTGTGTTAACCAGCAAAAGCGCCACGGGAAGCTGGACTGGAATCCACTCACGAATGTAGGTATTGGTCTTGTCGTCGAAGGTGGGAAGGCCCTGGCGCACAATGTAAGCGCTGGTGATGGAAATGAAAAACATGAAGATGGGCGCCAGCGCGATTGCCAGCCCCAAGCGAGCACGCCGCAGGCGCTGGCCATAATCCGGATAACCGCCGTCGCGGCCACCATCGCCACCACCCCCGTAAGCGGGAGGATGAACTCCTCCGCCACCTTTACCGGTTTCGGGGATTTTGACCGGAACTGTCGAACTCAAAGTCGCCATGATTCAAGGCTCATGCGCGGACAAGAATCTCCGCGCTACGCATCTATTTTTTCAGTGTGCTGCAACTCCCGCTGGATCGGTTTGCATGACGTAATCCTTTGGCGCGCCGGGCACGCTGTATTCATAAGGTCCGTGATAAACGACCGGAGTGTGTCCGCCGAAGTTGTCGTGCGGAGGCGGCGTTGCCGTGATCCACTCCAGAGTTGTCGACTGCCACGGATTGTCGCTGGCCTTCGGTCCCTTGAACATGCTCCAGAAGAGGTTGATCAAGAAGATGAACTGCGCGGCAATGGTAATAAATGCAGCATAGGTCATGAAGGTTTGCACTGGAATCAGGTGGGTCATGTAGTGCACTTCGGTGAATTGGGAGTAGCGGCGGGTCTGGCCGGCCATGCCCAGATAGTGCATCGGCATGAAAATGCAATAGGTTCCGATCAATGTAATCACGAAGTGAATACGACCGAGCGATTCGTTCATCATGCGGCCGAACATCTTCGGGAACCAGTAGTAGGTCGCGCCGAAGATGCCGAAGATGGAAGCTACACCCATGATCAGGTGGAAGTGCCCGACCACGAAGTAGGTGTCATGCAGCGGAATGTCGAGGACTGGCTGAGCGAGGAACGGGCCGCTGAGTCCACCGGAGACGAACAAAGAAACAAAGCCGATGGCGAACAGCATGGGCGTGGTGAATCGGATTCGTCCTTTATGGAGGGTGCCGAGCCAGTTGAATGTTTTGATGGCTGAAGGCACGCCGATGGCCATGGTCATGATGGAAAAGGCAAATGCCGAATAAGGGCTCATGCCGCTCATGAACATGTGGTGTCCCCAGACCACGAAACCGAGGACGCCGATGGCCATAATGGCGTACACCATGGCTTTGTAGCCGAAGATCGGCTTGCGCGAGAACGTGGAAAGCAACTGGGAAGCAACACCCATGCTGGGCAGAATCGCGATGTAAACCTCGGGGTGGCCAAAAAACCAGAACAGGTGTTGCCAAAGCAAGGGAGATCCACCCCTGTGGCCCATCACCTGGCCGTTCACGACGACCAGGGGAACGTAGAAGCTGGTACCGACATTGCGGTCAAGCAGCAGCAGGATCCCTGCCGAGAGCAGAACGCCGAATGCCAGCAGACCCAGGATGGCGGTGATGAACCAGGCCCAGACGGTCAGGGGCATGCGCATCATGGTCATGCCCTTGGCGCGAAGATCGAGCACTGTCGTGATGAAATTCAAAGCTCCCATCAGGGAGGCGATACAGAAAATAGCGATGCTGGTGATCCACAGATCAGCGCCGAGTTGCTCACCGGGCCCTGAGTTGGTTAGCGCACTCAAGGGTGCATATCCGGTCCAACCGTGCAGCGGGGCGCCGCCGGTAACGAAGAACGCGGCAATCATGACCACGAATGCCAGAAGCGTGGTCCAGAAGGAAAGCATGTTCAGGACCGGGAATGCCATATCTGGCGCGCCGATTTGGATCGGCAGAAAGTAGTTGCCGAATCCGCTTTGCGGCGCGGTGGTCAGCACGAAGAACACCATGATGGTGCCGTGCATGGTCAGCAAGCTGAGATAGGTCTCAGGCTTGATTTCCCCCACGATGGGCAAAATGGCAGTGGGCCAGATCAGGTGGATGCGCATCAGCAATGACAAGAACATGCCGACGAACACCGCGGTAAGCGCGAGGAAGTAATACTGAATCCCGATAACCTTGTGGTCGAGGCTGAAGATGTACTTGCGAATGAACCCTTGAGGAGCTGCGTGCGAATGGATCGTCGCCGAGGTCGCCATTACTGTTTCTCCGCCTCCCGTGCTGCCAGCCATTTATCGAAATCTTCCTGAGAAACCACGTGAACCATGCCGTGCATCTTGTAGTGGCCTAAGCCGCAAAGTTCTGCACATGCGATTTCATACTCGCCGACTTCGGTGGGTGTGAAGTGCATATGGATTGCGAGGCCGGGCACAGCGTCCTGTTTGAATCGAAACGATGGAACGAAGAAGCTATGAATGACATCGACCGCGCGCAGGGTGAGATCGACTTCGCGGTTGACCGGCAGGTACATGGTGCCGGTGATGACGTCATCTTTGGAGGCTGCGTCGGCAGTGTCGAGGCCAATGGCGGCCTCATTGCCAGCCGAAGGGTCTATGAGCTTCGCGTTCGTCTTGCCGTACTTGCCGTCAGGTCCGGGATAGCGGAAATACCAGGCGAACTGCATGCCGGTGACTTCGACGGGAACGGAGCCGGGCTTCGCCGGTTCAAAGCGCTCACTCGCCCAGACATGGCTTCCCATCAGGTTGAGGCCAATAAAGAGGATGGCAGTGAGGGTGGTCCAGGCGATCTCCATGTTGGTATTGCCGTGGGAGTACTCGACGGGGGCATTGGAAGCGCCCTCGCGATGCTTCCAGACCAACCATCCCAGGGCGCACTGGGCGGCTACGAACACGACGCCCATAATGACGTAGGTCAGAGCAAATTGATGATCGATCCAAGGTGCAGCGGCGGAAACCCCATGCGGCAACCACCAGGTTTTTGCAACGAAGAAATAGGTGCTGACGAACGTGATCAGCCAGATAATCACCAGCAGAGCGAGACCCATCTACCAGACCTCCCGGGGGCGGTGCAGTGCGCGAACAGAGCCGGCCGTAAAAAACAAGGAAGCATATCACAGGTGGCTGTGACGTTGGCAAACAGTTCTGCAGGTTGATCGTGGCATCGGTGGTGAGTCGGTTCTCAGGATAGAATCACTGCTGCATGCCGAAGAAATCGTCCGCCCAGGGTCACGACACGCGCTACGTTCGCCTGCAGAAGAACAACTGCTTCGCTTGCGGGAAGAACAATCCCGACGGCATGCGCCTCAAATTCAGCTATGACGAAGACCGGGACCGCTTCGTCTGCCGGTTTCGCCTGGGCAAACGCTATACCGGGCCGCCGGGTCACACGCATGGCGGAATCATCGCGACCATTCTGGATGAGGCGATGGGAAAGGTGAACAAGCTGAGGCACGTGGTCGCGCTGACCTCGACGATTAGCGTCGATTACTTGAAGCCGGTTCCGCTGAACAAACCGCTGCGAGTGGAATCGCGGGAGGTGCGGGTTCGGGGACGGTATCACACCAACGCGGCGGAGATTCTCAATCAGAAGAATGAGGTTCTTGCGAGGAGTAAAGGGCTGTTCATCGCGATCGATCCGCACAAGATGTTTGCGAAGTTTGTGGAACGGTGAAATGGGATGGGGTGCCGTTGGGCCTGATGCCTGATCTAGTTACCGGCAGGATTCCAGGGCTCGGGCCAGATCTTCGACGCCGCGTCTTAGTTCTTTAGCGTCGACAGCGGCGAAGCCCAGGACGAGGCCTTGGCGGTGGATGCGACCGTAGGCGTAGCGGCTGAGAGGAACAACTTCGACATTACGATCGGCAGCCGCTTGGGCAGCGCGTTCGCCGGAAATCTTGCCCTGCAGCCAGCCGACCGTCCGCAAGCCCGCTTCAATATTGACCAATTCGAGAAGCCCCTTGAGCTGTGCTTGTGCGGCTTCCACCAGAACCTGCAAGCGCTCGGCATAGAGTTCGCGCATGCGGCGAACGTGGCGGGCGAAATGACCCTCGCGAATGAAGTCGCACAGAACCGCTTGTTCGATCAACGGCGGATGATGTGTGCTCACAGATTCGGCGGCGGCAAAAATGTCCACCATATTATGAGGAACGACTACATACCCGAGGCGCAGAGCGGGGAAGAGCACGTTGGTGAAGCTGCCGGCGAAGATCACGACTCCCGCGCGGTCCAGACCCTGGAGGGCCGGAACCGGCCGACCGGAGTAGCGATACTCGCTGTCGTAGTCGTCTTCAAAAATCACGGTTTTTGAACGGCGCGCCCATTCCAGCAATGAGAGACGGCGCGGCAAGCTCATGGTCACGCCGAGAGGGAACTGATGCGCGGGAGTCACGTACACCAACCGCGGTTGTGGGCAGCGGTGCTGACCGGTTTTCAGGTCCAATCCTTCGGCATCGATGGGTACCGGACAGATTTTTGCGCCGACGGCGTGGAAGGTCGAAGCGGCTCCGGGATACCCGGGCTCTTCCATCCATACGGAATCCCCGGGATCGAGCACGAGGTGCGCGACACGGTCGAGGGCTTCCTGAACGCCGGAGATAATCAACACCTGGTCGGGAGAGCATTTCACGCCGCGCGAGGTATTCAGGTATTCGGCGACGGCTTCGCGCAACGGACGATAGCCGAGGGCCTCACCGCCGGCCAGCAGATTGGTTGAGACACGACGTAATCGGCGGGCGGCGACTTGTGCCCAGAGATCTGCGGGAAAAGCATCGAGTGCCGGTTCACCGCCGCGAAAGGCGCGCGCGGGGCGAGACCTGGATCCGCGCAAAGGGACCGCACGTGGGTGTCTTTCTGGAAGACGATTCTGCGGGGCGCGATCTGCGAAGTTCTTTCGGATCTGCCGTAGCCGCCGGGCATAGCGGGACAAACGAATTTTGCTTCCAATGGTTTGCTGCGAGTTGCTGGTGCGGGAGGTTTGTAGCAGTTCGTCGGGAAGGGTTTGAGTGACGTAGGTTCCCGATCCTACCTTGCCTTGGACATAGCCTTCGGCTCGCAATTGTTCGAAGGCAGCGACGATGGTTGGACGCGAGAGGCCATACTGGGCCGCGAGTTCGCGGGTCGCCGGTAAGCGCATCTCCGGGAGAAGGTGGCCGCCAAGAATCGCGGCGCGCAACTCTTCATACAACCACCGATATCGAGGCGTGCCGGGTTTCGGCTCGCGCAGGTTGAGGGGCAGCGTGCTGGATTTTTTGGGCAAGCTCTTCTCCCTGCGGTAATTAATTCACCACCAAGGACACGAGGGAGCACGAAGCAAGTCTACAAACTCGGACCCTCGTGCCCTTGGTGGTTTTGCGTTTCGGAGCCCATCCTCGGGTGGGCGCCGCGAAGTGGTATGTACGAATCAATTTAAATGGATATTTTAACCTATCCATTTTAAAAGTACACTTGAGCTAGTTCAAACAGAAAAGAGGATGCTATGTCGCAGAACAATGGACATTCCACCAGCCTTCGCCTGAAAACCGGGCTTGCCGAGATGTTGAAAGGCGGCGTAATCATGGACGTCACTACTGCCGAGCAGGCGGTGATCGCCGAGAAGGCCGGAGCAGTCGCGGTCATGGCCCTGGAGCGCGTGCCGGCACAGATTCGCGCCGAAGGCGGCGTGGCGAGAATGGCCTCGCCGAAGAAGATTCGCGAAATCATGAAGTCGGTTTCGATTCCGGTGATGGCGAAGTGCCGCATTGGACATTTTGCCGAGGCGCAGATTTTGCAGGAGCTTGGGGTCGATTACATCGACGAGTCCGAGGTGCTCACGCCGGCAGACGAAGCGCACCATGTGGACAAGCATGCTTTCAACGTTCCGTTCGTTTGCGGGGCGCGGAACCTGGGTGAGGCGTTACGGCGCATTGCCGAGGGGGCGGCGATGATCCGTACGAAGGGCGAGGCCGGGACTGGTGACGTGGTGCATGCCGTCAAACATATCCGGCAGATTGTGCAGGAAATGAAGATTTTGACGGTGCTGAGCGAACAAGAGCTCTATGCCAAGGCGAAGGAACTTCAGGCCCCGTATGAGTTGGTGAAGATGGTGGCCAAAGAAGGGAAGTTGCCAGTGCCGAATTTTTCGGCTGGCGGGATTGCAACGCCGGCGGATGCATCGCTGGTAATGCAACTTGGAGCGGAGGCAGTGTTCGTCGGTTCGGGAATTTTCATGAAGGATTCCACGAATTTTGCGGATCCCGAGGAAGCAAGTAAGCGAGCACGGGCGATTGTGCAGGCTGCGACGCATTACAACGATCCGAAGAAATTGCTCGAAGTGAGCGAGGATCTGACCGGGGCGATGAAAGGCTTGGCCGTCTCCGCGTTGGACGAAGCCCACCTGCTGCAAACCAGAGGGTGGTAGGGCGAACCCACTAGCTTTTTGGGAGTACACAATGAAGGCCAAGTTCGCGAGGCTTGCAAATGTTGGCAGCGCTAAATCGCCAGTTGATTTCGGTCATGGATGCGTTGCGTACAAGCGAAATGGTTTGTGGCGCTATCGGAACATGGAGACGAAGCGGCGATTTGGGCGCAAGTTTATTGACGTCACTGATCATGAGCTGATTTTGGAGATGGAAGCGCGGGGGTACCAGGTCCGTTTTCCTGCGCATGAGTGCGTCGATCGACCAGGGCTTCCTTGCCCGGCGTGCGAGATGCAAGCCCAACGGGGCGCAAGGAAGTCTTAGCAGCCACGCCCTGGTCAGGCAAGGGACAATCGCGGAACGCCGATGAGGCGCAAACCACGACGGATTGGGTTCCAACTGCGAACGACCAACGATTCTTATGACCATCGGTGTTCTTGCCCTGCAGGGAGATTTTGACGCGCATCGCAAACGGCTGGAAGAGCTGGGGGCCGAAGTCGTGCTCGTCAGAAAGCCAGAACAACTCGATCAAATCGACGGTTTAGTCATTCCCGGCGGGGAGTCGAGTACATTTCTTAAGCTGCTTGGCGAAGCGGGATTCGAAAAGCTGAAACAGTTTGTGCGTGTGAAGCCGACGTTTGGCACGTGCGCCGGCGCGATTCTCCTGGCCAACGAAGTGGAAAATCCCAAACAAAGAGGATTAGGCGCTCTGAATATCCGAATTCGACGGAACGGATACGGGCGTCAGATCGACAGCTCGATTCGCGAAGGACAGTTTTGCGGCGAGCCGGCGGAGATGGTGTTTATTCGCGCTCCGAAAATTGAACATGTCGGGCCCGATGTGGAAGTCCTCGCGACCGAGGGAAGCGATCCGGTGGCGGTGCGTCAAGGAAAAGTCATGGCCGCGACGTTCCATCCGGAGTTGTCAGCAGACCGGCGAGTTCACCGGGCGTTTTTGGAGCTTGTGCACAACGGCAAGCATTGATTTTTGCGGGAAAAAGCCTTGAACCGCAAAGAACGCAAAGAACCGCCGCAAAGGGCGCAAAGAGAACACCAAAGTAGGTTAGTCTGCCGTTTTGCGACGCGGTTTTTGTTTTGCAGAAATTGAGCGGATGATGACCTTTCCTTTGCCGCTCGCGGGAAACGGCGTTTTCGCCTGATCGATAGCGGCGGTGAGCAAGGCTTGCACTTCCGGGCGCTTCAACACCGCTGCGGCGGCCAGACGGATAAAGCGGTTCTGCGTACCCGAGCCCAGCAGAATTTGGTGCGGATCGGGAAGGTCGGCTCCGTGATAGAACGCGAGTCCTACCCCGTTCGCGGCGGCTACGATTTGGAAGACGCTGTCGGAGGGCCGTTCCGTCGCCGAATAGCCGATCACGAAAAAATTGTAATTGTCCCAGACCAACTCATTGGCGGTGGGCAAGCGTTTCTGCAGGAGCTTGCGGACCGAGTGAATGATTCGCTGGAGCTTGGGATCGAACTTAGCGATGAACCGTTGGAGCTGTTTCTCGGCGGGAACGCCTGCTGTGCCTGAAGCGCGTGTGAGTGCTCTCATAATCGCAGCCGGTCAATGCTAATTCCGAACGTGAATTATGACATTTCTACTTGTGAGGAAGAAACTCAATGCTTACATCCCTGGCGGCTGCCTTTAAATCAAAATCTGCGGTAACTAGAACATGATCTGGAGATGCCGAAGCCAGTTCAACACCGAATGCATCGGCATAAGCAAGCTTTCGATCGAGTTTTATGAGTGCAGCCCGGACAGCATAGAAAGCGGCGAGGCGGTGGAAACTCGCGCACCAATTTCTGCATAACCAGCCGTCGTCGATGAATACTGTGGCGGCATGCCATTCCGCAAGAGGAATGGTAAAGCAGTTCGCGGTGCTCAGTTCTCAGCTTATCGACTACTCAGAAGCCCATACACGATAACGCTGGTTGTCGTGCCGACGTAAACTTTGCCGTTCACGATCATGGGAGTGCCAAAGTGACTGGCCTGGCCCAGGTGATCGCGACTGCCGCTAGCCTGATTCGAGTTGTACAGTTCCTTGGCCAGGTTAGTCGCGTCATAGGCGTGGAGCACATCGTTCGGATCAGTATGTTCGATGGCCCAAACTATTCCGTTGCTGGAGGCGTTGGCCGAAACACTGGGCGTGGTTCCCGGGTATTGGAATGTTTTTGCCGTCTTTGTAATCGGCGAGGTGGAGAGCTTGGCTTGAGAGAATTTGAACTGCATAAGATTGTTGCCTTGCGGGCCGAAATAGAGGCTGTTTCCAAAACGTGCCGGCGCAGCCCACATTCCACCATTAAGCGCACCATCAATCTCTTGATAAATCTGGTCGGTTGTCGGATTAAACTTGCCCATGTTGGTGCGGTCGACGATATAAATGTTTCCGTCTTTCCCTGCGCTGACGGCAAGGTTCCGAGTGATGCCGCCAGAATCTACCATTGGCGGCAAAATCATCAGCCCGCCTGAGCCCAAATCCTCGTCCGAGTTGGATTCGTCTACGGTGTCGTACATGTTGAAGTAATCCACGACGGTAAGCTGATTATTGTTCGGGGATACTTTGATGATGCCGTTTCCATAGTCGCCATTCTCGGGGAAGCCCTGAGAATTGAGGGTGGTGTCGAAGGTTCCGTTGGCGTCGTTGAAGTAGATGTAACTGCCGTCGGAGGCGATTCCGGCCCCAGCCTGCCAGATCGATCCCTCGTTGCCATTGGGGGTGACATTGAGAACACTGGTTTGCTTCAATGTGCTCTCGTTATAACCGATCAGCCAGCCGGTATAGGGCCGCTCGTCACAATGCGAAGTCCATGCGGTGTAGATGACGCGCTTCAGCAGAAGGAGACCCTGGCGCTCAGCGTACTGCTTGGGATCAAAGATGACCATGCCGTGGTGACTGTTGTCACCGGTTCCGGGATATTGGGCCTGCACAGCCACCGGGCCGCCGAATTCCTCCGCACCCGTCGTCATGTCGAGCGCGTGAATACGCTGGTAGTAGGTGGAACCTTTGACGCTCATGGCGACGACATAAAGGGTGCCGTTGGGGCCGCTCGCGCGATCGATAACCGGAGTCGAGGTGATGCCAATCTGCGGGCTGATTTGGCTGCAACCAAAAGTTCCGGACGGCTTTTCGCCAGATTGCAAAGTGGAAATTTGCCAGAGAACTGTGCCGGAATCGGCGTCTACGGCATAGACACTGTCATTTTCCGTGACGATATAAAGGACATTGTGAGTAACGCCGGAGATGGAGACGCCAGAAAGATAGAGCGGTTCGGCATCGATGACGCCATCCACAGGGATCGTCAAAACCTTTCCAAAGCTGGAGGAATTCACGTTAGCAGTGGTCAGGATTGTCTCTTTATTATTGAGGCCGCTTCGGGTGTTGTCGTTGTGGTAGGTGGCAACATCCGTCGCCCAACTGCATGCGATGGTGGCGGCCAAACAGGCGAGAAGCACCAGGCCTTTCCTGATGTTGAGGGCGTTCAGGGCCAAGAAACGGGTCATGCATTCCTCCGGATGTGAAGCTTTCTGATGCGTAAAGTGGCGAGGAAGTCTACTGCTGCGGAAAACTCTTGCTGGCGATTCTACTTCTCAGATAGACTTTAGACAACAGTTGCCGGCTACCGAAAATGATTAACCTCGTCTAATTCGCCATCCTGCTAGTCCGTTCCGCGCGGACACTAACTTTCTTCTTAAGTTTTGACGACGAGCTGTGGGTTATTGGTCCACACTCAGAAAGCGCTCATTGCATATGGCAACTGAAGCGGTATCGCCCATTCCATCTCCACCGGAAACTCCCGAACGAAGTTTGTGGAGTTCGCTGTGGGAAGCGATCCGGGGATCGCACCAGGACTACACCGACGGAAGTCTGAACCGTGCAATCCTTCTATTAGCGGTTCCCATGGTGCTTGAGATGGTGTTGGAATCTCTGTTTGCCGTGGTTGATGTTTTTTGGGTGGGACGACTGGGGGCTAATGCTGTGGCCACGATTGGGCTCACGGAATCCATGCTCAGCCTGGTATTCGCAGTGGGCATGGGACTAAGCCTGTCCACCACAGCGATGGTGGCGCGGCGAATTGGCGAGAAAGATCAGGAGGGAGCCGCAGTTGCGGCGGTGCAGGCGATCGTTCTTGGGCTGGTGACGTCCGTGGCAATAGGCGTTCCCTGTCTGCTCTATGGCCCGCAATTGCTGCGCCTGATGGGAGCTTCGGGGGAAATCATCGCCATCGGAAGCCGTTACACCAGGATTTGTCTCGGTGGCAGCGGCGTCGTGTTGATGCTGTTTCTAAACAATGCAATCTTCCGCGGAGCTGGAGACGCGGCCGTGGCCATGCGGCTGCTCTGGATTTCCAACATCATCAATTTGATTTTGGATCCCTGTCTAATTTTTGGACTGGGCCCGTTCCCAAGACTAGGTGTGACCGGGGCCGCGGTCGCGACTCTTACCGGGCGAAGTATCGGGGTAGCGTATCAGTTTTACCGACTGGGGCGGGGGACTGAGCGGATCCGGATTGTTGGGCGACAGGTGCGCGTGAATCTCGAGGTGTTGTGGCGCCTGATTCGTGTCTCAGTGACGGGTATCCTGCAGTTTGCTATTGCTCATACGAGTTGGATCGGGCTGGTTCGCATCGTGAGCGTGTTTGGGGCGGCGGCGCTTGCCGGCTATACGATTGCCATTCGAATCGTTATTTTCGTCATCCTGCCCTCATGGGGTTTGAGCAATGCGGCGGCGACATTAGTGGGGCAAAACCTGGGCGCGAAAAAGCCAGACCGCGCGGAGCAGGCAGTCTGGCGCACGGGTTTTTACAACATGCTGTTTTTGGGATCGCTGGGCGTGCTGTTTGTTTTATTCGCCGAGACAATTGTGGGTCAATTCACGCATGATCCCGCGGTTGTGCCGCTTGGAGCCTCATGTTTGAGGATCATCAGCTATGGCAACATCGGCTATGCCTATGGAATGGTGATGTTGCAGGCATTCAACGGTGCGGGAGACACGGTGACGCCTACGATTGTGAACTTGTTTGGCTTTTGGGTGCTAGAGATTCCGCTGGCATACTGGCTGGCGATTCCGGCGCACCTGCGTTCAAACGGAGTTTACATTTCCATCGTGGTGGCGGAGGCTGCCATCGCAGCCGCAAGCGCAGTGCTGTTCAAGCGAGGCCGTTGGAGGACACAAAAAATATGAGCGAATTGGCTGCAGTCGTCAGGAGAGCGTTGTGGATGTGTGTGTTGAGCCTGCTGATTGCATTGCCGGCGTTTGCCCAAGCTGCGGCGGATGCCGTCGACAAGTACGTTGCCGGCGAAATGCAGCGGCAACACATCCCTGGAGTGTCGCTGCTCGTCGCTCGCGATGGCAACGTGGTGCTCGCGAAAGGATATGGTTTGGCGAATGTGGAATTGCAGGTTCCTGTAAAACCGGAAACTGTGTTCCAGTCCGGGTCTGTCGGCAAACAATTCACCGGGACGGCGGTAATGATGCTGGTGGAAGAAGGCAAGATCAAGCTCGACGATCCGATCACGAGATTTCTGGCAGGCGCGCCGGCCGCGTGGAGGGATGTCACGATCCGCGAATTGCTGAGTCACACGGCAGGGTTCACGGACTATCCGAAAAACTTCGACTTCCGCAAAGACTACACGGAGGCGCAGCTTTTGAAAATTGTCGAAGGCATTCCGCTCGCCTACCCGCCGGGAACGAAGTGGGCCTATAGCAACCTGGGATATCTCACGTTGGGAATTATCATTCACCGGGTCACAGGAAAATTCTACGGCGATTTTTTGCAGGAGCGGATTTTTCAGCCGTTGGGGATGACCACCACGCGAATCATCAGTGAAGCGGATATTGTGGCGAACCGTGCTGCCGGCTATCGACTCATAAAGGGTGAATTGAAGAACCAGGAATGGGTCTCACCCACCCTCAACACCACGGCAGACGGATCACTCTATTTTTCATCGTTGGACTTGGCCAAATGGGATGCCGCGCTCTACACCGAGAAGCTGCTGAAGCAATCCAGCCTGGAGCAGATGTGGACGGTTGCCAAGTTAAAGAATGGTCAGCCTAATTCCGGGCATTACGGTTTCGGGTGGTTTATTGAAAGGCGAGATGGGCACCACGTGATCGAGCATGAAGGGGCGTGGCAGGGCTTTAAGAGCCAGATTTCACGCTATGTGGACGATAAGCTGACGGTGATTGTGCTCGCGAATTTGGAGCAGGCGGACCCGGCAGTGGTTGCGCATGGTGTGGCGAAAATCTACTTTGCTGCGGCAGACACGAAGGAACGGTTGGGAGAATAATCGGATCGGCTTAGTTTTTCCGGAGTTTCTTGTAGCCGGAGGCGGTAAGGCGTACGACGCCACGGATCTGTTCTTCCAGATAGCCGTCGTTTCTCATTTCGGCCATGGCCAAACGCGCCACGGATGAATCCAGAACCGGCTTGGGCAGAGTGACGAACTGTCCCGGATCCTGTTCGTACGAGTGAGCGAGGCTAACAAGGAGATCGCTTCCGATCATCTCTTGATACATGGACGTCTCTCCTGATAACTCACGTATGGTAGGCGTTTCCGCAATGCGGGAAAATGGCTAAAGCGGGCTATCTCACTGGCCCGTTAGTAACTTTCTAACTTATAGCAAATAAGGATGTTGCTGGCCTACGATGGCGCTGTTCGGCAGCTGTCATGATTACTGCCCGATTCGGAGAAGCGACCTGAAGTGCAACAGTGAATGATTCTCTTGCAGTGCGCCATCCTATAAAATTGTTTGTTCTCATACCTTACAAGCTTGCGCCGTGTGTTGTCCGGGTGCAGTGAATCGTTTTTCCGGACAAGTTATGGCGTTCGTGTAACTGCGATTCAGAGGAAGTGTAATCATGGCGAATTTTGCAACTAAAAAAGGAGTCATCGGAATTTTGACGGGGGGCGGCGATGTGCCCGGGTTGAATCCTGCGATCCGAGCGGTAACTATCCGCGCATTGCGCGAAGGGTACCAAGTGGTCGGGATTCGTCGTGGCTGGGGCGGTTTGGTCGATATTGTTCGAGAACCCGATTACGACAACGGGGACAATTTTCAAGTCCTCACCGAGGAGGTTGTAAATCGTGCCGGGCGCACGGGGGGGACGTTTCTTCACAGCTCGCGTACGAATCCGGGAAAGGTTAAGAAGGCCGTAGTCCCCGCCCATCTGCAGAAGACCTACAACGGGGAAAAGAACGACCTCACGCCGGAGGTGCTGAAGAATTTGGAATGGCTCGGAATGGAATACCTTATCCCAATCGGTGGCGACGACACTCTGAGTTATGGGGTTCGGCTTTACCAGGAAGGCGTGAAGGTGGTCGCGATTCCCAAGACAATGGACAACGATGTGCCGGGAACTGACTACTGCATCGGGTTTAGCACGGCGGTTACGCGCACGATACAGATGACGAACGATCTGCGGACTTCCGCCGGATCTCACGAGAGATTTCTGGTACTAGAGGTTTTCGGGCGCTACGCGGGCTTTACGGCGATGCTGCCAACCATGGCCGGCGCGGCTAATCGCTGCGTAATTCCTGAGCATAAATTCGATATCGAAAGGCTGACGGAGTTGCTGGTGGCGGACCGTAGGCACAATCCGAGCCGCTATTCAGTCGTGCTTATCTCGGAAGGCGCTATGTTCGAAGGCGGAGAGATGATTTTTGAGAAGGAAACTACGGACGCTTATGGTCACAAGAAATTGGGTGGCATTGGCGACTTGGTTGGTGAAAAATTGAAGGAGCTGTCGCCTAAGTACTCCAACGGAAAAATCATTGAAGTGATCAATCAGAAATTGGGTTATTTGGTGCGCTGCGGAGATCCCGACGCGATTGATTCAATCGTGCCGATGGCCTACGGCAATCTGGCGCTGGATCTGATCCTTAGCAAGGTGCACGGGCGCCTTGTGGTGCTGAAGAACGGGCGGTATGACAATATGCCGATCGATGTGGTAACCGCATCGAAGAAAGTGGTGAACGTTGAGGAGCACTACAACACCGATCGGCTTCGGCCGCACTACAGCAGCTTCGAAATGAAGCCGCTCTTCATCATGACCAGCGAATAAATAGCTTACTGCTCGAAGACCAACTGCGCTTTTTTCCCGGTTTCGCGCTCTTTACGAAAGGCGCGGGCAACGTCGCCCAGCGGGATTTCCGGCTTGTCGGGTGGAGCAACCTCCCACAGCGGACGCTCACCGTGCTCGATATAAACTCCGGTTGACCCTTGCAGCAAATTTTCCTCCTTGCCGAGAGACTGCACCGACGCGCGCTGAGGATGAATCGTTGGCTGGAAAATGTCCTGCATGGAAGGTCCGGTAACACCGGCGGCGATGGATTGCCCGAATGCTGCTGTGCCACAGAGTACAACCAGTAAGACGATGGTAGTTTTCATAGCTTTTGCCTCCAGTGCGGGAGAGGCTGGCAGGCATTGTTCATGCCGCCATCGCTTAGGAATTTGCATCTCCCGTGCCAAAGATCGCGCTCGTAAGTGACGTGTTTTCAATGCCGGGTTCGTTCCCCTGCGCAAACTTTTGCATAAGGTCGGGGACCGGATCTGAAAATAGCTTGAAAGCTTCTTGAGATCTCACTTGTCGTCGATTTTTGCCGGGAATGGGATCAAGTTCGGACGGCCATTCGCCAATATTGACCCGATCTTCTTAAAACCACAGTGCAATGGAGGGCAGATCCTGGTAGAGGGGATCTGCGCCATGCGGAGGTGTTTCGTGCCGGCGGAGCTTGCTAATGCTCGATCGTACCGTCGGCCGAAGCTGCCCCCTGCCGGAGCAATAGGCGATCGCCCTCGGGATCGTAGGTGAAGATCTCTGCATAGCGGCCCCAGTTGAGCGCGGTCTCGACCTGGGCTTCCACTTCGGCCTCGGGGAAGTGTTCGTCGAGAATGTCGCGAAAAAAATCCATGGTCATGGAATGGTCGGATTTGCTCTCCAGCGTCCGCTGAACCTGCTGAAGCAAGGTGACATTGGAGAGCACGGCTTGACGAAACAGTTTCTGGCGGGTAGCGATGTCGGCTTCGGCGAAGTTCTTTCCTGCAGCGGTGATTTTCAAATCGCCGTGATAGGAGATTGCGAAACCCAGCATGCTGGCGGCATCAACGATCGGCAGCAAGTCGTCGACTTCCATCAGAAGTTCTTCGGCAACGTGGTAGAGGTCGTCTTCACCCCCCCGATCGTTTAACAGTTCCAGCAACCCGGCAACCCCTCCGGGTCGCGCGTGGGGCAGCATCTGGTAAACCGGTTTAGCTGCGCGAGCGGCGTCTGGCGGCTCGAATTCCCGTTCGGGCCGCGTCATTACCTTGTAGATGTAATCGACGTAGAGGAGAAACTCGGGCGAGTTACGATTTCTGGGCTGCTTCAGCGCGACGCGAAAATCAGCACGAATTTTTGCAGGATTTCGGCCGAGCACGATAATGCGGTCTGCCAATAGAACCGCTTCTTCGATGTTGTGTGTAACCAGAAAAATGCTGCGGGTGGGAATCTTCTTGCCCATCCACAATTCCAGAAGTTCACCGCGAAGATTCTCGGCGGTCAGGACATCGAGAGCGGAGAAAGGCTCGTCCATGAACAGCACCTCGGGTTCAACTGCCAGCGCACGAGCAAATCCAACGCGCTGCTTCATTCCACCCGAGAGTTCTTTGGGGTAGGCAGTCTCGAATCCCTTGAGACCGACGGAGTTCAGGGCACGGATTGCCCGGGGATGACGCTCCTCGTGAGTCATGCCTCGCGCCACTAGAGGAGCCTCGACGTTATCGAGCACGGTAAGCCAGGGAAAGAGTGCGAAGCTCTGAAAGACAATGGCGACGTTCGGCCGAATATCCCGCACCGGCTTGCCATGCCACAAAACCTCGCCGCTCGTGGGAGCAGCCAGGCCGGCCAGAATTCGTAGGAAGGTTGATTTGCCTGAGCCAGAAGGACCGAGGACCGCGAGGATTGTGTCGGATTCTATCGCTAGATTCGTCGGTGCTATGACCTGGACGCTTCTGCCGTCAGGTTGCGGAAACCGCTTCTCCACGGCTTTGGCCTCCAGGAGAATTTGGGTCGCAGTGGTCGTTGAAACCGCCGGAGGGCCTGGTTCTTGGATCGGCTTTGCCGGCGCTGCCGGCACGTCAACTTCCGTTGTCGCGGCGGCAGGCGCAGGCAGGCCTTCCATTAACTGCTTCCATGCTTCTTCCGGGAGTTCATCCAGAAAGCGCATGCGATCGGCGGGACTGAGCTTTTCAACAATGGCACGGATTTCACTTGGAGGCCGCGACTGCAACAGCACGTAAGAGTGGTAGTAAGGAAAATGAGAAATCAGGCTGGCAGCGAATTCTGTGGAAAGCTCGCGAAAGAGCAGTTGTTGCTCCTCAAATCGAAGACGGAGAAGCAGATCGCTGGCGATGCCCGGCTCGAGTTGCTGGAGGTACAAGGCAGCATACGTGGGATTCTGCCTCAGCATCTCGCGAAGCTTTTCTGCGGTTTCAGCAGTCATGATCACGTCTTATGGAAAGTTCATCGGAGGCAATGCGATGGAAGGGATACTATAATCGCGAGCATAGGCCGCCGTCGAACGAGCGGCGCAACTTTATGCAATCTCAAAGTGAACCGCAAAACGAGCGGAAGCCCGACCATACTCCCGCAGTTGAGCATGTGAGCAGCGCTCACGAGCTTCTGAAAAACTTACGGCAACGAATTGGTGAGCATCCGGAACTCGCGGAAGCGATCCTCAAACTGGAAACTGCGTTGAGTTTACTCACCGTCAAGACTGGCGGGATGTTGTAGTCAAGGCCCGACAGTCTACTAGAACCCCGTAGGGGAGTCTTATTTTCGCGCGAAAATTCGCTTAGAAAGAAATATGTCGAGAGCAGAAGATTTTTCTCTCGTGAGTTGCCGCTCGGCAGCTAACTGCATGTTTCCACGTTCTGGCACGATGAGTGCTTTTCCCACGGTGCGCTGGGACAAACATGGGGGAAAAAGCATGGGAGAGAACAACTGGCGAGAGTTATGTGAGCGGATCATGAAGGAGAGCGATCCGGACACGCTGCTTAGCCTGGTGGAACAGCTTAATAAAGCACTAGATCAGAGGGAACGCGAACTCAGGCACCACGAGCGCAGTCGTGGAATGACTCCAGAATAGGCGTGGTGTCTGGCACGAAAATAGCCTAAGGGTGGTACGGTAACAACCCGATTGGCGGCGGACATAAGGCCCGCTAGTCTGACTTCAGATTCGAAATAATTGGACGATCATAGGTTAGTGTCGCGAATACGCGACGTTCGGACCTTCACGATCGTCCTTTATTTTTGGCTAATTTCCGCCTCCAACTCTGCGCGGCCCGAAGAGGACTGTTCGGCTCGCACGTGTGACGGCCATCGAAACATTAGTCAATTTCTCGGTGGCGATTGGGTCCAAGTCTGGGAAGCTTCGCAAGCACTACAGCACTCATCCTCGCTGGAGCAGCAGGCAGCCGCATTCGTTCAGATCAGGGATGCTGGCCATAGCTGAATGCGTTGTTTACAACCACCCGTTGGTGCGCGCGATCCGGGCGGCTTCGACCCGATTACTGGCTCCCGTCTTGCTGATTGCTTCTGAAAGATAATTGCGTACAGTGCCTTCGGAAAGGCCAAGCTTATCGGCAATATCGACGCTGGCCATGCCGTCGCCGGCGAGACGGAGGACTTGACGCTCGCGATCGGTGAGCGGGTCCGGTTCGGCCCAGGCCTCGGTGGCGAGTTCGGGATCGATGACACGCAAACCTTGATGCACTCGACGGACGGATTCTGCGAGTTGTTCTGCCTTCATATCCTTCAAAAGATATCCGGAGGCACCCGCCTCCAGCGCGCGGCGAAGATATCCCGCACGGGCAAAGGTGGTGAGAATAATGATGCGGCTGGGAGCGCGTCGACGCTTCAGTTCTGCGGCTACATCGAGCCCGGTCAACTCCGGCATTTCGATATCTGTGATGAAGACGTCAGGTTTATGCTCCAAAACAGCGCGAAGCGCTTCCTTGCCATTGCGGGCTTGTGCGAGCACGCGAATATCGCCCTCGATCTCAAGCAAGGCAGCGAGGGCGCCAAGCACCATTCCCTGATCTTCAGCGATAACCACGCGGATCGCATTACGACCGTCTTTAGATGGAGAAGTCAATTATTGTCTCCCCGCTAATGGGAATTCAATCAGCAGAGTGGTGCCGGGATTGGTTTGGCGCACAAACGAGCCGCCCAATGCCTCAATGCGCTCGCGCATACCGCGGAGGCCATTGCCTTCCACCATACTGCCGCCGCAACCGTCATCGTGAATCTCAAGCCGGCAACTTCCGTTATTGCTGGCCAGGCGCAACAGACAAGTCTGAGCCTTCGCGTGACGGACGATATTGGTGACGGCTTCCCGGATAACCAGTCCAACCACGGTTTCCTGCGCCGGCGTCAATTTCAGTTTTACCGCTTCGGATTTGACTGCAATGCCCGCGGTCTGCAACGTCTGGGTGGCCTGATTCAGTTCAGCATCTAAATTGTTTGCACGATAGCCGCGAATAGTGTTGCGAACCTCGGCCAAAGCTTCGCGCGAGGTCCGTTCGACATCCTGTATTTCTGCTTTGGCGCGCTGCGGATCGCGATCGAGAAGTTTGCCGGCCAGCTCGGACTTCAGGATGATGATGGACAGAGTATGACCGAGCACGTCGTGCAGGTCGCGTGCGATGCGTTCCCGCTCAGCAACCTTGGCCAAGTGCTCAATTTCCGCGTTGGCCTTCTCCAATTCGCAATACATGCGACTTCTCTGCGCGAAATAGATGTTGCTTCCCCCGACGACGAGGGCAAGCCCACCCGCATAAAACATGAACCAGCCCGAAAGGTGCATCAGCCAGGTTTCCAAGCCAGCGACGGCGATAATGCTGGCGATGAGCGCAAAAATTGTGGCTTCCGAGGAAACGATGTAGGGCACTATTGCGGCAGCAAAAATGAAGAAGCAAGAAGCACCGGAATTGTATGGGGCGTAGAGAACGCCTGTGATCACCATGGCAGCGATGCAAATCAATTCCGACGTAACGCTTTCCAGTCGGGCGATCAGAACGTAGAGCGCAACGAAGATGACCGTGCCGAGCAGAGTCAGCAGCCAAGTTTTCACACCGGCGTGATTTAGGATGGGATCGAGAAAGAAGAAGCCGAAGTAGGCCATCGGCGTGTAAAAGGCCCATCCGCGAGTTTTCTTGCTCAGGAAGTTCATCTCAGCCCTGCCACAACGGGTTTTCCTGAATTGCGGTTCGAAACTTGAGATCCACACGCAGGACCGATCATCACACAAGCCAACAGGAACGACACTGGTACCAGCAGCAGCAACATTCCAATATTGCCATCCGTTGCCAGAACAAACAATGCGATTACCGCCAGGATCCAGCCCACCACATCACCATCTCGCGATTTCACTTCATGCTCCCGAATTCATCAAATTCATGCCGAACTAAGCTCATGGTGCGACAAAACAGAAAGTACTGCCAGTGCAGATCATCATTTGACCTGGATGACAAATGTCACCGGCGGCAGCGGTCTGTTCTGACGGCTTTGAGTGGTTTCCGCAGGGGGCAACGGGCTCGGTGGGCGAGGCACCTAATCAAACCGAGGTATTTATGCCAAAAAGAGGTGGGGCTGAATCAGGCGCGGGCGGAGCGAGGTCGCATCGTGGAGGCGCCGGTCACGCAGGAGCCGGTGCACAGAGTGGAGCAGGGAACTCGAAGAAACAAACGACGGGCAAGCGGAGCACCAGTGGTCGGAAGAAGTAAAATTGGTTGTGATGAGAGGAATGGATGACTAAACAGAAATCACGACATACGCAAACGGAACAAAACGTGAAGCCCGAGCAGACTGACCTGGAGGCAGACGAGCAGGAGTACGAGAGCGATTCTCCGGCGGAGGAACAACTCTATGCCCACATGGAAGGGGCAGAAACGGCTGAAGACCGAGCCCCGCGTAAGCTGCATCCGCGTAACCTGCACCACAATACGGAACCGGAAGTCACTGCGCACGAGGGGTCGACCTCAACCCGAACTCCCAGGGGGCCAGCACAGGGAATTACTTCTCACTCTGCCGACGAAGAAAGCGCGCGCCAACAAAAAGTAGTGAGTGAGCGGCCGGACGCCGAAGCAGGTGTGAATCGTTCGAAGTAGCAGGAGATAATGGAATCCTGGCAGAATTGCAGGACGGGCGACGGCGCCCATCCTGCAAACGTGATCTAAGCGGCTCTGCGGCGACGTCGTGCCGGCATCCCGGCATCCCAATCCGTTCCGGCGATAACAACCACCTCATTAGCAGCTTGCCCGAAGAAAAACGCGGCTTCAGGTTCGCCAGCGAAACCGTGCAGAATCGGTCCGAGGGCTGCAGTCGTTGCCTGGATTGCGTCCAGCGTACCGTGCATTTTGAAATTGATCGGCTTCTCGCCCGTACCTTCGTAATCTGTGAAAAGCGAAACCCCGGCAACCATTCCGGCATTGATGAATGCGGAAGTGGCTGCACCGCCGCGGCCTCGAAATGCGCAAACTGTTCCCAGGACGAAGAAATACCCAGTTACCGCAACATCCAACCAAGCATGCACGCGCGGTGAAATGAATTTTGGCACGCGGCGGAAGGCATCAGGGACGGTGTTTTGATTCACCCGTGCACTCCGAAGACCCGACTTCACCTGCCGGCCCACTTCGCTTATGCCGGACTGGATGCGATCAGCAGCATCATCCATATTGATGTCGGTTACCCGTTCGACTGTTTTCTTTGCTTTGCTCATCACATTTTCTTCATTATTTCGTTGAGCCATATTCTTCTCCTTAGCCTCTTAGTTACTACAGCCGCGAAAATGGTCCCGAACAATCGGTGGTGCGGGGTAGATTGCGTGAAAACTGTCCTTATGTAATCAGTAAGTCGTCCCGCGGTTCCAGAGCTCGCTCGTAGTGTTGAAGTGAAACAGTGCCGCGGCCGGTTTGCGGGCCGCTACGCCACTTGCAAGAGTTGGATGGGAAGGTCCGTAGTGAGGTTGGTTAAAGCGCAGGTTGATTGTGGTGCTCAGGCCAGCGGATCAGCTGACGACCCCGACACTCGGATTATGGGTGAGGTCCTTCGCGGCCAAAGCCGCGAAGGATGACAGACAAGCAATTATCTTCCGCCGAAGCTGTAGCCGATGGAAACGCCGTAACGCACGATATTGCCGGAACTGAACTCGGCGTTGTTGTGAACAAGGTACAGGCGCAGTTCGGGGCGAATGAAAGCATCATGCCAGAAATACGCGCGCAGGCCGGCTCCCACATCGCCCATGAAATGGTTGCTGCTGGCATAGCTGGTGCAGCCAAAGAACGCGTTGCAGTTCACGAAACCGTAGAAGCGAAGGTCTTCAGCGCCGATGCCGGCCAGTACTTCACCGCTGAAATTCTTGGCGATGTGAGGAACCCAGATGCCATTGAAAGACCAGAAAATCGGACGATAAGGTTGGTATCCGCCATAGAGACCCTGACTCGCTTTCCAGAACAGATCGCCTTCCAAACCGAAGCGATGATGGACGAGCAAATCGGCGGTGAAGCCGGGGTAGAGGCCGCCCCGCAAGCTGGGAAAAGTCAGGTTAGTGGCACTATTCACAGTAGCTTGGGCAGACGTGACGCTGCCGAACCCAAAAGCGGCGTCGAACCCTTGCGCAAATGCAGCGGAGGTAAGGGAACAAAACACTACGGCAGTGGCAATCACAATCAGTTTTTTCAAAGTCTCTCTCCAGACGTTCTTAGGAAGTTGGATTCGAGCACGCACCGGCAGAGTTGGATTGAGTCCCGATCGATGAAAGAATTTCCAGATGCGTACAAGTTCCATCTCATCAACAACTTTAATGATGAACCTGACCCAGACCCGTGTAAAGGCAGATGCCTCCGGGGCAGGAATACGACTCGTCATCAATAAGTCCGGTTAAACCCCAGATGGTTCGTGGAAGTTGCGGTAGGGTACCCATTTACAAAGTAAAGTTACTTTGGTTACCAGGGACATCTTGGTTGATGAACCAACCTGACTTAACGTGGAGCAAACTGCCGTCATGACTATCCTCGAAAAGATACCCACTGTTGTAACAGTAGCAGTCCTGGTGGGAATCTTCGCCGGGTTGAAGCGACATAGCCATTCCGCACGCCTGCGCCTCTGGCAGGCAGCCTGGTTTCTGGTCTTCACGCATTTTGTAGCGCAGATGTTTGAACCGGCGAGTGGGCCGGTGAGCCCAATGCTGCAAGCAATAGATTTGGGCGCGCTGCAGGCGTCGGCTGTCGCTTTTGTGGTTTCTGTCTCGTCGGTCGTAGAGGACCAATTCAAGCGGCGGGTCATGCTGCTGGTCACAGGCATCCCGTCCATTACATTTTGTGTACTGGCTTGTTATGAGGTGCACGCTCGTTGGGCATACGTTGCCACCCTGGCAGCAACCTTCGGCGGCGGCCTATGTTTCCTGTTCTGGATTCAAAGGCGACTGTCGTCCTATGTGATTGGCCTCAGCTTGCTCGGGGCAGCAGTGGGTTTCTGGGCCATTTCGGCGGCCTGGCAAGGCTCGTTGGATGAAGGATTGACAGCGTTGCTGGCGCTTGGATTCGGCCTTCCGGGTGTCTTTGTTTGCAAAAACTACTGGCGGCCTTCACCCGGCATTTTGACGGTTGTGGCCGGATTTTTCTGCTGGGGCGCAGTATTTCCGATGGGCATGTTGCTGGATCACTTCGCGCCAAACCTCCACGTTCCACCAGAGTTGTGGAACACGCCGAAGTTGTTCGTGGCTTTTGGAATGATTCTGGCAATGGTCGAAGACAAGTCGGAATCGATCGAGCAGATGCAACGGAAAGAAAGAGCGTTGAATGTACAGTTGGAACGCTTTTCGACGATCACTTCGCGGCTGCTCAGCGGAGTCTCAGTCGACTTGCTCTGCAATGAAATTGCAACCACAATCACGGAGGTTACGAATTTTCGTGTTGCTGCCATCCAGTTAGATAACGCAGGGCATGGATTGCGTGTGGCGGGAGCGAGCGGGCTATCTCAAGATGTCCTGGTTAAACTGAGAAGTAAGGCGACGCAGTGGACGACCGAAGATATCAAGGATTTCTGCTCGCGGGGCAAGGCGATCGGGCAGAATTCGTTTCTGTTATCGAAAGAGGAAGCAGCCAAGTACGATCCGCCGAAAAGTGAGTTGAGGTACGCCCAGAATCCGTATTGGAACACCGGTGATGAGCTATTGATTCCGCTGTGCTCGGCGCGCGGCGGATATCTCGGCTGTATTGCACTGGATGATCCGCGGGATGTCGAAGGGGTAAATGCCCAGGAATTGTCTCGAATCGAGTTGCTAGCGGCCGATCTGGCTGTGGCTCTGGAATTGAAATCACTGCAGGGGCAACTGATACGCTCGGAGAAACTGGCGGCTCTGGGCCAGTTGGTGGCAGGGGTGGCGCACGAATTGAATAATCCGCTCACAGCGGTGATGGGGTACGGCGAACTGCTTTATGACGAGGTCCCGTCCGGACCGATGCGCGAGCGTCTCGACAAACTGGTGAATGAAGGCCGCCGCATGAAGAAGATTGTCGAGAACCTGTTGCGTTTCTCGCGGCAACGCGCGGCGGACCGGCAATCGGTGGATTTACCTCCGGTGGTGCAGGATGTACTCGCGTTGCGCGAATACTACGTTCGCACTCGCAACCTAGAAATTGTGATCGACATTCAGAAAGATCTACCGAACATCGCGGTGGATGAAGACCAGTTCAAACAGATTCTGCTGAATCTGGTGAACAATGCGATTGACGCGGTGGAGAGTACGCGGGCAGAGAAGCGGATCAGCATACGGGCATGGTCGAATCGAACCCGGGCCATCGTTGAAGTGGAGGACACGGGCACAGGTTTTGCCGATCTGAATCGAGCGCTAGATCCGTTCTATACAACCAAACCAGTCGGCAAAGGAACCGGGCTGGGTCTAAGCATCTGCTACGGGATCATCAAAGAGCACGACGGCGAGATCCGCCTGGAGAATGTCGAACCGCATGGCGCGCGCGTTACGGTTGAATTACCGCTGGCCGAACCAAGTGTGATGAGCGCGAGTGTCGGACACCAGGTTTAGAGTTCGCTGTTTACCTGTGCTTGAGTTGCAGCAAATCCCATTTATTGCCATATAGGTCCTCGAAAACTGCGACGGTGCCATAAGATTCCTCTCGCGGCTCGAGAGTGAACTTCACTCCTTTGGCGATCATCGCGCGGTAGTCGCGCCAGAAGTCGTCGGTATGGAGGAACAGGAAAACTCGACCACCGGTTTGATTGCCGATCCGGGTTGCCTGTTCTTGGTTGGCGGCTCGAGCCAGGAGCAAACTGGTTGCTTGCGAATTCTGAGGGCGCACCAGTACCCAGCGCTTGCCAGGTTCTAAAGGCGTGTCTTCGACCAGGGCGAATCCAAGCTTATCGGTAAAGAACGCGATGGCCTCATCGTACTCGCGGACGACGAGTGCAACGTAGCCAATGCTCTGCATCATGCGGCGGAGCGTGATCCAGTCGAGTTGCCGGCAGAAACAGGCACGCGACTCGGACGCCTCGCCAGAAGTGGCAATACGACCGAGCACACCATCACGATGGCGATGATGCGAAGCGATGTTGAAAAGGTTCCCGTGGTCTGATGTAAGTGCGCGGCCATAATCGGTGTTGGGATCGCGCCCGCCCCCCACGCCAGCAAGATCCAGCCGTAGATTCCTCCCATGTATTTGGCTCCGAAGAAATCTGCGGTGAAGGATGGCATGGTTCCGAATCCACCGCCATAACAGAGACCGATCAAGGCAAATGCGGTACTGAAGGTGGTTGTATTGTGCAGATGGGGGAGCAAGAAAAAGATGACGGCCTGAATAGCGTAAAGCAGCAAGTAGACGCGGGCACGTCCGATAGAATCCGAAACCCATGCCCAGAAAACCCGTCCAAGGGCATTAAAGATCGAGATCAGGCCCACCATGCTGGCGGCGGCCAGAGCTGTCATACCTACGAACTCTTTCGATTGCGCCATGGGAGACGCCTGGCTGATCACCATAATTCCCGCGGAAACGTTGAGGAAAAGCATGATCCACAGCAGCCAGAATTGCCACGTGGCCATGGCTTCGCCGACAGTGAATTCGTAGGTGGTGGCGGCTTTGGAGACTGCGGTGCGCGGCTCCCATCCTTCGGGACGCCAGCCCAGCGGCGGGTTCGCGTAGAACTGCGCCGCGATCACGACGATGATCAGGTAAACGATCCCGAGTGCCGCGAAGGTGAACGGAATGCCTCGTGAGACGATCAGGCGGGCCGCAACGGGGCTCATTACCAAAGCGCCGGCGCCATAGCCACAAACGGCGACTCCGGTCATCAAGCCGCGGCGATCGGGGAACCACTTGATCAGCGTTGCCACGGGCGTGATGTAGCCCATTCCCATGCCAATACCACCGAGGATGCCGTATCCGAAATAGAGCAGGTGCAAGGAATGAACACTTACCGCATAGGCTGCGACTAGGTAGCCGATGCCATACAACACTCCGGCAACGGACGCGACCTTGCGCGGGCCTACCTTGTCTTGCCAAAGGCCGCCGATCACGGTGCCCACGCCGAGAAAGACGATGGCGAGAGTGAAGGTGAGTTGAACCGCGGTTTCAGCCCAGTGCTCGCCGCGCATCAGGGGAATCTTGAAGACGCTCCATCCGTAAACCGCCCCGAGGCAAATCTGCATCAGCACAGCGGCTACCGCGATACCCCAACGATTGCTAAGACGCTCAGCCGGCATAGTTCACCTCGTTAACAAGGAATTCTGAATTCAGCCTTCGGCTCGCGCCGCCATTGCGGTCGGCCGCGCAGCGGAAGCTGCGACGATTTCGACTGTCGTGTTGTAATCAGGAACACCGCTAGGATCGAGGCGTCCGGCAGGGATCAGGACGTTGATCTCCGGCCAGTGCGCCTGCAGGGAACCGGGTTTGACGCGATCGATTCGAACTCGCCCACGAAACTCGCCCAACTCATTCCGCAAGGTGATTTGATCTCCGTTGCCTAGGCCGAGGCGGCTAGCGTCTTCGGCAGAAATGAGAATGTCATTGCGACGCGCGCCAGTCAGCGGATCAATGTCAGCATTGATGATGCTGTTGAATTGCTTGCCTCGGCGAGTTGAGAGAAGAAAATGGCCCTTCGGGATCTTCTCTTCCGGCAAATTGACTGTGCTGAAGTGGCCTTTGCCATCAGGCGTCAGACAGCGATCGACGAGCAGGTGGCGACCGCCATACTGAATGCTGTCGCCCTTCTTGCGCAGCTTGGCAATTCCTTTATAGGTGGGGCAAACGCGATCGATTTCATTGCGAATGTCCTGCGTGTTTGTCCAGGGGAACAATTTATCTCCGAGACCTGGATTGATGGCACGGGCGACCAGCACGGGGATTTCCCACTCGTCTTTAGTTTCGGGGATTCTTGGCCCCGGAATTTCCGGGCTGTAGATGATGCGTCGCTCAGTGCTGGTTTCAGTGCCGCCACCGCGCTGCTCGTAGCGAGTACGGGAAGGGAGGAGCACGACGCAATCGGCGGGATCGACCAGCATGGTGGGGTTGGCGACGATATCCTGATGAATGCGAAATTTGATGCGGCCGAGGGCACGGGCGACGAGTTCGGGTTCGGGCAAAGTCTGCTTGAAATTTCCGCCACTTTGCCATAGCGCGTCGATTTCGCCTCGCTCGGCGGCGAGAATCATGTGAGCAGCGCTCAGGCCCTTCCAGGATGGCGGCTGGAAATTCCAGATCTCGGGAGCAGCGAATTTTCTGGCGTTTTCTTCAGTCGCCGGAAAGCCCATTAGATAAGCGCCCGGCATGCCGCCCATTTCGGCGCCGCCCTGAACACCGCTATGGCCGCGGATCGGCATCAGTCCGGTATGATCGCGGCCGATGTTGCCTTTGCAGAGCTGCAAGTTCACTATGGCGCGAACATTATCGCTGCCATAACGATGCTGCGTGATGCCCATGCTCCAGACGACGATGGCATGGCGGGCTTTGCCGAAAGCCTGGGCGAAGCGGAACATATCGTCCCGCGATAGACCAGAGCCTCGCTCGAGAGGTTCCCAGGAAAGCGCTTCGACTTTGGCTTGCAACTCGCTCCAACCTACTGTTCTGTTGTTGATAAAGTCGCGATCGACCCAGCCGTTCTGCATGAGGTGCTTCATGACCCCGTAGAAGAAAGGAATGTCGCCGCCGATGTGAATTTGGAAGAAGTCATCGGCGAGACGGGTTCCAAAAAGTGCGCTCTCTGTGACTGACGGCACCCAGTAGCGTTCCAGGCCAGGTTCTCGGTACGGGTTTACGACGAAGACCTTGGTTCCAGCTTTCTTGGCGTAGTAGAGATATTTCGTCGTGACCGGCTGATTATTGGCGACGTTTGCGCCGACGAAGACGATGAGATCGGAGCCAATCCAATCGGAGTAGGAACAGGTGGTCGCGGCGCAGCCGACTGTAGCGCTCAGCCCGGCGGTGCTGGGTGCATGGCAAATACGTGCGCTGGTATCGACGTGGTTGGTGCCAATGAAGCGGGCAACCTTCTGATGGGCGTAGTACGCCTCGTTAGTGAGGCCGCGCGAGGTGAGGTACCAGGCAAGTCGCTGAGGATCGACGTTGCGCAATTGCTCAGCGATCGTAGCAATTGCCTCATCCCAGGAAATTCGACGGAATCCTTTGTCGCCTTTGTGGCGAATCATCGGTACAGCCAGGCGTCCGAGTTTCCGCAGAGATTTTTCTGTCTTGCTGCGCAAGGGAGTGACATCTTCAAGCACGCGCCAGTCCATCGGCGGCATGGTGTTGAAGCGCAGAAGTTGCAGGCGAACGGCGCAGAGGTGGACGCCTTGCATAGTCCAGTCGTACATGCCGCGCGTGCCAAGAGAGCAGCCATCACAGCATCCGTCGCGCAGAATGCGCCAAGCGTAGCCGAGATTGTCCCGGTTGTCCCACATGGTGCTCAGAATGTCTTTGTAAGCGTTGGGATGCTGCTGATGAATTCCGTAGGGAACCAGGCTGACCCAGTTGCGTTTCGCCTGAGAATGAGTCGCTTTAGACACGGAAACACCCTCCTGAACGAGAGCGATTGCATGACTACGAGGCGAGACGGGCCTCAAGGCTGAAGGGAAGATACGCCACCAAGGGGTGCTTAGCAAGGGAATTTCTGCACTACACGAGGTGCATCGAATTGCGCTAAAATTTGCGACAGTTCTTGGCACGGGAGGCGGTTCAGCCTCTCATTTCGCGCGGGTGACACTCAGGAATGCGCGCTCTCATTTCAAACACGCTTACAGATTCCGCAACATCGGTTAGCCGAGGAGGATACGAAGATGGCAACTGCGCTGAAGATTGTTCCGCCAGAAGAGAAAGTCACAGGTTTCGTTTCAAGAAAACACAAGATGTTGATTAATGGGAAATGGGTAGATTCCGCGTCAGGAAAAACTTTCCCGACGTACAACCCAGCCACTGGTGAGGTGCTCGCACAGATCGCGGAAGGCGATCGCGAGGACATCAACCGCGCCGTCGTGTCCGCCCGCAACGCCTTTGAGAACGGGCCCTGGTCGCGGATGACCCCGTCAGAACGCGGGCGGCTGATCTGGAAACTGGCTGACCTGCTGGAAGAGAACCTGGAAGAATTTGCGGAAATTGAAAGTCTCGACAATGGCAAACCGCTAAAGATCGCGCGGGTGGCCGATATTCCGCTGGCCGTGGACATGTTCCGCTACATGGCGGGCTGGGCGACGAAGATCGAAGGCAACACCATTCCAATCTCGGTGCCGTACGCGCCCGGAGCCAAGTTCCTGGCGTACACCTTGCGGGAGCCAGTCGGCGTCGTGGGACAGATTATCCCCTGGAACTTTCCGTTGTTAATGGCAGCATGGAAGCTAGGTCCGGCGCTGGCGACGGGGAATTGTGTCGTGCTGAAGCCCGCCGAGCAGACGCCGCTCAGCGCACTGCGCCTGGGTGAGTTGATCCAGCAGGCCGGCATTCCGGATGGCGTAGTGAACATCGTTCCGGGCTATGGCGAGACGGCGGGAGCTGCGCTATCGGCGCATCCCGATGTCGATAAGGTGGCGTTCACCGGATCGACCGAAGTAGGCAAGCTGATCCTGCAAGCGGCGGCCGGGAATCTGAAGAAAGTCTCGCTGGAGCTTGGCGGCAAATCGCCGAATGTGGTTTATGCGGATGCCGACATAGATCAGGCCATTGCCGGGGCGGCGAGCGCGATCTTCTTCAACCACGGGCAGTGCTGCTGCGCAGGATCGCGGCTGTATGTCGAGAAGAAAGTGTTCGACAAGGTCGTGGACGGCGTAGCGGAGCAAGCCGAAAAGATCAAACTGGGACCCGGCTTTGAATCGACGAGCGACATGGGACCGCTGGTCTCGAAAGAACAGCTCGATCGCGTTTGCAACTACCTGGAAGCCGGCTTCTCCGAAGGCGCGAAGGCGGTGGTGGGTGGAAGCAAGCACGGGGATAAAGGCTATTTTGTGAAGCCGACCGTGCTGGTGAACACGAACGAGAAAATGAAAGTAGTGCGCGAGGAGATCTTCGGTCCGGTGGTGACGGCGATGCCGTTTGACGATCCGGCGGAAGTGGTGGCGAAAGCGAATCAGTCTGAGTACGGCTTGGCGGCGGGCGTCTGGACGAAAGATATCCAGAAGGCTCATCGTCTGGCGGCACAATTACGCGCCGGGACGGTGTGGGTGAACTGCTACAACATCTTCGACGCGGCGATGCCGTTCGGTGGATACAAGCAATCGGGATGGGGTCGGGAGATGGGACATGAAGTGCTCGAGGCCTACACCGAAACCAAGGCGGTGTGCACCGCGCTATAAAACTTCGTGGCAGTTAAGGCCGGGCGGAGAGCCCGGCCTTTTTTATTTCCAGTTCCCACCCAGGCAAAACCGGCTTGGGGTTGGCAGTAAAGAGCTTTTTTCGCAAAGGGCGCGAAGGTTTCGCAAACGGCGCGAAGCAGGAGCTTCCGAGCCCACGTCTCGCAAAAGCGGCGAGACGTGGGGTACCCCGAGATGTGGAACACCCCGGTTAGTCGACTTCCCGCATCAGTGCCATGCCGCTCTGTCCACTACTGGATCCAGCCTGCTGTTGCTTCTGCCAGTCGGCTTCGCTCAGGACCGAAATGGCTTCCATCTTTTCCTTCTTCAATGACGAGTTGATGGCGGGCAGTTCGGAGTCGGTCATTTTGCGGAAATCGGCAATGACATCGTCGAGTTCGTGGCCAAGTGAAACGGCACGCTCCGCCTGTTCGTTGGTGGGACGGCCTTCGTACTGGTTGAGATCACCGTAAAGTTCGCCCAAGTGTTCGCGGATACGCTCTTCGCCCGTAATGGCGCCACCTTCCTTGGTCGCGACGATTTTCGAACGCAGCTTTTCGCTCTCTTCGGAGACGTGCTGGAGTTTGGCGCGAAGTGGATCTTTTGCAGTGAGCTTTGCGGCGTCGGCATTGGCGCTGTCGCGAACGCCTTCAAGCGCGCTAACGCCGTAACTCATGTGACCCATCAAGTTGTAAACTGTCATGATGGTTTCGAATTGTTGCTTGCGGTCTTCGACGGAGTAGGTGGCGCGAGGATCGAGCACGATCTGCAGTGGCGTGGTGTAGGTGCGATCACCCTTGGTCATTTTCACCGTGTACGTTCCCGGGAGAACACGTGGTCCTTGAATCGCGCCAAACAAAGCTTGCGCGGCGGGAGGAACTATTGGCGGCTTGAGACGCATGGTCCAAGTGGCACGGTTCAGGCCACGATGCTTGCTGCTCGGAACCGTGTCGATGAATTTTCCGTCGGGACCGAAGATTTCAATTTTCAGGTCGCCAAAAATGTGGCGGCTGCGCTGGTAATAATTGATGTAAGCGTCGGTGTTGCGACTCGGCCCGCTGAAGGCCTCGTCGCCTTCCGGCCAGCCCCCATTGGCATTCAAATACTGAACGGCAGGACGTGCTTCGAGAAACGCCGCTTCCTTCGACATCAAGTCAGGGTTGAGGGCGCGGAGCGGAGTGATGTCATCCATGATCCAGATACCGCGGCCATGGGTGGCGAGGACAAGGTCCGATTCGCGCGGCTGAATGACGATGTCGCGAACCGCGACGGCAGGGAAGTTGGTGGCCTTATATTGGGCCCAGTGCTGCCCTCCATCATAGGACATCCAGAGGCCGAATTCGGTACCCAGGAAAAGCAAGTTCGGATCGACGCTATCTTCAGTGATGACGTGCGCGTAACCGATTGCGCCGCTGGCGTCCGGATTCAGCGAAGTCCAGGTCTGGCCGTAGTCTGTGGTTTTGTACGCGTACGTCTTCATATCGCCGTAGGTGTGGCGATCGAATGTCACGTAAGCTGTTCCTTCGTTGAAGCGGCTGGCCGCTACGGTGGAGACCCAGGAGTTCTTGCCAATTCCGGGGACATTACCGATCACGTTGGTCCAAGTCTTGGCACCATCACGGGTGATTTGAACGTTGCCGTCGTCGGTTCCCACCCAGATGATCTGACCATTTTTCGGCGATTCGGAAATCGAGTAAATCGTCGTGTGCATCTCGGCCGAAGAGTTGTCGACGGTTATGCCGCCGGACTCTTCCTGCTTTTGTTTTTCGGGATCGTTGGTGGTGAGATCGGGCGAGATGCGCTCCCAGGATTGGCCGTGATCACGCGAACGGAATAAGAACTGCGCCCCAAGATAAATCGTGCCCTTTTCATTGGGGCTCATGTGAATGGGCGTGTTCCAGTTGAATCGCAGCTTTTTCTCGTTGTAGAGCGGGAACGGCTTGATGGAGCGGCTTTCGAGAGTGTGACGGTTCACGCGCCCAATCTCGCCACCTTGATATTCGGCATAGATGTAGTCGGGATCGGCGGGATCTTCGAAGGCCCAGAAGCCATCGCCGTTGAAAATATTCTCCCAGCGCGAGTTGCTGATGCCGCCCGGATACGATGAATCTCCGACCCAACTGCTGTTGTCCTGCAGGCCACCGTAAACGTGGTAAGGGTTCGAGTTGTCGGTACTCACGTGATAGAACTGCGAAACTGGAAGATTGAGCTGATGCTTCCAGCGCGTGCCGCCGTCGGAACTGCGCCATAGGCCGCCGTCGTCGCCGGTGAAGACGATGTTGGGATTGTCGGGATTGATCCACACGCAATGGAAATCGCCGTGAGCGTTGGCCACCGAACTGAAACTCTGCCCGCCATTCACGCTTAGCAAGAGAGGACCATCTGGTTTGAAAATCTTGTTTTCGTTCTTCGGGTCGACAATCAGGTTGGCAAAATAGAAAGGCCGCCAGATAACGAATTGGCCGGAGTCCAGGCGCTTCCAGTTCTGGCCGCTATCATCGGAACGATACACGGCTCCGCTTTTGGACTCGATCATCGCGTAAACTACTTGAGGTTTTGAAGGAGCGACAGCGAGCGCAATGCGGCCATAAGGCTTGTCAGGAAGGCCCTTGCTGTTGCTGTTGGTGAGTTCAGTCCAGTGGTCGCCGCCATCGGTGGATTTGTAGAGTCCGCTGCCCGGGCCGCCAGAGCGGAAAGTCCAGCCCTCGCGACGGAAGTCCCAGAGCGAGGCAAAAACCGTATTCGGCTCCTGATCGCTGCGGGCGAGCATGGCGCATCCTGTGGAACCATTCGCGCCCGCCAGCACTTTGTTCCACGTCTTGCCACCGTCGGTGGTTTTGTAGACACCGCGCTCATCGTTGTCGTTCCAGAGGTGACCGGTGGCGCAGGCCAGGACTGTATTGCTGTCCTTGGGATCAATAAGGATGCGGGCGATGTGCTCGGAGTCCTTCAGACCCATGTTGGTCCAGTCCTCACCGCCATCGGTCGATTTGTAAATGCCGTCGCCCACGGAAACGCTGTTTCGTGTCCAGGCCTCGCCGGTGCCGACCCAAACTGTGTGAGGGTTCGATCTGTCGATGGTGATTGCGCCGATGGATTGCACCGACTGGCGGTCGAAAACTGGTTTGAAGGTGGTCCCACCGTTCACGGATTTCCAGACGCCACCGCTGGCCGCGCCGGCAAAGACGGTGATACGGCCATCTTTTTCAAGCGCATCGACGGCCGCGATACGTCCGCTCATAGTTGCGGAACCGATGTTGCGGATCGGCAGTCCGGAGATGGTCGCGGAATCAAACTTGATCGGTTGCTGGGCGAATGCGGCTAGCGCGAGAAACACAATCGATGAACTCAGCAGATAACGAACACAGCGGGAAGATGAATCCATTTACCAGTCCTCTTTTTATCGGCGTGTTTGCTTACTTCTTCGGTGATTCGCCCTGCAACGATGCCGGAACGGCGAATTCGGCATTTTGCAAAGGCACATTCACTTCAATCTTGTCCATGGTTGTCGTCTGCCACTGGCTCGGATCGTTCTTCGGGCCCGAAGAAACAGAAAAGGGATACATCACACCGGCAACCGGCTTGTAAGAACCCATTTCGCTGGCGTTTTCTCTCACGGATCCACGAATGAATTCCTGGCTCTCTTTGCGAATCTCGAGGTATGTGTCCGGATCGAGAAAGTAGTAGACGATGTCGCCATCCTTTAGCGTGACTTTGAGGCGCAGGGCGTCGTCCCCATCGACGACATCATGTCCCATGAACTCAACAGTGTTCCCCTTGGCTTTGTAATCGACGAGCGGGCCATCGATATCGGAGTCGATGATCAGATCTCGCAGGTCATCTTCGCCCATGTACTGGGGGTCTTTCTTGCCGCCAAAGGGCTGGATTTGCCATCCAGTGCTGCCATCGTAGGCTTGAACGGCGGTCATTCCTTGAATGCTGAAAGTTTCACGCAGCAGATTGGGACGCATGTTCTCCTGGCCTGAGGTGGCGACAAAACCGCCAGGGAAAACGGTCTTACCGTTCATGCGCACGGTTTTGACGGCTTTGATTTTCTCGAGACCGCCTTTGGCTTCGATGTTCTTGTTCACCAAATCATCAGCGGTTTGCGCAAGGGAAGCGAGACTGAAGCAGAAAAATATGGCGACGACGGACAGGCGATGACGCATGCAAGGGCTCCTAAGGGGTACGGCACGAAGAATACCTGAGAGAAACGACAATTTACGCTCATTGGACGGATTTGCCAAGGGCCGGTGAGCGAGAGAGGACAATTATTTTGACGAGCCTTGCATTGTCCGGTACGCTACAAACCTGCATGTCAACTAGCGTTCCAGCCATTTCCGTGGAGGGATTGCGGAAATCCTATTCGCCCGAACTCGAAGCTGTGAAGGGAATCGATTTTCAAATTCAGCCGGGCGAGGTTTTCGGCCTGCTTGGGCCGAACGGGGCAGGAAAAACCACGACGATAGAAATACTTGAGGGCTTACGACCACGAACGGCCGGAGAGGTCGGGGTTCTGGGTTTTGATCCCGACAAGCAGCGGCAACAACTGAAAGACCGGATCGGGGTGTGCTTGCAGGCGACAAACTTGCCAGAAAAGATCCGGGTGCATGAGGCGCTGGACGTCTTCTCCTCCTTTTACAGTCGCACAACGGATTTGAACAAACTGATGAAGAGGCTGCAACTCGAAGAGAAGCGCGACGCGTTTTATGGAACCTTGTCTGGGGGGCAAAAGCAGCGGCTGGCTCTGGCGCTCGCCCTGGTGAATGAGCCGCAACTTATTTTTCTCGATGAGCCGACGACGGGGCTCGATCCGCAGGTCCGAGTTGAAATTCATACTCTGCTGGAGGAACTGAAAAGCGAACACCGTACCATTCTGCTGACGACGCATTACATCGAGGAAGCGGAGCGACTGTGCGACCGGGTGGCGATTGTTGATGAAGGCCGGATTATCGCCATGGACACCCCGCGGCAGCTTCAGCAACAAAGTCGCAGCGCGTCGAGCATTGTGGTGACATGCGCGGCGCCTTTTCCGAAAGATCATCCTGCATGGGCGGAAGCATCGCATGACTCACTGGACGCCACCGGGCGGACGCTGACAGTCAGTTCGCGGCGGCCAGCGGCGACTCTGGTCGACCTGGTGAAGTGGATCGATCAGCAAGGGATGGAGTTGACCGACGTACATCTGAAGCAACCGACGTTGGAAGATGTTTTTATTGAGCTGACGGGGAAAAGTCTACGCGAATGAGAGCATACAGGGCACTCATCGGGCTCGACTTGAAACTGGCTCTGCGCCAGCGCTCGGTCATTTTCTTTAACTATTTATTCCCACTCGTATTTTTCTTTGTGTTCGCGCAGGCGTTTCATGCCGAACGCGGATCGGCAATGACCATCGTGATTGCGATGGTTATCATCATCGGAATCCTGGGCAATGGCTTGTTTGGCGCGGGTATTCGCGCTGTGCAGGAACGTGAAGCGAATATCCTGCGGCGGTACAAGGTCACCCCCATTTCTCCAGCGCCGCTGCTTATTGCGTCGACCGTTACGGGATGGATCCTCTTCATGCCATATGTGCTGCTCATGTTTGCCTTGGCTCATTTTGTGTATGGCATGCCGTGGCCTGCGAACATGGGTTCGATCCTGCTGCTGGCTACGGTGGGAATCACGGGATTTCGCGCCATCGGGATGATCCTTGCGGCGGTGGCGAATTCTATGCAGGAAAGCCAGATTCTGGTGCAGCTGATTTATTTGCCGATGCTGTTTCTGAGCGGCGCGACCTTTCCGCTGTCACTGTTCCCGCCCTGGCTGTTGCTGCTGACGCAGTTCTTGCCGGCGACTTACCTGGTTACAGGGGTTGAGGCCATGCTGATGCGCGGAGAGGGAATCGGCCAAAACCTCGTTCCGACTCTGGCGTTGATCGCGACAACCGTGGTGGGACTGTTTCTCGCGTACAAGTTGTTCCGGTGGGAAAAAGAAGAAAAGATCAAGAATTCCGCGAAGTTATCAATTTTAGCAGTGATGGTGCCGTTCCTCTGTGTTGGCGCCTGGCAGATGCACACACGCAACAGCGTGGTGAAGACCAAGATTCTCCACCGGGAGTTAGAGCGCAGCGAGACGTTCCTGATCCGAGGAGCGCGGATCTTTGTTGGGGACGGAAAGGTGATTGAGACCGGGGCGGTGCTGGTACGAGGTGGCAAAATCGCGCACGTCTATGAAGGGGCTGGCCCGGATCCCAAATCGGTTGCCGCGGAACCGGTCGAAGCGGCGGGGAAAACTTTATTGCCGGGTTTGATTGATGTGCATGTCCATCTTGGTGCGCCGGGAGGCTTCTATCCGAACGGAACCGAATACGATGCGAACAAGATAATGCTGCGGAATCTCGCCGCGTATTTGTATAGCGGCGTCACGACTGTGCGGAGTGTTGGCGACGCTTTGGATGACGTGCTGAAAGTGCGGCAAACCGTGAATAGCGGCGAGATGCTGGGTGCACAAATGTTCGCATGCGGGCCGTTGTTTACGGCCCCCGGCGGCCACGGGACGGAATATTTCAAAGAGCTTCCGCCGCCCGCCCGCGATACCGCTTTGAAGCAATTCACACGGATTCCGGCGTCTCCTGCCGAAGCACATCAGCAGGTCGATGACTTGAAGAAAAATGGCGTTGACTGCATCAAGGCGGTGTTGGAGGCGGGCGCTGGGGGACGCGTGTTTAACCGCATGGACACTGGGCTATTTGACGCCATTGCCGAAGAGGCGCACAAGGACGGTCTGCCGCTTGCAGTCCATACCGGAGATGTGCGGGACATCGAAGATGCGGTGCAGGCGCAAGCAAACTCGATTGAACACGGGTCATTCCGAGAGCACATCCCCGACACGGTCTTTGTGCAGATGACGAAGCAAGGGACTTACTTCGATCCGACTTTGAGCGTAGGCGAGGCTTTTAAAGATTTTGCCGCGGGCAAAATCGATCTGCTGAAACGTTCGCTGGTGCAGCAGGCTGCACCTCCGGAACTGCTGCGCAGCACGGAAGAAGCCTTGGCGTCAAAAGATACTGAGAACATGCGGAACGGGGTTTCTAAGTATCCGATCGACATGCAGATTGCGCAAGAAAATCTAAAGCGTGCGTGTCAGGATGGAGTTCCGCTGGTGACGGGCAGCGATGCCGGCAATTTTCTGGTGATTCATGGCCCAACGGTGCAGCACGAAATGCAGCTTTGGGTGCAAGCCGGTATTCCGGCGACGATTGCGCTGCAAGCGGCAACCGCAAATGCTGCGCGTCTGCTGGGCGACGACAAGATTGGATCGATTCGGGCCGGCAATGATGCGGATCTGCTGATCGTAGATGGGAACCCTCTGGAAGACATTTCTGCCACTGAAAGAATTTCCACGGTTGTGTTCAAGGGAGAGCGGCTGGATCGCAGTTCGTTGTTTGAGCAGCGCTAATTGCCGAACTCCACGGCCTATTCGATTCCCAATTTGTGTTGCATTTCCTCTAGTGTGATCGCTTTGGTTTCTGGGTAGACAAACAACACAACAAAGAATTGCAGGACCATCATTGTGGCGAAGAAGGCAAATGGATAGCCACTGGAAGACGCCGCAACCAGCGGGAACAATCCGGAGATTAGCGCATTCATAAACCAGTGCGAAAAACTGCCGAGGCTTTGTCCTTTGGCGCGCACATTGTTAGGAAATACTTCAGCAAGATAGACCCAGATAACAGCTCCTTGCGAGAACGCGAAGAATGCGATAAAGCCGACGAGCAGCCAGAGCAACAGGTTTCGATGCTGACCCGTGAAGAAAATCGCCGCGATCCCGGCAAGGCAGAATGCTGTTCCCACCGCACCGATCAGGAGCAAAATCTTGCGTCCCACTTTGTCGATTACCGACATCGCTATGACGGTGAACAGGAGATTCGTACCTCCGATGGCGACGGCCTGCAGATTGCTGGAAAGTTTGCTGAAGCCGGCTTGCGCGAAGATGTCGTTTAGGTAGTAGAGAATGGCGTTGATACCAGACAACTGGTTGAAGACTCCGATGCTAACCGCAAGAAAGATGGGGAAAAGATATTTTCGCGAGAACAGCGTTTCTGCGCTCTGTTCCTGTTCAATGTGAATCGAGCGAATAATCTCCTGCAGTTCGTCGTCGAAATTGTGCTCTCCCGTAATCTGCAGAACGTGTCTGGCTTCTTGAATTCGATTCTTTTTGACCAGCCAACGGGGGCTGCGCGGAATTCCAAACAACATTAAGAAGAAGAAAGCTGCGGGTATTGCAGTTACGCCGAGGTCCCAGCGCCATTCCACGAGGCCGAAGTGCCGCAGGGCGATCATATAGTTGGAAAAGTAGGCGAGGAGAATTCCAAACACGATGTTGAATTGGAACATCCCCACGAGGCGGCCGCGAAGTCTTGCTGGAGCAATTTCGGCAATGTACATCGGGCCGAGCACAGAGGAACCGCCAATTCCCAAGCCTCCGATAAAACGAAAGACGACCAGCGCATCCCAGTTCCAGGCGGCGGCGCAACCCAGGGCGGAGACCAAATAAAGAATTGCCATGACGCGCAGACTATTGCGGCGGCCGTAGAGATCGCCGGGCAGTCCGGCGAGCATGGCGCCGATGATGGTCCCCCACAGAGCAGATGCGACTGTAATACCTAGTAATGCACGAGAAAGTTGGTAAGTTTGCGTCAGCGTCGCGGTCGTGCCCGAGATGACCGCCGTATCGAAGCCGAACAGTAGACCTCCGAGCGCCGCGACTATCGTGCTCTTCAGGAGATAGCGGTTAAGCGTCATTCAGATCTCGGTTCTTAGCTTTATAACCACAAAAGGCACGTAGGTACGCGAAGGTCTCGTCGGCAACTGTTCTTCACGGAGCCGCAAATTCTACCTGCACGGTTTTGATCTCGTACGGCTTCGTATGAACAGTAATGGAATTGTTCTGAACGGAAAGCGAGCTGATAGGCTTCTCCATCAGATTAGTTTCCGAGGCGGACTGGGCCGCGGGCGGAAGCAGAATTTTCACGTCGGAGTCTTTCCCAGCCCACTCATAGAAGCGCAAGGTCAGAGATTGATTGTCTTCGGACTTCTTGATTGCGGTGAGCACGACGTTCTCCGGTTGAATTTCGACGAAGAAATGCTCCGGAGGAAGAGTTCCAACGTGCTCTTCGGTTTGGACTGCTTGCAGCTTGTAGTTGAGTTCATAGCCCCGACGAACGGTCTGCGCTTCGCGCCAGGTTCCACCATGCGGATATAAGGAATAAGTGAAGTCGTGCTCGCCCTCGTCGGCGTGGGGATCGGGCCATTCGGGGGAGCGCAGCAGCGAAAGCCGCAGCACATTGCCTTTGGCATCGTAGCCGTACTTGCTGTCGTTCAGCAGGCTGAAGCCATGTTTGGTATCGGAGAGATCGGCCCAGCGCTGTGCCGGAACCTCAAACTTGGCCTGCTCGGCGGGAGTGTTGCGCGTGGTTGGCCGTTCGATCGAGCCGAAGGGAATTTCAAAGGTTGCTTTATCGTTGTGGGCGCTAAGTGGGAATACGACCTTGAGCAGGATGTGCTTTTCGTTCCAGTCGGCGTGCATCTTGACGTCTACACGAGCAACACCGGCGTACATCGTGATGTCGCGGGTGAAGGTGGAATTCTGGAAGTGATTCTTGACGCGAAGAACGGCGCGAAGCGGACCGCTTTCAACCAGCTTTACTTCGTCGGTTTTGTCGAGGTCCCAGTGCTTGTCTTCGAAATTGGCATCGATATTCCACGCATCCCAGCGCTTAGGTTTGTCGTAGAAGGCCTGCAGTAGATTGCCGCAGGTCGACGTCTTCGGACCGCCCGTGTCCGTTTCGGCAGGAGCTAGCGCTTCAGTTTGGCTACGCTTGTCGAACAGGCTGGTCATGCAGCCGGTTCTGGGATCGATTTTGAGACGGACGAATTCGTTCTCCACCGTGCTGGTAGACGTCGTGAGTTGGGTATGCGCTTCAACGGCTTTGGCCGATGATCGGACAAAGTAAGTTCGATAGCCCATGGCGGGAACATCGGCGCGAATCAGCAGATGCGCGCGATTGGTCTCGGGCTCGAATGAGAGCAGCTGCGAGTCAAGCGGCTTGCCCGCAGAATCGACCACTTCAACCGCCTTGGCAGAGCCGGGCAGTTGGGCTTCGATCTCGATGACCTCGATTCGCGGCCAGGACAGCGAGTTGAAAACTACTACGGGGACGCCGTCCCCCATGGTATTGATGTGTGCCAGAATCTCCGCCAGTGATTTTTGCGTGATCTCCTGATCCATGCGGCTGACATCTTCGAGGTTGCGTTTGGCGTCGAGATAATTCACGGCGATGCCGGAGCCTGGCATGATGTCGTGAAAGTGATCGAAGAGCAAATTCTTCCAGGCGAGTTCAAGCTCAGCTTGTGGATAAGGCCGCCCGAGTAGAGATGCGATCGAAGCAAACTTCTCAGCATCGAGCGTAGATTCTTCGGCGTGTCGGATGCGACGCTTGGTTTCCGACTGCGTGGTGTAGACGCCGCGGTGATACTCGAAATAAAGCTCATCGTTCCAGGTTGGGACTTTTAGATTCGGTAGTTCGGCTTGCAGATCAGAGAAGAAGTCGGTAGCGGTACTGAACTGGATTTTCGGGAAGACGGTTTTTGGCGCGCGCAGCCGGTCCGCCTCATCAAGCATGGTACGCGTAGGGCCGCCGCCATGGTCACCGATGCCATAGAGGTACAACATCTGCGGATTGTCGGTCAGCTTGGGACCATAAATAACGGGCGCATAGAGCGAGAAGTCTTTTGTGATTTGGTCAGGCTCGAATTGGTTTGCGTATTCATGAGGGAAATAGGAAAGCAGGCGGCTGCCGTCCGGGGCTTGCCACCAAAACAGACGATAGGGAAACCTGGTGTAATCGGTAGCCCAAAGCAGCTTGCTGGTGACGAAATAATCGATGCCGGATTTCTTGTAAATTTGCGGGAGTTGCCAGTTGTATCCAAATGAATCTGGGTTCCAGCCGATGTTGATATCGACACCAAAGTTCTTCTGAAAATATCGCTTGCCGACGAGAATTTGGCGAACCAGAGATTCACCAGTCGGCATGTTGAGATCGGGTTCGACCCACATGCCGCCGATGACTTCCCATCGACCCTCTTTGACGCGCTGCTGAATCTGCGCAAAGAGGTCCGGATACTTCTCTTGCATCCATTCATACGTTCTCGCTGAAGACATGGTGTACTTCAGGTCGGGATACTCGCGCATGAGATCGAGCACGCTTTGAAAAGTGTTACGTACCACCTCGACGGTCTCAGTCCATGGCCAGAGCCATGCCATATCGATATGCGAATTTCCAATAGCACGAACGGTGAACTGTTTCATCCACGGTTGCAGCTTCTCTAACTGGTTTTGTGCCTGGGTCAGGCTCGCATCAAAGCCCTTCTGATCGCCCTTATCCAGAAGAGAGAAGTTGATGGAGTGCACTGCGGAATCCACTGTTTGCTCGCGTTCGGCCTTGCCGTCCTCATATGCGGCGATCATTGGACGTGCGGCAATAATTTCGGTACGTAGCATTGCGGGATCTGGTCGGACCGCCGGCGGCTCGAAAAGTAATTGCGCGCGTTCGAAATGAACCTCGATATCCGGCGCGACCACCCGCACCGCGATAACGAATTTCTGGTGAGGCTGCGCGATCTCGGTCAACAAGATTGGCTGCTGCATGTCATCATCGCCACGCCAGACGAGAGAGCCGTTGGAAAACACGGAAATTGACACCGGGCCAAGGTTGTTCTGAGGGAAATCGAATCTGAGGTCCAGTTTGGCGCGTGCGCCACGGACAGAATAGCCGTGAAGGTCGTCAGGGATCTCTATTGTGGAGCGAAAATCCCGTACGCCGCTCCAAGTAGTGCCGATAGGAGTTTTTTCCCAATCCGAGTCGTTCAGCAACGGATCTTCAGGATGGGCGATGTCGCTGTGGCTACGCCAACTCTCGAGCGGTTGCGAGGTGCATGATTCGAGCCGATCGAGGACCGATTTGTAGGGATCGGGGGGCGCCGGAGATTGGGCATTCTCTTGTGCACTGCCGGCCAAAACGGTTAAGAGAATAAGACTGACAACAAGAACCGATCGCGTCATGTGTGTACCCGGGATGAAAGGATTGAACTCGGTCATCTTGAGTGTCTGACAGATAATACCTGAAGCATGATTGCAGACTGCATCGGAGTCATCTCGTTGGGTATCTGGGTGTATCTCGTGTTCGCGCGGGGTGGTTTCTGGAAGATGAACTTCGCCGACGTGCCAGACCGTCCCGACGCTCTGCCGGGAAAAGTCGCTGCGATTGTGCCGGCTCGCGACGAGGCTAAGACGATAGGAGTTGCTGTCGCTTCTTTGCTGCGGCAGGAGCATGCGGGCGAGTTACGGGTTTTTCTGGTGGATGATCACAGCCAGGACGGAACGGCCGAGGCGGCCCGTCAGGCTGCACACGGGATGGGCCGCGATGAAGCTCTCGAGGTTGTTCACGCGAACCCTGTTCCAAGTGGATGGACTGGCAAGGTTTGGGCGATGTCGGAGGGATTACGGGTCGCGCAATCGTACCGTTCCGATTTTTACTGGTTTACCGATGCCGATATTGTGCATGAGCCCGAGAACCTGAGCAGGTTGATGGCTCGGGCCGAGAGTGGTGGGTTTGACCTGGTCTCGCAGATGGTCAAGTTGCGCTGCCAATCAGTTGCTGAGAAGTTGCTGGTTCCCGCATTCGTATTTTTCTTCTTCAAGCTCTATCCACCGAAATGGGTGAACCGGCCGGAGAAGCGAACGGCTGCGGCTGCCGGGGGCAATATGCTGATGCGGCGGACTGCTCTGGAGCGGAGTGGTGGCATTTCGGTAATTCGCGCCGAACTGATCGACGACTGTGCCTTGGCTCGGGCAGTAAAGCGGTCAGGTCGAATCTGGTTGGAACCTACGAAGGATGCCGCAAGTTTACGCGAGTATGGCGGGTTCGCCGAGATCGGCCACATGATCGCGCGAAGCGCATTCACGCAGCTGAACCATTCGGTTCTCTTGCTTCTTGCGGCGGTTCTAGGCATGATTCTGACCTACCTCGCCCCAGTGCTGATCCTGGGGTGTGGCCCGCTTCCTGCTCTGCTGGGAGCCACAGCACTTGTTCTTATGCTGTTTGCGTACCGCCCAATACTGAGCTTCTACGGGCTCTCTTGCTTGTGGAGTTTAACGCTGCCGCTGACAGCGGCATTCTATGTTGGCGCCACAGTTGTCTCAGCAGCGCAGTACTGGTCGGGCCGGGGCGGAAGCTGGAAGGGACGAGTGCAAGATGTTCGGCCGGGGGCGAGACCGTCATGACGAGCATTGCATACGCAAGGCTCGCTTCGTTGTTGTCCAATGACGCTTAAATCCCCGCCACCCCTTCCTGCTTTCAGGTAAATGCAACCAAAGACCCCGCAGGGCATCAAGGTAATGTTGTGCCCTGTAGATTCGCAGCAGCGCCCAAGTTTCGAGTGGGTGCGCCATCCGAAAGTGAGGTTATGTGACAAGCAAACTGCATTGCATTGTTGCTCTGAGCTTGGGCCTGATACTCGTCTCATATGCTATAGGCCAGCAGAACTCGCCCGCCGGAGCTCCGGTACACATGGTGGTAACGGTTGAAGCTCGGCATGGGGATAATCCCCCTGATGTAACGAAGAGCGATGTAATGGTCTACGAGGGGAAGAACCGCGATCAGGTGACGGATTGGATCCCAGCGCAAGGTGATCACGCCGCACTGGAGTTTTTCATCTTGATTGACGACAGCGCCAGCATGACTTTGGGGTCGCAACTGGAAGATATTCGACAATTCATCACGGCGCAGCCGCCGAGCACATCGGTCGGCGTCGCGTATATGCAGAACGGCACAGCGGAAATCGCACAGAATCCGACCAGCGATCACGCACAGGCGGCCAAAGCGTTGCGCCTGCCGCAGGGAGTGATTGGGGCGGAAGCGAGCCCATATTTTTCGCTGCAGGATTTAATCAAGCGCTGGCCGCAGAGCACTGCGAGGCGCGAGATATTTATGGTGAGCGATGGCATCGACTGGTATGGGGGCAGCATGCAGGATGATCCTTATGTTGACGCTGCGGTGACTGATGCGCAACGCGCCGGCATCATCGTGTACGACATCTACATGCCGGGGCAGGGACATGAAGGCCACAGCTACTGGCGGGCGCACTGGGGGCAAATCTACCTGTCGCAATTAGCGGATGAGACCGGGGGCGAATCGTACTACATCGGTTTTTCCGGTGCTCCGGTGAGTTTTGCCCCGTATCTCGATACTATTAGTCACCGCCTAAGTCACCAGTACTTCCTAGCGTTCGTACCACAACCCGAAAAGAAAGCGGGTATGAAACGGGTTCGGCTGCGGACAGAAGTGCCGAATGCAGAACTAGTTGCGGCAACACAGGTGTATGTTCCGGCGTCGGAATGATACGGCGGCGATGGCAACAACACTTTAAAAGGTTGTCCAGCAACCCCTAGTTTCACGCAAAAATAATCTCAGATCTAAGGGGAAAAAGCTGTAGAACGTGCTCAGGATTCGGGGTATATTGCATGCATGAATTCCCTGATCCCCTCCGCGATTAGCTCCACAACAGCCTCTCTGCAGATCGAACCGGCTTACGACTGCGACGGTTCTCTATGTCACCAGCCGCTGTTCGACGAAGATGGAGGCCTGCATTACGTGGCTCCGCACTGCCATCTGATCGAGGCGGATGCCAACGGCTTGCGATATCACGCCGTGTTCTGTGATTTCCCCTCGGTCCCAGCACGAGCGTAGGCCAACTCCCTGTCACTGGGGTAGCTAGCTCACCTGCCCATATTTACCGAGTAGTTCCATTCCCATTTTTTCACTTGAACGGTAGCTTCAGGCGCTTGTACTGCAATGGCGCAACAGAACTCCGGCAGCATTCCAATCTGCCAGATCGACCATCGATCGGGTTCGGATGGATCGTCAGAAGTCTGCAGTGTCAGCTTTTTCTGAGGGACGGCGGACGGTATGAGGCTGAAGCGATCGAGCGGCATGGAGAGGCCGGTTCCGCAAGCCTTTATATAAGCTTCTTTTGCAGTCCAACAAAGATAAAAAGCGCGGGTCTGTTCAGTTTCAGGTTGCGCGCGTAGCCATTCTGCTTCTGCAGAAGAAAAGAAGCGATTCGCCAGCTCAAACACATTTATATCGCTCCGAATTCGTTCCACGTCGACCCCGATTTCATGCTGCAGACTGATCGCCACCGCTGCCATGCCATCTGTGTGAGAGAGATTGAACTTGAGGTTCAAACTAGATGCCAGCATTGGCTTTCCATGCTCGCCTGTTGCAAACTGCAGATCCTCGGGAGCTGTACCGAGGTATTGAGCGAGGAGAAGCCGCAGAAACCCATGGGAAGCCACAAACTGCTCGCGCGCGGCCGGTACTTTGAAGCGTGACGCCCGCTGCTGCTCCTGTTCATTGAGTAAGCGGTGTAAGCGGGCTAATTCGGCATCCGGAAGGCGCAGGTGCGCGTGCCACAGATGGACGTCATTTGCCGCTAGGTCTTGGTCGACAGCGATGAAATTGGCCGTCAGCATTCCGGAAGCATGTTACCTGCCCGGATGACTCCGTGTCCGGTTTTTGTAACAGGAGGGCGAACTTTGTCGCAGGAGCTTTTCCCTGTGCTAATGAAGAAGCACACATGGTCGACGATATCCTCAAGAAACTCCCACTCGGTGTTGGACAGGAAGCTCTGGATATAAACCCATTCCTGGGCAGCAGCGAAGCTATCAGACGACTGGCTCAAGCGGCAACACGGCCCGCAACCGGAGACAGGCACGTCGTGGTGGTCGGCGAATTGGGAACGGGGAAAGCGGACTTGGCTCGTTGGTTGTATCGAAACAGTTCCAATCGCCGTGAACCCTTCATCGAATTCAATTGTGTTCGCTTTCGTCGCAGTGATGCCGAGTTGGACGGGCACTTAGGAGAAATCGCCCAAGGTTTGGCCACTTCGATTCCCGGCCGCGGCACTGTCCTGATCCAACACGTAGAAAGAATGGATAGCAACACGCAAACCAGATTTCTTCGTGCTGTGGGTTGCAGCTCATCAGTAGCGGGCGAAGCCGATTCAGGAGACGTAAACCTGCGCTTGCTGATGACGCGCGAGCAGGGCCCGAACGCCGGTAATGGCAGAATCGATTTGGCACGGCGATTGTCGAGCCTAAGCCTCTTGATCCCACCTTTACGACAACGACCGGAGGACCTGCCGGTAATTGCTTTCCACCTTCTTCAACAATTGTCGCGAGAGTTAGGGACCGGAGATTTCGATTTAGCTCGCGGGGCAATAAGACTTCTGCAATCCTATTCCTGGCCTGGCAACATACGAGAATTGCGAAGCGTTCTACAGCGGGCTGTGCTCGTCGCGAAAACCAGATTACTGGCAGCCTCGGATCTGGTCTTCAATGCGCATGCTCCCGAACTCGTGCCGACAACAGCACCGCTGACGTTGAAGGAAATGGAGCGCCAGCACATCGAGCGAGTTCTGAATGAGGTAGGCGGACGAGTCCAAGTAGCCGCGAAGCTGCTAGGTTTGCCGCGCAGTTCTCTGTATCACAAGCTTAAGCAGTATAAAAATGAGCGCCTGGCGTTGCCGGCTGCCTCCTAGGGCAGTCTTCCCGCGTCTGTTACGGCATGGAAATGCGCACGAAGAGTCTATTGACTGACAGCGCTGGCAGTAGCAGAGAAGGCGTTGTTCGCATTACCGCCGATCAAGCGAATGGTTCCGACAACCAAAACGAGAATCACGGCCAGCATCACGGCATACTCGGCGATATCCTGACCTTCTTCGTTGGACCAGAGTGTACGACAAAACTGAAGCATGCTCCCCCTCCCGATAGTGGCTTGATTTCCATCATGCAGGCATCAGTGCGGGTTGTCAACGCAAAGTTGTGAGTTGGAACCTGATGAGCCTCTCCTCGTGTGCTCACGGTTTACAATGAACGAACCCATGGCCCCTGTCCTGGAATTTGACCGCGTCACGAAAGAGTACCGAGGTTTTTGGGGGCGGCGGTTTCGCGCACTGGGCGAGTTCAGCCTGCAAGTTCAACCTGGCGAAATTTTTGGCTTTTTGGGCCCAAATGGCGCCGGGAAAACCACAGCTATTCACCTGGCCATGGGATTTATGCGTCCCAGCAGTGGCAAAGGAACACTGCTGGGAGCGCCATTCGGTCAGGCTGCCGCCCGTCGGCGCGTTGGTTTCCTCCCTGAGAATGTTGCTTTGTATCCGCGTCGCGCTGAACAGTTGGTACGGTTTTATGGTGGTATCAATGGAATGAAGTCGCAGGAGCTTCGTAAACGCGCAGGGCAGGTCGTGGAAATGGTTGGTCTGCAAGATGACATTCGGCGGAATGTCAGCCGCTTCTCGCGTGGGATGCTGCAGCGTATGGGTTTGGCCCAGGCACTCGTAAACGATCCGGCATTGCTGATCCTCGATGAACCGACTTCGGCCCTCGATCCGGTAGCACGAGTGAATGTGCGGGAATTGCTGGTACAAGCGCGCGCGGCCGGCAAAACAATTTTCTTGAGTTCTCACTTGCTATCAGAGATAGAGCTGCTGTGCGACCGGGTTGCGGTGCTTCATCGGGGAAAGTTGGTGCGATTGGGAATGACGGCGGAGCTCCTTCAGGCCGGAGATGAAACTGAAATTGTAGCGCGCGGTATTTCTGCGGAATCTTTTACGGGGGCGGTTACTCGGAACGGTACGGTGACGATGATTGTGCCGGCTCATCAGCAAAGGCGCATCGTAGAAAACATTTGGACTTCAGGTGGTGAGATCGTCAGCCTATTGCCTCGTCGACGGTCGCTCGAGGAATTGTTTTTGCAGGTTGTGGCCGAACCGCACCGCGGGTCCGCCGAGGTTATTCAGTGAAGGCAGTATTCCTGATTGCCGTAAATTTCGTTCGGGAACAGCGTTGGCCCATTCTGGTCATGCTGTTGTGGGTATTGCTGCTGGCGTTTCTAGGGCTTACTGCAGAGCCGATGCGCCATCGAGACGATTTGTTATTTGTGTTTAAGCAAGTCGCGGTGTATGTCATAGCATTCGGTGTATTTTTTGGCAGTTCAGCAATCTTCAATGACCGCCGCTCACGGCGAATCCTTGGCGTTTTGTCGAAGGCGGTCGGGCGCGAGCAATATCTCTCGGGGCTCGTGATCGGCGTGACGATTGCATCAGCAATCTACTGCTTTGCTTTGGGCTTGACCGGCAGTTGGACACTCGGCGAATCAGGTTTTCCAGTGTGGCAGGTATGGTTCCTGATGATCTGCCTGCTGGCAGCTTGCATGTTAGCAGGCAGTATTGCGCTGATGTTCTCAACATTTCTGAACCCATTCTTTGCGGCTGGAGCCACCGCTGCTCTGATGGGGCTTCCCGCATTCGCCAGCTACACATCCGGTTCCAGCGCATGGGGCCTGGTCATTCCCGTAGATGCGCTTGCGGCGGCGGTGCTGAAAGCGTCGTTTGATTCTCCTGCGACCGCTTCCTGGCTTCCTGTCGTGTTCGCGTTGCTAGAAACGCTAGTGTTCTGGATTATTGCGGCGAGAATCTTCTCCTACGTCGATATCGCCGTTTCGGTGGAATAAACAATGTCGGAGCGCAAATGAAAAATAGCTGCGTCGCTATGCGTTTGATCTTTTTGGTATGCGTATGTTTTGTGGGTTGGAGCAGCGCGGCACAGCGATTTGACGTTGTGATCACCAACGGCCACATTGTCGACGGTACGGGATCGCCTTGGTATTCAGGCGATCTCGGAATTGAAGGCGGAAAGATCACAGCCATCGGCAATTTGAGTGGCGTAGCGCGGGCGCGGACGATCGATGCGCAAGGCAAGGTTGTCGCTCCCGGGTTCATCGACATGCTGGGCCAGTCGGAACTGACGATTATGGTTGATCCGAGATTGCCTTCGAAGATTTATCAGGGGATCACGACCGAAGTGACGGGCGAAGGCGGTTCCGCAGCACCGCTGAACGATGCTCTGGTGGCGGCGGACAGTGAGACCTACGAGCACTACCACATCACCGCAGACTGGCGAACCTTTAATCAGTACTTTGCGCGTCTGGAAAAGCAGGGGATTGGGATTAATTTGGCCAGTTATGTCGGCGCGACGCAAGTTCGACGGATGGTGCTCGGCGATGATGATAAGCAGCCTACTCCTCAGCAACTGGCACAGATGAAAGAGTTGGTACGGCAGGCCATGCAGGAGGGAGCCGTCGGAGTCTCGACCTCATTGGAGTATACGCCTGCGCCGTATGCAAAGACGGATGAATTGATCGCACTGGCGACGGAAGCCTCGAAATTCGGAGGCATCTATGCGACGCATATGCGCAACGAAGGTGATGCGGTGCTTCCCGCCATTGATGAAGCCTTGCGCATCGGACGAGAAGGTCACATCCCGGTCGAGATATGGCATATCAAAGTTGCGGGGGAACATAACTGGGGACGAATGCCGGAGGTGGTCAGCAAAATCAATCAGGCTCGCGCTCAAGGAGTCGATGTGAGCGCCGACACGTATGCCTACACAGCCTGGTTCAACTCTTTTTCGGCGTTCATTCCGCCCTGGGCTCATGATGGCGGCGATGCGAAACTGGTTGAGCGCCTGAAGGATCCGGCGATACGGGCGCGCATCCGCAAAGACATGATGACGCCCTCAAGCGATTGGGACAATGAATGGCAGGAAATTCCTGGACCGGAGTCGGTGTTGATTGGGGTCGTACATAATGCGCAGTTGTTACCGCTACAAGGCAAAACCCTCGCGGAGGTGGCGAAACTCTGGAACAAAGATCCGATCGACGCGCTCTGCGATCTTCTGGTTCAAGATAATGCGAATACCGAGGTTGCGGTCTTCGGAATGGCGGAGCCGGATGTTGCCCTTGCGTTAGAACAGCCATGGGTTGCCGTCGATAACGATTCGTCGGGAACCGCCCCAGAGGGACTGCTGGGCCAGGAACATCCGCATCCTCGCGCCTACGGAACTTTTCCTCGCATCCTGCGGAAGTATGTTCGTGAAGAACACAAATTGAGTTTAGAAGACGCGATTCGAAAGTTCTCGGCTCTTCCCGCACAACGCATGCGGTTTACGGATCGAGGCGTGCTGAAGGTGGGAATGTGGGCGGATATCGTGGTGTTCGACCCGGCAACGATTCACGACGTGGCAACGTTCGACAAGCCCAATCAGTTGTCGCAAGGAATGGAGTATGTGCTGGTCAACGGTGTTCCTGTTATCGACCAGGGGCAGATGACCGGAGCGAGACCCGGAAAGGTGCTGCGAGGACCTGGTTATCAACACTGAGTTTGCGGTTGGCAGCTTATCTTTGTTTCAAGGTAAGGATATGGGAGCCGACTAACGCGGTATCAACTTTGTCCGGTAATGCAAACTGCGAGTTGAGACCAACCTGCGGGTACTTCGGTCGAAGGTACTTCTCGACGAAGAGTTGTAGGGCGAATCTGGGGATTTGTATACCATCGAGAGATACGGAATCAACTTGCACAAACCCTTGATGACCTTCTCCGTGCGCGTGCGCCACGACGACAACATCGTGAACGCCGGTAAAGACCGATAACAACGGATTGGACGAATTCACCCCGGCTTTGATGCGATCGAAATCGACGCGAGTAGTAGCAGTGATGATGCCGGGCTGACCCTCGAATCGCGCCGATTGCACGCCTGCGGGAAGTTGCACCGACCCGGAGGCAAGATAGGCATTGATTTCCCGCTCGGTAAACGTGGTGGGAGTGGGTTCTGGCTTTGGGAGCTTGCCGTTGCTTTCTATGTGCTGCAGTTTGCGTTCAGTTTCTTGGAGGCTTTGGGAACCTTGCCCCCAGCAAAGCTGAGCAGGGAGCAAGGTCACGAACAAAGCAAAGAAAACCTGCAACGACTTCATTGTTTCAGCGCAGCCCTTGTTTCCTTGGTCGCGACGCTCGAAACGTGAGGTTGAGCCAGAGTTCCCGTAATTGCGAACCCCGACGCATCTTGACGTGTGAGTTGCAGGTTCAGAATGCGAGAGAATGAAGCCGTGCCGTTGAGACGAAGCATTTCGCCATTACCTTCCAGGTTGCCGGAATCGATCTCAAATTTCGCGTCGTGCAATAGAACTTGAGCAGTGAGATGCCGCACTTGCAACGGGCCGTTTGTGTCCGTTAGCACGATGTGAGGCAATGTTCCGCCGGATGCATCGACTCGAAATGATCCTTTAGCGGATGAAAGTAGATCGTTGGCTGTGAGTCCGGAAGCCACGAGGTGGTAATGGCTGGTTGCTGTGCCCGTAATCCAGTCGTCCCTCATTGCTTCTGCCAGTTGCCCGAGAGCAAAATTCTGCAAGACGCCTGTGCCGGTGTAAAGCGGCGGCTTGTGTGTGAAATCGGCCGCTAAATCGCCGTTGTGCTGACCTCCCAGAACATTTGCCTGCAGATTAGAAAGGCGCAGCTTCCCGCCGCTCAACTCGGCGTCTCCGCTCACATGCCTGGCTTCAAATTGAGCCGCTTTCATTTGGTCAATGGCGATTTTGCCGGATGCGTTGACAGTCATCAGATAAGAAGATGCCGAATCCTCAGAGGGAGAGAGCATTCGATACCAGGGCTGGGTTCGAGCTCGAGGGTTAAGCAAATGATTAACACGATCCAATGTGACTTCGTCTGCGTGCAGATTGAAGCGAACGACGCATGGCGCGACTTTCAAGCACGGTCGGTTGATTTCGAGTGAACCCCGCCATGTTCCCCCAGCGGCATGTAACAATAAATTCTGTACATCGACGCGGTCATCGCTGAGGTTGAGATTGGCAGTGGTGATTTCTACCGGCTCGTTCAAGCCGCGCAGTTCAGCCCGCAGTGAGCGCGATTGAATCTTGCCCGTCGCTTTGGCGGGTTGATCTCCCCACCACGTACCATCGACTTCCAAATCCATCTTGGCTGAGCCATCGGTAACCGATTGAGGTGCGGCGATTCCGAGCAGGTGCGCAGCCTGCAAGAGTCGTGGCAATTGTGCCTCGCCGCGCAGATCAAACTGGTACCCCTGAAGCCCTACTCGTCCTTGCACCGTCAGGGGAGATGGGCGGCCCAGATGCGCCGGAAAAGGACCGACGGCGATCTGATGCCCAGACGATACGGAAACGTGTTTTCCTCTGGCGCCGTGCTGCGATGTTTCCTTGGGCTGTGAAATTGAGAACGGTACGTTATCGAGCCGAATCGGGGCTACGGAAGATGAGGATTTCAGAACAAGTTCAGATGCAGTGCCGCTGCCATCCCACACGGGAGCGGAATCTGGTTGCAGACGGCCGTGGAATGCCGCATCGATCAGGCCCGTTGCCGAGAGTTCGCCGGGCACTCCGTTTTTTGCATGGCGGGCGAAAGCAACAAGCGAGTCGGCGGGAACGGATTTTGCCGAGAGTGTGAGATTGAAAGCTGGATTAGCAAAGGGATTGGCCACAGAGCCGGAGACGGTCACTAAACCGCTGCCAACTGGGGCCTCGCAAACAATCTCCGAAAACATATTGTCGCCGGAGCTGTAATGCCCGGAGCACTGGGTTGACAGACGCATGGATCCAGAGGCGAGGACGTCGAAGCGATGAAAATCACTGGCGGAGACGTCAAGCGAAAGCTTTGAATTGGCAGGAGTGCCGTTGAGTGAAGCAGACACAGCGACGTCCCCACGCCAGCCGCTGTCACTACCATGGAGCAGTTTCGTGAGCTGGCCTAGTTGAGCCCCGTCCCATCCCAACATGAATTGCAGCGGAGTGTCTCGTAAGCTCGCCGCTCTTTGCCACGAGCCGCTCAGCTGCAGAACACCGGTATCGGTGAGATTGAAGTCACTCCGAACTGGGCGAGCCTTCAGCCGGACTCCCCATTCCTGTTCCGATTCTTGCCACAGGGAGAAGTCGGCTTCCATCAGCGCATATGGTTTTTTTTCGAGTCCGAACTTGAAGTTAATTCGGCCCTGAGTAGCGTCAATGTAGGGGAATGCTGGACGTTTCTCAGTCTTGACTTTGGCTGTTGGCGCGACAGAAATCTTTTCTGCTCGTTCAATCAGGCTCTCGACATTCCAGTGCCCGTCCGCGCATCGCGAGAGATTTAAGCTGGGCTCTGTCAGGTCCAAGCGAGCGATCTCCAAGCGGCCGCGAAAAAGTGAGCTGGCACGCAAAGATGCCGTGACCTCCGCCGCGCGCAACATCGGCTCGGAACCAAACGCCGGGTCATCGTGGATTACGAAATTCTCCAACTCGAAGCCGGGCTGCGGTAGAAACCGCAGTTGGACCGACTGCGCATCGACTGGTCTCCCCAACGCCAGGCCAATGGAGCTGATGATGCGGCTCTTGAGGCGATTGGCTCCAGGACGCAATAGAAAGAGCAGAGCGATGATGCAAACTCCGCAAACTGCAAGCCCGCGTCTGGAGCGAAGAAAGGTCACCGCACAATCCTCAACGTGCGCCGCCAGCGGGTTTCGTCGAAGAAATGAATAATGACATGCGCAAGAAAGCCAAGCCGCTGGCTGACTTCTTTCTGCAGGTACTGATCGGGCGGGGTCTCGAATGACCAGTAGATAAACATGGGTCTGCCGATCAAGTTTTCGCGAGAAACAAAGCCCCAATAACGGCTGTCGTAACTGACGTCGCGATTGTCACCCATAGCGAAATAGTGATCAGGCGGGACGACCAGATCATCACCTTGGATGTATTGCCGCATCGTCAGTTGCCACTCTGGAGTGACATTGTTGAACTCCGATGGTGGCACCGCAGGGAAGTTGTCTCGATACGGGTTGTAGTTGTCGCCAGTGGCCTGGTGAATCACGTAAGGCTCATTGAGCTTTTGACCGTTGCGATAAACCACGCCATCCCGCAAATGAATGTGATCGCCCGGCGCACCGATGATGCGTTTGACAACGTAGAGTCCGGGTTCGGCGGGATGAAGGAAGACGACGATGTCTTGATCGCGAACCCCGCGATAAGGGAGAAGCGGGCCGATCCAGTTGGTTTTCGGCGCGAACTGTTCGCGGTTAACAAACACATGATCACCGATAAGCAGCGTGTTCTCCATGGAACTGGAGGGAATCTCGAATGCCTGCACGATGAAGGTGATGATGAAGAGTCCGGTAACGAGCACCGCGGCCAAAGAGGCTAAGAACTCGACTGTGCTCTCGCGCGGTTTTTCGTTTTGCGAATTTTCTTTCTTAACAGAGCGTTTTTCTGTAATTGCCATCAGTGTTATTTCACCAGATGAAAAGTTCGGTCCCAACGAGTGATCTGGAACAAATGAGTGATCGCGTAGGCGAAGTGATAAAGCTTATCACCGGGCGCGGCAGCCACCGGCATCTCGTCCTGCGTGTCTCGTACTGACCAGTAAATCAGCCACGGTGTACCGATGATATTCTCTCTCGGCACAAAACCCCAATAGCGGCTGTCCAGGCTCTCGTCTCGATTATCGCCTAAAGCGAAGTAGCATCCTTCCGGAATAATGAGTTGCCCATCTTCAACGAACTTGTGCATCTGCAGCGACCATTTGCTGGTCACGTCAGGAGCCTGAAATAAGCGCGGGAACTCATCGCGAAAAGTATCGTGCTGTGGCAGGTTATGGCGCACGTAGGGCTCTTTCAAAGGAGTGCCGTTCACGTATACGACGCGATTGACCAACCGCAGACGATCGCCCGGCACGGCCACCACTCGCTTAACGAAGTGTTGAGTGGGATTGACGGGATAAAGAAAAACAATGATGTCGCCTCGTTTGATTTGGCGATATGGCATGACATGGTCCCAAATGCCACCAGTACCTCCATAGCGAAGTTTATTTACCAGGAGGTAGTCGCCGATTAAAAGTGTGTTCTCCATCGACTCAGAGGGGATTTGAAAGGCTTGCACGACGAACGTGATAACGAAGACGGCGATCACAACCGTGCCCAAAAGAGACTGCAGAGAAGCGAGCCAATCCATTTGCTGATGCTTCACTGCCGTCATGACTCTGCACGCCTGCGAGCTTGAACTTTGTTTCCGGAGTCAGGGAGGGTGGTCAGGTATTCGAGCAACTGCCGCGCGGCGCCCTGTTCTGCGTTCTTCTTGGTAGAGCCCTCAGCACGCCCGACAAATTCCGGTTCAGGTTTCTCGGACGTGGTTTGTAAGCGCGCTTCCACGGTAAAGGTTTTGCTGTGTTCTGGCCCTTGCTCTTTAACCAGCACGTACGCGGGTTGTGGACATCCCATCGCCTGCAAACGTTCCTGTAGGGCGGATTTGTAATCCGTCAAAGGCAGGCTGCTGCCCTGTTTCGCGATGTTCTCGAGTTCGGGAGCGACGATGTACTGGAGGACCACGCGACGAACGTTATCCATGCCGCCATCGATGTACATGGCGCCAAGCACGGCTTCGAGGGCATCCACCAGCAAAGCAGTTTTTTGCCGGCCACCACTTTTCTCTTCACCGCGACCGAGCCGTAGATAATCGCCGAGTTCGAGGAAGTGTGCTACACGGATTAGATGCTTCTCGCTAACCAGATGCGCGCGCAGCTTGGAAAGCTCTCCTTCGCGAAAATGCGGGAAGCGACTAAAGAGCTCTTCAGTCGTGATCAGGCCGAGGACAGCGTCTCCGAGAAACTCGAGTTGCTCGTTGTCGCCAACGCGTGCCGCGCCCTGTCCGGCGGAGAATTCGAGTTCGCGGGCTTGTGAACTATGAGTTAGTGCCTGCTCAAGCCGTTCCGGACGGGAAAACTGGTAATCGAGAGTCTTTTCGAGTTGCACGATCTCGCGTGATTTCATCATCAGTGACACTAACCGCCCACGAAAACGCGCAACGCCGAAAGATCGTCCGCTACTAAGTTCTCGGCGCTAGTTCGACGGTGGATTCGAATTTTGGGCGCCACCTGAAGGCGGCTTGGAAGCCGGCGCCGGAGCACCGCCACCGGTGAGTTGAACCAAGCGATCTCGTTCCCGGCGCGCGAGTGTTCCCGCCGAAGTATTTTCTTGCGTCAGTTCCACGGCGCGATTCGCTTCCTTGAGAGCGTCTGGATATTTGCCCTGGTTATCCAGTGCGATTGCCAGGCGCAAGACCACCACCGGATCCGGCTGCGAAGGCAGCGCATCGATTGATTTGCGGAACTGCGACTCGGCTTCGGTGTAATTTTTCTGGTTAAATGCAATCGTTCCCAGGATCGAGTAAGCGGAGGATCGCAAAAAGCCCTTGTACTGATCGATTCTTTCCTGTGGCGTGTTCGCGGGAATCGCGATATCGGTGTCGACCGTCTGCAGCGCTCTTTGAGCGTCTTTCTGGGCTTCTCCCAGGCGTTGGTCTTTATCTAAGTCGGTGTCGCGCGTGCGTTCGGCGAGCATGTCTGCGGCCGCGATCAAAGCCTCCGGGTCATCCGGATCGATTTTCAAAATCTTCTGAGCGACGTCGGACATTTTCTCCACATTGTTGGCGGACTGATAGCCGTGCATGGCTGTGCGGTATAGCAAAACGCGCAGCTCGCTTTCCGGGAACTTCGCCGCGAAATCGTCCGCAGCCTTCTCCATGGTTGCGGGATCGCCCTGGTTCTTCATGGCTTCCTGATAAGCCTGATATTCCGGTTGAGTTTTGGCTTGCGGTGGGCGCTTCGTGCCCGGGGTGGGGGGCGGCGTGGTTGCCTGCGACGCTGCACCTTGCGAAGGCTGCGATTGTGGAGTGGACGTTGGCTGCGTCTGCTGCGCAAATGTGAAGCTCGCGATCAATAGCAGCACCACCATGATGGCTGCTGGTTTCATGTTGTCTCCTCGACTGCGAATGTGTTGCTGAGCAGATTCAATCTTTTGTGTCACCGTGACTGGGCGGCTCATACGGCTGCTGAATTCCACGTTCGGCGGCGGCCTTGGCTTCAGGGAGCGCGACAGCGGCCGTCAATGCTGCGCGGTAATGATCCAGCGCCGCGGCGCGATCCTCTTGTAAATCGAAAATGCGACCCAGGTAGATGTGAGACCACGCGACGACTTTAGGTTCGTGAGCCACGCCCAAGGCCTGCTGGAAATAGTTTCGTGCTCCTTGTATGTCGCGGTTCATCGTAGCCACTTGGGCCAGAATGAAGTAGGCGCGACCGGGATCTTCCGTTTTAGTATCGAGAGCTTGTTGCGCCAATTTCTTCGCGTTCTCTGGGTCGCCAGCCGATAACCGCTGCTCGGCAGTCATCAGCAGCTTGGGTTGCGCGCTGCGCGAGCCATTCAGGACTTCGGGTTCGGCATTGGAAGCAAATTGAATTTGCGCCGCACGCTTTTCCTCCTTGTGGAGGTCAATTCCGGCAAGCATGTCGCTGTAGGTATTCCGCAAGCCCGCAGGATTTTTCTCAAACTGCAGCAGGGCTTCATAGAAGTACGGAGTAAGGACATAGCCCTGCTCGGCGGCTCTTTGAACCGCAGCTTGCCGGTCAGGCTCGGGGGTTTTCGGCGGCATGTTGATCCGAGCTTCGATGGCGCGAATGAAGGATTCCGTGACCAAGAGCGAAACATCATTCTTGAAGCTCTCATCCATGGGAGCCTTCTTCACGCTGTCGAGCAAGGGCTTGAGGCGATCCATGGTGGCGGGGTACTTCATCGCGAGGGGATCAAGCAAATAGTGCAGGTATGTATGGCGAATTTGCTGAATTCGAAGAGCTGAGTCTTGCCCCGGAGAGATTACAAGGTAGTAATCGGTTCCGTAGTTTCGAGCGTTGGTTTGTCCCGGCGCTGCCATCGGGTCAAGATAAACGGTAAAGCTGTGGCCGAGATAACCAGCGGACGGCAACTTGAGATAAATTTCGGTGTCGAAGACGACCTTAGCCAGCGGCTCATGATAGCGGGCGGTGAGGGCGGCATATTCGTTCTGGTGACGCTCCCAAATCGCATGCAGTCCGGCCACGTCATAAAATTTCTGGAGGATGGGAACGAGCCCAGCAACCTGCACTGCATCCGGCGGCATGTCGGCTTCTTTGGCCTTGAGCTGGAAGTTCGGCGGAGCGTCAAGGAACAGGGCTAAAGACACATACTGCGCCAGGTTATGGGACGAATCCGATTGCAGGTGGTCGTGATAGAACTGGCACAGGATTTGCGTTTCTTCTTTCGCCTGATCGAAAGTTTGTGTCGCCTTCGTGACTTCTTCCCGAATCTGCGTCCGCAAGGGCAGGGACGCACTCAGTTCCGAATCGTAACCGCAAGCATTGATGGAGGTTAGGACGGAGAAGATGGTTTCGCTGGTATCCAGCGACACCGGCGTCTTGGTATCAGCAACGCATAGGGGCGCGAGCACGGCCAATAAGACACCAATCAGCGCGCTTCTAGGTTGGAAACCCAGGAAAACCTCCGACAGGGCGATGGTTATGAGAGCTACTGTGTCAGTTTAAGGGCTTCAGCGCAGAGGGTCAACAAAGCAGAGGGGTTCCGCACTAGGTTGCACGATCATGGGGGCAGCCCATACCAGATGACCTGGGAAGTGATGGTGTTACAATCAGGCGGTTCGTTTGGCACCCTTCCTGCTCCCCCGGTTTGCTCCGAACTCGTGAGGAGGCCTTGCGGTGGCCCGCCGTCGTGCAAGTTCAACGTATGTCGAAGTGTTGGTCCTTTTTGTCACGATCGCCGTTCCTGCCTCAGCTCAGTTCGAAACCCGCAGCAGCTCGCCGGTTCAACAAAAGCCCCTCTCGCTCGCAGTCGCAGACTTTAATCATGACGGCAGGCTGGACGTCGCAGTCGCGAATTTCGACGGGCAGGTCGCGATATTGTTTGGTCGCGGCGACGGAACGTTTCAGGCGCCTCTTTACTTAGCCGTGAGCTACATGGGGTCAATCGCGGCCGCGGACTTTAACCACGACGGCAACATGGACCTGGTCATGGCAGATGGCTTGAGCAACACCGTGACCGTCATGCTCGGCAATGGAGATGGAACCTTCCCACCGCCGCAGACCTTCCCTACCACAGCATTTCCAAGCTTCGTGGCGGTGGGCGACTTCAACAATGATGGCAACCCCGACCTGGTGACTTGCGACGAGCCCTACGTCAGCGTTCTTTTGGGTAATGGAGACGGAACTTTTGGGTCCGCGAAGGATTACGACATCTCTTTCTGTTCGCAGGCTTCGGGTGCAGTGATCGGCGTTGGGGATTTCAATCGCGACGGTAAGCTGGATCTTGCCGTCGTCAGCTACGATTTGACCATTCTGCTGGGCAACGGTGACGGCACCTTCCAACTCGGGCAGGAGTACTTTGCCGGAGTATTCGACGAGTCGCTTACAATTACCGACTTCAACAATGACCACAAATTGGACATTGCTGTGACGGATGGGGCGGGCAACCAGATTTACGTTTTTCTCGGAAACGGAGATGGCACGTTTCAGTCTGAGTCGCCGTTCGGCGCGGGCACTCCAGCAGCGATAGCAGCAGCCGACGTCAACGGAGACCGAAATCAGGATCTAATTTTTTTGACCTATGGTCAAACCCAGCCTGCCCTCGCCGTGATGTTGGGAAACGGTGATGGCACTTTTCAGCCCGCTACAAACTTCGGCTCGTTCGCCGAGCCGACCATGGTAGCCACCGGAGATTTGAACGGCGATCATAACTCAGACCTCGTTGTAACTGATTTTCTCCGCAATTTCATCGGCGTGCTGCTGAATACGGGCGTGGTCAGCTTTTCGCCAAGCACTGCGCTCAACTTCAAGTCACAGCTCCTCGGCACCATTAGCGCCCCGCAAAAGGTCACGCTTACTAATACGGGCACGACGGCGTTATCCATTACCGCGAAAAAAGTTAGTGGTCCATTTCAGCTTGCCAGCGGAACGACGTGTGGGAGCAGCGTAGCGCCGGGAGCGAATTGCACGTTATCTGTCGTCTTTCAACCCACTTCAATCGGTGGCAAAACGGGATCGGTCTCGCTCTCTGACAGTGCGTCCTCAAAACCGCAAGTGATCGAACTGGACGGCGCGGGCACGGTGATAAGCCTCTCGCCCCCGCAACTGAATTTCGGCTCGCAGAAAGTTGGCACCAAAAGCGCGCCGCAGAATGTGACGGTTACCAATACCGGCAGCACCACCGTGAACGTCACGAACGTGACTATCGGGGGCTACAACATCAACGATTACTCCGAAACTAACACCTGCGGTACGCAGATTGGGCCCGGTGCCAGCTGCACCATCAGCGTCACCTTCGCTCCGCTCAGAACCGGGAACCGCACGGCCAAAGCGCAGATCGCCGACACAGGTGGCGGCAGTCCGCAAAGCGTCCCGCTCACCGGCACGGGAACCTAACTCCCGCTTCTTTGCTTAGGTGAGCACGGCCCGAATAATCCTCTATTACCGAGCTTTTCACTAACAGGCGCTGCACTCATTGTCACTGCAATCGTAATGCTGCGGCCTTTGTCGATTTGCTGGCGCACAACAGTCGAGCTCACGTAACGCAACGTGCCACAGCCGCGATCTACCAGACGGGCTTGCCGTCTTCAAAACGGAAGGTCAAGGTTTCTCCGCCCTTGACCATTTCGCGGGCCAGGATCAGATCCGTGCCGTCTTGTTTGACCTTGGAACCCTTGATCTCAACCTCTTCATTGGGGGTGAAAGCGATGCCCATCTGATCGAGAAACTTCTTGGGGCAAAGAAAGATCTCGATCACATCCTTATCTTTGTCAGCGCCGGTTTTCGTCACCAAATAAGCGATGGACTTGCCGCCGGTGGGTGGGACCAGTTTCAATTCCCCAACCATCCCCTTGACCGTGGTTTCGGTGGCGCGGTCATATTTTGGGGGCGCCTGGGCCAATGCTGAGGTTGCAACCAGAACGATCGCCGCAAAGTATGGAAGACGAATGTGAAACTGGATCGAGGGAATCATCGCGGACCCTCCGTCGGGCGAATGTTAAGCCCGGAGGCCAATGGACTGCAATGTCAAAACGTGGGGGCTCCGACCGGGCTTCATCCTTTGACGCTGATCTTGGAAAACGACAACACGGCGGTTCCGGCGGTGGGCCGGCCCATGAAGGTGGCGGGGCGGAAGGTGGTGAAGATCAGAACGTTCTTCACCTGCGACGGAAGGTCCTTCGGCTGCTGGGGATTGGAAAGAACACGATAATCCTGCACCCGCCCATTGGAGTCCACATAAGCTTCGATGACGAGAGAATCGTCTTTGATCTCGCCAAGCGCGTTAGCGAACGCCGATTGTTCAAACTCTGGCGCCGTGTTAATCATGATGGGCACGTCAGAACCGGCCTGCAGTGGCAGAGCGAGAAAGCCCATGAGCACCGCAAACATGGCAACTGCACTGATTAATCCGGCCGTAGCTGGAACCATGAATGCCTGGATCGTATTCTCAAGACGAACTCGGAAAGCGCTGAACCGGGGCTGGCGCGATAACGCAGCTTCGCGCGAAACGGCCAGGCGGAGTTTGAGGTTCAGATCGTCAGGTGCTTTACGCCGGCCAATCTTCGCCAGCAATTGCTGAGTTCGCCGGAGCGAATCGTATTCCGCCTGGCAGCGAGGGCAGGCGTCAAAGTGCTTGCCCAAAGCGAGCATCTGATTCCCGCTCAGCATGCCATCAAGATATGGCGAGAACAGCGACTTGGCTTCGAAGCATCTCATGACGCGATCTCGAATTCTCCTCTTTGACCCATCGAGCCGGCCGGCAGCTTTGGCGACTCCTGCGGATCGTTTAGGCCAGGATCGAGGTCCTGAACGAAAGCCTTGAGGCGCTCTTTAAGCGCTTGTCGTCCGCGGGTCAGACGGGATTTCACCGTGCCCAGAGAAACTTGCATGATCTCGGCGATTTCCTCATAGGACATCTCCTCAAGATCGCGCAGGATCACCGCTGTGCGGAACGGCTCCGGAACATGGCGTAGTTCATTCTCAACTCGTAACCGAACTTCTTCGTGAACGAAATGATCGAAGGGTGAGTCGGATTCATCAATGAGAGAGGCCTGGATTTCGGAAGCTGCGGAACCGGTGAACTCGGATTGATCAACCTCGATCGAAGTTTCTCGGGACTTGTGGCGAAACCACCAGCGGCGGCGGTTCGAAGCTTCGTGAATCGCAATGCGATAGATCCAGGTTTTGAGGCTTGATTCGCCATGAAAATGTTTCATACCGCGAAAAACTTTAAGGAAAACCTCCTGGGTAGTATCGGCGGCGTCCGAGGGATCGCTGACCATCCGGTAGACCAGGTTGTAGATGGGTTGTTGAAATTCACCGATGAGCCAGGCGTAAGCTTCTTCGGATCCGGCCTTCAGTTCGGCAACGACTGCGGCCTCCTGTGCCCGAATTCCGATTGCTTCGGCAAAATTCCCCAAGGTAGCGACTCCCGCCATGGCTCCCATGGCGTAAGCCCCATTATAAGTTCTTTCGGCTCCAAAAGCTGCCTGCGAAATTGGGCCATAACTGCGCATCCGCACCGCGTCCCATTAGGTATAGACGCCGGAAGCTGGAAGTAAGTTCCCGGGGAAAGCCGTTACTTTCAGGACATTACTGGCGATTTGTCAGGTGGATTCTGGATACACCAGCCGACTACTGGGGTTGAGTCGGTGGGTTTTGCGAAGATGAGGGGGTGGCGGGTTGAGAGTTGGCGGCTGGCTTCTGCGCCGAACTGGAGGTTGACTTTGTGCTCTTGGTCGACTTCTTCTTTACCGTTTTTTTCGGCGTCTCGGTGTCGTCAACGATCGTCTTTTTTGGCGTGGGAGGGGCAGCATTCACTGCGGCCTGAAGGGTTTGCACCTGGGTACGAAGCCTTGTCAATTCGTTCTCTTTGGAGTTGGCCAGGGTATTCATGCGATCGGCGAAGGCGTGGCGTGCTCTCTCTAAAGCACCCAGATCATTCTGTAAGGACTGGAACTCGTCGCGTGAACCGAAAGCTCCCGCGGATTCGACAACCGAACTGAACACACCGTAAAGGGCGTCGAGATTGCGATAGAGCTCGAAACTCGTAGCCAGATTCTCCGGAGAATTTCGAAGCCGACCGACTATCTCTGGCAAGGCCGATTGAAGATTTCGCTGGATAGACTCAACATCCGCCTGCGTGCCGCGCTTGGTGTTGCCGTCGGTCTTCCATTTTTCAATACGCAGCTTGGCTAAGTCGAGCTGCGTCGCCTGTGAAGTCTGTTCTATCTGTGAAAGCAGAAGATTTAATTCACTGACAGAAGAGTAGGGAACGGGTGCGCCCTGGGCCGGAGGCTCATTCGAGGGCGTAGTTTGTGCGCTTGCCGTTACGGCCAATAGCAGCGCCAGGATGCACTGGCAAGTCGACCCAAGCTTCATGCGGTTATGGTCTCAGCATACCGATTTTCGCGAAGTTCGTAAATTACGACTGAGGTTTGACTCCGCCCGTAGGGTGCGCGAGAATTAGCTGTCCTACCGAGTGTGGGCCTGTGGCGCAGCTGGGAGCGCGCTTCCATGGCATGGAAGAGGTCGTCGGTTCGATCCCGACCAGGTCCACCAAAATTCTCCCCTCATCGCCAACCACCCACAATGTCTGCCGTGCTGTCCAGCCTGTGTGCAAGCGAGGGTGGCGGGTTAAGAGCGTTCAAATATCCCGCTAATCGGGCCAAATACTACGGGAATTCCTGTATGACCCCTAAGAGGAGTTTGCTTCCGATGGGCACTGCTGAAAACCACTCAAGGCCGCCCAGCATCTTACGCGTACTCTGACTTGTGAGGACAAATAATGCATAGCGATAAAAGTTGGCAAGTGATGCAGCAGACGGGCAAGCGTGCGGTCCTGATGCGGGGGGAGGAGCAGAAATTAGTCCAGCGGCCGGGTACGATGACTCTAAAGGATTTTGTGGCCGCGCTTCCACATCACAGCATGCAATCGGATGCTGAGCTTGAGCAGAAGTTCCCGGAGGTGTTCGTCCCTACAACGGCGAACCCGGAGTCGTCGGAAGCTCTGCACGCGCGGCAGCAATCCTAGAGTACGTTCAGATGGAAGTAAAAGCGTTCGGACCCGTTCGCAGCGATTAACGAACGGGCCGGACGCGTCATACAAGTCTGCCAAACATCTTTAGGCCGCGGGTTTCCTACTTTGTCCTTGCGCGGCATCTCGGAGTTAACGTCGACATCACCGCCTTTGTCTACCCGCAACTCCTCATGTCGAACGTTGTCAGAGACGCGTTGTGTATTCTGCACTGCGCGTTTGCCGACCCGAACCTCTTCGTTGACCCCGGGTTGTTTCTCAACGCGCGCGTTCCTCGGACAAGGGCACACGGATTTACTTGTCGCTGCCGATTTCACCGGTAGTCTGACCCTGTGCTTGCGAACCGGGTACCCTCTCGATCACCAGTTCTTCGCGACTGACTGGCACCTCGACTGTCTGATTCTGCGTGATCACTTCTTTGCGCAGGCGACCTTCTCCTCGCTGAACACGATCGCGATAAGTGCGTAAGACTTCGCGGCTGAGCTGAATGCGGATTGGTAACGCTGTGGGGCTCAGATGCTATCTAGCTTTGACGGCTAGGTCGGCGCGAGTTGGTGTTTGTAGCACAAAATTCAACGGGAGTTTGACAGCAACACTCGTGACGAAGCTCGAAGAATCACGCCTGCGGCTCAGGCAGCTTTCTTTTCGCCGGGAGCTTTGGCTTCGGGGTGTCCGCGCAAAGCGGCGGCGTGTTCGATATCGGCGTTAATCTCACCGCCAATAAGAAATGAAAGGCCGGTGACGTAAAGCCACATGAGAAGAATCATCACTGCCCCGAGAGAGCCGTAGCTGCGGCTGTAGCTGTTGAAAAAGTGCAGGTAGGCTCGGAATGCGCCAGATGCCACGAGCCACAACACCACTCCCAACAATGACCCCGGTGTGATCCAGTACCAGTGTTGCTCTTTGACGTCGGGCCCAAAATAGTAGATCAACGAGAAAGACAGACTGAGGAAAAGGAGTACCGCAACCCATTGCACTACCTTCCATGCGATCACCGTGATATGCGAGCCAAAATGGGCAGCAATCAAATTGGAGATATGGCCGCCGACCAGAACCAATAGCAAAGCAGAAATGACAAGAATCGCGATTGCGATCGTCAGGCCGAGGGCGATGGCCCGGTACTTTATAAAAGAACGGCCCTCTCGCACTTGATAAACGCCATTCAAGGCGGAGATCATCGAGCTCATTCCGCCGGAGGCAAACCACAGTGTCAGGATCAGGCCGAAGGTCAACTTGCCGCCGCCCGTGGAATGGACAATTTCACGGACAGTCTTCGTAAATAGCTGGAAGGCGTCCGGCGGGAGCAAGTCCGACATGTACGAGAAAAAACTGTGAATCAGTTCCCTGCGATGCGAGGCGAACAGACCGAAAAGTGCCAGGAGAAAGATCATCAAGGGAAAAATGGCAAGAATGAGATTGAAGGCCAACTCGGCCGCCCGACCCAGCAGGTTATCCTCATTGATCCCCTTAATGACGATCCTGGCGAGCTGCTTAGGCCGCAGTCCGCCCAAGTTCCAAATTGATTCGAGCTGCTCTCCGGTGCTCAGGTTGGATTTCGCCATGGTGTCCATGCGGACCGCCACGTTCTGCTAAATAGATTCGAACAAGAAAACTGACGTTGCCCTTGCACGGGCTGCTACTCAGGAGCGACTGCGCTGATTGTGCAAACATGAAAGTGCTACCCTGAGTTCGATGTGCTTTCTCTGTAACAAAAACGGCAGAGCACAATTTCGGTTGATTGTGTGTCTCACGTTGATGTTGCCGCTGCACGCGCTTGGCGCGAGAGCCCAGCGGTCATGGGCCGTGAGTTGGGAACCGCTTCGGCTCATCAACGGATCTCCAGTTCTGTTTCGCGTGACGGTGCCCGTTTCAGTGCAATCTTTGTCGGGGAAATGGATGAACCATGAAGTTTTTTTCGCACTGGATCCCGGAACGAAAACGTGGGTTGGAATTGCCGGCGTAAGTCTTGAGATCCGGCCGGGAAGGTATTTGCTGGCGCTCTCAGGAAAGACTGACAAAGGCCGTGAGGTTCCGTTCACGCGAGAAGTCGTAGTTGGAAAAGGGAAGTATCGAAAGATCACGGTGAACGTACCGAAGCAGTTTACCGAGCCCAGTGCGGAGCAGTTAGTGCAGATCAAGGAAGATCAGGCGCTGAAGAAAGATGTTTTCGCGCGCGTGGATGCGACACGGGAATGGCAGGGAAGCTTCACGGCTCCGGTGTCGGCGGTTGTCTCCGACGTCTTCGGGACGGCGCGGGTTTTCAACGGCAAAACGCAGAGTATGCACCAGGGCGTCGATTATGCTGTGCCGTCAGGGACAGTAGTGAAAGCAATTAACGGAGGAACGGTTTTGTTAGCACGCCCACTATTTTTCGAAGGAAACTGTGTGGTGCTGGATCATGGGCAGGGTTTGTTGAGCCTGTATCTGCATCTTTCCAAACTCGAAGTGAAAGAGGGCGAGCATGTGAGTCGCGGACAAGAGATTGCGCTGAGCGGCGGTACCGGGAGAGCTACGGGGCCACATCTTCATATTGCCGTGCGTTGGCAAGGCATTTATGTGAATCCGGCGACTCTGATTCAGTTGAAGTTGCCGTCGTTGGGTGAATCGGAATCAGGAGAGTGAGTTCTAATCCATGGCCGCTGAAATTGGGGATGCGGGCCGGTCTTCCCGTGCGTCTACCGCTACGCCGTCACGAAAACTTACGGTATGCGAGGAGATCGCGGGGACGCGCTCGCCAGGAACAAGGATTCCGACCAAGTTGAGCGGATCGGCGGCGGAAAGAGTGATGGTTTCGCCTGTCGGCGGTAGTTTCCGTGTAGCGCGAAGCGATTCGACCGCAACTGGCAGAGCGAATTGCTCGCCGAGAAAGCCGTCGACAAATCGTCCTCCGCGAATTTCACCGCGGTCTTCCAGACGGCGGAATGCGATCTGCATCTCGCGCCACTTCGGCAGATTTGTCTCTCTGGCCAACAAGTCGCGAAAGACCACGCCATAGCGTTTCAGCAACATCCATGCAGTCGCTTCCACGGCGCGATTGCGATCGACGGCCTGATCGGTGTAGAGCAGCGCCCATCGGCCTGCGCTGTGACGCGGGCGGGCGGTGCGTCCGCTGCCTTGACCGGCGCGACGCTTGGGATCGATCAGCGAGCGAAGATTATCGAATCCATCGGCAGTGACCACTCCGGCAGCGACCAGTTCCCACAGCGCCGTTTCGACCTCCGCTTTCAATTTGTCGGTGCCGCGGACGATGTCGGCGAAGAAAGAAGCGCCGCGCTGGCGCAGAAAATTGAGCACTTGTCGGGCGTTGTCACTGAGGCCGCGAGTCTCAGGATGATCGGACGAAGCATTGTGAGGGGTGAGCCAATCCGCTTCTTCGCGGACGAAAAACGTAATCGGCGCGACGCTGGTGGGGATCACGCGACGCCGGCCATTAGCGGAATCTTCGAGCGTTGCAGGATGGGGCGACAACCGTCCCCAGCCGACGGCACCAGTCAGGCAGAGTTGATCGAGCCATTTTGGATCGTAATTGGCCACACGGCGGCCGAGCACCTGGCGCTCCCATGCGTTGGCGGAAATCTCGAATCCCTGAAGCTGGCGAAGAACATCGAGCGTAGCGCGTTCGCCCAGGACCTGTGAACCCGGGGCAACATGCTGCCAACGCAGCAGCCAGCGCATGAACTGAGCCGCATTCACTGGCTCGATCTGTTTGCGTAAAGTGGCGACGGTCAGGCGATGAATTCGGGCCAGCAGCCTTCGGTCGCACCATTCGATCTGCTGGTCAGTACGTCCTGTGAAGTTCCCACGCAGGATCGAGCCGCTCGCTTCCATGCGCAAAAGTGCTTTGTCGATTTCTGACGAGGGAAGACCGAGCAGCAAACCGAGTTGATCGGCAGGGACTGGGCCGAGATGTGACATCCAGCCGGTGACAACAGCAAGCAGGGCATCCTCGGGTGACGCAGCCTTCTGCTGAAGGTCTGCGACGTCCGGCTGAAAAACGCTGCCGGGGAAAAGCAACAGAAATGTTTTCGCTCGCTCGGCGGCCACCCAGTACTGCCGGCCCTTGTGGATCGCAGTGGCTGCTCGACGCTGGCGAACAAGGTTGTTAAAGAAGCTCTCCCAATGCGGGTAGGGGCAGACGTTCCCGTCTGTCGGGCGGAGCGAAGCTCCGATTTCGTAATTGGTGAGCTGGCGCTCGCCCGCCCTGACGGGAATGTCTGCGTCCATGTGACTGGTTGGCAAAGCAGTCAGTGTGTGCAGCACGTCGTGCAGTTCATCCGAATCGCGAACGTCGGGCCAGGCTTCATCCCGAACCTGCGCGATCGCAGCGGGATCAAGTTTCCCCACTTCCTCCAAAACAGATTCCGGCAAGATGCGGCGCATCTCAACAGCCCGCGCTCTGCGTTCTTCTAACGGTGCATCGTCGAGATAGGCATAAGGATTCGCATTGAGGATTTCATGGGAAAACTGTGACGGAACTGGTGTGTCGACCGCCAAGACGCGAACTCTGCCCTCTTCGATTCGACGCAGCAGATCTTTGAGGCCCTCCAGATCCATGGCCTCGCTAAGCACATCTTTCATCACTTCTTTGACCAGCGGGTGATCGGGAATCTGGATATCACCGGCGATGTTTTCCTGGCAAGCGGCCACGTCCGGGAAGACCGAGGCGAGGAGGTCGTCAGAACGAATGCGCTGAATTTGCGGAGGAATCTTCTTTCCTCCTTGAAAGCGCAGGAGCGCCAGCGAGCGATTCGCGTCCCAGCGCCAGCGGGTGCCGAAAATGGGCGAGGCTAGAGCAGCCTGTTCCAGGACTGGCTGCACGGTCTCGGCATTCAGAAAATGAAAAACATCGCCGAGCGGAAAACTGTGCTGCTCAGCAAGAGCGATGTTCAGCCCGTTATCGGTCGCTGCAGCCTGCAGTTCAAAATTGAAGCTGCGGCAGAATCGTTTACGAAGCGCCAGCCCCCAGGCCTTGTTGACCCGTCCGCCAAACGGGGCATGAATCACGAGTTGCATGCCGCCGCCTTCATCGAAAAAGCGTTCCGCGATGATGGTGTCCTGCGTTGGGACGTCGCCCAGCACGGCCCGACCCTGAAGGATGTATTCGACCGTCTGCTCGGCGCCGGAGTCGTCCAGCCCGCATTCCTCGTTCAGCCATGAAATCGTTTCGGCGACTTGCGGCTGGGACGGAGAGAAACCCACGGCCGAGACTCCCTGCAATCGAGTGCTGATCTCGCGTCGCAGGTCTGCAATGTGACAAGAAAGCTCTTGCGTGCGCGCGGGTGCTTCGCCCAGCCAGAAGGGAACGGTGGGCGGGGCGCCGTGCGCATCTTCAACCAGGACTCGTCCAGACTTGCCCTCGACCCGGCGAATGCGCCAGGAGGTGTTGCCGAGAAGAACGATGTCGCCGGCGTTGCTCTCGACCGCGAAATCTTCGTCCAGGGTGCCGACTGTGACGCCTTCAGGTTCGGCGACCATAGTGAATAACGCCGTTTCCGGAATCGCACCACCGCTGGTGATTGCCGCCAGGCGACTTCCGCGTCGCGCACGCAAACGGCGATTGACCTGGTCGCGGTGCAGGTAAGCGCCGTAACGCCCCCGGCGCGCGGCAATCCCTTCCGAAAGCATTTCGAGAATGCCTTCATAGGTCTCACGGGTTAAATTGCGGTACGGATAAGCCCGTTTGATCAGAGCAAATAGTTCATCTTCATTCCAGCCGTTCTCGGCTTCCTCAGAGCTATTCGTGCTTTCGGCAGCGCACGCAGCGACAATTTGCTGGGCCAAAATGTCGAGTGGAGACTCTGGAATGATAATGCGGTCGAGATCGCCGTGCCGGATGGCCCGCACCAGCGCAGCGCATTCCTGCAATTCGTCCCGTGTGGTTGCAATGAATCGGCCTTTGGGAATCGCACCGCGCCAGTGGCCCGAACGGCCGACGCGCTGCAGCGCCACCGCAATCGCCCGCGGAGAGCTGATCTGAATGACCAGATCGACCGTTCCAATGTCGATACCCAGTTCGAGAGAAGCGGTCGCGACCAGAACTTTGATTTCGCCTTCTTTGAGCTTGCGCTCCGCATTGAGGCGGAGCTTCCGCGAAAGACTCCCATGATGGGCGGCGACGTTGTCAGTGCCCAGTTTCTCGGCGAGATGGTGGGCAACGCGCTCCGCTAAACGGCGCGTGTTTACGAAGACTAGTGTCGATCGGTTCTGCTGAACCAGTTCAGCAATCCGATCATAGATTTCGTCCCACATCTCATTGGTTGCGATGGGGCCGAGCTGGCTGCCGGGAACTTCGACCGCGAGATCAAGTTTTCTCTTGTGACCAACGTTGATGATGACCGGCGCAGGACGGTTATTTCCGGTTAGAAAATGCGCAATCTCTTCAATGGGTTTCTGGGTGGCAGACAAGCCGATGCGGATCGGCGGCTTTTTCGTGAGAGCTTGCAGGCGCTCGAGAGAGAGCGTCAGGTGGGCTCCGCGTTTGTCGTCAGCCACGGCATGAATTTCGTCGACGATCACGGTTTCGACGTCGCGCAAAATGGCGCGGCTTCGTTCTGCAGTCAACAGGATGTATAGCGACTCGGGTGTGGTGACGAGGATGTGCGGCGGACATTTCAACATCGCCCGACGCTCGTGCATCATCGTATCGCCGGTGCGGACCGCGGTTCGGATTTGCGGCATTAGCAGCCCGCGCTCGCCTGCCATTTGCAGAATTTCGCCGAGCGGCCCTTCCAGGTTCTTCTGAATGTCGTTACCGAGAGCTTTCAGCGGAGAGATGTAGAGCACTTCAGTACGGTCGTGGAGATAGCCGTCGAGTGCTTTGCGCACCAGGCGATCAATGCAGGCGAGAAAGGCGGCAAGCGTCTTGCCGGAGCCCGTCGGAGCTGAAATTAATGTGGTATGGCCGGCGAGGATGTGCGGCCATCCCTGTTCCTGCGGTTCGGTGGGCGTGCCGAATTTTCGAACGAACCAATCCCTAACCAGAGGATGAGCCCAATCCAGGGAGGCAGGGAGGGAAGACATTGTGGACTATTGTAGCAGAGTTTCGTAAAATGTTCGCCTGCGTCACGCGTTCGTTTTGCAAAAGGCACGGGTAAGCTTCGAGAGATCTAAATGCATTAACCACCAAAGACACAAAGTGCCACGAAGGAAACAATAACGACTGAAAGCTGCGACGGAAACCATTTTAGTCGTGATGTTGGGCCGCTCCGGAAGCGCTTAGAGCGCGATACCAGCGCCTGCTAAAATCGGCCCCATGCCGAGATCGCGATCCGCAAGAGCCCAAGCCAAAAAAATCAAATTGCTCCTGTTCGATGTGGATGGGGTTCTAACGGACGGGAAACTTTTCATCTTTCCGGCGCCTGCGGGAATTCAACAGACGACCCAAGCAGGTGCTGCGAAGCACGATGGCGAAGGCGGCTTCGGACTTCACAGCCAAACTATGATCGAGGCTAAGGGGTTTCACGCGCATGATGGCACCGCAATCTCTCTGGCACGGCTCGGCGGAATCAAGACTGGGCTGATCACCAAACGGATTTCCGAGACCGTGGCACTGCGCGCCCGCGACTTGAAACTCGAGCACATTTACCAGGGTATTCAGGACAAGCTAACCGTCTTTGAGGACATCTTACGACAAGAAAATATCGGAGCACATGAAGCCGCATATGTTGGCGACGACGTCATTGATCTTGCGGTGATGCGAAATTGTGGATTTGCCATAGCCGTGGCGAATGCCCGCCCCGAGGTGAAGAAAGTCGCGCAATACGTGACGCCGCATGCCGGGGGAGAGGGTGCGCTGCGAGATGCGGTCGAGTATGTATTGAAAGCGCAGCGTAAATGGAAGCGCGTGATCAGCGAATACCTGTGCGAGAGAAGTCCGAAGAGAAGCTCTCAGCTGTCTGCTTTCACCTTCTCGCTCTGACCCGTTGGTTTTTCTGGAGAGATCCCCCTACAGTAAGCTTAAAAGTTGTTGGACATCGACAGCAAATTGAGGACTAAAGCTGAAGGTGCCTCAGACGTGATAGCTGATAGCTGAAAGAAAAAACCCATCGGCTGCCTGCTTGGGGCGTGCTCGGGTCGACAACCGATGGGTCTACCGTTTCTCCTTACTCACCCTGTGTTTTCAGGAGTATTTAAGACATTGAACCCCAAAATGGGCTGAAGTTGCGTGTTTTATTTGTAAAGTTATGTAAATTGCTTCAACAGCCTCATTCAGGGATGGCTGGCGGTCGCGAGGCCATCAGCTGGGTGAACCGGGCATCGCTACGCAAGCGCTCGAACTCAGGATCTTTGTAGACGTCCTCGATGCCTTTGTAACCCTCTTCCATGGCGCGCCTCAGGTATTCCAGTGACTTATCGCTGTCCCCCTGTTTGGCGAAGAGCTTGGCCATGACATATTCAAAGTGAGCTCGATCTTCTGGGGAAGACATCTGCGCAGCTACCCCGTCGTGGGAAGAGCGTTCCAGAACCATCGGATCAAGTTGGACGGCGCGGCTATAGGCGCTCGTGGCTTGCTCGAACTCTTTTCTGGAGAAATAGGCAGCACCCAAATTGCTGTAATACGAGGCTGAGTCGGGCTGGAATTTTATCGCTTTCTCGTAATCCTTTATGGCATTGCCATACTTCTTCACGAGGTACTGGATGACTCCCAAATTGTTGTAGGCGTCCGCGAAGTTGTGATCGAAGTGAGTGGCGCGATCAAAGTCCTTCTTGGCATCTTTGTAGCGCTGGAGCAGCAGCTCCGTGATGCCACGCTTGTTCCAGAGCTGGGCGCTTTTGGGGAGCTTGGTCTGCGCTGCAGCGTAATAGTCCAGCGCATCCAAATAGGCCTTCTGCGCTCGTAATTCATCTCCGCGATGTTCTAGCTCCTGCGGAGGGCTGTCGGGCGATGGTGGTTCTGCGTGCCGCATGGGCGGCGGAATTACTTGAACGAGTTGGGTGTTGGTTTGAGCGCAGAGAGCAGCGCTAAGAAGAACCAGAGTCAGCGGCGCGAAGAAGCAACGGCGATACATAAGCTCACCTCACCGGGCGAACCGCCTCGCCTCAGGCTCCGGCGGTGCTGTTCAATGGGGATTCGGGTTAGTGTCCCCCGGGGCCTTCGGCGGAGGGTTGGACGATTTGTCGTCTTTAAAGATACCCGCAATTTTGCCAAAAATTCCTTTTTTCTTTTGTCCCGAGCCATCCTGGCCGGCCTGATCGGCTTGATTTGTCGATTGGTTTGCCGATGGCGGGGGCAGCGGTTTTTCGCCCAGTCCCAACATCCGGGAGAAGAAACCCTTGATGCCGGTGCCCTGATCACAGGTAGTGGTCGGTTCAGTGCCGATAATGAAAGCGGCAGTGTAGGTTTCGGGGCATGCGGGCGTGGCCAGCAAATTCGTGGACTTATCCAACTGAACGTCGACTACTCCGGACGGTTGCGCGAAGGTGCCCATGTCGGCGTATTGCGGGATTTCGGCAGCTTTCTTCATGAACTCAGCCCAAATCGGAGCGGCGGTTTGCGCGCCGCTCAGGTGAAGGTCGCTGTAATCGTCAAAGCCCACCCAGACCACACATAAAAGATTGCTGGTGTAACCCGCGAACCAGCCGTCGTGCGAACTGCCAGTTTTGCCGGCGGCGGGAGCCTGGAATCCTCGGCCGCGAACTGCAGAAAATCCGAGACCGTTATTAATCACGGCTTGCATCATGTCGGTCATGACGTAGGCGACGCGGCCGTCCAGCACTTGGCGTTTTTCCGGCTTCATCTCGGAAACAACATCGCCCTCGGCGTTGCGAACTGAATTTACGAGAATGGGTGAAATACGAACTCCTGAATTTGCGAACACCGTGTAAGCGGCGGTCATATCGAGCGGCGTCGCGTCGTATGCGCCGAGTGCCATTGCGGGAGTCGGTTTAACCGATGTGATGCCAGCCGACTTGGCTAAATCCGCGACTTTGTCGTAGCCCACCTCCTGTGCCAGTTGGACGGTCGCGTTGTTTAGCGACATCGCGAGCGCATAGCGCGCCGTGACTTCCCCGTGGTACTCCTCTTTGTAATTACGCGGCTCGTAGATTGAATCACCATAGGCGAAGGTGCTGGGCTGATCTTCAACAGTCGAGGCCGGGGTGAAAACTGGGGTCGTACCGGTGACAGCTGTGTTGATCGCCGCCGCGTACACGAAGGGTTTGAAGATCGATCCAGTGGGTCTTTTCGCGACGGCGTGATCGAGCTGGCTGAGGCCGTAGTTGCGTCCGCCGACAAGCGCGAGCACCTCGCCGGTATGGGGATCCATGGCAACGAGCGCTACTTGGGCTTGCGGGCCGGGCTCAACCTGTGTCTGGTACTTGCCCTTGCCGATTTTGATTTTCTTGGTGCGACGACGGTTCACCTGATCGTCGACCAGTTTCATCCCTGATTCGACGGCTTGGGCGGCAGCCTTCTGGAGATTGGGATCAAGCGTCGTGTAGATCCGATACGATTGCTCGCTTAATTCGCGCTCGCTGAAGTGGCTCACAAGATTATCGCGAACCAAATCGACAAAATAAGGCGCATCGCTGGCTTCGACGTTCGGAGGCGCGAGCTTCAGCGGCGTGGCTTTGGCCTTTTCGGCTTCCGCCTTCGTAATGGCGTGCGTCTCCACCATCGCGTCCAAGACGACGTTCCGCCGGTCGAGCGCACGCTCAGGATGGCGATAAGGCGAGAGATAACTCGGGCGCTGAATGATGCCGGCCAGCAGGGCGGCTTCCGGCAGCGATATGTCTTTTAGATCCTTGTTGAAGTAAGCGCGCGAGGCCTGCGCGAAGCCGCTGATCGTGAATGAGCCGCGCTGGCCGAGATCGACCCAGTTCGCGTAAAACTCGAAAATCTGCTGTTTCGTTAACTTTTGTTCGAGCTCCTCGGCGATCAACATCTCTGTGAGTTTCCGCCGAATTGTTTTCTGCGGGGTCAAAAAGAACCCGCGAGAGAGCTGCATGGTGAGCGTTGACCCGCCCTGCTCGTGCCGTTCATGCCAGAAATCAATCCATGCGGCTTCTGCCATGCGTGCGAAATTCACACCGCTATGCTGAAAGAAGCGGCGGTCTTCGATCGCGAGTACGGCATCGACCATCACCTTGGGGATCTGATCGTATTTGACGATTTGTCGCTTGGCGCGCTGCTCGACATCAAACGCCGTCACCATCACAGGCTCAAGTTCATACGCATCCAGCGGACCTGCTCTGCCGCTGATATTGGTGACGACTCCATCCTGAATGTGAACGGTGGCGGGTTCAGGGCTGTGATAGGACTGCGGGCCAGGCTTGATTTCGATGGCGCCGTTGGTGATGCGATAGTCGCCTAAGGTAGTGCCGCCACGGTCCGAGTAGCCGGCGCGCTGCAGTTGCGCGGCGATCTCACGGGCGGTAATGCTTTCCCCGACCTTCACCGCGTCAGCGCGCGCATAAATTTTTGCTGAACTGCTGAAGACCTGGCCGCGGAAGCGCTGGTCGATGATGCGGTCGTACTTTATGTAGTAATAGGAGAACCAGGCACTGGCGACGACAGCAACAATGACGAACGCGAGCAGGGCCATGCGAATGACCGGATCGCGCGAGCCAGCGCGTTTCGCACTCTGTCTTCTTTTCGGGATCTTGATTTTGACGGCCACGTTAAATTGGCGGAGTTACCTATGAGCGCCCCAAGCGAGAACGCCCCAACTTAGTGAGATGTTCCATGTTGCCAATCGTTTGCCAGAGCACTGCCCCGCGGGCTAGCCCGGTTCGATGCCACACCACGTCAGTCTTCAATCAGCGCTGAGCGGAACCCTCTGGAGCTATTTTAAATCAGCCGCATTCGTTGTCGGGCTAGAAAGGGCTTTTGTTATCGGTTGAGGGATCAAAGTGTAAATCCATCGGGTAGCCCGGCAGATCTATGTGAACGGTGTAGGGGGCCTCAATAGAAAGGGAACCGGTACCTACAGTGCCACGCCTAGACACTTTGATCTGATCTTTATTGACGGGAATATCGAGTTCCTGGGCTTTCTTGGCGATAAAAGACTGAATGTCGCCTTCCGGTTTGGTGGTGTAGGTCTGCAGCGTCGCTTCGGTCTTAATTACGTCCTGGAATTGGTAGTTTGCGTAATAGACAGGAATCAGGGAGGCGCCGACATAGACGCCAGCCACAAGAATCAGAAGACCGAAAGCCAGTTTGATTGTGCTCATCGCCTACTCCGCGGATGCAGCACGCCGGAGGAGGGGTTAGTGCGCGGGCCGCGAGGATTTAAAGTAATCCGTTATTGCCGCGATGCTAACATCGCGTATTTCACGAGTCGAGCGATGAACAACTTCGACAGTACCTTCGGTAACCTTTTTTCCCACGGTGACCCGGTAGGGCATGCCCACCAGGTCAGCATCTTTGAACTTCACCCCTGGCCGTTCGTCCCTGTCGTCTAGTAACACGTCGAATCCGGCCGCTTCCAGGGCGCGGGTGATGCCCTCGGCCGTCTTCAGCAGTTTGTCGTCCGAAGCATTCGTCGGAGTGACGATAATTTCGAAAGGCGCAATTTGCGGCGGAAGCCAGAAACCGTTTTCGTCGTGGCTCTGCTCGACCGCGGCGGTAAGAATGCGTTCAATCCCAATCCCGTAGCTTCCCATAATGACGGTCACTTCTTTCCCATTGCGGTCGAGCACGCGGGCGCCCATGGATTCGGAGTACTTGTAGCCGAGTTTGAAGATGTGGCCGATCTCGACGGCGGGATCAATGGCCAGTGGAGTGCCGCAGTTAGGACAGCCTTCGCCCACCACGACGCTGCGTAGATCGGCGTACGCGGTAGGCGCAAAATCCTGCCCCGGTGTCACGTTCTTCAGGTGATAGTCCTCTTTATTGGCACCGCAGATGAGGTTGGTGCGTCCTTCAAGGGCTTTATCGACGAGCAGAACGGGGCCATCGCTGTCATTCAGATTCTTAGCCCAGTCGACCCCGATCGGACCTAGGAATCCGGCGGGAGAGCGGAAGAGTTGCTTGATTTCTTCTTCCTGCATCGGACGAGTTTCTTTCCCTGCCACGGCAAGGGAAAACTTCGCTTCATTCAGTTGATGATCGCCGCGCATGAGTACGACGATCCCCCGCGGATGCGCCTTCCCGGTTTTGGGATCCTTCTCATCGATCATGTAGGCCAGCGTTTTGATTTTGTTTTTTGGAGAGACGCCGAGATAGCGTGCGACATCCTCGATGGTCTTCTGACCGGGGGTGTGGACTTCGAGCGGCCGGCCGTCGCCTTCGGCAGGCAGGTCCTGCACTGGATCGAGCTTTGACGTCGCTTTTTCCAAGTTCGCGGCGTAATTGCAACTCGGACAACCGACGATCTGGTCTTCACCGGCGGCGGTGCGAACCTCGAACTCGTGGGACTCGGATCCGCCCATCGCACCCGAATGAGCTTCTACGACCACGTACTTCAACCCGCAACGATCAAAAATACGGCAGTAGGCGTCATAGTGTTTTTTGTAAGAGACATCGAGGCCGGCGGGATCGATATCGAAGGAATACGAATCCTTCATCATGAACTGGCGTACTCGCAACAGGCCAGCCTTGGGACGCGGCTCGTCGCGGAACTTGGGCGCGATCTGGTACCAGATTTGCGGCAGTTGTTTGTAGCTGCGCAGTTCTTTGCGCGCGATCTCAGTCATGACTTCTTCTTCGGTCATGCCGAGGGCAAGGTCGGCGCCTTTGCGGTCTTTCAAGCGGAATAGATTGTCCCCCATCACCGTCCAGCGGCCGCTGGCTTCCCACAGTTCGCGAGGATGAATGGCTGGCAAGAGAAATTCCTGGCCGATCTTGTCCATCTCCTGGCGAACAATTGCAGTGATTTTGTTGAACGCTCGTTGGCCAAGGAAAAGATACGAGTATATTCCCGCAGCGAGCTGGCGAATGTAACCGGCACGGACGAGGAACTTGTGGCTGGCGACTTCGGCGTCGGCCGGCGCCTCACGTAGTGTGGGAATGAAAAGTTCTGACCAGCGATACATAAATTTTCCAGGATGAGAAGAATTTTGATTGTAAATGATGCAGGCGCTAGGCTTCGGGCGTCAGCAGGTTGGCATCACGAGCGAGGAGCCATCGGCCGTCCGGCTGTTTGCGAAAAAGCGTCATGGTGTAGCCTTTGGCGCGCGAAGTTTTGCCATCGGAAGTAGTGATTTGCACCGCGAGGCGTGCACGAGTGCACGCGAAATCACCGCTGATCAGGACCTCTTCGACTTGCGCATCCGCTTTGACCTTTACGCCTTTCATGGGTCCCTCCCAACTCGCCTTGAACTCTTTCTTGCCGAATGGTGGCTGGCCGGGAACAATGAAAACCATGTCGTCCGAGAGAAGATTGAGCATGGTGTTCACATCGCCAGCGCCAGAGGCTCGCACCCATTGATCAATGACGGCGCGAATGGCTTGTTCGTCCTTCGACATATATGTTTCCAGATGCATCAAGCATATCGCGGAGATCTGGGTCTGTCTGATTGAGAGAAACGTCCCTAAAAGCAGGTACTGTGTTCATCGAGTAGGTGGCGGCAGGGCATTATCGGAAGTAACTATCACAAGCGGTTCCTGGAACGTACACTCACGGAAGCTCTATGCGCCTGCTGCGTTTACAAGACGTTCAGATCGGGGCGAACGATCGCGTGTACCGCCATGCGCGTGTGCGAGCTTTGATTGCGTTGCTTGCCGCACTCAGTGCCAGCATAACCCTATTTTATTATGCGTACACGAGTAAGCTTACGCCCGGCTACATCTTCGGGTCGTTTCTATTGCTTTTCGTGTTTCTGTTTCGAAGGACTGTCACGGCGCGCTTTCATCCGTCGAATTGGCTCGTCCGGATGAACGAGACAGGGGTATACCTGCAATATCGTTCGTATCTGAACTTCGACCTTAACAGCAATGATCCTTCAGTCGTATTCATTTCGTTCGGCGAAATCGGCTCGGGCCGTCTGGTTAAAGAGCGCGTGACGACACCGGATCCGATGAAGCCTGGCACAAGCCAAACTCAGTTTCTGCGCTTCATCGATCTTGAGCTGTCCGGCGATACCGCGGCTCTTGCAGACGCATTACAAGCCGAGCGCGGCGAAGAGGCGCCCGTGAAAAAAAGCTGGTATGGGAGCAGTTCGACGCTCTACCGGGACTACCCAGTCACCATGCCTACGGCGACCTCGATCCGAATTCACTGGGATGTCATGCCTGGGGCGAAGAAGTTCCTCGAAGCGCTGCGCCCTTACACGGTCGTTGCGGAAACAATCTCTTTGAAGCAGGACTTCACAAATCTGAAATCATTGAGCCGCGAAGACCAACAGAAGCAACTCCGGGACCTCGCCGCTCGCGGTCAGCAAATCACGGCCGTTTACGCTGCCCGCAAACTCTACGGCGGCAGCCTGGGCGACGCGAAACAAATGGTAGATTCTTTGAATCAAGACAAAGTGCCGCAATAGGCAGCGGTCTGCGCTCACATCATTTCGGTTCCCCACAGATCGTGGAGATGAACAATCCCTTCGAGTTTTCCGGCGGAATCGACAACAGCCAGGGAAGTGATTTTCTTTTCTTCCATTGTGGCCAGGGCGGTGGCGGCGAACTCCTGCGCAGAAATTGTTTTCGGCTTTCGAGTCATACACTCGCCGGCAGTCAGGTCGAGCGCATCTTTGCCGCGTTTTTCGAGCAGGCGCCGAAGGTCTCCGTCGCTGATGACACCCAGAAGTTTCTCGCCTTCCACCACCGTGGTCACACCCAACTTCTTGCGCGACATCTCGTAGATCACTTCGGGCATTCTGGTTTCGGGAGTGACTCGCGGCACCGCATCTCCGGTGTGCATCAGCGACTCGACGCGTGCCAGGCGCTTGCCCAATTTGCCGCCGGGATGCAAGTTGGCGAAATCTTCTTCCTTGAAGCCGCGTTTCTCGGCTAAAGCCACTGCCAACGCATCACCGAGCGCCAGCATGGTAGTCGTGGATGCGGTCGGCGCCAGGCCGAGCGTGCATGCTTCTTTGGCAATCGAACAATCGAGTGCGATTTCGGCAGCCGCGGCCAGAGTTGAAGGTGTCGCGTGGGCGCCCCGGCCCGCTGCAGTCTCGTCGCAGGTCAACGCAATCAGAGGCACTTGTAAGCGCTTAAGGGTCGCGAGCAGGCGCAGAATTTCTTCAGTTTCGCCGCTGGCCGAGAGCGCCATGACAATATCGCCCCCTACAATCATGCCAAGATCGCCATGAACAGCTTCCACCGGATGCAGAAAGAGTGCTGGAGTTCCGGTGGAATTCAGGGTGGCTGCGATCTTGCGGGCGATGATGCCGCTCTTGCCCATGCCCGTGACTACCACTCGGCCGCTGCAGCCATACAGGAGTTCAACCGCGCGGTTGAATGCGACCGCCATCGGGCCGGCGATGCGATCCGCGAGCGCGCGCAGCGCCTCAGCCTCGATGCGGACCACGTTTTCCCCGACATGTTTCATGAAAAAAGAATCTTAGCAGGTGCTTGCATAGGCGACGGCCCGATCATTCGGCCCGGTGCTCAGAAATGTTCGTCGGGTACCTGTGAAGGCGATGTGGCGCGGCGTGTTTGCCTCAGACCCCTGGATTGAATCAATAGGTCCCACGGGCCCGCCTGCCAATTGTCGCGATGATGATCCTGATGGATCCAGGGCGGCAACGTAATCAAGAGGTTTCTGGCAATCGCTTGCGCGTAGGGTTCATAGAGCGCGCGTAAGGTGTCTAGTTTCTCTTCGAACTCGGGCCCGGAATGCAGAAGGATGCCAACTGCGGAGAGCGCCTCCCGCACTCGGGATAGTTCAGCCGAATCGAGACGATCGGGTGTGCCGGCGTCATATTGCGCGCGGACGACCTGAGCCAAATCGACAACCGTATGCCGGGCCATGGCAAAGGTGAGCTTCGCCTGCTCGGCACTTAGGCCATCCACGCCCGCAATCACGAGCGACGTGGCATCAAGAATCGCCGTCAGCGCTCCTATCCAAGACTGATTCACGTGTTGCGATCGGAAAAAGACAAGCGGAGGGTAGGAAATGTGACTCTCCAGAACATCACCGGCCGAGCGCTCCCACTCATGTAAAACCTGGTCCAACAATTTCTGCTTGGAGGGATTTCCCAAGCGGATAAGCAACTCCGTTGCGGTTGGCGGAGAGCCGGCATGCCCGTCAAGGATGGAAATCTGAACTTCGCGGCGGGAGAATGAGGAATAGATTGTAGGCAGATACCCGATAACTGTACCCAGAAAGCCAAAACCCATTCCCGCCTCAATCACGGCTAAGGCGCGCGAAAGCGGAGAGACTGGAACGATGTCGCCGTAGCCGAGAGTGAAGAAAGTTTCGCCGCTGTGGTATACGAGGCGGCCGAAGTTAATCGGCTCATTACTGAGTTGCACGTGTTCCCCAGTGCCATATTGCAGCAGGGCGAATCCGAAGATCAGGCCAACCGCCCACAACATCAGCAGGAGAAGTAGCGAAAGTGGACCGAAATATCCGAGAAAATTTTCGCGCCGGCTTGCCGAGTGGATGTGACTGATGACCCGCCGCCATGGAACCCAGGTATAGCGATAAAACCAGGCGCTGATGCGAAAGTGCCTTTGCACGCGCCGGGGAAGCACGATGCTCTCGAAAGCATCCAGCAGGACCGCAATGAGGAATGCCAGGCCGGCAATGACGGCAAAGACGTGCATGGGTGGCTTAGATGAGCACGGATACTAGCAGATTCGGGGTTAAAGGGGCTTTGCACACAAAAGTGTGAAAAATGAATAGTTTAGGTGCAGGGAGAGGTGTTTTTGTGCAGGCACTATCGTATTCGGGCGTCGTAGTCAGGGCAGGCCTCGTCGTAGCAATTGTGTGCCTCGCATGGCGGTGTACCGAAATTCACATCCCCTGTCGGGTCGGTGTGGTCTGCTTTGCTGAACGTGATAGAGGTGACATCGGTGCAGAATTCCGAGACTCGCATAGGGGTGTCTGGGAAGCTGTCGCGATAAACGGCGAATCCCCAGAAAAACATATGTTTTTTTCCATTGGCAATATCATCCAAATCGCCAAGCGAAATGGGGACACTCAATGTTTGCATACCAGCCTTCGGCCCCGTTACGAACTGCATGACTTGGGACTGTGGCAACTTGGAAAAATCGGTACTAGCGAGTGGGAACGCCGAACCGACGTAGACGTTGAACTCGGTCTTGCCATCTTTAGCTGGAGTGCTTCCGCTGTTGACCCAGAAATACGAAAAATTCAGTCCATCAAGCTTCTTTCCGTCAGGCGAATTCCTCTTGATAATGCTTGGCCCAGTTGCGCTGAGGCTTGCCCGCTGGCTTTCAACGTTGATCTGGTTCGCGATCTTGGTAACGTTCAGCAGCAAACCACTGAATACCATCATCATGACAGTGGCAAGCGCAGTCCAGAATGGGGCTTTGCCAGCAAAGAGAAAATTGTAAATGTTTCGCATCAGGCCTTGATCGTTGGCGTCTTCGGACTCGCCGCTTTCTTCTATCTCTGTTTCATTGGGTTCCCTATGCACGCTCTTGAAACCTCCTCAAGTGTGAGCATTGGGATGGCTCCCGTGTGTGCCGTTATCGGTTGGTATCTTACTACTGAGGTATGGAATTTGCTGCATTAAAAGTGACTCCGAAATGTGGGGTGATGCCGAGTTCGTGCATTTCGTGAATCAGGACCACTAGGTTATGGCAGAGAATCTTACAAAGCGTTTCATTGACCATCGCAACATCAGTCTTGCTGCGCAGGCCGTCTCCGAATTTCCGCTTAATCATGCTGAACGTGGATTCGACGTTGCTCCGCTTGTGGTAGTGCTGCAAGAACTCGTCTTTGCGGAAGTGGAAGTAGTGGTACATCTTGAACCACATCCCTCCGCCGTTTCCGCGATGATGTTCCGCGAAAGAAATAAACGGGGTAGCTCCAAGATCGGCAACTGCGTCTGCATTCTTCCTGCTCGCGTAACCCTTGTCAGCCGAAACTTCGGAGAGTTGGAAATTGTGGGCGGTGATCTTGCAAAGCTTCGGCAGAAGCGGGGAGTCGTTTGCATTTTTGTCCTGTATCTCGACAGCGGTAACAATGTTCGTCTTGACTCCGCACATCGGGTGAGCTTTGACCCAGTCGTGCTGCTGCCTGACCGTGCCGTACTTGTGGTCAAACCAGCGGACATAGCGGCAAGTAGTAAAGCCCGAAGAATCTACGGCAAGGTCCACCTCGACAGATTTCAGCGGCAAACTGCTCTGGATAATCAGCGAATGGAGAATTGGAGTCAGTTCCGGATTCTCAAGGTAGTTGGAAGTGCTGTTGAAGTGCGGAACCTTTGCAATGAATCCGCGAGAGTGCGCTTCGCGCAGGTCACTCATAAACCGACGCTGCGAGACGGTGGAATAAACTTTGAAAGCAATGGCAAAAATCGCATCCGAGAGCGGCAATGGTGGGCGACCAGATTTCGGTGGAACAGTGACCAAACCGGAGGACAAATCGGCAAGCAACTCTTGGAATTTATCCTGTTCTTGAGTTTGCGCTGCATTGTAGGAAGCCCAGTGCTGCGGGTATGTAATCCGCTCGGTTTTGGTCACGGTAAAACTCTGAGCGACCGTAGTGCTTCCGTCCGGGTTTTGCTCTCGCTTCATTACGAATCGGGCTGCGTAAATGTGCTTGCAATCAAGTTTTCGCGTTTCGTGGTCTGGGCAGGTGCAAGAGGCAATCTTCGGCATGAGATGAACTCTGTAAAACCCACTGCCAGCCTGAGATGGGACAATCCAAATACCGCCTTTCTGTCTGATCGTTCTAGTTGCCGCAAGTTCAAGACCGCGCTGCTGTGTAGGTTCCATAGCGTCGCCTCTCTACCTAGACGGTATATTACTACGAAGGTATATAGTCAAGGGAATTTAATTGACTCTATACACTCATCCGGTATATTACAGAGAAAGGAACTACCGATATGCGTATGGTCACAATCGAGAAAAAGGGGTATAAATGTACCCGTTGCGAACACCAGTGGGTGCCTCGGTCTTCGGAGGAGCCAAGGGTCTGTCCCAAGTGCAAATCGCCATATTGGAACAAGCCACGCAAGAATTCGCATAAGTCGTAACAATGGTTTGGCGGAGAGAAAGGGAGTCGAACCCACAGACGCGTTGACGCCTGTTCGCATTGGAGCTTTGCAGGCTCCTAGCTGCCACCAGCGCGATTTCTCTCCGTTGAAGGACGCAGGTTGGGAAAGCGCTTCGCTAACGTTTATTCCCAGCCTGCGTTTCCAATGTCAGTTAATCCTCCTCGCCATCCGTTCTCCTATACCTGCTACCGGATATATCAGAAAATATCTGTCTAGCGCCTCATCACTTATCCACAATCTGTGCATATCCTGTGCGAGTTGGAGCTTTATCGGTGGATTGCTATTGAAAAACTGGAGGGAAAGAATTTTGCCTAATTCTTGTGGCACTCGAATTGGCGGGCCAAAATTGGGGTCAGTCCGATACCGCACCACGAATTGCACACTTTCATGGGCATTAAGTGCCGAGTTATATCCACAGGAATTTCAACAGAGTATTTCTTGAGGTTCGCTGTGGAGGCGTTGTGGAGATGTAGAGGTTTTTGTGCAGACTGGAGGATTTATGTGCAAGCAAGAGTTATTAGGCAAAGCCGGTTAAAGGTGTCAGCAAGCGCAGCGCTTCTGCGCTGGGCTAGGTTGGATCGTCCCTTCGGGACTGGTTCAAAGCCAAGGAGAGGACGGAAACAGTCTTTGGGTCTGCTAAGAAAGCTTGATCCACCGACCCGGTACGGGCGCCGGCAGACTGGGCTCTCGCTACGGTGTGCTGTGGGCGGCGTCGATGGCTCGATGAACCGCCAGCAGTTCCTTCAGAAGCCCGCGTAGCTTGGTGGATTCCAGGGCATTGGCGGCATCGGACTTGGCGGCTTTCGGGTTGTCATGGACTTCAAGAAAAATGCCGTCGACCCCGGCAGCAGCCGCGGCGCGCGCCAGTACGGGAATGAATTCCGGTTGTCCTCCGCTGGCAGCGGGTTGATCTTCGTCGCCATGCGACGCCGAGGGAAGCTGGACCGAATGAGTGGCATCGAAAACTACTGGGGCAAACTTGCGCATAATGGTCAACGATCGCATATCGACAACCAGGTTGTTGTAGCCGAAACTCGATCCTCGCTCGGTTACGAAGACGCGATCATTGCCGGCGGTGCGGCATTTGTCGACTGCATGTTTCATGTCCCAGGGAGACACGAACTGGCCTTTCTTAATGTTGACGGCGCGCTCGCTCATAGCCGCCGCGACTACAAGGTCGGTCTGGCGGCAGAGGAATGCGGGGATTTGCAGGATGTCGGCGACCTCGGCGACCTTGGGGACGTCAGCGGTCTCATGCACATCGGTGAGCACGGGGAGGTGCACTTCATCTTTCACTTTCTTGAGAATGCGCAAGCCTTCGCTCAGACCGGGTCCGCGAAAACTGCGAATCGAGGTGCGATTTGCTTTGTCATACGAAGCTTTGAAGATGAAGGGAAAGTTCAGCGAGCGCGTCACGCCCTTGATAATCTCGGCCATGCGAATGGCGTGATCTTCGCTTTCGATCACGCAAGGCCCAGCAATCAGGAACAGATTGCCAGAGCCAATGTGAATCCCTTCGACTTGGAACGAGAGTGACAAAATAAAATCTTAAAACCCTGAGAGCGCAGAATGCGCCGAGAAAATCGCTAGCAAGTATTGGTTCACACGGGGCTACATCCGGGCCCGGACCGGGCGATGAAACATCTCGACTTCGGCGGCCTCTTTGTCGGCCCGCTTCTTCAAACCATGCTCGTAAGACGCCCCAATAAATGACGTGAACAGCGGATGCGGCTCGAGTGGTTTGGATTTGAACTCGGGATGGAATTGGCATCCGATGAAATGCGGATGATCGGGCAGTTCGACCATCTCGACGTACGTTCCATCCGGGGTTGAGCCGGAAATTCTCAGGCCGCCTGCGGTCAAAGTTCCCTCGTACTCGCGGTTGAATTCGTAGCGATGCCGGTGACGCTCGCTGATTTCCAGCTTGCCGTAGATGCGGTTGGCCCGGGTGCCGGGTTCGATTTTGCAGGTCCAGGCTCCTAGCCGCATGGTGCCGCCCAGTTCTTCGACTCCACGTAACTCGCGCAACTTGTAAATGACGCGGTGAGGGGTAGCAGGATCGAACTCGCTGGAGTTGGCGTCGGCTAGTCCGCAGACGTTACGCGCAAATTCCACACAAGCGGTTTGCATCCCGAGGCATATTCCGAAATATGGCACCTTATTCTCGCGGGCGTAGCGGATCGCGTTCAGCATGCCTTCAATGCCGCGTTTGCCGAAGCCGCCGGGCACCAGAATGCCGTCGTAATCCTGAAGCTGTTCTTCGTAAGAGAGGTCTTTGGTTTCGAGACCCTCGGCTTCAATCCAGTTCACATGCAGCTTCAGGTTGTGCGCCAGCGCGCCGTGCACCAGCGCTTCTTTCAAGGATTTGTAGGAATCTTCATATTCCACGTACTTGCCGACGATTCCGATCGTGACCTCGGCTTTCGGGTTGTAGACCCGGTGCACGATTTCTTCCCACTCCTTGAGATCGCGTTCTTTGGCATCGAGGCGGAGATATTTAAGAATCAGGGTGTCAACGCCTTCATGGGAAAAGACGACCGGGACTTCGTAGATCGAAGCGACGTCTTTTGCGGTGATCACGGCTTCTTCTTCCACGTTGCAAAAGAGCGCGATTTTCGACTTGATGTCCTTGGAAAGGAAACGGTCCGTGCGGCAGAGCAGGATGTCGGGCTGAATTCCAATGCTGAGTAGTTCTTTGACGGAGTGCTGCGTCGGCTTGGTTTTGAGTTCCTGGGCGGCGGCGATGAAGGGAACCAGCGTCACATGGATAAACAGAGTGTGCTCGCGGCCGAGTTCCTGGCGCATCTGGCGGATGGCTTCCATGAATGGCAGGGATTCGATGTCGCCGACCGTGCCGCCGATCTCGACAATTGCGACATCTACATCCTGCGCGACCTTTTTCATGGCGCTCTTGATTTCATTGGTGACATGGGGGATGACCTGCACCGTCTTCCCCAGGTAGTCGCCACGCCGCTCCTTGGCGATGATCTGCTCGTAAATCCTGCCGGTGGTCCAATTGTTGTCGCGGGACAGTTTGGCGTGGGTGAAGCGCTCGTAATGGCCGAGGTCGAGGTCGGTTTCGGCGCCATCGTCCGTGACAAAGACTTCGCCATGCTGGAACGGGGACATGGTGCCAGGGTCGACGTTCAGGTAGGGGTCAAACTTCATCAGGTTGACCTTGAGCCCGCGGCTTTCGAGCAGGCAGCCGATGGACGCCGCCGCCAAGCCCTTGCCCAGGGAAGACACCACACCGCCAGTCACAAAGATGTACTTTGCCGACATCGCTTCCTCGCCTTGAATTGTGTTTGGGATTTCGTGCAGGGTCGGTGCACGATCAATTATGCCAAAGAAAGTGGTGGAAGGGAACTGTGGAAATTGAGGTCCGCAAAGCGGCTAGTCCGGGCTCTGCATTCGGGGATCATCTGTGAAGAGCGCGTGATAGATCAAATGCGTGGCGGCGTCGAGCCACTGGTTGAGTTCTGATTTCGAAAACTGCACAGCCTGCGCCAGCAGGTTCCAGAAGAAGCTGTCCATAACACGGGCCAGGCCCGCGATGTCGACGTCGCGTCGCGCCCCCGGATGTTGCTGCAGAGCGCTGAACAGCGCGCGCACGCGGGCCGTAGTCCAGGCGTGGATTTGCTGTTGTTTTTTGGCTAGGTCCGAGTCGGATAGCGCGGCCTCCTGCCAGGCCCGATACGCCCCGAGATACTGAAGGTCGGTCGAAAACGCGCGGGCCAATAGTCCACGCAGGCCCGATCGAATATCGGTGCCGCCGACAGGACGAAGCTCGAGACGGCTGAGGCGTTCCAGAAGTTCGTCCATCAGCGACAGTAGCAACTGACGTTTCGAGCGGTAGTGCTGATAGAACGTGCCCAGGGCCAGATTGGCCCGGATGGCGATCTGGTCAATGGACGTCTTCTCGTATCCGTTTTCGCCAAAAAGTGCCAAGGCGGAGGCGTTCAATTGCTCGCGTTTCGCCCGGCTTCGTTGTTGAAGCGGCCTTGCGGGCAAATCTTCTCCTCTAAGCAAGTTTGGGCGTTGTAACGGAGAGGCGGCTTCGCTGCTTCTTGATCGGTTCACCGCTTTGCCCAGAGTCCGGCCACTGCTCCGGCGCAGAAGATCAACATCCATCCTCCGAACACGCCAGCCGTGGTGGGGTCCGCATTTGGAAAGACAGTGGGGAAGAAGAGGCAAGAGAACGGATCTAGGAGCAGGGTGGGCAGCATGAGCAAGGTCACCGCGGCGGGCCAGCGTTCCTTCTCCAAGCGAAGCCGGGCGAAAAGTCGGCGCACGAGGAGAGCCATGAGCAAGAAACTGGCGAGATAAAGCAGTACGGTGCGGCCGGGGCTGTGCGGCAGCAGAAACCGGTAGCCACCGAAGCGCACGCCGAGCGTTCCTATAATCCAAAGCAACAAGCCCAGTAGAAGAGGTCGAAATGAATATGAATTCATGTTCATATTGTGCGGTAACCGACAGCTTTCTGTCTAGCGTATTCGTTTCGGCTCGCCTCTCTGGAAGCATCTATGGCAAAGAGCTAGACTGATGCCAGTCACCATGCGTCGCCTGATTGCAATTTCCGCGTTCATCGTGGTTTTACTTGGCTTGGCGGCGGCGCAGCAACTCGCCAAGCGTCTCATCCTTACGGACGGCAGTTATCAACTTGCAACCAAATGGGAAGTGAACGGCGACCGGGTGCGTTATTTAAGCGCCGAAAGAAACGAGTGGGAAGAAGTGCCGAACTCGCTGGTGGATTGGGATGCGACAGAGAAGTTTGAGAAGGACCGAGCCGCCGGGGTGCCGAGCCCAGAGGCAATCGAAATCGACAAGGAGTTGGCGGAGGAGCGTGCCGCTGAAGAAGCAAAAACTCCTCAGGTCGCCCCCGGATTGCATCTGCCTGAGGACGGCTCGGTGATGTTGCTGGATACGTATCAGAGCCAGCCGCAGCTCGTAGAATTACAGCAGACCGGCGGAGAAGTGAACCGCAACCGCAAAGGGAATGTGCTGCGTGCGGCGATCAATCCTGTCGCCAGCAACCGGCAGACCATCGAACTTCAGGGCGAGCATGCAGCCATTCAGTCCCACGCGACTCTGCCGTCCATCTATGTGAATGTCGATCAGCCGCAGGATGCGAGTTTCGGGCCTGAGCAGCCCTCACTGCCGCAACAAGCGCAGCAACCATGGGATCGGTTTCACATCGTGCGAGCGAAAGTGAAGAACGGCAAACGCATTGTTGGCGATGTGAAGGTCAGTATGATTGGCAAAGTCAGCCAGGAGCAAAACCTGGTGATGACAACTGCCGATCACATGCATGGTGGCTGGGTGAAGGTTACGCCCACAGCTCCGCTCGATCCCGGCGAATACGCGGTGGTCGAGTTGCTGGGGCAAGAAGGCATGAATACGTTTGTCTGGGATTTTGGAGTCAATCCCTCCGCACCAGCGAACGCCGGGGCTCTAAAACCGGAAGCAGCACCTCCTGCCGGTGAAAAGCCGAAAGAATTGCAAAGCAAGAAGCCGAATTAAGTTAGGTGCTGTTCGAAACTTCGCGAAGCCCAACTGAGAACCTCTGCATCTTTCATTCGTCGGTGATCAATCAAACCTGGAACAACCTATGAATATTGCAATCGTTGGATGGGGAAATGTGGGCAGTGCGCTGGGCAGAGGATGGGCCAAGAAGGGACACAAGGTGGTGTTCGGAGCAAGAAATCCGGCAGACGACAAAGTTAAAGCGCTACTTGAAATATAGGGTCAAACGAGCGGGCGGCAACTGTGTCGGAAGCTGCGCAGGTGCGACATGGGCCAGTGGAGCGAAGGTGGTTAAAATCTTTAACACCACTGGCGCGAACAACATGGAAAATTCCAAGTACCGGGTCGGAGCTGTTGTTATGTTCTATTGTGGGGACGATGCGGGTGCGAAGAAAACGGCGGCAGAGCTTGCCGCTGACCTTGGGTTCGATCCGATCAATGCAGGCGGGCTCGCCATTGCGCGACTGCGTGAGCCGCTCGCTATGTTGTGGATCCATTTAGCCTACGCGCAGCGGATGGGACGCGACTTCGCATTCAGCATCGTACGACGCTGATGCTGACGACAAGCGACGCCAGGCATCCAAGGAAAGCAGGATTATCAGCGTATAATCGCACTTATTCTAAGAGTTGCAGGAAGGTGCAGGATATGAGCGGCACGAATGGATCTCGCAGCAACGGCAATGGAAGCGGTGTTCCGCAGCCGCGAGCCGAGTGGATTGCGAAGCGCAAATCCCAGAATCGTGACGGGAACTTCTCCCAGATGCATTACGCCCGCCAAGGGGTAATCACAGAAGAGATGGAGTATGTGGGGCAGCGCGAGAAGCTTTCGCCGGAACTGGTGCGCGACGAAGTGGCGCGAGGACGGATGATTATCCCCGCCAACATCAATCATCCGGAACTCGAGCCCATGTGTATTGGGGTGGCGTCACTGTGCAAGATCAACTCCAATATCGGCAATTCCGCGGTGACTTCGAACATCGACGAAGAATTGAAGAAGCTGCACACCTCGGTGCACTACGGCGCTGATACGGTTATGGACCTTTCGACCGGCGGCGAGATTCATGAGATTCGGGAAGCGATTCTGCGACATTCGCCCGTTCCGATCGGTACTGTGCCGATCTACGAAGCAATCTCTCGTGTGAAGCGTGTGGAAGACTTGAATGCTCAAGTGATGCTTGAGGTTATAGAGGAGCAAGCGGAGCAGGGCGTGGATTACATGACGATTCACGCCGGCGTCTTGATCCAGTATTTGCCAATGATCTCGAAGCGCATTACCGGGATTGTGAGCCGTGGCGGATCAATCCTCGCACAATGGATGGCGCATCACCATAAACAGAATTTTTTGTACGAGTGCTTCGAGGATATCTGCAAGATTTTTGCGAAGCACGATGTTTCGTTCTCGCTGGGCGATGGCCTGCGCCCCGGTTGCATTGCGGATGCAAGCGATGAAGCCCAGTTCGCGGAGCTGAAGACACTGGGCGAGTTGACGAAACTGGCCTGGAACTATGACGTGCAGGTGATGATCGAAGGACCGGGGCACATCCCGCTCGACAAGATCAAAGAACAGGTCGATAAAGAAAAAGAGATGTGCTACGAGGCGCCGTTCTATACGCTGGGGCCGCTGGTCACCGACATTGCGCCTGGGTATGACCACATTACCTCCGCGATCGGTGCAGCGATGATTGGTTGGCATGGCGCCGCGATGCTCTGCTACGTAACACCGAAAGAACACCTCGGTTTGCCCAACGACAAAGACGTGAAGGACGGGATCATCGCGTACAAGATCGCAGCGCATGCTGCTGATCTCGCGCGGCATCGTCCGGGGGCGCAGGATCGCGATGACGCCCTAAGCTATGCGCGCTACAAGTTCGACTGGGAAAAACAGTTCGCGTTATCGCTGGATCCGGAAACCGCCCGGTCTATGCACGACGAAACTCTCCCTGACGATTACTACAAGGAAGCAGCATTCTGCTCGATGTGTGGGCCGAAGTTCTGCTCGATGAACTACTCCAGCAAGGTAGATGAATACAACAAAGAAGTTCACGGGCTGGAAAAGAAAGACTACTCGGGATTGGTCGAGAAGCTGGTCAAGATCGGCTAGCGGTTTTCTTTCAGGTCTGTGTAGTACTTAACCCCCGGTTGCTGGACCTCGCCAGCAATGCCGGAAGCGACGTGTTGTGTATACCGGACGACGGTGTTCTTCGCCACAAATTCGTTCTCAGCCGGGGGGCGATGAGTAACTTTCAGCGGGGCGGCGGGCATTGATCCGCGGAAGTGCCGCAGTCCCGTCAGCGAGCGACTCAGCTGTGGCGTTGCAGGAGCCTGAATAGCGGTTGCAGTAGTCGGGACACTCGCCGAGGCTGTTTTTTGAAAAGGAGCCGGGCGCAGTGCCTCACTGTAGCCTTGGACGATACTTGCAGGCAGCGGTGAAAACCGGTGGGCCGTCGCAGTGATCAGCAATAAAACCACCGCAAGGCTTGTAGCACCGATCGCTACTCTTGTGAACAGGCGATCGTTGCGCAGGATCCGAGTTGCATTGCTAGTGGCAAGAACCCTTTGCGATGCGCTCCAAAGATCCGATATTGATCGTGCTGCTTGAGCCCTCAAGCGAACTACTTCAGCAATGATGCGATCGGCATGAGGCCTGAAATCCTGGACGTGAGCTTTTAACCGGCGCCGCTGTGCGACAACTTGAGGTGCGACTTCCTCCGCTGCCGATGCATTCCAGATCGGCCAATCCGAAAATACCTCGCTGGACTGAAAGGCGGTCACCTCCGGATAAACCATCCGTGATTGGAGCGAGTCTGCAACACTGGTTTGCGCGTCTGCTTCGGGAAGCGAAAGGTTTTCCGACGCTTTGAAAAGCTCGGCGTATAGCAGAGCGTCCGCATTTACTTCTGCTTCGACCATCTGCTCCAATTGCGGTTGTTCGTAATCGGATTGCGATTTTTCTGATTCGTCGGTTGCATACTGCAAGCAACTTTGCTCGATCGGTTCCTCTGGCTTCGGATTCGAAAGTCCCAGCGGCTGCGAAATCGTCTCGGCCAGTTCAGACTCGTGGCCCTCGTTAGCAAGCGCTGCTTGCTTCACAACCTCGTCAGCGAGATGAACTTCTCCTTCGAAGATGGCTGGCGGCTGTTCTGCGATTAACTCAGAAGCGTCCAATTCTACCGCTACGGGCTCGACACGCTGTATAGATTGCGGTTCCTCGCTCGTGGTACGAGCGAGAGAGCTGAGAGCGCCGGGAGAAACGACGACACTGGAATCCTCTCCATTCATGAGAGCGATTACATTGCTGAGCATGTCGTCGGCAGAGCATTCCTGCAGCGTTACTTCCAGATCGGGGTTCGACGAGATAGCGTCACTCGCGGGGACGGTTTCGACTTCATACCCGCGGGCCCGCAACTCTTGTATAAGACTCTGGGCAGCTTCAGGAAACTGCCCGATAATCCGTGCCAACGGCATGAGGTCCTTCAGCGGCAAGAAGATGCCGCCCTCCAATATTTTCGCGCTGAGGTGAAGCGGCTTTAGCGCGGTGCTGGTCTTTCGATGCGTTTACCTTGCTGTGGTTTGGTTTCTGAGTAGCTTAGTTGTAACCGAAGATTGCGAGCCTGACAGCTAGGATGCGATTCACGAGAAAGAGGTGATACAGCAAAACCCCTAATGCCGGGTGTTGAGCAATTTGGCGGCGCGATTTATGGCCTCTGTTACGGCTGCTACCTCGTCGCGCGTTCGGCCGAGGTCGTTCCGGTCAATTGCTTCGTTAATGCCCGGGAGCACAACAGCCGTATACCCCGTGTACTCTCCCGGGGCATAAATCGCGTGCCGGAACCAGGGGCGGTTCGGTAGACCGCCAGGGATGAGAAGCGCGCGCTCTGCCCGGCGAAGCTTTTCATTTAGGCTCTCGGCATCCGAATGGGGATTCTTCTGTTCCCGCAGAATCTTTGCTCCAGCTTCTGCGAAGCGCTGGGCGGCGCGGTCAGCACTGTCAAAGTTAACGGCTCGAACTCCAAATTGCGTCTGAGCCTTCTTCTTTGCCGCGTCGATATAGGCGCCTACTTCGTCTCCATATTCCTGATAATCCAGCGGTAGGATGTCCGCATTCGCCATTCGCAAGATTTCCAGGCCGAACAATCGGGCCATCTGTTGCTCGTAAAGAAAATCGGGGTCTCCGAATTTCTTGAACCAATTAAAGTTGTCGAATGCCGAGTGATAGACGCCATAAGAACCGGTGGAACTGATATCGGTCGCGGGTATGCCTAAATGCTGCAGAAAAACCGTGTAATCGGAGCCGCTGCCCAAATCGCCTATGGGCGTATCGCCAGAGGTTTGAGTGGCTGGAACGCGCGTCCTCACCGAGGCATCATCGCCAGGGCCCAGGCCAGGGCGGTTCTCCTCTTGCCAGTTCTCGTAAACCGTTCCTCCCTTTGGGCTCGGCACAGCCTTGCTAATCTCTCGTAGAAACTGTTTCAGGCTGGGAACTGAGGAAGCGCCGAACTTTGGCCCGGAGACAGCAACGTCAACGTTGAAGTAGGCGCAGGCGTTCGCAAGCTCATCCTGGTGCTGCTCTCCCCATTCCGTCGATCCGATCAATCCTTCCTCTTCGGCATCCCAGCTTCCGAGGACGATCGAACGCTTGGGGCGCCATCCTGCTTTCAGCAGTTCGCCGAAACCATGCACCGCTTCGAGCATGGCCGCAGTGCCGCTATTTGGATCAACCGCGCCATAGACCCATGCATCGCGGTGATTTCCAGCCAGCACCAGGTCGTTCGGCGATTCCGTGCCCGGAATGCGCCCGACCACATCCCAGATGGTGCGGAACTGATAATCCTGCTTCAGGTGCATCTTCACTTTCACCGGACCAGGTCCAAGGTGGTAAGTGAAAGGTAGAGAGCCTTGCCACTCGCGAGGCGAGTCCGGGCCGCCGAGGTACTCGAGAATGGGCCACGCGTCGCCGTAGGAAAGCGGCGTACTTGGAATTTTTGGTAATTGCGCCGACTGATCGGGTGCAACTCGGCTCTCGGAGGGAAGCGAGGCAACGGAGGCAATGCCCGGCGTCGTCGGATCGCCGGGAAATTCAAACATATACCCGATGGATCCCCGTTGCACACCAGTTTCCGGACGCCAAGGGCCCGTTGGATACTTATCACCGCGTCGCCAGCCGTCATCGGCGGGATCGGAATAAATCAAAAGTCCTGCGGCGCCGTGTTCCTGGGCAACGAAAGCCTTGACCCCGCGAAAATTCTCGCCGTAGCGGACGAGAATGATTTTGCGCCGCACATCTATTTTGAGCCGCTTCAATCGTTCGAAATCCTCGGGCGACCCATAATTTGCGTATACAACCTCGGCTTCAACATCTCCGGAAGGTGACATTCCGCTGAATGGCATGACCACCCGAGGGTCGTCGGGTAACGGGTCCCCATCGACATGCTCGCGGGTGGGCCCGTGCATATGCACGAAAGATGGCGCGGTCACGTCCACGCTGATTTCGGACGGGTAGTTCATCCAGACCCGATATTCGTCGATCTCGGTCTGTAATCCGGCTTCACGAAACTTGCGAGCGACGTAGTCCGCTGTCGCTTTGTCTTCGGGTGAACCCGCCATGTGTGGCGCTTGTGTGAGAATCCGAAGATGTTCCTCGGCGAGTTTGGGATCGGGTACGTCAAGAAACTGACTCTCCCACGCTGATTCCTTGCTGCTGTCAATGAAACCGAAAATTGCCGGAGAAACGGCTTTAGACGACGACTGGCCGCGATCGGCCGGAGCAGTGGCCAGAATGATTGCCAGAACGGAGAGGCCGATAAGCGCGGGTCTCATGAAAGTTGCAGGATGACTGATTGCAGGGTCAGCACCATGCAGTTCATGGTAGCGCAACCATGAGGATTGTGCGGCTACTTAAACGAGAAGCTAAACTGTACTCATGCCCGTGGCCAATGTCACCCAGCGATTTTCTTCACGCGTCGAGGATTATGTTCGTTACAGGCCGGGTTATCCGGACGAAGTTGTCGATGTCTTGAAAGCCGAATGTGGGCTGACGCCAGATTGCGTGGTGGCTGATATTGCGTCGGGAACGGGGCTATTTGCCCGGTTATTGCTGGAGAATGGAAATCGGGTCTATGGGATCGAGCCTAACAAGGCCATGCGGGAGGCAGGCGAGCAATTCCTGGCACAGTACCCGAAGTTCGTGAGCATATCCGGAACGGCGGAAGCGACTACGGTTCCTGATCAAAGCATAGATTTAATCACGGCCGCGCAGGCCGCGCACTGGTTTGATCGCTCAAAAGCGCGCCGCGAGTTCGTGCGCATTCTCAAAGACGGCGGATGGACTGCGCTCATCTGGAATGAACGCAAAACCGACGACAATGAGTTCTTACGCGATTACGAGCAGTTGCTGCTGGAGTACGGCACAGATTACAGCGAAGTGCGGCATGAGCGGACAACTGCGGAGATTGCGGACTTTTTTGCGCCCTCAAGGTTTAATTCGAAAACGTTTGAGATGCGGCAAAGATTCGATTATGCGGGCCTGCAAGGGCGTTTGCTGTCGTCCTCGTATACGCCACCGCCAGGACATCCGAGTCATGCGCCGATGCTAGCCAGGTTGCGCGAGATATTCGATCATCATCAGCAAGACGGGCACGTGTCGATTCCTTATGACACGCGCGTGTTCTACGGCCAGCTTGGCTGAGTTCTAGAGGAAACCACATGTCTGAAGAGAAGTCGTTTCACATGAATCCGGAAGAATTCCGTCGCAATGGCCACGCGATGGTGGACTGGATTGCTGATTATTATTCGCGAATCGAATCGTATCCCGTGTTATCGCGGGTGGAACCGGGACAGGTTCGTGCGTCCCTGCCGGCTCATCCGCCCACGACGGGTGAGAGCTTCGACAGGATGTTGGCCGACGTTGAAAGCCTGATTATTCCCGGGATCACTCATTGGCAATCGCCGAATTTTTATGCTTTTTTCCCGTGTAACGCTTCGGGGCCGGCGATCCTGGGAGATTTGCTGTCGTCGGGTTTGGGTGTGCAAGGGATGCTGTGGGCCACCAGCCCAGCATGCACGGAGCTCGAAACGCATGTCCTGGACTGGCTGGCAGAAATGCTCGCTTTGCCGGGAAAGTTTCTATCGAAGAATTCAGGCGGTGGTGTCATACAGGACACGGCGTCGAGCGCATCGTTGTGCGCGCTGCTGGCAGCTCGAGAGCGGAGGACGAATTTCGGTACTAATCGCAAAGGCTGCGATGGCAAGCTGGTTGCCTACACCTCGACCCAGGCGCATTCGTCAATCGAGAAAGATGTTCAGATCGCAGGTCTCGGCCGGGACAACCTGCGGTTGATCGATGTCGACGAGAAATTTGCCATGCGTCCGGCATCGCTTTCGGCCCAGATTGAGCACGATCAAAAGGCTGGCCTGAGCCCGTGCTTTGTTTCCGCCACCGTCGGCACAACGTCTTCAAATGGCATTGATCCGGTCCCGGAAATCGCGCGCATCTGCCGGGCGAACAATCTCTGGTTGCACGTCGACGCCGCGATGTCAGGAACGGCGGCGCTTTGCCCCGAATTCCGATACATCCACAAAGGCCTCGAATTCGCTGATAGCTATTGCTTCAACCCGCACAAGTGGATGTTCACCAACTTCGATTGCGATTGCTTCTGGGTGGCGGATCGCGCGGCATTGATCAAGACTTTGAGTGTTCAACCGGAGTACTTGAAAAACAAAGCGACCGAGTCGGGCGCTGTTTTCGATTACCGTGACTGGCAGGTGCCGCTTGGTCGGCGGTTCCGATCACTAAAATTGTGGTTTGTTATTCGGCACTACGGAATCGAAGGCTTGCGGCATCATGTGCGTGAGCACGTTCGGCTAGCGCAAGAGTTCGCGTCGTGGTTGAGGGCTGACGATCGCTTCGAGGTTGCGGCTCCGGTACCACTCAACCTGGTTTGCTTCCGGCATAAAGCCGGCGATAAGGCTACGCAGATGCTTATGGATCGGCTGAATCGAAGCGGCGATTTGTATCTCACCCATACACGGTTGAACGATCGCTTGACCCTGCGAGTCTGTGTCGGCCAGACCAACACACAGGAACGGCACGTTCGCAAGGCTTGGCAGAGGATTCAAGAAGAGGCCGACGCACTTGCAGTGAGCAAAGGGGCATAGCGCTGGTCAAGTCCTATGACTCTTCCCTTGTGCGTGCCCACTTCCGAGGCTTAGAATCCCCCGTTTCTCCCATTCGAGGTGTTTATGAGGTTCTACCGTCTCATTCCTGTTTTTCTGCTGGTCAGCGCCGCGTTGGCCCAGTCTGCTCCCGCCGGGGCATCCAGCCCTGAATTCAATATCGATATCATCGATAAGAGCCTCGATCCCTGTACCGATTTCTATCAGTACGCATGCGGCAACTGGCTGAAGAGCGCGCAGATTCCCGCGGACCAGCCGCGCTGGGGCAGCTTCACCCAGTTATATGAGAGCAATCTTGCCGCCGAGCGCGAGATTCTCGAGAAAGCCTCCGCCGCGAGTTCCAATCGCGATGCCATCGATCAGAAAATTGGCAATTACTACGGCTCGTGCATGGACGAGAAGGCGGTCAACGAAAAAGGACTATCACCATTGAAGCCGGAACTTGATCGCATTGCCTCAGCAAAAGACAAGCAGGCTCTTATTGATGCGGTCGCGCGCGTACATCTCATCGGGCCGAACCCCTTGTTCAACTTCTATTCATCTCCCGATCTGCACAATGCTGACCAAGTCATTGCTTTCATCGACCAGGGTGGACTGACCCTCCCCGACCGCGATTTCTATCTTAAGGACGATGCCAAGAACCAGGAGTTGCGAAAGGCGTTAGTGGAATATGCAACCCAGGTATTTACCTTGACGGGGCAAAACTCTCAGCAAGCAGCCGATTCCGCGCAAACCGTGCTGCGCATTGAGACCGCATTGGCCAAAGCATCCATGGATCGCACGTCGCGCCGCGATCCCAAGAACCGCGATCACAAGATGACACGGACAGCGGCGGAGGACCTTGCTCCCAATTTCTACCTCGATCGCTATTTTTCGGATATGGGAGCTCCGAACTTTTCGGAGTTGAATGTGGTCAATCCAGATTTTTTCAAGCAGGTGAACTCCGTGATCGAGTCGGAATCGCTCGATTCATTGAAAACCTACGTGACTTGGCAAATGCTGGATGACGCCGCACCCTGGCTGCCTCAGCCCTATGTCGATGCGAATTTCAAAATGCGTCAAGCCTTGACCGGGCAGAAAGAGATACAGGCGCGCTGGAAACGTTGTGTCAACGCGACTGATCGTGCACTGGGTGAGGCTTTGGGGCAGCGCTATGTCGAACTGACATTTGGGGCCGAAGGCAAACAGCGCATGCTGAAGATGGTCGACATGCTGGAGAAGTCTCTCGACGAGGATATTCAGACCTTGCCATGGATGACGCCTGAAACTAAAAAACAGGCAAAGCTTAAGCTTGAAGCCATTCGCAACAAAATCGGTTACCCCGACCAGTGGCGCGACTACAGCAAATTGACAATAGTACGTGGAGATCTGCTCGGGAACTTCATGCGTGCCAACGAATTTGAATCGAAACGCGACATCAACAAAATCGGCAAGCCGCTGGATCGCACCGAGTGGGGCATGACTCCGCCGACAGTAAATGCCTATTACAGCGGCTCCTACAATGAGATCGTTTTCCCGGCGGGGATTCTGCAGCCGCCATTCTTCGATAAGAAGATGGATGATGCCGTGAACTTCGGCGGCATCGGCATTGTCATAGGCCACGAGCTTACGCACGGTTTCGACGATCAGGGCCGGAAGTACGACCCGCAGGGGAATCTGCGAGATTGGTGGACTGACCAGGACGGAAAAGAGTTTGAGAAGCGGGTCAGTTGCATTGCAGATGAGTACAGCGGGTTCACGGCAGTCGACGATTTGAAACTCAATGGAAGGTTAACCTTGGGTGAAAATACCGCTGACAATGGCGGCGCGCGCGTTTCTTACAACGCGCTCGAACATGTCATCGCCGAAGACAAAACCGGGAAAGCCGCGAAAGCCATTGACGGTTTCACGCCCGAGCAGCGGTTTTTCCTGGGATTTGCCCGGGTGTGGTGCGAGAAGCAGCGGCCGGAGTTTGCGCGCATGCGTGTCTCCACCGATCCTCACTCGCCTGGGAAATACCGGGTCGATGGCGTAGTGCAGAATATGCCGGAGTTTCAGAAGGCATGGGGTTGCCAAGCTGGACAGCCGATGGTCAGCGAGAATGCTTGCCACGTCTGGTAACCCTATGTCTTAACGGATTTGTAGTTCGACTCGTCTGCTTATCTCTGATTTGTCTTTGAGTTCACAAAGTTGTTTGCGGCTGTTCTAAATCGGTGACAAGAAATTGACCTTGAAATAACTGCGCAATTACCGCAGCGTGACATTCCTCTGATGTGCCTGCCTTAGCCTGAGTCGAAATCCGGAAACAGTTCCCGGAAATTTCTCCTCAGGAGTTCTCACGTGAAGGTCAGGAATGTTACTGCAATCCTCGCCATGTTAATCGGTGTTGCCAGTCAGCAGGTAGTTAGAGCTGGAAGTACCGGAGTCAATCAAAATAGTGCCACAGTCAGTGGGAGGGTGAAAGTTGAAGGTACCTTACCGAAGCCCAAGCCTATCAACATGGCTGCGGACCCGAGCTGTGTGCACCAGCATTCCTCGCCTGCTGTTTCTGACGAACTGGTAACTGATCAAAAAGGCGACTTGCAGAATGTCATCGTATTCATTTCGGATGGGTTGGGTGATCGAGTGTTTGGTTCTCCGCAACAGCCCGTACAGATGAAGCAAAAAGGCTGCCTTTATGAGCCGCACGTCCTAGCTTTACAGGTGAATCAGCCGGTGGACGTAACGAACGACGATCCCACGACACATAATATTCATCCTCTTCCCACGAATAATCGTGAGTGGAACAAGGCGCAGACTCCTGGCAGCAAGATTGAAGAGAGTTTTGCCCGGCCGGAGATTGCCATTCCCGTGAAGTGCAACCTGCATCCTTGGATGCGAGGCTATGTCGCTGTTTTTAAGCATCCGTTTTTCGCCGTGACTGGGAAGGATGGAAGCTTTACATTGCCAAATCTGCCGCCGGGAAGTTACACGATCGAGGCCTGGCACGAGAAGCTGGGTAGGGCGACTCAGAAGATTACGATTGGAGCTAATGAAAGCAAGAGCGTGGATTTTGTTTTCAGGTCAATGTAGCAATCAGCATTTGTCGAATCCTTTGCGCCGTTGTTCGCTGTAGCGCTGTAATGCAGCGCTGATGATGGGATAGGCTTCGGCGGCGGGGCGGATCTCATCGACCTCGACCGCCTTGCCTTCGAGCTGCTTGTAGTCCTGGAAAAACCGCCGCAGCATAAGCAAGCGATGCGGCGGCATCTGGTTCGCTTCGTGATAGCTGTTGAACTCCGGGTCGTTCGTGGCGATGGAGATGATCTTGTGATCTTTATTGCCCTGATCGATCATCGTCATCAAGCCGATCACACGGGCGTGAATGATGGTTAACGGAACAACAGCTTCCTGGCAAAACACGAGGACATCGAGAGGATCGTCATCTTCGGCGAATGTCTGCGGAATAAATCCGTAATTCGCAGGGTAATAAACGGCCGAATATAGGATGCGGTCCAGCTTGATCAGGCCGCTGGCTTTGTCCAGTTCATACTTGATGCTGGAGCCGAAAGGAATCTCGATTACCGAATTGAACTCTTCGGGAAGCCGGTTACCTGGAGTGACATCATGCCAAGCATGGAGCATACGGTTTACCCAAGTACCAGGTAGAGGTGTCAAACGTTTGCCACGTTGCCTAGGTGCTTCTTGACCCGAGTACCAGCAAGGAATAATGTCTCTAGTAGCAGGGGTGCGTATGTCCGCAGAAACCAGCAAATACGTGAAATTTGGCGGCGCCATTGTGGGGATTCTTATCGCGCTGGGATACTTGGCTTATACCGGCGTCCAGGAAAGCAAGAGCTATTACGTGACGATCAAAGAGTTACGTGGAATGGGCGACACCGCCTATACCAAGCGGCTCCGCGTCGCGGGCAACGTGCAACCGGGTTCGATCAAGCGCGCCGGAACCAAAGTCGAATTCACGCTGGTGGAAAACGATCAACTTCTTCCTGTTGTTTACAGCGGAACGGAGGCCCCCCCTGATACCTTCAAGGACAATTCGCAAGCATTGGCCGATGGCAGCTTCGGGCGGGACGGGGTTTTTCATGCCAAGCAACTGCAGGCAAAATGTGCGTCGAAGTACGGTCCGCAGCAGCCCGGGACAGGCGCTCCAGCGGCCGAGCCGACGAAGACCGTAACCCAAGTGCAAACCAACGGGGCGGCAGGCATTTCGAATTAAAGTGAATTCACGGGCTGCTGGCTGAGTTTCGTCGCCTCTCGACTTCGACATCGGCTTTCGTTATCTTGCAATCGTGCCATCCAATACAGCCGAGGCTTCTCTAGCAAATCCCATTATTAGTGTTACGAATCTAGTGAAGCAGTTCGGGCGCTTTGCGGCGTTACGAGGGGTAACGGCGGATTTTGGAGTTGGCCGGCTCTATGCCATTCTCGGCGACAACGGTGCGGGGAAAACCACGCTGCTTCGTTCGCTTGCAGGCCTCAGTGCGCCAACGCGGGGCACAGTTTCTATCCTCGGGACAACCAATTTGAGAGATGTCTGCAGCGCCTTGGGATACATGGCGCACCCCTCGCTGCTCTATGACGAGCTGAGCGGAATGGAAAACCTGCGCTACTTTGCCCGGCTCTACGGAATTAACAATGACGAGCGCTGCCGACAAGTGATTCGGTCAGTGAATCTGGATCCTTTGCTCGAGCGTCCGGTGGGACAGTACTCGCAGGGAATGCGGCAGCGCATGTCTTTGGCTCGCGCTCTTTTGAATGATCCAAAAATTCTCTTGCTGGACGAGCCGTTTTCAAATGTGGATCTGCGGTCTGCGCGCGAAATGACCGGTTTATTGGCGCGATTACGGGACCAAAGGAAAACGATTTTCGTCGTGACGCACCAGGCATCATTACTCGAAGGTTTCGCCGACGAATATGTGTGGATGGAGGCGGGAAAAATTGCGAGTCGCACGCGTGAGTTTAGTGTGGGGGCAGGGAAGTGACTCAAGCGATTGCGCCACCCATGACCGAAGCCCCTCCAACCCGGATCACACGCGCCACGCTAGCCAAAGACCTGCGATTGGAATGGCGATCCAAAGACGCCATCAATTCCATGTTGTTCTTCGCGCTATTGGTCGTGGTGATCTTCAGTTTTTCTTTTGATCCCACCGCAGAAGAGTCGCGACGAATTGCTGGCGGCTTAGTCTGGGTCGCGTTCCTGTTTGCGGCCGTTGTGGCGCTCAATCAAACCTGGGCCCGCGAACTGCGAAACCAGGTACTGGATGCATACCGGGTTTCTCCGGCCCCGGCAAACTCGCTTTTCCTGGCGAAAGTTCTGGGCAATTTCATCTTCGTTGCTGTCCTTGAAGCTCTCATGACGCCGCTGTTCATCGTCTTTTACAACCTGCGTGCGATTGGGCCGGCGTACCAGTTGTTGGTGGTGGCTGGGCTGGGTACTTGGGCACTGGTGGTCAACGGCACCTTTTTTGCAGCTATTTCCCTGCGCACGCGCAGCCGCGAAATCATGCTGCCGCTGCTGCTTTTTCCGATCTCGATTCCGGCATTGCTGGCAATGGTAGAGGCGACCACCTCAATTCTGACCGGGGAATTTTCTGCGAAATTCTGGATTGTGTTGCTTGTGGCCTATGATGTGGTGTTTACTATGGCTAGCCTCTTCCTCTTTGAATTAGTTTTACACGCGGAATGAAACGCGCATTTCCCATTCTTGCCATTCTCACGGCTGGGTTGCTGAGTTACGCGCTCTACCAGGCCCTGGTCGTTGCGCCCACGGATCGGCTGCAAGGGGACGTCTACCGCATCATCTATTACCACGTGCCCTCTGCGTGGACGATGTTCACGTTTTTTGCCATCAACTTCGTGGCGTCGATCGTTTATCTGATCCGCCGCAATCTGAAAGCGGATGCGGTTGCAGTGGCCGCGGCTGAAGTTGGCGTGGTATTCAATACGGTTGTCCTGGTCACCGGACCGCTATGGGCGCGACCCGTCTGGGGAATTTGGTGGACGTGGGACATTCGCCTGACCTCAACCCTGGTGCTCTGGCTGATTTATGTCAGCTATTTGCTCTTGCGACGGTTTTCTGCCGGCGCGCAGATGCCACTCCTGGCAGCCGCTCTTGCCGTATTCGGCGCTCTCGACATGCCGCTGGTGTACTTTTCGATTTGGTTTTTCCGGACACAGCACCCGCAGCCGGTGGTTGGTGGCGGCGGATCTATCGACCCAAAAATGTTGCAGGTGTGGATGCTGAACTGGCTGGCTTTTGAGTGCTTCGGACTGCTGGTCTTTTGGTCGCGTTATCGCCTTGAAGTGGTGCGACGAGAGGTCGAGGAGACGCAAGCCCTAGAATCTCTGCTCGAAGTGGGGAATTCCCGATGAACTACCTTTATGCGGCCTACATCGCGACATGGGTCATTCACATCGCCTATTTGACTAGTCTCGGCATCCGTTATTCGCGCGTCCGCAAGGAACTGGAGCAGCTCGCCAAAAAGTAGCTGATGAGCTTTTAATGGGGAGGGTGGGGTGGGCTGGGGCGCATCGTAAGCAGAGCAACTCTGTTGCCATTCTCCGCCTGTAAGTTTCTGTGACACACCGGCACTTGCCTTCTCAGAATTTGCGTCCGCAGTTCTTGGATGTGAATTTGACTGCACAAATTGTGGGGCAACCGTCGAGGTGTTCCGGCAATACATCGGTTGGGCATAGCTCGTTCGTGCCATGCGTCGGCATCTTCCGATCATGCTCTTTGCATCTCACCACTTCAGAGCACAGTGGCGGCCCGTCGCTTGACAGCGTATCCGTCAGATGTTTAAGTAGTTACTTACTTTTGCGAGAAAATTTCTTACTAGCAGAGACGCACACCGCTTCGCGGGGGCGCGGGTCGGAATGCCGTTTATTTTTCCTCTCCATGAGTAAGGAAATCCGGAGGAGTTCGTGAGCTTGAGCCGTCGGTCAGGAGCTATCGGTGCAGGAACTCGCGTTGTTGCAGCAGTCGCATTGCTGCTAATTTTGGGCGCTGGTTGCTTGTGGATGGGCTCGCGCGGTCAGCAGTCTTCGGCTTCGAACCGAATCAACCAGTCCGAGAAATTCCCGTTTCCCACGTCTGCGCCGTCCATGCGGCCGCAAGTGGCCGGATTGGGTCAACTCCCGCTTATCTTTGAACAAAATCAGGGGCAGACAGACGGGCGCGTCAGCTTTTTGTCGCATGGACCGAGCTATGGTTTGTTCCTGACATCGGATGCTGCGGTTCTGAGGCTTGATACCCCAAGAGGTAAGAATACGCATCAGGCGCCTGGGGTGCTATCGATGGCTATTGCGGGCGGCAATCCGCATATCATGATCACCGGAGAAGACCTTCTTCCCGGCAAAACCAACTACTTCATCGGAAATGATCCTTCTAAATGGCATCGCGGTGTGCCGCAATTCGCAAAAGTCCGTTACGCGAATGTATATCCCGGTGTTGACCTTATCTTCTACGGAAGCCGTGGACAACTTGAATACGATTTTGAGCTCGCGCCCGGTGCCGATCCTGCGCACATTGCTTTGCGTTTCGAAGGCGCCAAAAACACGAGCATCGACGCACATGGCAACCTAGTACTGGCGCTGGCTGCCGGAGATGTGGAGTTGCAAGCGCCGCAAACGTATCAGTATGTCGGTCACGAGCGACGTATGGTCGCGGGCAGATTTGTGTTGCGCGCAAAAAATGAAGTCGGGTTTGTGGTCGATGACTACGACCGCAGCCGCAAGCTGGTCATCGATCCTATCCTGAGCTATTCGACTTACCTGGGCGGCACAAGGGATGAATCCTGCTTAACAATTCTCGGACTTCAGTTTCCGGTAGCCGGATGTCCCGCAGTCGCAGTGGATACGGCGTCGAACGTCTATATTGCTGGTATAACCGACTCAACCAATTTTCCGACAGTTTCGGCCCGTTACCCAGCGCTCAAGGGCACAGCAGCAGATGTATTTATCTCGAAAATCAATAACGGCGGGAACACGTTACTCTACTCAACCTACCTTGGAGGGACCGGAACCGATTATCCGGTTGGAATTGCGGTCGATCAGGGCTTCAATATTCTTGTGGCGGGGAACACGACATCTTCAGATTTCCCCACAGGCGGTACCAATACAGCGTTTCAAGGTGCACCCCTTAGCACCAATACTCATGTCTTTTTTAGCGAGCTAGATTCTACCGGCCAGACGCTGGTCTACTCGACTTACCTGTCCGGCAATGGAGCGGACACGGCCTCCGGTTTAGCGGTGGATTCGGTTGGCAACGGATACGTGACCGGCGTAACAAGTTCGACGGAATCGGCAACCGGTTTTCCATCTACGCTCGGCGCGTATCAGCCGAACAACAAAACCGTCGGCGGCAAGCAATTTTTCCTGACCAAGGTGAGTCCCTCGCTCAAGGGTGCGGCGAGCATTCCGTACTCCACTTATTTTGGTGGAAGCACGACAACTGATGTGACTAACGAAGCGGTGGGCGGTGGTGTAGCCGTCGATCCAAGCTCGAATGTCTACATCACCGGCGGAACGACCTTCAGTCCGCCGGACATGCCCATCCTGAATGCCTCTCAAGGCTCGCTGAAAGGCGGAATCGATGTGTTCGTGGCCAAGATTAACCCCGCAGCGGTGTCTGGCACGCAACTGCTTTATGCCACCTACTTTGGTGGCAGCGGAGACGACATAGCGTATGGAATCGCTGCGGACGGAACCAGCGCGTATATTACGGGCTCAACCACGAGCACCGATCTCCCCACTGCAGGAACAGGAGTGTATCAGGCAGGAAACGGCGGCGGAACGGATGCGTTCATGGCGAAGATTACCAATCCAGTGACAACTGGGGGTACCACCTCATCGGCAACGCTGGCCTACGTGACTTACATCGGCGGAATGGGAACGGATGTTGGGTACGGGATTGTCGTGGATAAGAACCAGGGTGCACGGATCGCGGGTTGGACGAACTCGACTAATATCCCGGCGCTGAACAACACGATCCAGATCGCATCCGGCGGTGGCTATGACGCATTTGTAGCCCGAATCGACACTACCGCTACTACGGCAGACGCTCCCGGCCATTACTTCACGTATCTGGGCGGAACTGGAAATGATTATGGGACCAGCATTGCGGTGGATCCGCAGTTGGCCAGTTACGTAGTTGGTGAAACGGCTTCCAGCAATTTTCCAACACAATCTGCCTTATACGGCAGTCTGAGTGGCGGCACCGGCACTGATGCGTTCGTCACTAAACTGGGGCCGGTGTTAAGTCTGACTCTGGATGGCGCCGCGACTCCAACTACGGTTGGTGTTGGCAACCAGGTCAGTTTTATCTACACGATCACCAACGCGGGCGATGCCGCGAACGAAATCAGCTTCACCGACACCTTGCCGGTTTCCGGAGCTTCGTTTAGTTCGACGCCGACGATTAGCGGCGGAAGTTGTGGAAGTGCGAGCGGCGGCATCGTGGGCTGTTTTCTCGGCACTCTCAATGCTGGTGCAACAGCGACTGCCACGGTTTTCCTGACTCCGACTGCGAACACAATTCCCTCAACTGTGCCGATTCAGTTGGGCAATACAGCGTCGGTGGGAGTAACAGGCTCCACGCCCGTAACAGCTACTACTAACGTCACGGTTAACGATTTCAACATTGCCGTTTCCCCGAGTACGCGCACGGTGCCGGCTGGAGTTCCGGCAACTTACACGGCGACTTTGACGCCAACCGGGCCGATTCCTGACAGCATCTCGATCTCCTGCAGTTCGGGTCTGCCTACTGGTGCTACTTGCACAGAAACCACGAATCCGTTCGCCGACCTCGCTAACGGTCCACAAAGCACTTCTCTGGTGATCAACAGCACGGCCCGTGTTACTACAACAACAGAGTTGCGGCACTCGTGGCCGCTGTTTTATGGCATTTGTTTGCCCCTAGCGGGCATAGCTTTGCTTGGAATGCGCGGCAACGCTTCGCGGAGAAACCGAATGCTGAGTGTTTTACTTGTCGGCGCGTTTGTTTCACTGGTAATGCTGCAGCCGGCGTGTTCCTCGAGTAAAACAACGACCACAACCTCGGGGACACCGGCCGGCACTTACGTGGTAACAGTTGCTGCGACTTCAGGGTCGGCGACCCGCAATGCAACCGTGACTTTGGTTGTGCAATAGCGAATCCCCGTTCGGCGAAGTGCTGTCGCGAAGACGAGTTAAGGCTCTCCGGAACTGATGTCCGCTACCTTTTACCAGCTCTCGGATCTACAACGAGAAGGGCGCGAGGGCGCCAAGCGCTATCTGGAATTCTTACGCGTTCCGGCGATGAGCGCGGGAATCTATGTCTTGCCCGCCGGCGGAGTGGATCCACAATCGCCTCACAACGAGGACGAACTCTACTATGTTGTCCAAGGCAAGGCGCGGATGAAAGTTGGCGAGGAAGATCAGCCGGTGGGCGCTGAAAGCGTCATCTTTGTCGGCGCCGGGGTCGAACATCGTTTCTATGACATCACCGAAGAGCTCGTGATACTGGTGTTCTTTGCGCCCGCCGAAACTTAATCTCTATATCATGAATTTCGAAATCGTCCCCATGCAGGATGCGGACTGGCCCGCTGTCCGTGAAATTTATTCGCAAGGCATCGCAACCGGAAACGCGACCTTTGAAACCGACATTCCTGCCTGGGAGAAATGGAACGCAGGTCATCACCAGCACTCGCGCTTGATTGCGCGAGACGGTGCGCGGAATCTCGGATGGGCGGCGCTGGGTCCCGTGTCTCCGCGGCGAGTTTATGCTGGCGTTGCAGAAGTCTCCATCTATGTTGATGAGGTAGTGCGCGGCAACGGAATCGGTAAGGCGCTTCTCAAGTCGCTCATCCAAGCTTCGGAGCAGAACGGAATCTGGACGCTGCAGGCGGGCATTTTTCCCGAGAACACCGGAAGCGTTGCTTTGCACAAATCTTGTGGATTTCGAGAAGTTGGCATTCGCTGCCGCATTGCACAACTGAAGGGCCGTTGGAGAGACGTTCTCTTGCTGGAGCGGCGCAGTTCATCCATAGGACGGTGACGGGTCAGCTATCCCGACTAGAAGCTGTCCAGGCTCATAGCAGATGCGGCAGGTACGGGCGGTTGATCGGGAGCGTGAAGCTTTAGTTTCTGAAGTTCGACCAAGGTCTTAACCCATGCTTTCTTGTCCTTTTTGGTGTCCACCGGCGCATTCAGATTTCCATAAAAACCTAGAATGCGCTCGCGCAAATCCGGATTGACGACGTCGAAGTTCCGCTTTGCTAAATCATCCAGCAAACGAGCAAAGGTTTTGTCTGCAAGTTGATACTCTCCAGCCTTTGCCATTCTGCCGGTATCGAAATCAAGGTTTGCGAGGTCAAGGTGTCCGGAGCGTTGCTGATGCAGCAAAGACGTGTAATTGTCGATCGTCCGGTTGATGCTCTTGATGTAAATGTCTTCTGTCTGCGTAGTTGGGAGTTGAAAGGCAAGCGCTTTGAAAGGACCGAACTTGGGCACAATTTTTAGAACAAAGGCAAGGAAGCGAGCGCCTGGGCCGGGTCGTTTATAACCATGGCCCCATTCCTTTTCGTACTCGCTGCGCTTAAGACGATACAGGAATTTTTTCTTATTGAAGTTCGGCGTGTCGCGTACAACGTCCGCACGCCGGTCGAGGAGAGCAACTTTGGTCATCTCGGGAATGATTTTGCTGATGGCGCGACGAAACGTGCCGAAAGCCAGATCTTCATCATGGATCACGTCCTGCAGTCGCATATCATAGGTTTGCTGAAAGGCCCGTTCCAGCAGAGGCTTGGAAATTTCAAACCCGATGAAGTCGTGGTACGTGTCTGAGGTGTAACGATTTTTTGCTACCTGCACCATGTCGAAGCCAAATTCGGTGCGAATATGGGCCTCCGGATTATCCGCATAGGTAACTTCCTTGCCATATTTCCGCTCCAACTTCGGAAAGCTGATCGCTACCACCTGATTGATGGCAGGATGTCCGCAATTGTCCGACGAGTAATGCGCCAGTGCTCCGAGCGCGAAGGCGTACTCGTTCAGATCGGAAGATTGCGCCAGCATGGCCTCAACGAAGTCGCCCGTGCGCACATAGTGAAGCAGATCGCTGAAATATTTGTTTCCGAAAGGGTAGTAACCCATGTCCTGGATGAGGCTGCCGCCGTATGCGTAGGCGTGTGCCTTTCGCAGATCGTCGGGTGTGGCACCAGGAAAACGATTCAGCAAGAGCGGCTGCAGTTGATCTCTCCACACGAGGTCGACCACCTGCTCATGAGTAAGCACCGAGTAGGCGGACGCGAGGCTTGCGCAAACCCCTAAGAAGACAAAAACGGCCACTACTCGCAAAAGGAAGAATCGAGGGAAGCGCATTCCCGGCTTAGATGCATTCAGCAGAGGGGGCGGAACAGCTCCGGGAGCACGTCACTGTCCATAAACCAGGACCACAAAGCTGTCAGGGAGAATACTTCGGCGAGGATGCGGGTTGTCCGCAGTTGGGGCCGGTGGAGGGCCGAACTTCGCCGTCACCGTTACGATGTTATGGGTTTTTTCATCCAGGGCCATAGTCCTCGCGCCTTGCTGGGTCGGAATGTTGCCCAGAACGGAGAATTTGTTCGGCGATTCCTCTTTAACTACCGTAAGGACACCCTCGCCACAGGAGGCAAAAGCCAGGTCCGTGCCGGGGTCGAAGGCGTTGGCATCCACGCCGTCGCCTATTGAAGGGGTGGCGAGGACTTTGCCGGAATTAGCGTCCACCACCGCCATCATCTTGTTGTCGCAACCCGCAAACAGGCGGTGATTTTTGCGATCGATCGCTAACCCGCTAGGCTCCTCGCATGGCGCCAATGGCCATGAGGCTTTCACTGAAAGTTTGTGGGGATCAAGAGAATCGATTTGGCTCTTGTCTTCGATGTTGACGAACACGCCGCCCTGACCATCGCTGACTGCGAATTCCGGCTTGCCCTCCAGTTTGATCGTGCCCACAATGTTGCCGCTGGCGGCATCGATGGCGGTGGCGTCATGGCTTCGCCCGTTAAATGCAAATACGCGTTTGGACGCGGGATCGTAAAGAATCGCGTCCGGGTTTTCGCCAGCTTTGACCTTGGTGATCGGCTTGAGCGAATTCATGTCAAAAATCGTGACGGTACCTTCTCGTCCAGCGCTGACGAACCCTCGGCCAAGCTCGGGTGCCAGAGCGATGCCGTGAACTCCGGGGGTATCCGGAATGTCGCCGACGGACTTGCCGGTGTCCACATCGAGAACAATGACGTGCGTGGCGCGGGAAATGTAGACGCGGCGCGCCGTGCTGTCGATCGTCAGATAGTCCCAACCTCCATCGCCGCCAATCTTATAGGTGTTTATAAGGTGATATCCAGAGTCGGCGAATGCCGACCCAGCTAGAATTGCAACAAGAACAGTTGCGATCAGCACAGCGGCAGAACGTTTCATGGGGGATGCCTCACTCAGTGACGTGAAAAGCCTCGGGACCTGTCCAGAGGACAATGTCTCACCTTAATCGAAGCTTAATTACGAGCGCGCTGTTCCGAACGCCCAAAGGTAACTTTACCGTAATTTCGCGGCCACCTAGACTTCGGCTTGTGAGCTCGAGTGAAACCACGCCGCCTGTTCAGCCTACTCCGGATTATGGGTCGTTGGGGCCGGGGGCGGATGTCTCGGCCAATCAGCCGATCATACCGCGGGCCGGGAACGTCCGAATTGTGGCGGCGATTGCGGTTGGAGCATTGCTGGCGTTGCCGTTCGGTACCGGCGCGGCGCAGCGTCAATGGGGACGTCTGGCTGGTGCTTTCATTTCCAGGCAAACGGGGGCTCCGTCGACCGTAGCAGGACAAAGCCGTTCCAAGATGGAGGGTCAGCGGCCGCAGTCTCAGGCACAAATGCTGCTGCAAAGAGCTGTTGATGGCGATGAAAGTGCGAACGACCTCATCTCATCGCGCGCGGATACCTGGCACGGTCGCCTGCAGCTCAGTTCGCAATTGAACGCATTGGTAGACAGAGGCCTGAATGCTCCGGATATGCGGGTGCGGGTCAGCGCGATCGAAGTCGAACTTGCTGCCTTCGATATCTCAAAAACTGCTGACAGCGCAGACCGACTGATGCAGGAGGCTGCCGCGGGCCCGCAGAATCAGCGGATCTGGGCATTATGGACGTTAGGGATCCTGGCCAACCGAGGCGTTGAAACCTCCAGAATTACCGACTTCCTACTGCAGCAATTGCACGACAGCAATCCTGAGATTCGTCGTTGGACGGTTGAAGGCCTCTCCTATGTAGGATCGGATGGCACGATCCAGCCCCTGCTGCAAAGTTTGCACGACGATGCCTCGCCAACCGTACGAGAACGGGCGGCTTGTGCACTTGCCCAATCCGGCATGTTATCCCACGACCAGCGCGAGACCGCTGTGCCGAAACTGCTGGATTACGCCGAAGATGCTTCGCTGGATGCTCCCACCCATGCATGGGTTTTTCATGCGCTCCGGGACATCACCGCCCAGACCTTTCCGGATGACGCCGCTAGCTGGCTCAATTGGTACAACACGAGGCAAAACTGACCGTTTTGGCTGCCGGCCAGGACGGAATACCCTAGAGACTTTCATCCAGAGAAGCCGCGAAGCCCCGCTTTCGGCGGTGCTTTCCGGCCAAACTTGAAGTAAACTGCAAATGCAAGTTCTTTCGGTGTTCGCGTTCTGCAATTAAGAGCGAGCATAAAACCGAACGAGCATGGACCCCAATCCCAGCCCCCGTCACCCAGGACACAATATGCGCAAGAGCAAAGGCTTTTCCCTGATCGAATTGTTGATCGTCGTTGCAATCATTTTGATTATTGCTGCCATTGCTATCCCTAACTTGCTGCGAGCCAAGATTGCGGCAAATGAATCGTCTGCGGTGCAATCCGTTCGCACCATCAACACCACCCAGGTCACGTACCAGTCGACTTACCCCAACGTGGGCTATGCCGCAACATTGCCGGCGCTAGGTCCCAACGGACCGACGTGCACTACGCCCACCTCCGCCAACGCGTGTCTGATTGATTGGTCGTTGTCGCAGGCGACCTCGCCAGCCAGTGCAAAAAGCGGGTACTACTTCGGAATCGGAGTCGTTGCGACCAACGGAGTCAATCTCGGTTACACGGTGGGGGCGGCACCGGCGGGGTTCAACCAGACCGGCGTGCGTGGCTTTTGTTCTAACGAGGATGCAGTGATTCGCGCTACTCCAGCCTTGAGCGGGCCTCCGCCCAACACGGAAGCGGCGTGCGCAGCCTTCGCTGCGTTACAATAGCGCGATTCAAATCTCATGATCGGCAGTCCTCTTACCGTTGACCGGGTGGGAAGTCTCGATGGAGCGGGTGTGTTATGCCTGCACGGACCGCTGACGATCGAGAACGTTCAGCCTTTTCAGAATGCTCTGCGGCGGGAAGCTTCGGCTGAAACCGTGATCGTGGATCTAACCGAGGTCCCCTACATCGATTCCTCCGGACTTGGATCGCTAGTAAGCGCCTATGTGTCCGGACATAAATCAGGGCGCCGCATTGCGCTGACTGGTGTCAACGAGCGTGTTTTCCGATTGTTTGAGGTGACCAAGACGGAGTCGCTGTTCCTGATGTTTCCAACAATCGACGACGCACTTACAGCCCTGACCAATCCAGCACAAGCGTGAACAATGCTACTTAGGTGTAGT